>Ga0334889_1004882_pt1 | contig 11591 bp, 8 predicted proteins | sample GraSluR1_MG_2_FD_207222 | JGI IMG/M metagenome (GOLD analysis project Ga0334889, IMG submission 207222) | Sludge microbial communities from methane-producing bioreactor in Wageningen University, Netherlands - Granular Sludge_8_08-R1 | ecosystem: Engineered > Bioreactor > Anaerobic > Unclassified ... | reverse complement strand
CGCGTCGCTGTGGACCTGGAACGCGACGGCGCTTATCTCGCTGTTGTGCGGGACCGGTCTTCTCTTTTCGGTTTTTCTGTGGCGTCACGCCCGGTCGGTGGAGTCTCGTTCACGCCGGAAACGGACGGCATAACGCGCTCATAGAGGAGAGGTGTTCTCTCCAGGCGGGACGGAGGTCCCATTCATCTTTTCAAGGAGGTTCCGTATGTTGAGAAGGGTGTTGTCTTGTGTGTTCGTGTGCTTCATGCTCCTGGGAATCGTCTTTTTGTTTTCTCCGGGAGAGGCGTCGGCGTCGGATCGCGACGACGAAACGCTGGTTTACGTCAATTTCAGAGATATTCGCGATCTGAACCCGCATCTGTACGCCGGGGAGATGTATGCCCAGAATCTGCTGTACGAGTCTCTCGTCAAGATCACCGAGAAGGGGATCGAACCGTGGTTGGCGGAGAAGTGGGATGTTTCCGAAGACGGCAGAGTCTACACCTTCCATCTTCGCAAGGACGTCTTTTTCACCGACGGGGAGAAGTTCGACGCGGCGGCGGCGAAGGCAAATTTCGACGCCGTGCTCGACAATATCCAGCGCCACGGATGGCTTGAAATGTTGCGGCTCATGGAGCGCGTGGAGGCCGTCGACGACTATACGCTCAAAATCGGCCTGAAAGAACCCTACTTCCCCATGTTGGTCGAGTTGGGCGTTACGCGCCCCATGCGCTTCATTTCGCCGAAGTGCATGAAGGACGGCGTCACCAAAGACGGAGTAACCGGGCTGATCGGCACCGGAGCGTACATTCTCGCGGAAAACACGGTGGATCAGAAGGCCGTTTTCGTCAGAAACGAACGCTACTGGGGAGAGAAACCCGCAATAAAGAGAATCGTCGTCCGGGTGATTCCGGACAATCAGACCCGTGTGCTTGCTCTCGAAAAAGGAGAGATCGACCTCATCTACGGCAAGAACATGGTGGATGCGGAGAGCATGGAGCGGTTCGCCGCGATGAACGGCTTCAAGGCCGCCCTCTCCGAACCGGTTTCCACGCGCATGTTGCTGCTCAATACGACGCGGGGCGCTCTTCGCGACGTGAACGTACGAAAAGCTCTCCAACACGCGGTGGACAAGAGCACGATCTCCGAGGGAATTTTCCACGGCATCGAAAGCCCTGCGGACTTCCTTCTGGCGACGACCGTTCCCTATTGCGACGTCGGCCTGAAACCCTACGCCTACTCCATGGAATCCGCCGCGGACCTTTTCAGGAAAGCCGGATGGGCGCGCAGCGGAAAATCTTTTCTTCGGAAGGACGGAGCGTCTCTGGAGTTGACCTTGCTGTACAACGCCAACAGCGTGCCCGAAAGGACGATCGCGGAGTATCTTCAAAGCGAGTGGGCGGAACTCGGCGTCGATCTGAAGATTCTCGGCGAGGAGGAGCAGTCCTACAGGGATCGTCAGAAGGCGGGAGATTTCGACATCGTCTTCAATATCTCGTGGGGGACCCCGTACGACCCGCAATCGTTTCTCGGCGGCATGAGAACCGTCGTCTACGGGGATTACATGGCGCAGCAAGGGCTGAAGGAAAAGGCGAAACTCGACGAGAGCATCGTCAAAGCCCTTGTGAGCACCGACCTTGAAGAGCGCCGAGCCCTGTTCGCGTATATCCTGAACCTTCTGCACGACGAGGCGGTGTATATTCCGTTGACGTACGAGCGGAACCGCGCCGTGTTCAACGAGCGCGTGCGCAACGTTACATTCAATCCTTCCCAGTTCGAAGTTCCTTTCGAGAAGATGTCGCTGGAGAAGTAGCCGACGACGGAGGGCGCCTCTCCTTTTCGGGGCGCCCTCCGGGCAAGGAGTTGCAAACGTTTTGAGACAGTATATCTTTAAAAGGATTCTCATGCTCTTTCCGATGCTGCTGGGCATCTCTTTCATCGCGTTCGTTCTCGTCAACCTTATTCCGGCGGATCCTGCGGAAGTCGCGCTGCGGATCAACGACATCCAGCCGACCGAAGAAGCGATCGCCCTGATGAGAGAGGAACTCGGGCTCGATCGACCCTTTTTCACCCGATATCTTCAGTGGCTTTCGAAGAGTACACGCTTCGATTTCGGCGCGACCTTCACCAACGCCAACCGCACCGTCGCGGGAGAAATAGCCCGTTCCCTTCCGGCGACATTGGAATTGAGCGCCGCAGCCCTGGTGATCGTGATCGGAAGCAGTCTTCTCCTCGGAGTTTCGTGCGCTTTGTACCGCGATACGCTCTTCGACCGTTCGGTGCGTCTTTTCGTCTTTTTAGGAACCGCGATGCCGAACTATTGGGTGGGGCTTCTGCTTATGTGGTTCTTCGCGCTGAAGCTGGATCTTCTCCCGACGAGCGGCGGCGGAGGCTGGAAGAACTTGATTCTTCCGGCGGTCACGCTCTCTTTAACATATATCTCCACGTATATCCGGCTGATCCGGAACAACATGATCGAGAATATGAGCGAGGAATATGTGTTGTATGCCAACGCCAGGGGATTGAAGCAAAGAACCGTTGTTTTCGGACATGTCCTCCGGAATTCTCTTCATTCGTGTGTAACGGCTCTTGGGATGAGCGTTCCTCAACTGATCGCGGGCGCTTTCGTGGTGGAGAACGTCTTCGCCTGGCCGGGGATCGGGCGATTGTGCATCTCGGCCATTTTCAACAGGGATTACCCTGTGATTCAGGCGTATATTCTCGTGATGGGGGTGCTTTTCATTTTTTGCAATCTTGCGGTGGACATTCTTCACTGCTTTATGGATCCGCGCTTGAGGAGGTCGTCCTGATGCTGCGTCGCCTGCTCAAGGACAAAAGCGCGGTCGTCTGCGTTGCGTTCATCGTCGTCGTGATGGCTGCGGGGCTTCTCGCCGATACGGTTCCGCTGAACAACCCGAATAAAGTGAACGTGTTGGCCAAACTTCAGGCGCCCTCGTTCGCGTACCCTCTCGGTACCGATCATCTGGGGCGTTGCACTCTTTCCCGTCTCGTCCACGGAATCCGTCCCACGATCTTTCTCTCTCTTCTGACCATGTGCTGCACGATCGCCCTGGGGAGCGCGATCGGACTCCTCTCGGGTTATTTCAGGGGGCGAGTGGACGAAGTCGTCATGAGAGTGTGCGACGTTATGCTCTCCTTTCCGAGTCAAGTGATGATTCTCGCCGTGGTGGGCGTGCTCGGACCCGGAATGATGAATGTCGTCGCGGCGAACATCCTGATCAAGTGGGCTTGGTATGGGCGGATGATCCGAAGTTCCGTCATCCGTTACGGAGAGAAGGGGTACGTGCTCTTCTCCAAAGTCTCCGGGACGGGGGCTCCTTACATCGTCTTCCGTCATCTCCTGCCGGGCGTGGCTTCGGAGCTTCTCGTTCTGGCCTCTCTCGATATGGGGTGGGTGATTCTGAACATTTCCACGCTCTCCTTTCTCGGGCTTGGAGTGCAGGCCCCGACGGCGGAGTGGGGCGCCATGCTCAACGAGGCGAAGGATGTCATGGTCCGCGCGCCATTGCAGATGCTCGTGCCCGGGGTGGCCATCATGACGGTTGTCGCCGCGTTCAATATGCTGGGCGACAGTCTGCGGGATGCTCTTGATCCGAAGACTGTATAAAACGAAAGGGGGGTGCTCGCTATGGAAAACGTGTTGAGCGTGCGGGATTTGCATATCTCCGTCCGGGGAGAGAAGCCGCTTTCTTTGGTAAAGAACGTTTCTTTCGATGTCGAGGCGGGGCGTTGTCTTGGGATTCTCGGAGAGAGCGGAAGCGGAAAGAGTCTCACGTGCGGAAGTCTCGTCGGTCTTTTGGGAAGCGAATACGCTGTGTCGGGGGAGGTTCGTTTCAACGGGCGCAACCTGTTGACGGCGAATCGGGAGGAGCTTCGTCGACTGCGCGGAGCGGAGATTTCGATGATCCTTCAGAATCCCATGACCTCGTTCGATCCTCTGCGGACCATAGAATCCCATATTCTGGAGACGCTGCGCGCGCACGGACGCGTTTCGCGAAAAGAGGCTCTTGCGGCCGGGAGAGAGATGCTTGCGCGCATGCGCATCGAAGACCCGGACGGCGCGATGCGCCGCTACCCTCATCAGATGAGCGGGGGCATGCTTCAGAGGACGATGATCGGGCTGGCGCTTCTTCTCGGACCGAAGCTGATCGTTGCCGACGAACCCACCACCGCTCTCGACTCCATCACCCGATTCGAGGTCGTCGAGGAGATCCGGCGCATGCGCGAAGAGTACGAGTGCGCGATGATCTTCGTCTCGCACGATCTCGGCGTGCTCGCATCGGTGGCGGACAGCGTGCTCGTCATGCACGAGGGAGAAGTCGTGGAAAAGGGGGAGCTGCGCCGGGTGTTCGCGTCGCCACGCAGCGAACAGGCGCGCTACCTTCTGGGGACTCGTTTTTCGTTGATCGACCGCTTCCGGCGGATGGTTCGAAACGAAGGCGGCGCGCCGTCGAGGATGGACTATGCTGCTGCAAGCTTCTGATATCCATGTGAGTTTTTCGCGGGAAGGAACCGGTTTCTTCCGAAAAGAGCGGCGCGCCGTCCTGAACGGCGTCGGTTTTTCTCTCGAAGAACATCGCTGTTTGGGGATCGTCGGAGAGTCGGGATGCGGAAAGAGCACTCTCGGTCGGGTGGTGACCGGGCTCCTGGCTCCCGATTCCGGCACGGTGCTTGTCGACGGAAAGGATATCCACGCCTGCCGCGGCGCGGAAAAACGGAAAATCGGACGATGCGGGAGCATCGTTTTTCAAGATTATTCTTCATCCGTCAACCCTCGGTTTCGCGTGGAGGAGATCGTTGCCGAACCGCTTCTCCATGAGAAGCTCGATCCGAAGGAGCGCGGGGAGCGAGTGCTCGCCCTTCTGGAAAAGACGGGCCTGGGGAGCGAGTTCGTACACAGGTATCCGCACCAACTCAGCGGAGGTCAGTTGCAGCGCGTCTGCATCGCCCGGGCTCTGGCGGGCTCCCCGCGATTTCTCCTGCTGGACGAGGCGATCAGCTCGCTCGACGTCTCGGTGCAAGTGCAGATTATGGATCTCCTGATCGAACTCAAGGAGAAGGACGGCCTCTCGTATATTTTCATCACGCACGACCTCGAAGCCGTGACCTATATCTGCGACTCGGTTCTTTTCATGCATAAGGGACGCTTCGTGGAGAGCGTGACCGATCTCTCGCGGCTCGCCGACGTTGTACACCCCTTTTCCCGCAATCTCCTGCGCTCGGTTTCCGGGCTTGAAACGATCTTCGAGGGAGGCGGAGAGCGCTTCCCAACGCTTTGATAAACACGTTCCTTCCGCACGGAGTCGTTCTTCCGTCCGCCTCGTGTTTGTGGTATCGTAAGCATGATTCCCACCGCAAGGAGGTTTTTTCGTGAAGATTGCCGTGCTGATAAAACAGGTTCCCGATACGGACGACGTTCGTATGGACCCGGAGACTGGGACGATGATCCGCGAGGGCGTCGGCGCCATCGTGAACCCGTTGGATTTGAACGCCCTCCAGGCCGCGCTGGACCTGAAGGCGGCCTCGGCCGAAGACTCGCCGAGCGAGGTCACCGTGATCACGATGGGGCCGCCCAAGGCGCACGAGGCGCTTCGCGAGTGCATCGCCACCGGGGCGGACCGGGGCGTGCTGCTCAGCGACCGCGCCTTCGCCGGAAGCGATACGTGGGCTACGGCGAAGGTACTGGCCGCGGCCGTCGAGCGTACCGGCCCCTACGATCTCGTCCTCGCCGGGGAGAAGGCGACCGACGGGGAGACGGGGCAGGTCGGCCCGGAGGTGGCGGTGCTGCTCGGCGTACCCTTCAGCACGTACGTCACCGGACTCTCCCTCTCCGGGGGAAAGATCGAAATCCGCCGTATGACCGAGGAGGGAATCCAGCGGCAGAGGTTGCCCTTCCCCTGCCTGCTCACGGTGCTTCACGCCCTCAACGAGCCGACCATGCCGACGCTCTCCGGCAAGAAACGGGCGCGGCGGAGCGAGATTCCGACGCTCGGGATCTCCGACATCGGTCTCTCGCCCGAGGAGACGGGGCTCAAGGGTTCCGCGACCCGCGTGGTGAAGATCGCTTATCCTACGATCTCCCGCTCCACGGAGATGTTCGACGGGAAACACGCGGACGAGGGGATCGATCGCCTCGTTACGGTCCTCAAGGACCTCGCCGTGATTTAGGAGGGATGCGCTATGACGGCACAGAAGAGCTTTTTCGTCCTCGGAGAGGTCCGGGACGGACGCATACACTCCGTGACGCGCGAACTGACGGGGAAGGCCCGGGAACTCGCCGACAGCGTCGGCGGGCGGGTGACGACAGTACTCCTCTCGGGAGGTCTGTCCGATTCTCCGGACAGCCTTTTCCGGTACGGGGCCGACAGGGTCCTCTCCGTGGAGCACCCGTCGATGACGCTGTACAACCAGGAGGTCGAGACGAACGTCCTCGCGCACATTCTTCGCGAGGAGCAGCCCGAGGTGGTGCTCGCCGGAGCGACGACGTCCGGACGGACGACGCTCCCCGCATTGGCCGCGAAACTGGAGACGGGGCTCACCGCGGACTGCACCGGCCTTGAGATGGACCCCGAAACCGGGTTGCTGCTCCAGACCCGCCCGGCCATCGGCGGGAACGTCATGGCGACCATCAAGACGCCGGAGCGTCGGCCGCAGATGGCGACGGTGCGCCCGAGGACATTTCGGATTCCGGAACCTTCCGAGCGGAAGGGGGAGTTGCTGACGCCCGGGATTCCCGCCGCGCTCTTCGAGGGCTCCATCGAGAACCTCGGTTTCGAGCGGGTGGAGGACGGCGCGGCGAACATCGCGGACATGGAGGTGGTCGTCTCGGGAGGCAAGGGGCTGAAGCGCCCCGAGAGCTTCCGAATGCTCGAAGAGCTTGCGGAGCTTCTCGGCGGGGGCGTCGGGGCCAGCCGGCCCACTGTCGAAGCCAAGTGGATGGACTATCCGCACCAGGTCGGGCTCTCGGGAAAGGTCGTTGCGCCGAAGGTCTACATCGCCGCCGGGATCTCCGGCGCCGTGCAGCATCTCGCCGGGATGCAGACCGCCGGGTACATCGTCGCGATCAACCGCGACCCGGACGCCTCCATCTTCCGGGTGGCGGATCTGGGGCTTCGAGGGGATCTTTTCGATATTATCCCCCGGATTATTGATCGTATCAAAACGGAGGTGAACTCCTGATGAGCGCGCACGCATACTCTCCCGTCACTGAACGGACGGTGGAGGAACTCCAAAAGCTGATAGGAGCGTCGAACGTCTCCGCGGACCTTGAAAAGCGCATCGCCTACTCCTATGACGAAGTTCCCAGGTTTTACTGGGACAAGGAGTATATCGCCGAGGTCGTCGTCTTCCCAGAGACTACCGAGGACGTCTCGGCGCTGATGCGCTACGCGAACGACCATAGGATTCCGGTGACGCCGAGAGGGGCCGGCACAGGCCTCTCCGGCGGCGCGGTTCCTTTCTCGGGCGGAATCGTCCTCTCGTTCGAGAAGATGCGGGCCATTATCGAGCTGGACAAGAAAAACCTCACGATCACGGTCGAGCCGGGCGTGGTGACGGCGGAGATCACGAAGGCGGCGGAGCGGGAGGGGCTGCTCTACGCCGGGGACCCGTGCAGCGGCGACGCCTCTTTCATCGGCGGCAACGTCGCGGAGAACGCCGGGGGAAATAAGGTAGTCAAGTACGGGACGACCGGAAACTCCGTGCTCGCCCTTGAAGCGGTGCTTCCGGACGGCACGGTGACCTGGTTCGGGGGCAAGCGCCGGAAGGATGCCACGGGGTACGACTTCGCTCATCTGATCGTCGGCTCCGAAGGAACGCTCGCCGTGGTGACGAAGATCATTTTGAAGCTGCTTCCCCTTCCCGGCAAAGTCCTGGACCTTCTGGTTCCTTTTCCCGACGTGGCTTCCGCGATCGACTTCGCTCCTCGCGTGATGAGCGAGGGGAAGGTGATTCCGTCGTCGATGGAGTTCATGGACAGACGCTCGATCAAGCTGGCGGAGCGATTCCTCAACACTCGCCTCCCCTTCGACGACGCAGGGGCGCACCTCATCATCCAGCTCGAAGGGAACGATCCGGAGGTGCTCGCCGACGACATGGAGCGCATCGGGGATCTCTGCTTCGCGCACGGCGCTTTGGAGGTCTTCGTCGCGGACAACCGGACCACCCGAGACAAACTCTGGAAGGCGCGAAAGTGCCTGGCGGAGGCGATCATGGCCTTCTATCCGAAGTACAGTCTCGAAGACCTTGTGGTGCCTACCAGCGAGATTCCGAAGCTGATGGCCGAGACGACGCGCCTCTGTACGAAATACGGCCTGGAGGAGGCGAACTTCGGCCACGTCGGGGACGGCAACATGCACGTGAACATCCTCTTCCCCGAGGAGCGCTCCGACTGGCACGACATCGTCGACGCCCTGCTCGACGAGCTGTACGACTTCACCGCCTCCATCGGCGGCACGCTGAGCGGCGAGCACGGCATCGGTCTGAAACGGCAGAAGTACATGTGCCGCGTGATGGACGCCTCGCAGATGGAGCTGATCCACAGGGTGAAGCTCGCCTTCGACCCGAACAACATCCTCAATCCGGGCAAGATGATCGGCTGCCCGGATCGGGAGTAGGACACACCGGAGAAGCGGAACGGGGGGCCCGAGAATGCCCCCCGTTCATTCCTGCCTGATGAGCGCGGCCATCTCGTCGAGCGAGAAGCGGGTCACGCGTTCCGTTCCTTCGAGCAGGCTCTCGGCGAGGTCGCGCTTCGTCGCGTGCAGGTCCACGATCTTCTCCTCGATGGTGTCCTTCGCCACGATACGGTAGACCGTCACGGGACGCTCCTGCCCGATGCGGTGCGCACGGTCGGAGGCCTGGTCCTCGACGGCGGGGTTCCACCAGGGGTCCATGTGGACAACGTAATCGGCGGCCGTGAGGTTCAGCCCCGTTCCCCCGGCGCGCAGACTGATGAGAAAACACTCCTTCTCCCCGGCCTGGAACGCTTCCACTTGGCGTTTCCGTTCCTCGGGCGGCGTCGAACCGTCGAGGTAGGAGTACGAAACTCCGGCTTCGTTCAGCGATGCGCGCAGGATGCCCAGATGGTCGACGAACTGGCTGAAGACGAGGCAGCGGTGTCCGTTCGCGCGAAGGTCGTCCAATATCTCGCCGAACGCCTCCAGTTTCGCGGAGGGGAACTCTCTGTCGGGGAGGACGAGCGAGCCGTTGCAGCATGCGCGCCGCAGCTTCATCAGCTCGGCGAGGACAACGAAGCGCTGGTCCTCGCCGCCTCCCTTCTCGATTCTTTCGAGCGCGTTCCTTCGGAGCGCCTCGTAGAGGCTTCGCTCCTCCGGGTTCATATCCACGCGGAGGGTGATCTCCGTCTTCGGAGGCAGCTCGTCGAGCACCTGATCCTTGGTGCGGCGGAGCAGGAAGGGGCGGAGGATCTTCTTCAGCCGGGCGCGCGCTCCCTTGTCGTCGTACTTCACGATCGGCGTGGCGAAGCGGCGGTTGAAGCTGTCGAGCGAGCCGAGCAGCCCCGGATTGAGAAAGCGGAAGAGGTTCCACAGCTCGCCGAGATGGTTTTCGATCGGGGTGCCGGTGGTGATGATCCGGAACTTCCCCTTCAGCCGCATCGCCGCGGCCGAGCGCTTCGTCGCGGCGTTCTTGATGGCCTGCGCCTCGTCGAGGACCACCGTGTTCCACTCCACCTCATGGAGCATCTCTCCGTCCTGTTGAAGCAGCCCGTAGCTTGTCACCACCACGTCGAACGGTTCCAGGTCGTCGAGGATCTTCCGCCGGTCGCCGTACCGGAACTCTTTCAGGTTCAGAGTGGGCGCGAAGCGTGCAGCCTCCTGAAACCAGTTCGGGCAGACGGAGACGGGAGCGATCACAAGCGAAGGACCTGTCTGCGCGCGGGAGAGAAGGACTGCGAGCACCTGGATGGTCTTGCCGAGCCCCATGTCGTCCGCGAGGCATGCGCCCGCGCCCCAGTGCGCGAGGCGGCTGAGCCACTGAAAGCCCTCCGCCTGGTAGTCGCGAAGGACGCCTTTGAACGTCGAGGGAAGCGCAGGCGCTATCGACTCCGCCTCCTCGACGAGCGCGAGCTGTTTGGCCCACTCGCCGTCGCCGCCGAAGCCCTCCGTCTCCTTCTCCAGTTTTTGGAAGAGCGGCGCCGAGAGGGGCGAGAAGCGCAGCTCCTTTCCCCGCCAGTCGCCGAACGAGCCGATCTCTTCGAGGCGTTTTCGCAGCTCGGCGGTGAGGGCAAGAAACTCGCCGTTCCCGAGGGGCAGGAAGCGTCCTTTGCTCTCGGCCAGCATCTCGCACGCCTCTTTGATGCCCAGAACGGTCTGTTCGTCCACGCGGATCTCCCCGGAGAGGGCGAACCAGTCGCGCCCCGCGGCCACGGAGAGCTTCACCGTGCTCGGGGAGACGGCGGAGCGGACGCTCATCGCGCCTCCCTTGGGCCACTCCACGACGACGCGCTCTCCCATTCCGGCGACCTGGAGCAAAAATTCGAGGCAGAGTTCGGGGTTGTCCAGCTCCCATCTGTTCTCGTCCGTCTGCTCCCCTTCGTTCAGAGCAGGGCAGAGCAACAGCGCCTCGTCGCGATTGCGCCGCTCGGCGTCGAGATCACGGAGCGTTCGGATGCGTTGTCCGTCGCTCCGGCCCATCATCGTCTTGCCGCCCTCGCCCGGCCTGCAGAGGTGCGTGCCCGTCCCGAGCGGACGGACGGCGAGCGAGACGAAAAAACCCTCTTCGCCGGGGGCGAGCTGGACGACGATGCGCGAGTCCGGCTCCACCGCGACGGCGCTCCCCTCCACGCCTTCGATCTCGGAGGTTATGGGAACAGTCTCCGCAAGCGATTCCAAAGTCTCCAGAATATGCTCCTTCCCTCGCTCCGGGACGAAGAGGCCTTCCTTGCCGAGGATCTCCGCGATGCGGCGGTGCTTCTCGTCGAAGGGGACCACCCGTATCCGGCAGGGAGATTCCTCTTCCAGGAAGACGTTGGCGTACTTGCCCTCGGCAGGGTGCGGAGAGAGACGGACGCGGTAGCCCCCGACCGTCCTCGCCAGGTCGAGTCTCGGCTCCTCCTGCACGATCTCCATCGGCCTGCCGTCGCCGCTCCGGACGAGGTACGGGTGCCCCGCGAGCGCCGAGAAGATTTTCACGCCGTCGAACTGGAACCAGCGTTTGTAGTACCAGCCGTCGTAGCCGCCGATCTCCTCGACCGCTCCCGCCGCTGCGAGATCCTGGCGCGTCATCCACGGTTCCTTGACGAGCTCCCTCTGGAGGCGTTTCAATGCGACCTGCCGTCCCTTGCTCCACTTTCCGGAGGGCTGCATCACCTGTTCAACGGGGATGAACTCCGGGGAGACGATCGTGCCGTTCTCTTCGGTGTCCCAGTCCACTTCCCAAAGAATGCGCCGCTCCCGCTTCTTTTTCGCTCCGCCGGTTCCCTTCCCGAGCGTCGTCAACGCCTCGAGCGCCACCATCCACTCCTCCTTGCGGGGGATGAGGTCGCGCAACGGGAGTTTTCTCCCGGGGATTTGCTTCTCCGGCGGAAGCGAGAGCATCTCGGCAAGTTCGACGCAATAGAGCAGGAACGT
>Ga0334889_1004881_pt1 | contig 11594 bp, 9 predicted proteins | sample GraSluR1_MG_2_FD_207222 | JGI IMG/M metagenome (GOLD analysis project Ga0334889, IMG submission 207222) | Sludge microbial communities from methane-producing bioreactor in Wageningen University, Netherlands - Granular Sludge_8_08-R1 | ecosystem: Engineered > Bioreactor > Anaerobic > Unclassified ... | reverse complement strand
ACGACGCGCGCCCGCCGCGGCTCAAGAACGAACGCCAGCAGCCACAGCGGGGTCAGCAGGATGCCCTGGGTCTTGAGGGCCAGGGCCGCTCCCCACAGGATCCCCGCCGTCATCCATCGTTGCCGTAGCATCGCCCAGACCATCCACACGGCGGGGGCCAGGGTCATGCTGTCCGTCTGGCCCCAATGGCACGAGTCGATGATGAAGGGTGGGGCCAGAATGGCCGCCGCGAAGGCGACGATCGCCGGCTTGTGGCCGTACGGACGGACCAGGGCCAGGCAGCCGAATGCCAGCAGGATGTCACAGGCCAGCGGCAGAGCGGCGAAGATCAGCCGGGCCGTGGGGGTGTTGGAAGCCTCGGTGGGGTCCACAAGGGCCAGCAGTCGGATCTTCGGGTACAGCACGTAGGCGATGCCGGGCGGGTAGTTGCAGTAATGGAGTGTGTCGGGTCTCGCTGGGAAGCGGGCCTGCCGCATGGGGCTCCACATTTGTCCGAGCGGCGGCGTATCGTCGTAGAGAGCGGTGAATCCGGACTGATCCATCAGTCGGCCCCACGAGACGTATTCGTGGTGGTCCCAGAGCATCGGTGCGGTCGGCGGCAACAGCACGGCGTACAGCCGGCACGCAGTGCCCAGCCCCAGGAACCCGAGTATGACCCAACGGAACCCGGCCCGTCGGGCGGCGGGGCGGTCCTGCGTGCCGACGAGGTTGGGCTCGGTCATGGTTCGCTCCAACTCCAGTCGATTCGGCGGATCGGCCGGCTCGGATCGTCGTAGACGTACATCCGGACGGACCGGCTCGCCGGATCATAGTCGTGGCCCGCTTCGGTGTAGCCGTTTTCCTGGAGGAACTGCTCCATGGGCGGGATGAACGGCATGGCCTGGAGGATCACGCGCGGGCGGTTGCGCGTCAAATCGTCGATCAGGAGTGACTGGCGGCGCCGGGCGGCCGGGTCTTCGCCCAGCAGCGAACCGACCATGGTGAATCGTGTGGCGCAGCGTCGCTGCGAGTAGTAGTAGATCCCGGCGTCTGCGTTACCCCATACGAATGTGGAATCCGTCGGCTCGGTGACGTCGGCCAGTCGCCCCGCCTGGTCTCGAGCCCAGAGCATCCGCATCTTGTATCGCTGGACGCCGATCAGGTCTGCAGGGGCAAGCAGGTAAAACAGCCCCTGGGTCAGCAGAAGCGTCGCGATCAGGACGGCTGCGTATCCCTTTGCCACACGGGCCGTCAGCAGGTCCATCGAGGCGCCCGCCAGGATAGCCAGGGACGGCAGCATCAACAGGTAGTAGTGGGGCCAGAATTGTCGTGGCAGACACACGGCCACGAAACTCCCGAGGGCCAGTGCGAGAACCAGCGCGGCCCCGGGGCGGTCTCGTCGGCCAAACCGGATCGCCGCGGCAACAAGCCCCGCTCCGCCGGCCAGCCACAGGGGCAGCGCAGTGCGGAACACGGCCCAGGACGAGGGTTGGCCGGCCACGAAGAACTCGGCGAACCGAGCAAGTGGCCCGGAACTCATCTGACTGTAGGTGAGGTTGTACGTGAACACCGCGTCATAGAAGACGGCGAACCGGTCTGTGGCGGCGAAGTATCCCGCCACGGCGGTCCAGATCAGCGCCGGACCGGCTGCGAATGCAAGGGTCGCTCGCGCGAGGCGAGGGATGGCCGGACGCCCGCCGCTCGCCTGCCCGATCCACAAGGCGATCAGCAGGGCGAACCACTGGGCGGCGACCACGGTTTTCATGGTCGAGGCCAGGCCCAGCAGCGTGCCGGCGAGCAGGACGCGAGCCAGGGTGGGGCGCATGAGGCAGGCGACGGACCCGACCACCAGCGCGTTCATGTAGATTTCGCGGTTTGCGCCCTCGCCGGCCACCCCCGGATCGCTGGAGGCCATGGCAAACAGGAGGGCGGCAATCCAGGCGGCGCCCGGTGTAAGACTTCTTCTGGCCACGAGGTACACGAACGCGAGCGTGGCCAGTGACCAGAGCAACGCGAAGACGCGGATGGAGGTTTCCGAATTGCCCGCCAGCGCGGTCAGGCCCGCGAACAGGACGAACACGCCGGGCGGCTGGTGGTCCCACACGTCCACATACAGCCGGTCGCCGTCCAGCAGGCGCGCGCCGATATAGGCGTAGTTGCACTCGTCAGTTTCCAGGGGGCCGCCGAACGCGTGCAGACGGAAGGCCACGAGGATGACCGCGGGCACCAGAAGGCACAGCCACTCCCGGCGGGGGGACCGGGCCGATTCAGAGGGTGAGCGAGGTGGTGTGTCCGATTCCCGCGGCATGGGGGGGATCGTACGTCGGGGCACGTGGGGTCGCAACGGTTGGGGGGGGCGTTCACGCGTTCGCGACACCCTGCCGTCGGCCGTTGCGTGGCCGTTTCGCCGAGGGGGGTTTCTGGTATCTTGGGCTGCATGGCGGAAGCGGGTCCGCTGAGCGCGGACGAAATCTGCCGGGGGTTGATCACGCGGCGTATCCCGTCGCGCGTGCTCGTGTTGGATTCCGTCACGAGCAGCAACGACGTGGCGTGGGAACACGTCGGGCGCGGTCCGGCCGACGGGCTGGCGGTTTTCGCCGAGCACCAGGCGTCGGGGCGCGGCCGGCTGGGGCGGGTCTGGCATTCGCCGCGTGGGGCCGGCGTGCTTTGCAGTGTGGTGCTCGATGACGCGGCCGGCGCGTTGAAGGGGGGCCTGGTGGGGTTGATCTGCGGGGTGGCGGCCTGTGATGCGGTTCGCGCCGCGACCCACGTGCCGGTGGAGCTTTCGTGGCCAAACGACCTGGTTGCGCGGGGTCGCAAGCTCGGAGGGATTCTGGTGGAGTCGCGTCCGGGGGTGCGGGGCGGCCGGGTGTTCGTGGCCGGCATCGGGATCAACTGCCTGCAGCACCGGGGCCACTTCCCGCCGGACTTGCGGAAGCGGGCCACTTCCCTGGACCTGGAGAGCAGCCATCCGATTGACCGAACCCGGGTGGCGCGGGCGCTTCTCCAGCAACTCGATGCGTGGCTGGTGGACCCCCGGTCGTTGCGTCCGGAGGTGGTCTGCGAGCGCTGGTGTGCCCGGGCGGTCGGACTGGGGCAGCGGATTCGGCTGAGGCACGACGGCCGCGAGTATGTCGGCGTGGTGGTGGACGTGGACCCGACGTCGGCGCTGGTGGTCCAGTTGGATCAGGGGCCGCGAATGCTGTTCGATGCCGAAGGCACGACGGTTGTGGATGCCTGAATGAGGCTGCGACGCACAGTCCTGACCGACACGGCCCGACAACGTCCAGGGGGGCGTTTTCGGCCGGAGGACGCGGTTGCGATGCTGGTCGGCGCCGGGCTGGGTCTGGGGGCGTTCGGCTTCGCAGAGCAGTGGTATCGCATCTTGGATCCGACGCCCTTAACCGGTCGGTTGGTGTGGGGCGCGGTGTTTCTGGGTCTGGGCATCGGGCCCGGTCTGCCTCCGGCGCTGGCGTTGTGGGTTGGGACGCGAGCGTTTCGCCGGAAGACGACGCGGACCGCGCTGACGGCCCGCCCGGCGTTCGGCGGGGACGTCGACCTGGCCCTGCTGTGGACGGTTCTGGCCGGCCTGGCTCTGGCGGCGGGCCTTGCGCTGCTGGGTTTGCCGCTTCTGGTTTCCTGCGGACGGGCCGCGTACGACGGCTTGCTGGGCCGTTTTGTCTGGAGCATGACCACGCTCACCGCGGTGGAGGCCCTGCTGATCGCAGCCACGGCCGTGCCGGTCTTTGCGTTACTCGGCTGGGTCGTCAGTTGTGTGCCCATTGTCGCCCGTTCCGTGGAGCGCTGGGACCCGCGGGTCCTGCGGTGGGTCGTGCTGGGCGTGGCCGTCGGCATTCTGGTTCCGGTCGTGATCGGCGAAGAGGTTCTTCCACCGCCGGCCTGGATCATCACGGGCGCCGTTCCGTTTCTGGTCGTGGCCATGCTGTCCGTGCAATGGTCCCAGGTTCATGCGGGTTCCGACCATGTCGTTCAGGAAGTCGACGCCCCGGTGCCGCCGGAGGCTCGTGATCCCTGGCCTTTCATACTCCGGGCGGCGGCAGCGATTGGGGCGGTGATCCTGGTTGTTGCCCTGGTCGGCTGGTGCCGCGCCCTGGGAATTCTGGGTCGACTCGAGCGGGGGGGCAGCCTGGGACTCTGGGTGCCGGCCTTGGCGGCCGTCGCGGGCGGGTGGGGATGGTCCTGCCGGCGTGACTGGACGCAGACCGGGTCCGTGGGAGCGCTGGGGTCCGTGTTCGTGGCGGCGGGCGTGGCGATGGCCGTTCCTCTGGTTTTTGTCGCCTTCGTATCTCCGAGCGTCGGGACGGGTGCTTCACACGGTCTGTGGCTGTGGTTGCTGATTGTGCCGAGCGTGAGCGTGCCCGCCGCGGCGGGCGGGTACGCAACTGGGTCTGCGGCGGGGGCCGTGCTTGGCCGGATGGGGAATCGTCCGACGGTCGGCTCGGCATTGCTGTCCCGGACGGCGGTCGCGCTGAGTGTGCTTGTCTACTTCTTCCTTTGGCCGGCGTTGGCGGCGCTGGGGACGTACGCCTTGCTGGCGGCGGGTGCGTTGACGCTGCTCGCGTTGGGCGGCGTGCTGGTCATCCACGAACCGGCCGCCGGGCATCGTCCTGGCGGGCGGCGGGTTGCGTGGGTCTTCGGAGTCGTCATCGTCCTGGCGGTGGTTCTGCCCCGTCCGGCCCAGCGGTGGCTGGTGACGCGGTCCGGGGACCGTGTCCGACTCGTGGAATCGCAATGGCTGACGGTGTCTCAGTGGCGGGATGGCGATGGCGGGATGCAGGCGGAACCGCTTCCCCGCCGTCGGGTGTCGGGCTCGCGCTACGCGCGGTCGCCGGTCACGGGCCCGCTGTTGTCCATGGAGACCGTCCCGGCGGACAAGCGCGTGATCGGCTTGTTCGGGGCCTCCTTCCGGTTGATGGCAGAGACGGGGCTCCACCTGCCGGCTGAGACGCTGCATTCGTTTGACCCCGGCATGCACGGCCTGTCGGCGCCGCACGGGGTCGGGCGTGATCACGCCCGCCGGCTTTCTGCGACGCGAGCGCTCCGTGTGAGGCGTGAGACGGCCATCGCGGTGATGGATCTGCACACGCTGTCGGGGCCCGTGCGCCGTCGCCTGCTCAGCACCGGGTTTCTGGACCGCGTGCGGAGCGCCCTGGCGCCGGACGGGATGGCGATTGTTCTTCTGCCTCTGCATACCCTGTCGCCGGACGAGTTGGACGGCTGGATTGAAGGCGTCCGGATCGTCTCGGGCGATCGGCTGGGTTGGACCTGTCTGGATGCGTCGTGGGATTCGGTGCTCGTGCTGGTGTTCGGCGGCGACGGCCGATGGCAGGATCGCTGGTCGCGCTGGTCGCGTCATCCGCTGCGCCCGGCGTCCGAGTTGCCTTGAACGGCCCCGGTCCGTCGCCCACGTGACGCAGCATCAGCGGCACGGGTGGACGGGTTTCCGTCTGCGCCGCCGCGGCTATCCTGTCTTTCCATGAGCATCGCCGACCGGTTCTTCTACTATCCGACGCGGGTTCGATATGACAGCCCGGGCGAGTACGGCCTGGCGTTCGAATCCGTCTGTTTTCGCTCGGACGGGGGCGTGAGGCTGCACGGCTGGTTCTTTCCGGCGACGGGGACGGCTCGCGGCACGGTCGTGCATGCGCACGGCAACGCGGGCAATGTCAGTGCCCATTTCCCGTACGTGGCCTGGCTGCCCGGGCGCGGCTGGAACGTGCTGTGTTTTGACTACCGCGGGTACGGCCAGTCGCAGGGGCGGCCCACGCGGGCGGGCACGCTGGCGGACGTCCGCGCCGCCATCGAGTACGTGCCGACCCGGGCGGACGTGGATCCGGCCCGGGTCGTGCTGTTCGGCCAGTCCATCGGGGGAACGCTTGGCCTGGTCGCGGCGGCCGGACGCAACGACCTGCGCGGGCTCGTGATTGACGGTGCGTTCGCGGCCTACCGACGGGAGGCCCGCGAGGTGCTCCGACGGTCTCTGCTGTGGGGAGTGGCGGGTCTGGTGTCTCGCTATCTGGTCAGCGACGACGACTCGCCCATCGAGATCATGAATCGGTTGCCAGACGTTCCCAAGCTCTTCCTCTGTGGAACGGCGGACCGAATCGTGAAGGCGCAACACACGATCGATCTGTACGAAGCGGCGCCGGCGCCCAAGCGGCTCCACGTGATCGAAGACGGCGGGCATTGCGACTGGGTGTTTTCCGAGTCGGACGAGCACCATGCACGGGTTACGGCGTTTCTGGACGAGTGCGTGGACTCAGGTTCGCATCCCGCTTGCGCTTGAGCCTTCCGGCGCGATCTGGACGTGGCTGCCGACCACCAGGAGTCGGCCGGCCGCGAAGAGCCGGATCGCCTCCGGGTACGCCTCCTTCTCCGCCTCAAAAACGCGGTCGGCGAGGGTGTCGGGGGTGTCGTGCGGCATGACGGGCACCTGGCGCTGCAGAATGACCGGGCCGTGGTCGTATTCATTGTCGGCGAAATGCACGGTGCATCCGCTGACCGGCCGTCCGGCCGTAAGCACGGCTTCGTGTACGCGGTGCCCGTGGAAACCCTTGCCCCCGAACTCGGGAAGCAGCGCGGGGTGGATGTTCATCACCCGGTTTTCGAAGGCAGGAGGAATGTGCCAGAAGACGAGATAGCCCGCCATACAGACGAGATCCACGTTGGCCCGGGTCAGGGCTTCCGTCATGCGACGGTCGAACTCCGCCTGGGTCATGCCCTTCCGCTGCACGATGACGGGCTCGTGTCCGAGATCCCGGGCGCGCGTCACGCCGTACGCATCCGGGCGCGAGGACACCACCCGGACGATTCTCACCGGAATCGCACCGGCCGCCGCCGCCTCGTGGAGATAGTGGAGCGATCGGCCACCACCGGACAGCAGCACCGCCAGTCGCAGTTTCCTGGATGGGTCGGTATCGTCCATGCAAGCAGTTCTGTCTCGCATCACGACGGCATCATGCGATCAACCCGGCCGCCACGCAAGCGGGCCGCGGTATGGGTTGCCGCCGGCCCCGGCGGACCGGGGCGCGTCCCGGCCGACGATGCGCTCCATGCTATTACCCCGTTTCATAAGAAGTGCGACTATACACCCCTTGCGGAAGGCAGATCAGATGGAGTCCCGGGGGAGCGAATCCCGACTCCGATGGTCGTGAAATTTGCGAAACGCGGTACTAGGCAGCGTGAAACAATCAGACAGCTTGCTACACGGTGAGAGATCGCCTTCGCTTGGATCGAGCGGCTGTGTGACAGTAAGATGGGTGCTGGTGCTTCGGTGAATGGGAACTGTCGACTGTCAGGCAGTGGGTCGGAGTGAAGCTCTCCGACCCTTCGGGGGAGGGAAGACGACAAGGTGCTCTCTCGAGGCGTCGAGTCGTGCGGCGGGAGATTGTGATGCGGCGGGTTGGGAGCACGGACGAATCGGAAGGAATGAGTGACAGCATGCGGTTGGGGCTGAGCAGGTTTGGTTGGCGGCGACCGGTTCAGACGATTCTCCGCGTACCGGCGATCTTCCTGGTAACGGTCGCGCTGTTGCCCGGCTGTGCTTCGGGTCGGTTTGTGCGGGTGGATGGCGGCCAGTTCAAAGTCGGCGGCGAGCGGCACCTGTTCGTCGGCGCGAACTTCTGGCAGGCGGTCCACATGGCGATGGCCGCACCGCACGGGGACCGGGAGCGGCTGGCGTCGGAGCTGGATCGGCTCCAGGATCTGGGGGTGAACAACATCCGGATTCTGGCGGCGTTCGAGGGGCCGGACGGCGAGCCGTACCGGGCGACGCCGGCCATGATGACCGAGCCGGGGCAGTACAACCCGGCCGTGCTGGACGGCCTTGATTACCTGATCGCCGAACTGGACCGGCGCGGGATGCGGGCCGTCGTGGCGCTGACGAACTTCTGGGAATGGAGCGGCGGGATGGCGCAGTTCGTCGCCTGGGATACGGGCACGAGCATTCCGTATCCGGCCACGCACGGCTGGGGCGCGTTTGGCGACTTCACGGCCGCCTTCTACGGCAGCGAGCGCTGCCAGCGGTGGTATCGGCAGCACATTCGAACGATCATTGAACGAGTCAATCCGTACACCGGGCGAGCCTATCGGGATGAGCCGAGTATCTTCGCCTGGGAGCTGGCCAACGAGCCCAACCGATTCCCGGCGGCGTGGATTCACGAGACGGCCGGGTTCATCAAATCGCTCGACCGCAACCACATGGTCACCACGGGGGCGGAGGGCAGCATCAGCGCGCCGTTCGACGCGGCGCACGAGAGCGGGCATATCGACTACGCCACGATCCACCTGTGGCCGCAGAACTGGCGATGGTACGATCCGCAGGCCCCGGATTTGTACGAGGAAGCGGAGGCCAAGGCGCGGGACTACTTCGGCCGGCATGCCGAGCAGGCCAGGGAACTCGGCAAGCCCTTGGTGCTCGAGGAGTTCGGCCTGGCCCGTGACTGGGAACCGGGGCACGACGGCTACGATCCGGCGGCGGGGGTCACGTATCGCGATCGGTTCTTCGCGGCGATGTACGAGTGCGTTCTGGAGTCGGCCTCAGCGGGCGGCCCGGTGGCCGGCTCGAATTTCTGGGCGTGGGCCGGCCGCGCCCGGCCGGGGGACGCATGGATAGGTGATCCACCGCACGAACGGCCCGGGTGGTACTCGGTGTACGATGCGGATGCATCAACGCTGCAGTTGATTGAGAAACATGCGTCGGCGCTGAGGAGCGTGGCCGGGAGATGATGCTCGTGGCGATGGACGATGCCGCGCGGTTCCGTTGATCGACGAGCAATCCATAGCCACGCGGGAACCTCTCCAAGAGAGTGGCGATTCGGTCGGCGAGGTCAACCGCCTTCTGGTAGACCGCCAGGTTCTCGAACAGGAAGGCCATAACCCGGCCCGGGGCTTGGACAGGTGAACAGTTGAGCAGGTGACCGCCGGGGAGCAGCCCGGCCGGCTAGCCCAGGTCGCGCAGTTTGGAGGAAATCGAAGCGATTCTCGGTGCGATTGACGAGGTGAATCCGCCTTGGCGGCAGCGTCAGGCGTAGTGCCTGGCGTCGGTTCCGTTGTAGTGAAGACCTACCGGCTTGCCCGGCCCTGAATCCGTGCCACACTGGTCGTGGAGGCTCGGATGTTCCTGCGCAAGCTGCATCGCACCAAGGACGGCAAGCGGCACACCTACTTTGCCTTGGTGGAGTCCCATCGGACGGAACGCGGCCCGCGGCAGCGCGTCGTGGCCCAATTGGGTGAGCTGACCGAGGACCAGGAGCGGCGCTGGCAGCGCACGGCCGTCTTCCACACCCGGCACGAGGACGTGTGCGTGCCGGCCTATGCGTTGTGGAAGGCCCTGGCCCATATGCTGCGCAACGCCCGACTCCAGACGCGAATCCGCAAGAAGGACCCGGACGACCCGGACGCCGGACCGCAGGATCGTGCGATGAGTCCGGCCGTGGCCTTGAAGGTGCTGCACGACGTGCAGATCGGAGACATCCTTCTGGAGACGGTGGAAGGCCGGACCCTCCGGCTCCGCCGGGTGGCCCGGCCCAATGCCGAGCAGGCCCAGATCATCACCGCCTTGGGATTCGGCTTACCGGAACGTCTCTGCGCCGATCGCGACGTGACACCGCGGAAGTTCCCCACCGACCCGCCGCCGGGATCCGCCTCCACGTGACCGCCCCGACCGGTCGCGAGGCGACCCCTCAAAATGTAGTGAAGACTTCTGGGGAAAAACCCGCCTGCCGCCCGCGCCACGCCCGTTTCCATCGCCAAACTGCGCAATCCGGGCTGGAGAACTGAAAGCGAGAGACTGGAGAGTGGAAGACCGGCTGGTCTCCGCAGGTCCCGGCGCGCCGGGATGGCGAGAAAGCCGGTCCCACAACGAGAAGGCCGGTCTATCCTCGCGCCTTCCTACGGCCGCTGCCTCGGGGCGTCCGGCCGCCGCAGGCGGATCACTTCGTCCCTCCGTCCCTGTTTTCCGCGTTTTTGCACTGCAAACGCCCGAACTCTCCGCGTCCCGCGCAAATACTCCCGCCCGCCCCGACGCAGATCCTTCGTCGCGGAGCCTGCCCCGGCGCACCGGGGTCGCTTCGGTTGCGTCCGCAGCCCGCACCCGGGCTTCATCTTAACGACCGCCAAGGCCGACGCAACGCAAAGGCCCCCGTGGGCGACGGAGAACGGAAGCCCTGTCTCTGTATCTCCGTACTGGAGCGCGATCAGCGGCAGAGGATGTCCGGGCGAGTGCCGCACAGGGGCCAGTCGGGCATGGCCGTGAGGTTCTCGCCGCTGGAGAGCGTGGTGTCCTCGGACTTGGTGCCGGTGATGGTCGGGTTCCAGCCGACGACCTGATTGGGCAGGACGACGCGGGTTTCCGAGGGCGTGGCCAGGAAATCGCGCGTTTCGTACCCCATGGGGCCGCCCTGGTGGTGTTTTTTCCATTCGTCGGGAAAGCCGGTCTCCTCGTACGCCCGAATGCCGGCGGCGAGGGCGTCGCACCAGCGGACTCCGGGCCGGGTCGCGTGTTGCAACGCCTCATCCACGCGGCAGACGGCGTCGTGCCGGCGGCGCAGATCGGCCGGCAGCGGGCCGAAGTGAACCATACGGCTGATGCAGACGATCAGGCCGTGACGCTGGGCGCACAGGACGACGAGCACCGCTCTCTCAATCCGTTTGGAGGTGGGAATGGGGTGTCGATAGAGCGCGATGCGCTCATCCGCCGCCACCAGAATCACGGGGCAGAAGATGGCTTCCCGTTGGAGATCGGCCATCAGGTCGGCCGCCACGTCCCGCTCGGTCTGGCCGGTGCGGATTCCCCGCATCACGCGGCTCATGATGTCGGCGGTGTCGTGGCCGAGGGCCTGCACCTGCTCCAGCTCACGCGGGGTCAGGGAGAAGCGCAGTTCGGCGATGTTGTCGTCGGGATAGTCCGTCGCGAAGGTGCCCGGGGGGCGTTCGTCAGCCGTCCACCAGGGTTTGGCGTGGATGTCCCATTCCCCGTTGAATTCCTCCGCGGCGAGCCGGGCGTCTTCGATGTTGGTGGTCAGAACCGTCTTGCGCTGCGGCGTCCAGAGCAGGGATGCGACGCCCAGCGGCGTGCCCCGGTTGCAATGCACGTCGGCGCCGTCCGCGGCCCAGGCAATGTTGGATCGGCGACGGATGAGTACGCCGTCATACCCGTGCTTCCGGCAGAACTCGGCAAGACGCCGGTTTTTTTCGTTCATTGGCCGCAGCCCTTCTTCGTCCTTTCAGGACGGCACATCGTGCATGCCCGTGCGGGTGCAGGCCGGCGCGAATGCCGCCCGGGCAAACCGCGCCGGGTGCGCATGCCCCTGTTCGATGGCGCCCGGTTCCATGTTCATACTGTCGATGGCCGGGACCACGCGTTGGGACATCCGTCATCCTCGCGTTACGGGGCCGGCTCCAGCCGAAACTGAAGCCGGGAGTCCCCCTCAATCTGGAAATGCTCGATGCGGACCTTGTACCGGCCTGCGTCGAGCGACTGCTCTGCCGTGTTCTCTTTCCGTTCGTGTCGGGTCCAGCTATCCAGCACCAGCGACTCGTCGATCCAGACCCGGACGCCGCTGTTCGAGATCGTGCAGACCCTGTATCGCCCG
>Ga0334889_1004859_pt1 | contig 11623 bp, 15 predicted proteins | sample GraSluR1_MG_2_FD_207222 | JGI IMG/M metagenome (GOLD analysis project Ga0334889, IMG submission 207222) | Sludge microbial communities from methane-producing bioreactor in Wageningen University, Netherlands - Granular Sludge_8_08-R1 | ecosystem: Engineered > Bioreactor > Anaerobic > Unclassified... | reverse complement strand
TGGTGAGAATAAATGAAAAATATATTAGTGTTGGGATTAGGAGAAGTAGGTAAAAGCGTTGTTGATTTATATTCTTCATCTAAAGAATATATGGTAGTTGTTAATGATTTGGATGAAAAAAAGTATGCCAATGTGGTAAGTAGTGATGCTGGTATTTATACAGAAGACATGGTGCCTAACGACTTTGAAGTTGATGTACTGCACGTATGTATCCCATATTTTAATAAAGAACAGTTCATAGAACCAGTAATAGCATATATTGAAAAGTATGACCCGCTATTAGTTATAATCAATAGCACAGTTGATATTGGAACCACTAGATATATTTACGAAAGAACTGGGTCCAATATTGTTCATTCTCCAGTAATGGGCGTTCATCCACACCTGACCGAATCAATCCTAACGTTTAAACGAATAATTGGTGGGTGCTCAGAAGAAGCGACTGAACTCGCATGCGAACATTTTTCAAGATTGGGCATTGATTGTGTGGTGTTTGGGTCAGCAGAAGAATCTGAAGCCGCTAAACTTTTGTCAACTACATATTACGGAACGTGTATCAGGTTTATGCAATATACGAACAAGTTATGCGAAAAATTAGGACTCGATTTCGAGAATGTATATACAAAAACCAACGAGATATACAATGAAGGTTATACTAAATTGAACAAAAATAATGTTATTAGACCGATACTGAAATTTATGGGCTATGATATTGGTGGTCATTGTGTCAAAGAGAACGCTAACATACTAGAAAATTATAAAGAACTAAAACATATTGTTAATCTAGTTAAATGCAATGAGTTAGAGAAGGTAGATGAATATGATGTATAAGTGGGTTCGAGATTTGGTCGAAAAATACGAGTTTGTTACAAGGATAGAATTGAAAATGCCACACGTATTGGTTTATTATACAGAACTGCCACGAACATCGAATAGTATAGAATATTTAGAAAAAATTCCGTATCGGGCAACTAAAGAAACACTTATTCGAAAAATAGAACGAATCAAAACAAAAATAAATTATACCGAATATTTGGGTTCAGTAAAATATAACGTAAACAAAGCGTTGAACACAAAACCAATCTTTGAATTGTGCTAGGTGAAACTTAAAAATGGTAGATACTAAAATTGTGCATGTGAAAATCTATGACGCAGTTAATACAGACGTTATAGAGTTTAGGAAATTATTGACCGAACTAAAAAAAAGACTAAATTTCAAAGTCGAGTTTGTAATAACCAACGAGAAAATCGAGCTCCACGATATAAAATATTTGATAAAGGAATTATATGATTTATACGCAAAATATAAACAACTTTACGAATCAGAAACTAATACTAAAGGTAATAACAAGTCTAAACAAATTAGACGTGAAACCGAATTTACAAAACAAGAAATTGAGGTAGATTGAAATGGAGAAAAGAGGAGAACTAACGAGACCTTGGAATCCGTTCTGGGATAAATTTAGTTTGACTGAAAAAGAGTTTAATCGGATGTTTGATGACCCATTCTTCACGGATTGGATGTCGTTAAACAATTCTAGAACTGGTAGTATGCCGAAGATTAATGTTATTGAAAAAGAAGATAGATATGTGATAGAGGCTGCAATACCCGGACTAGATAAAGAAGATGTAAATATAGATGCCTTCGATAATAGAATAGAAATTTCTGGCAATAAAACAGATAGTGCCAGCATTGATGACGAGGATAATAAATATTTATTTAGGGAAATTAGCAGAAGGAGTTTCCATAGGATAGTCCCATTTCAGAAAGATATTGATGTAGATAAAATTTCTGCTACTTATGAAAAGGGATTATTGACTATTGATGTGTTTAAAAAAGAGATAGATAAAAAAGTAAATAAGAGGAAGATTGAAATTAAGTAAGCAACTAATTTTTGCCTTCTTCTTTAGATTTTTTGTTGGTGAGTGCGTAGAATAATTGGTGTTAATATATGACAAATAAGCGAATCGGATTTTTATCATATTTTGGTTGGGGCAGAGGTCAGGCATATGTGACATTGTGCTTTTGTAAGATGCTTCAATCAAATTTTGATATTTATATTTTAAAACAATTTAATAATCAAATCGAAGATGATTTCAAGTCTGTTAAAGTAAATATTACTGAATATCCAAACTACGAGGTTGACCCCACAGTATTTAAAGCATGGGTGACAGAAAATAAACTAGATGCGGTAGTATTCAATGAATATAACCAATGGGAAACAGATAAAGTTAATCTAGTTAAACTTACTAAATCGCTAGGGGTTAAAGCGTATGGGTATCTGGTTTGGGAAAAGTTTGGTGAAAATGCGGATTATGCAGATTATGATAGGATACTTGTTCCAACTAAATCGTTCTGTAAATTTATGAGAGCGCACAAGTTTAGAAAATTTAGTTATATACCATATTCGATAGATTTGTTAGAATTTCCTGACCCAACCACAGAACCGTTCGGTAAAAAAGATAAAGGCAAACTAACATTTTTTCATCCAGGAGGTTGGGGTGGAGTTCATAATAGAAAAAACACAGAAGTTGTTATCAAAGCGTTTATCGAATTGAATTTGCCAAATTCAGAATTGATAATAACTTCACAAAAAAAGTTAGAATTTAAAAACAAATTGCCAGAAAATATTAAGATTATAGACAAGAATTTATCGAGAAAAGAACTTCTTAAATTGTATTATATGGCGGATTTATTAGTTATGCCAACTAAATGGGATACGGTCGGACTGGCAGTATTAGAATCACTGGCAGCAGGAGTTCCGGTGATAGGAACAAATATACCACCAGTAAATGAATTTATAAAAGATGGGTTTAATGGAAAATTGTGTAATGGGTCTATGGTAGAGTACCCAGACATATCAGTATATGCTTGCGAAGTTGACTATAAGACGCTTGCAAATACAATGAAACTATGTAGCAACGAAATATTGCTATCAATATTAAAAAAGAACGCTAGAAAAAATATAGATATATATTATGATTTGGAAAAGAATAAAGAGATATTTATTGGATTTTTAAATTATGAGTTGGGTGAATAGGCGATGAACACTATCAAAATGACGTTTATAACAAATGATGTTAATGGACATAATTTTATAATCCAAGACCCAAACGAACATATACAAACGTTCTTGGTTAATGGAAAATATTATGAACAAGACATGATAAAATTCATAGTAGATAATTATTCTGGCGGCACTTTTATCGATGTTGGAGCAAACATTGGCAATCACACAATCGCATTTTCAGACATAGCTGATGATGTATATAGTTTTGAGCCAATAAAAGAGAACTACTTAATACTACAACTAAACTTGATGATAAATAAAATAACAAATGTTGAGACATATAATTTTGCTCTTGGAAGTTCGGACAAGTTCGAAACTATTTATAGGGACGATAAGTGTTATAATACTGGGAGTGGTTCAATTTCTAACCCAACAAGTATGTGCACTACGCGAAGATATACAATGGTAACAAAATTAGATAATTTTAATTATCAGAACGTTAAACTTATCAAAATAGACGTTGAAGGTTATGAACTGGAAGTATTAAAAGGCAGTACTAAGTTATTAGAAACTCAAAAACCGGATTTGTTTATAGAATGTATCACCGATAATAAATTCAAACAAATATTAGACTTTCTAAAACCATTTGGGTATCGGGTTTGGTATAAAACATTCAATACAACACCAACCATGCTGTTTACGTGTAATATTGATTTTTTGGAGAAGATTAACAATGAAAATAATAGCAGTAATGGGCAATGAAGAATATTCGGTCCAACTACAAAATTTAGTAAGTTTTGGTCACGAAATATTTGTAGTGAATCCAGAACACGAGCTAGTAGATTTACCGATAGATTATGATGTGGTAGTATCATTGTCTGATAATACAACAGAATCTGGATACGTATTAGCACAACAATTAGACTTGCCATTTTATAGTCATATCGATTGGGTGTGCCCTTGGTTAGTATTCAAAGAGTCAGAACACGATTGGGGCTATTTCCATAATATTCCATATAATGAAAAAGTTAAATCATTGAAGTATTATCAAAATATTCTTAGGTATTGGTCACTAGCGAATGTTAAATCATTATCGTCTAAGTGTTTTGAAAAATTAGTAGTGGAAATCAATGGCTATAATAGCAATCCTAAAATTAAATATACCGGACCAGATACAGACGAACTTAAAAAGTTTAAATATAATTATAACAAGAAAAATGAGGTTACGGTTGTTTCGAGATTTTTACCATACAAGCGAATAACGCACATCATATCAGCACTCCAAAAAATAAAATATAGGGGTATATTAAATATAGTTGGAGAAGGTACTGAAAAATATGTGTACGAAATGTTGATGGGGGACTTGAACGTTGCATTCTATCCTATAAGCGAAAAATATAATTTAATGTCTAGGTCGTTAGTAACAGTCTGTTTACAGGGTGGACGAATACCAGCCGAAAGTATTTATTTGGGAACACCAGTAGTATCGTATGATTCTGCGTACCAAAAAGAACTATACGGGGACTCGTTGATTTATGCACAAAATAATTCAATTACTGATTTATCAGTTAAAATAAAAGAAGCATTATCATTTAAAGACACGGAAAGATTAGTTATGAGAGATGAGTTCATTTATATGGTAGAAAATAAAATGCTAAATGTGCTTACACTTTATGACTCGACAAAATTATTAGAATCAATTATAAAAGTAGCTGTAGATAAAAAATGAAATTTCTATTATTAGGAAACATGGCAGACTTGGAGACTGGTTTTTATATATACCAATCTATAATAGAACTCGGTCACGAATGTAAATATTTGGATACTAGAGAAATTAGTAATAATAACGATATGATTAGTGGTCAGAAAAAAATAGTGGAAGAACTAGAAAAACTAAAATCGTTCAACCCGGATATTGTAATAGTATTCAAAGGGCTTGAACTTACAAAAGATACGCATAAAAAACTCAAATCAATATTTGAATCGTCAATTGTTTGTAATTGGTTTTTCGATATTTATATTTATACTGAAAAAATATGGGAACATAAAGAATTTATTGAATGTATAAAGGAATACGACTTCTTCTTTTGTTCGTTAAAAGGGGTAGCGGATAACTTAAAACAAAAGGGGCTAACTAATATATATCATTTGATGGAAGCGTGCTACCCACAATGCCACGAACGACAATATATGAATTATTATCAAGAACGAAAGTACGGAAATGATATAAGCTTTTGCGGGTCGTTGGGCTTGACATTTATACATAAAAACAGAATAAAAATATTAGAACAATTATCAAATCTTGGCTATCAACTAAACATATGGGGTAATGTGTTTGGGGATATCAAATATGTACCATCAGTATTGAGACCGGTTATAAAAAACGAGTATGTATTGAACGAACGGCATAGCATGGTTTGTCAGTCTAGCCTAATAAATTTAGGACTTGATGCACACCCCGAACTTGAACTTGGATTCTCGGCTAGAATTTTTAGAGTGATGTGCGCTGGTGGTTTATATCTATGCAAATATGTGAATAATATCGAGTCTGTCTTTAAAATAAATAAAGATAAAGGACCAATTACCAAAGACCAAGAGATTGTTGTATTCTATGACGAGAACAGAGACCTCGAACCAATATTAGATTATCTACTAGAGAATGATGATGTTAGAACTGAAATCGCAGGTAATGGTTGGGAAACAGTAACTAAACAACATAAGTTTACTGATAGAATAAATCAAATGATAGAAATAATCAATTCAACCAAAAAATGAGAACATACGAAGAAATTTATACGGACTATTGTAACTGGTTAGTTAATAAAACAGGAGATAATAATTTGACGTATGAACTGTTAAAGAATAGGCACGGCGAACAAGAAATCGATATGTTGCTTCATAGGCAACTGTTCAAGAGATGCACAAATAAAAACATAGGCATGTTCTTCTTTGTTAAATTCATAGTTGGCGGGTTGGAAGAAATCGGGTATCCATACCCGGTTAGATACAACACGTTGTTTAGAAAATTTGACAAGCTAGTAAATTCATACGATAGATTAGCCATACTTGCTGCAAGAGGAATTGGTAAATCATTATACTTTTCGGTTTTGAGAATTTTACACGACATGTTCTGTAAGAAGTTCAGGAGACATATAATAATTTCTGCAAACCAAGAACAAGCGAATAGAATAATAGATGATATCAAAAAAATAGTGGATAATAACGAATGGCTAAAATCTAAAAAAGGCGGTCAAGTCGATAATTGGTCAATGGAGTCAATCACGTACAATAAAGGATACGTTAAAGCACGCGGATTGGGTACTGAAATATTAGGCGAACACGTTAATTCGATAGTGTGCGATGATATACTTAGGTCCGATAATAAACTATCGGATGAACAAATAGAAGATTATATAGACATGAATTTATCGCCAATGTTGCTAAACAGGAAAGGACAACTAATAGTTGTAGGGACTACTAAAAGCCAGTCTGATATATTCGCCAAGATTCAGCAGCGAATCGAAGAAATACCGGATTGTCCGTGGAAATTGTTCAGGTTTCCCGCGATTATAGATTTCGAAAAGAAAATAGTGCAATGCCCGGACAGGTTCACGTTCGATGAAATAATAAAGAAACGGCTAGAAATGGGACCATTAAAGTTCGCTAGAGAGTATCAGTTAGAAACGTATAGTAGGGATAAGGCATTGTTTTCTCAGCACGTTATTAGAAGAGCATTGGATAAAGGTAATGATGCCCATATTTTGTATAAAGCGGATAAACGCGAAGGTAACTGGACATTTGTTGCCGGGGTAGATACCGCAAGAAGTGGAGCAGCGTCTGCGGATTATTCGGTAATGATTGTTATGGCATACAATTCAGTCACCCAAGAAAAACAGATTGTATATATGTGGCGCGAGAAAGGAATGAAGATTTCTAGCCAAGCCGAACGAATAGCAATGATTGCTAAAAGTTTTAATGATTGTTTTGTGTTAGTAGAAAAAAATAATATGGGGCAGGATATGATTGACGAATTAGTAGATACGTGGAATGTTAATGTTGAATCATACATAACCGGCGGCAAAGGTCAGAAGAAAGAGGAACTGATTAGATTCCTTATAACGTCGTTCGAACACGAACAAATAACAATCCCTAATGGAGACCCCGAATCTAGGGCAATTATGAAGCCATTAGTAGAAGAACTTGGCAAGTTTTGCGTGACTGTAAGTGCTAATGGTAACGAACAATATCAGGGTGTAGGAAAGGATGATACAGTAATGGCACTAGCACTTACTAATAGAGCAACTCAATTAGTAGGGATACCATTCGCAGTATCAGAGTTTGGGTCTGGTAAATCGTTCTCGGAATATGACGCACTAGTCAAAAATAGCAGTAGTGGAGAGACAGACCTTGTGAAAATGATTAGAATGGGGCTGATTAAATGAAAATTGAAAATAATTACGATAAACCTAAATTATCGATACGAGAGTGGATTAAAGTATTAATGTGGACAATCACTAAAAATCCAAGAAAAAAACTCAAGTGCCCAATCTGTGGTAAACAATTATTCGTAATAAATGGAACCGCGTTTAGGGATTTTGAACCATTACAGGTAATATGTGGCGACGAAGATTGTAAGTTTAACAAACTTAAATTATCACCAATATAAGCAAATTTGTTTTAGATAGATTTAAATAGTAGAAGTTTTATAATAAATATTGAGTATACTGATTTTTTTAACTAATCGGAGAGTGACATGATATGTGCTTTGAAAAAATTAAAATTCTGTTTAGCCCTAAAAAGCAAGAAAATGAACAAATAATAGTAGACCTGAACGAAACAATAAATATACTAAAAATAGAACTGACAGAAAGAGACGAATCTATCAAAACATTGACTAACCAACTCGAATCGCTAAATAAGTCAAATATACAATTACAAACGCAAATATTGGAACTTCAAACCAAACTTAAAGACGCAGAAGCAAATATGGAAGTGTATATGAAAATCCAAGCATTGTTCGGGCTGGATATACTGGCAGACCTAGTAAAGACTAGTAACTTGATTGAATGAAAATATGACGAACTGAACGAAAATGCCAAAAACCAAAACTAATCCAAAACCGAGAAATAAAACCGGGACTAAACAAAAACTGTTCACTGGTTATTTCCAAGACACGCCAGACGATAGAGATTATGCATTGTCAGCATTGAACACAACAATTATAGACATAGATATGTCAGAATATGTACAATATATACGAGACCAAAAATATAATAATTGTGTTACGTGTGCAATAGACGCGGCATTCGAGATGGAAAATATAATCACACATAATAAGAAAGTGTGGGTCGGAGAACAGTACGGACTGGCGGACGGGTTCCTGTATACACTAGCACGACAAGAGGACGGGTCGTTCCCGGAAAATGTGGGCACGTACCCGCGTAAGGTATTGAAAATAGCAACTAAAGTAGGAATACCACCAGATAAAATAATGCCATACGAGTACTATAAGGTTAAAGATGAACCAAACCTGAAAGCCAAACTATCTGCTAATTTTTATAAAATTAAAAGGTATGAAGCACTATCAAAAGAACAAATACCATACGCTGTCTCAAATAAAAAACCAGTAGTATTTGGGATGCTACTAGATAATGCATTTATTAATTATAAAAAAGGAGAAATACTGACACAAACAACAGACGGATACTACGGCGGACACGCAATGGTAATCGCAGGACTGAAAATAATCAACGGACAAGTAGTATATAAAATACTGAATAGCTGGGGACGAGATAAAGGAAATAACGGATACTACCTAATATCACAACAATATTTCAATACTAGACTCTATGAACCAGCTTGGGCTATATATGTATAATAAAAAATAAAAATAAACATACTTAACTCTAATAAAATACAACTAATATATGAATGTTTGGTATTTTGATGGAGCAAAGTATATGTTAATGCGAAGTATATATAAACGATTCGCATATTTGTATAACTATAAATAAAAAATATATAAATAAAAATTAAAACGGGGTGAAAAAATAAATGGACTGGAAAACACTATTGATTAAGTCGTTCTGGGCAGGAGTGTACGGAGCTATAGCATCAATAACAATAACACAAACGCTTAACTGGGATATACTTAAAATTACAGCGGCTACAGCAGCAGTCAGATTCGTGACAGTGTTCGTGACTACTATCAAAGATAATATAGAACAAGTACCACTCGGAAGTAAGAAGGGAAAATCAATAACGACTAAACCTAAATGGACAAGTAACCTGTAAAAGATAAATTTCGACCGAAGGGAGCGTAAATGTCCGAAGGACGGAATTCCCCCCTTTTGGTTCTTTTTCTAAAAGAACATTAAACTTAAACTAAATTGCAACTAACATCGGGATTTAGAGATAGTCAATCTAAGCCTTTTAATTTTGATGAGTGGAATTTTAGGTTTTTGATTGACCATCTTTTTTCCCTTATATTTTGAATTTTTGAACTATTCGGAAATTCCTAATAGTTGAATTTTTGCTTATTTCTCCAGATTCATATAAAGAATATAGTATTAAAGGTTTCGGAAAGTAGACACGGACGCGAAACGTTTATATATAATTCGCATTCTTGTATAAGTATGAAAAATTTAAATAGTAGAAGTTTTTACTATAAAACTTCTACTGATAGATAATATAATAGGAGATTTACGGTCTTGACCAAAGCCAAGACTATCCCCTTTACCATAACCATTAATATATATATAACTATGAAACTTTAAGTATATATAGTTTTCGGTTATAGAAAGGAATATTAAAAAAAAAATGAAAATAGATTCGTTGGAAGGACAGATTAGACCAAAGTAAAGACAAGAAAAATGTTTGATGAGACGAGAATACAACGAAAAGGTCGGAGGAAAAAACGAAAAATAAATGTAAAAGTATAACGAAAAAATAATAGAAAAAAATTTGGGCGGTCGCACGAAAACGCAAATCAATAACCTAAAAGTAGGAAATGTAAATGATAAGAACTAAATTAACGAAAAAATATGCGAAAAATTTTGCGCAAATTCTGGGAATGTAGTAATTCGGTTTTTTCATCTTTTTATGGACTATTCTTTTTAATCTATATTTTTTAATCAATATTTTATAAACTATATTTATTTAATTAATATTTATATTATTTAAATTATTTATATAATTTAAATCAATTCTATTTTTGTTTTTGTTGTTGTTGTTTTTTTGTTGTGTCTCGTCGTGATGTTTTTTTTTAATTTTTTTGTTATTTTTTATTTTCTCGACGTGATACTTTTTTAAACTTTTCAGTCTTTTTTTAGTATTTTTGGGTTATTTTTGGATTTTCGCTAAAATTTAACAGTTTTCTTATTAACTTTCCAACCTTCTTTTTATCCTCTATGGTTTGCTTTTTTCTCCTCTATTTTTCTTTAAATCGCAAGTTTTAAATATTTTGGGGTTTTATTAATGTTTGTTGTGATTGAAAAAAATCACAACGGAGGCAAAAAAAAATGATAAAATTAAAATTAAAATTTTTCAAACGGCGTGAGCCGTTTTATATGGAATGGGAAAAATATAAAGAGCTGTTGGATGCTCTCGATGACATCCATCTCCTGAGGATAGCTTCAGGAGAAAAAAAGCACTGATTTTTTTTAGGGCTTTATGCCCGATTTAATAAAAAAAAGGAGGAGATGAAAAAAATGGAATATGAAATAACAGCAGAAGCAGGAGACTTTAAAGGGTCTCCCGTATTGAGCTTAAAAGAAGGAGAAAGGCTAATTTTAAGCTTTGGTGTCAGAAAAGCCCACGCTATCGTGGGAGCTTTCGAGGATATAAAGGCTTTTGTAGCCTCACACCCTATTGAGGCGAAAGAAAAGCCTCTTAAAAGGATGAAAAAAAGCGAAATGGAGGAATTGCTTAAAAAACTTCTCCAGAAGCAATAAAATTTTTTCTTTTTTTCTTTTTATTTTTCTAAACTTATTTAATTTAGTTGTTTAATTATTTCTATTATGTTAATAGTTTTTGGTTAATAGTTTAAAAGATATATTCTTAATTAATTACTTTACAATTTAGATTTTAAAGCATATTCTTTTTTAGTGTTTTTGTCACCACTATAGAGTAAAAACTCAAAATCGATTGTAGCGCGTTTTAAGGCATATTCTAGGCGATGTTTTTTTGGGGGGTATAAACATACCACTCAAAAATATTTGGGGCTGTATGACCCCTTAAAACACAAAATAGAGGCATTCTAGGATTGGGCTTAAACCCGAATTTCAAAAATCTGAAAAACATTCCCATAATAGTTAATTTTAAATCTAAAAACCCATACCCACCACTAACTTAAAATTAACTACTAGAAAGTAGATATTAATTACTATGTAGTAGTGTCTATAAAACTATACCCATTCCCAAAAAACTATATCAGATTAACACCACCTTAGAAAGAATAAAATAATAATAACCCAGTTTTTAACCACTAATAATGGGCGTAGATACAAATAAGATTAATAACCCTGACTTTTTATTTAAGTTGTCTATTTAATGCGCGCAAGAATGATTATTTGATAAAAACCAAAACTTTTAACTAATATATTAATTTATAA
>Ga0334889_1004855_pt1 | contig 11643 bp, 8 predicted proteins | sample GraSluR1_MG_2_FD_207222 | JGI IMG/M metagenome (GOLD analysis project Ga0334889, IMG submission 207222) | Sludge microbial communities from methane-producing bioreactor in Wageningen University, Netherlands - Granular Sludge_8_08-R1 | ecosystem: Engineered > Bioreactor > Anaerobic > Unclassified ... | reverse complement strand
TGAGTTTTTCCATAACCTCGATGAAATTAGGGAAGGAAACATCATAAACCGATGCATTTTCTATCTTAACTCTGCCCACCTTTAGTCCAATCAGGTACAGGGCCATCACTAACCGGTGGTCATGGTGAGATTCAACCACCCCACCTCTAGCTCCCCCTTCAATGGTAAGGCCGTCATCATTTTCTTTAACCGATACACCGAGCTTGGACAGTTCCAGTGCACAGGCATGGATCCGGTCGGTTTCCTTTAACCGGGCGTGTTCCACCCCATATATATGGGTGGTGCCCTGAGCATTAGCCCCCAGTGCAGCTACCGTGGGGAGGAGGTCGGGTGTGTTTTCCAGATTCACCTCTACTCCGTGGAGTTCTCCCTGTCCCTTTATATGTACCTGGCCATCTTTAAGTTGAACCTCAGAGCCCATCTGTTCTACGATATCCAGAATAAATTTATCCCCCTGCTTGGAGTCCAGGTTTAAATTTTTAAGGGTTAAATCTGAATTCAGGGAAGCAGCAGCAGCTATTAAATAGGATGCCGATGAGTAATCCCCTTCCACAGCGTATTCTTTCCCTTTATATTTCTGTGGTTCGACGTGGAAGTGATTTATATTACTAGTTTCAACCTCCACACCAAATTCCTTCATCACGTCCAGGGTGATGTCCACGTATGGTTTCGATATGAATTTCCCCTTAATTTCCAGATCCACAGGGTTATCCGCGTATGGTGCAGTAATTAAGATAGATGAAATGAACTGGGAACTCACATCCCCCTTTATGAATGTGCTGCCACCCTTAAGTCTGCCTTTAACTATGATGGGTGCCTTTCCATTGCTTCTGCTAGATTTGATGGTTACACCCAATCTTTCCAGGGACTCTATGAGTTGTTGCATAGGCCTGGTTCTCAGGGAGTCATCACCAGTTAAAATAGTATATTCCGGTGCAAGAGATGCTGCACTGCTTAAAAATCGTAAAGTTGTCCCGGAGTTTCTAACATCCAGAACATCATCCGGGGTCTTAAGGTTGCCACCACTACCGTTGATTAAACATTCACTACTTTCTGCCTCAATATCCACACCAAAGGCCAGGCAGCTGTCCAGTGTGGCGATGGTATCCTCGGAGTACAATGGATATTTAATTTTAGAAAAGCCCTCTGCCAGGGATGCAATTAGAAAGGCACGGTGGGTGAAACTCTTGGATGGAGGTGCATTCACTTCTCCACGTATGCTTTCCGCCCGGTTAACCTCGAGTTCCATTACCATCGTTCTCCAGAGGGATATATTTTGTTATAGTCTAGTTATTTTAGTTATAATATAGTTATTTCACTTATAAACTCTAATAACTTATTTTATAATCTCAATTACCAGGTTATCCCGGTGGATTATGTCCACCTTTTCCCCGGTGATACTGGTAATTTCTTTCCTTGTTTTTATATATTCTGGGGTGAGCTTTAAATCATTTACGCTGATTTCACCAACACTTTCGAGTTTCTCCGCGATCTCCTGGGGATCAGTTGACTCTATGTACTTCAGGATCTGTGGTGCGTCCTTACGGAAATCCGGTCCTATCCTGTTCATCTGGGGGATGATCTCCACCACTTTTTCCATAATTTGTGGTTGACCCTTAAGGACCTTCAAATCCTCGATCCTCATAGTCCCCTTTATATCATCTAGAAGATCAATTAAATGATGATAAGTCTCATCATCTTCAGTATAAATGGACGTACTTTTAAGCTGTATGTTAAGGGGCATTCCCGATGCAGATTTAAATCTTCTCATATCTCCTATAACATCAACTCCCAACTCTCCCACACCTTCTGCAGAAAGGTCGATTAGATCACCACTGGCCACTGGCCACGAACTTAGATGGACACTTTCACCACCCCCATCTATATACTGGTTGATCTCCTCGGTAAAATGGGGGACAAAGGGGGATAAAAGCTTCAGGGAAGTTGATATAACTGTTTTAAGGGTGTACTTAGCCGCTAACTGGGAATCTGACTCCTTTTCGGTGTATAAACGGTACTTAACCGCCTCGATATATTCATCACAGAAATCATTCCAGATAAAACTCTGGATGGAAGACTTGGCATGGGCGAAGTTATAACCCTCCAGGGCATCTGTTACATCCTGGACCAGTCGGTTGAGTTTGGAGAGGATCCATTTATCCAGGGGATTTAAGTCGATTTCCTCTTCATCCACCTGGAAATCAGCGATATGTATGCTGATGAACCGGAAGGCATTCCAAAATTTCCTGAGAAACTTGTAGCTGTGTTTAACATCCTTCCAGGCGAAGGGAACATCTGATCCCGGGACACTGTTAGCCGCCCATAACCGGAGGGCATCGGCACCGTACTTATCCAGGACTTCCTCTGGTGAGATCACGTTTCCCCGGGATTTACTCATCTTATGACCGTCATCTCCAAAGACCATACCGTTGACCACCACTTCACTGAAAGGTCCCTCCCCAGTGAGTGCTTTACACCTTAAGATGGTGTAGAAAGCCCAGGTCCTGATGATGTCATGGCCCTGCTGCCTTAAACTGGAAGGATAGAGTTTATGGAACTCTTCATCTGGCCAGCCAGCTATGACCATAGGGGTGATGGAACTATCCATCCAGGTATCCAAGACATCGGTCTCCCCGGTAAATTTGTCACTACCGCATTCACACTTCTCTTTAGGACTATCCACAGTGGGGTCTATGGGTAAATCCTCGGGGTTAGGTAATTCGACTTTCCCGCATTCATCACAGACCCACACCGGTATAGGGGTGGCGAATATCCTCTGCCGGGAGATAACCCAGTCCCAGTCCATGGAACCCGTCCAGTTTATAAGCCTGGTTTTCATATGTTCTGGAGCCCATTCCATATGGTTAGCTGTGTCTTCGATCATATCGGTTAACTGGTTCACCGCCACAAACCACTGGTGCTTGACCAGTATCTCGATGGGTGTTTTACACCTCCAGCAGACACCCACATTCTGGTCCACCTTCTCCTGCTTGGTGAGATCACCCTGGGATTTCAAATCGGCGATGATACTTTCCTTACATTCTCCAATGGTACAGCCTGCATAATCACCAGCCACCTCCCTCATAACACCCTTCTCATCGATGGCCTCTATAACATCTAAGCCGTAACGGTTCACCCAGGAAACATCGGTTTTATCACCGAAGGTACAGATCATAACTGCACCGGTACCGAATTCCGGGTCCACATCCTCATCGGTTATAACCTTCACTTTACGGCCGTAGATAGGCACTTCCACGAATTTCCCAGCTAAGTCCTGGTACCTCTCATCATCGGGGTGGACGGTAACCGCCACACAGGCGGAGAGTAATTCCGGCCGGGTGGTGGCTATGGGAACTTTACCTTCACCATCCACCTGGGGAAACTCCAGGTAGTTTAGGAAGGTTTCATTTTCCTGGTACTCCACCTCGGCAAAGGCGATGGCCGTCTCGCAACGGGGACACCAGTTCACCGGGTGAACGGCCTGGTAGATCAGGCCCTGATCATACATTTTTAAGAATGATAACTGGGTTTTACTCTTGTACTCGTCGGTCATGGTCACGAATTCCCGTGACCAGTCCTGGCTGAAGCCCAAGGATAGCATCTGGGCTTTCATCATCTGTATGTTTCCCTGGGTGAGGTCGATGCACATCCTCCGGAATTCCTCCCGGGGAACGTCGTTCTTTTTGATTGAGTGGGTTTCCTCCACTTTAACTTCGGTGGGGAGGCCGTGGCAATCCCATCCCTGAGGGAACATGACATCGAAGCCCTGCATCCTCTTATACCTGGCGATGAGGTCCATGTAGAGCCAGTTCAAGACATGACCCATGTGGATGCTGCCGGTGGGATATGGTGGTGGTGTGTCGATTATGTAGTTGGGCTTGGTTCCTTCACCGGTGAATCTGTATAAATTGCTCTTCTGCCACCTGTCCTGCCATTCTGTTTCTTTTTTATGATCGTAATCCTTGGGGATGTCCTTGGTTGCCATCTAAATTCTCCCTATTATTATAAAACAATAAATTTTCAGCTTAGTATAAATCTCATCCATCTGATATTATTGTTCTCATCAGATAATTATCTTATGAGATTTTAAAGTTCAAAGCTTCATCTATTTGATTTTATCTTTGATCTGAAAGTAATACTATGACTTCTGTAAGTCATAGATGAATTTCAGTATGGAACTAGTATAAGTTTTTTCTTTTATTACTTTCCATTTGCTCTTGGTTAAATTATTCTTAGTTGTTTTTCATTAATTTAATTTAACATTGGAAGAGGTAATTGAATTAAGGTATTCAATTAAATTAAAGAAAATGTTAATTTGAATGGTGAAAGAAAAGAAATGAAATTCGTGACAAAATCTTTTAAAGTTAGGGTTTATCCTAATCTGTCTTTGCAGGACGCATTTTGGGATAATTTTGGGTATAATCGGTTCGTATTCAATGAGTTACTTGGCTATAATAAGCTTATTTATGGATGTGTGGTTAATAATCCAGTGATTAATCCTTATAATTTTAGGCCACGGATTAGTCGGACAGCTACCAATAATTGGTTGAAGGCATTTAAAGAAATGTTTCTTTTTTAAGGGATGGTGAAAGTACAAGTCTGCAGTCTACTTGTGATATCTACAACAATAGTTTTAAACGGTTTTTCAGTAAACAGAACGGTTATATAAAATTTAAGAGTAGGAAAAACCCAGTACAATCTATCAGATTGAAAAATAATAACAATAGCATACGATTTGAAGGTAATAAATTAAGATTAAATAAATTTGGATTTGTAAAGTATCGGGATAAACGTATAATCAAAGGAAATATTCTTTCTGCTACTGTTAAATTCGAAAATGGTAGATGGTATGCAGTATTAAACTGTAAAAATGTACCAATCATACCATTACCACGAACAGGACATAGTGTTGGTATTGATTTGGGATTATCTTCTTTAATGGGTTTTTAGTGATGGTGAGAAGAGAGAGCCAATCTCTCGCTTAACTAAAATAGAGAAGAGGATAGCTAGATTAAACAAAAGCTTGTCAAGGAAAGAGAAAAATTCAGAAAACTTCAAAAAGAATGTTAAAAAGCTAAATAGACTGTATGTTAGGGTTGTTGATACGAAATGATGAATATCAGAAGTTGTCCACGGAGATTGTGGAGCGTTTTGATTTCATTGGGCATGGAAAAACTGCAACCTAAAAATATGATTAAAAATAAGAGGTTAAGCCACAGCATCAGTCAAATTTCATGGTCAAAAATTGTAGACATGATTAAATACAAAGCAGACTGGTACGATAAATTAGTTATACAAGTAGACCGGTTTTTCCCGTCTTCCAAGCTTTTTAATAACTGTGGCTATAAACATGAAGACTTAACTTTGGATATTCGCAGATGGAACCTGTCCCGAATGCGGTCAAGTCCATGACCGCGATATCAACGCCGCTGTAAACATTCTAAAAGAAGCCAATAGAATCTGTACCCCAGGGACTACGGGAATCAAAGCTTGCGCAACTATGGCTCGCTAGAGCCATCTAAACAAGAATCTCCAACTTCCACATGTCGGAGAAGTTCAAATAGGTTGTTTAATTATTATGAAACATTCTTTTTTGTCTACTTAACACATTACCAATTATGGAATATTTATCAGGAACACCCAACAAAACAAAGAAATTAAAGAAAGCCGTGCTTAAAATCGTGGGTATGGAATTTATAATAATAACATTGGTTATGATTTTAAAAATTATTTTTTTTAGATAATGAAGTGAACAAAGATAGATACAAGAACCATAGTAATATATAATTTCTACTAAAAATTGAGTAAGGGGAGCTACATTACAATTTTATACTTTGGTTGACTTGAAAGAAAAAATGGGCGGTAAACCTTAAAATGTAATAATACTTTCTATATAAAAGCATGATAAAAATGGGGATTAAGTAGACTTTCTAAACCTTTATTTAAATTATATAAAATACAAATAGCTTAATAGAATGAGAAATATTTTAGCTAAAGAAATATTTTTAATTTAAAGATAAGTCCTACTAAAATTTCTTACGAAAAAAAAGTTATACACGGTTTTATAGATGGAGTTACTATGGTTTTACATCGCAGTGATCCTGGCCATCAGCGATGAAGTACACAGTTTAATCTTATGGAGGGTCTTCGCTGACTTCTACATTCTACTGGCCGGGATACTCAAGGAAATACTGGGAACCAACCTGGCCCTCTGGATAGCCCATGAAGGATTGGAAGCAGTTTTCCACTGCATAGTGCTTTCACTGCTGTTCTTATCGTTAGAGTTAGGCATACTCGCTGCGGTGGTCCACTTCACGGTGGACTTCTTCCATGAACTCTTTGGACTGCAGACCACCTGGCTGCAGCACCGGGCCCTCCACTTCGTGGTGGAATCATTCTTCTTCATGGGACTCTTTGCACTCATTGGATTATGAAGAGTGCCCAGTTCACCTCCATTTAATAAAATATCAGTTCATTGTTTTAATTCATTTCTGAAACAGTATTTTAATTCATCACAGAAAAGGAAAATTTTTATTTAAAAAATCATAGAAGAATAGGATAGGAAAATTCAGATAGGATAGGAGTAAATGGCATGCCAGTTATAAATTTCACTTACCAAAATCTCAATGAGTTATTGGGCACCTCCATCGATAAAGGGGAGCTCATCGACCTGTTACCCATGATAGGGAGCGATATAGAAGATTACGATGATGAAAATTTGAAGGTGGAATTTTTCCCCAACCGGCCGGATCATTATTCTGTGGAGGGAATAGCCCGTACACTGAAGGGTTTCCTTCAAATTGAGATGGGAATTCCCCACTATGACCTAACCCCTTCCGGTACCAGCATAACCGTCGACCCGGGACTGGCCAATATAAGGCCATACACATCCTGCGCCCTGGTAGAGGGTATTAATCTAGACGATGATAAACTGGTGCAGATCATGGAGTTCCAGGAAGACCTGCACTGGGTATTAGGTCGGGACCGTAAAAAGGTAGCCATAGGTATACATAACCTGGACGTTCTAACCCCACCTTTTTATTACAAAGCAGCTGACCCGCTTACAACTTCCTTCGTAGCACTGGATACAGATGAGGAGATGAACCTCCAGGAGATACTGGAAAACCATAAAAAAGGCCGTGCATACGCCCATATAATCGATAAATTCGATAAATATCCTTTATTAATAGATTCTGAAGATAACGTTCTGTCCATGCCACCCATAATAAATGGGGAGCTAACCAAACTCACCGCCGATACGAAAAATGTATTTGTGGACGTGACTGGTACTGATAAAAAGGCGGTGGACCACACCCTTAACATAATAACCACATCATTCGCCGAATCCGGCGCAAAAATAAAGACCATGGATGTCATCTACCCATATGAGACCAGGACACTACCCGATTTAACACCTAAAAAGAAGGTTTTAAGGGTGGAAAATGCCCAGCGGATGATAGGGATTGATTCATCCCGGGATGAGATCATAGGGATGCTCTGCCGGGTGAGGTTAGATGCGGAAGCCTTAAATGAAGATGAAATAGAAGTTTCCATACCACCCTACCGCATCGATGTACTGCATGAGGTGGACATCATAGAAAATGTGGCTATCGGCTATGACTTCAGGAAGATCAGGGCCCGGTTGCCGGATGTGGCCACTGTAGCATCGGAAGACCCCCATAAAGCCTTCGAAAACAGGGTGCGGGAGATAATGATTGGCTACGGCTTCTACGAGGTGATGAGCCTCATGCTCACCAGCGAGGAGCAGCACTACCAGAAGATGAATTTACCCGAGGATCAAAGGGTGGTAGTGGCCCAGCCCATCAGCCAGGACAGGACCATGATCCGGAAAAGCCTCCTGAACGGCTTGATGGAATTTTTAGGGGACAACACACACGAAGAACTCCCCCAGAAAATATTCGAAGTAGGCGAAGTAGTCTACCTGGATGAATCAGCTGAAACCCGTACCCGGGGAGTGAGTAAGCTCGCTGCACTGGTAACCCATTCGGCAGCAAATTTCACGGAGATAAAATCCTTAACCGCATCATTAATCAGCAACCTGGGGTTACAGATGACAGTAAAACCACTTGATCATCCCTCATTTATAAAGGGAAGATGTGCAGAAGTAGTTACCAAAGGGGATAAGGTAAAAGGCTTCTTTGGAGAAGTTAGTCCCCTGGTTATTTCTAACTTCAACCTGGAATATCCGGTGGTAGGATTTGAATTAGAATTCAACAATTAATGAGACGATGTTGATCTGGAGAAGATTAAATTTACAACGGGGTGCAAGGGTTGAAAGAAGGTAACAAGTACCAGACCATAGCATTTATGGCTGGTTACCCTGATCCTTTTGTTCATGTATGCGGTGGGTGTTTACGACTTCATCATGGTTCACAGCAGTAATGCGGAAGAAAAGAATATATACTTAGAAACTTTGCACCATCAGCTGTTGCATATTTTGCAAACTATCCTCTTCTGCCTCTTGCTTTTTGGGTGCTGAATCTTGCCACGGGTATTGCTGCTCCCATATTGTTGTTGCTACGTCAAAAAATCGCAGTATGGGTTGCCCTCACTTCAGGGGTAGCAGATCTGGTTTTGATGTTTATATCCTTCACCTTCCTGAACCCTTGGAAGCTCTCGGCGCCCAAACTACTGCGTTTGATATAGGAATCGCGATTATAACCTTTTTAGGGTTTGCCTATGGTTGGTGGTTTTTTTATTCAGGTAACGAATGAGAAATAGATGTCAACGGTATTACCAGAGGGATGTACAATCATTGGGAATGATCTATATTTTTCTATTTTAGATAATCCAGTATTTGTTTGATGAACTCTTTAAAATCATCAGTTTCGTTTTTCATCAGATGGAAAAGTCTTTCAGTTTCTATGTTTATGTAACGGTGGACCAGCACATTCCTGAATTTGGCCATCTCCTGCATTTTCCGGGAGAGTGTTCTATCCAGGATATCCTGCTCTCCCAAGATTAGAAAGATATCCTTGTAATCGGTAGGCCTTCTGAGACCCAGGGTGGCGATGATATGGTTACTGATATCTATACAGGCTTCTATAGATTCCAGTAAAGCTTGTTTAGCTGCCAGTTCATCACGATAACTGGTTTGGAAGTGAGAATATCCTTCCGCTGTTATTTCTTCTATTTCAACCAGATTTCTCTCTATAATATCAATTCTCAAATTAATGAGTTCTTTATCCAATTCCATATCTTTCCGACCTTTTTTTATCGTATGCTTTGATTATAGGGAGAAAATCCAGGTATTCATTCATATTTTTTACTTCGAAATTTATTCTCAATCGGTCATCCTTGGAGATGAGGAGAATACCATCTTTTAAAACCTGATTGATGAAAATAGCAGGGGCATGATTTATAATACGAACATCCACACTTCTATCTAGTATCTGCTCCAGTTCCAGGGAAATACCCGCCTCCAGCAAGGGATCATTTTCGGGGCTTTCTAGAAAAACAGCTATATCCACATCACTATCCTCCCTCATAGTCCCCCGGGCTGCAGATCCGTAAAGATAGGCAAAGATTACTCTTTCATCATTTCTCAGTTTTTGAGTTACCTTTAAAAGTAATTCCCTGTTCACGTTTATAGCCACCTCTTAAACCTGTTAAATTCTTTGAATATCCTCATATTTTAAATATTTTATAAGGTACCAATTTCTTGGTGGGGGCTGTGAATATATTAAATAAAAAGTCTGTCTGTAAACTATTCTTTCAATCTTTATAAATTTGTTTTAGAAAAAAGACATTTTTTGCATATAATTATAGTGGAATGGGATCATTTACCTTCACTATTAATAAAAAAGATATATAAGCTCTAACGCTTACCCCACAACCTGTCCACAGAAGCGCCTAAAGTTTTAATTACAGTATTGGACAGACTGCCCTCAGAACCTTCTTCCTTTTCAACTTCATCTTCCTGTTTCTCACTGCCTTTGATGAAGTATTCCAGCCAGTCGGCTAACTCGTAGTCATTCAGGTTCTCGAAAAATTCCCACGCGTATCCCTCGTGTTCACTGCTGATTTTCAGCTCACCACCCACGATCTTACCGGACATGATGATGTGGACCGCTCTGATCAGGGGTAGATTCTGCTGGGAGGCACCAACTACAGTATCCAGACTAATTATCAGTCCGGTCTCCTCTTCAACCTCTCTTATAAGGGCTTGATCGAAGGGTTCTCCCTGGTCAACCTTTCCCCCGGGAAGCTCCCACTTACCAGGGTTGGTTTTAGAGTCCATAGACCTCTTTAAGATGAGTATCTTGTCGTCATCATCGATGATTATGGCCCGCACTGCCAGGCCGAAAACATATTCTATCAACTTATCTACCTGTCCAGTTTAAATATGATATTCTTAATTCTTATTTAATTTTATTCTCTTAATTTCTTGATTAATTTTATTCTCCCATGATGGTTATAGTTATTCTCCGATTCCGGGGTCCGTCCATATCCAGGAAGAAAACACTCTGCCAGGTCCCCAGATCCATGGAGCCGTTTTCAAAGGGAATTGTCTCGTTGTTGCCGATGATGAACGAGCGCAGGTGGCTGTCGGCGTTGTTATCGATCCTGTCGTGTTTGTAGTTATTTCCGGTAGGGATGAGTGTTTGTATCAGATTTTGATAGTCCTCCAGTAGGCCTGATTCATTCTCGTTTATGAAGATGGCTGAGGTGGAGTGTTTGCTGTAAATATTCACTAGACCCTTTCTCAAACCGCTTTCTGCCAGTGCAGCGTCGATGTTACGAGAGATGTCTATTATCTGCACCCTTTTAGATGTTTCAAGTTCCAATATTTCAGTTAAAATTTGCATATAACCCCCTTCCATTATAATATATACTATTGTTTTAAAAAAGGAAGGATTTATAATTTGATGAAAGTTAATGGAAAAAAGTGGAATGGTTACAAAAATAAAGAAGGAAATTTAAAATAAACTGGGCTATAACTGTGACTCTATCTCGTTTTCATCCATTATCCTCTCACAGTAATAGCATCTGAGTATGACTGGCCCCTTACTTATAGTATAAAAGCAGGTGGTAACCGGTTCTTCGGTGTTGGTGATGCAGTTGGGGTTCTGGCACTTAAGGATGTCCTTGATCTCATCGAGAAGGTTGACCTTACCCTTATCTACGATTTCATACTCCCTTATTATGTTTATGGTGGCCTTAGGGGCGATGAGGGCGATCTGATCCAGTTCCTTTGGTGCCAGTTCCCTCCCTTCGATTTTCACTATGTCTTTACTCCCCATCTGGGAGGATTTCACGTTCATGGCGATGGTCACCGCTGTTTCTTCACTGGGCAGGCCCAGGATCTTAAGGACACTGAGGGCTTTGTTTGCTTTGATATGGTCTATCACCGTCCCATTCTTGATGGGTTTAACCTTCAGTTCCTTTGGTGCTTTCATCCTTCTAAACCCGTTCCTTAGGTGTTTACATCCTTTTAAACCCTTTTTAAATGTTATATCAGGCAAATAATAAAAATTACTATTTGCCTCCGTACATCATCTCCATGAATTTGGCGTACACCGGCCTGGTGACGAATATACCCACCAGTATGCCTATGATGGTGGTGATGGCGAAACCAGTAAGCACACCTATACCGGTGGCTCCCCTGGTAAATCCAACGTA
>Ga0334889_1004839_pt1 | contig 11670 bp, 7 predicted proteins | sample GraSluR1_MG_2_FD_207222 | JGI IMG/M metagenome (GOLD analysis project Ga0334889, IMG submission 207222) | Sludge microbial communities from methane-producing bioreactor in Wageningen University, Netherlands - Granular Sludge_8_08-R1 | ecosystem: Engineered > Bioreactor > Anaerobic > Unclassified ... | reverse complement strand
GCCCGGACGCGAGGCGCTGATCGCGTCGGCCGCCATGACCAGCGGGGTGTACGGGCTGATCGGGTCGACGTCGCCGTGGTGGCCGGCGATCGCGTTGAGCACCTCCGGGCGCTCGTTGAACTTCCTGCAGAAATCGGCCCCGATCTGCGGGTGTCCGCCCTCCACTTCGTGATCGACGGCCTTGCCGATGTCGTGCAGGAGGCCGCAGCGCCGGGCCAGACGCCCGTCCAGGCCCAGTTCCTCGGCCATGATCTGGCAGACGTAGGCCACTTCGATGCTGTGCCGCAGCACGTTCTGGCCGTAGCTGGTCCGGTATTTCAGGCGGCCGAGCAGCTCGATCTGCTTTCGGTGCAGCCCGCCGACGTTGGATTCGACGGAAGCCTTCTTGCCGGCCTCCAGGATGTCTTTCTCGATGGCCTTCCGGGTTTCCTCCACGATTTCCTCGATCCGTCCGGGGTGAATCCGGCCGTCCTGAATCAGCCGCTCGAGGGACGCCCGGGCGATCTCCTTCCGGACCGGGTCGAAGGCGCTGACCACCACCACGCCGGGCGTGTCGTCTACGATCACGTCCACGCCCGTGGCCTTCTCAAAGGCCCGGATGTTCCGGCCTTCGCGGCCGATCACCCGACCCTTCATGTCGTCCGAGGGGATGTCCACGGTGGAGACGGTGGACTCGCACGTGTGCTCTGCCGCGTATCGCTGGATGGCGGTCAGGATGATCTCCCGGGACTTGTTGTGTGCGTCTTCCTTTGCTTCGGTCAGGATGTTGGAGACGAGAACGGCCGCCTCCTGCTCGACCTCGGTCTCGAGGTTCCGCAGGAGCATCTGTTTGGCGTCCTCCGCCGACAGGCCGCTGATGCGCAGGAGGTGTTGACGCTGCTCGCGGATGATGTCATCCAGCCGCTCGTTCTTGGCCGTCAGCTCCTGCTCGCGCTCGCCGAGCTGCCTGTCCCGCTGATCGAGCGCCCGCTCCTTCGTGCTGAGAGTGTCGAGCTTCTTCTCGATGTTGTCCTCGCGCTTGGCAAGCCGTTTCTCCGTTTCCCGGTGCTCGGTCCGGATCTCCGCCGTTTCCTGCTCGAACTGCTCCTGCCGTTTGATGTATTCGGCCTTTGCCTCGACCTGGGCGGCCTTGATGACGTCATCCGCCTCTTTCCGTGCTTCGGTGAGAACCTGGTCGGCCTGCTGGCGACGGTGCCCCGCTCGAATCCGGTCGAATACGAAAACGGCCAGTGCGACTGCACCTGCGCCGATCAGCAAGCCCGCGACCGTCGCGGTCAGGGCGGTCATCGCAAGGGCCGGCAATGGAATAGTCAGCATGTTCATGTCATCCGCCTGATGGTCCGCAACCCGTGTCTGTCCGGGTCTCGGCGCGCGTCGGCGTGCGTGCGGCTTTCCGTGGAATAGCGTGCACTCCGGCTGCTACGCGCCGGCCTCGGCTTGCGGATCGCTCGAGATGCACGCCCGAGGGGGGGCTTGCTGTGCGCGGCGGGTCAGTGGGTCAGTGTCTGCGCAATGAGACTCCGGACGTCACCACACTCCCGGGGAGGGGTGGCGCGTGGCCCGATCATGGCCGTTGCTCTCTGGTTACGCTTGCAGCGCTCATACTCACCGTGACCCGTCGCACAAAACAGCAACTTGAACCGATGTTGTTCCAGCTATCCGGCGGATGGCATCCTCGACGATCCCTCCGCACGACCCATGATCATCCCAGCGCGGGTCGCCGGCTGCATGACGTCCTTCTCGGATGCATTCGCCTGAATCCCGCTCAATCGGGTGGCGTTAAAGCGATTCGCTCTCCAACAAACACCGTGCCAGACGAACCCGAAAAACCGCCTTCTCGCGATGTCCCGTGAAGACGAACGATCGGCTCCGTAGGCTATTACACCACAACAACTTAACCGATGGGCCACAACCTGGCCCGCTGGAGAGTATATCGGCCCGAAGGCCGTGTCAAGGCGAGTCCACGCCGCTCGGCCGGTTTTACTGAGACTGCATTACCGTCCCGCTGTAATTGCGTCAGCATCACAGAATGCTGTCGGGACTTGTCCGGCCGCGCGATCGAAATACACTCGCGGCCGTACAATACCCGTCCGCGGGGCGCGGAAACGACGACGGCCCCGCGAGCATCCTGTAGCTGGAGGCATATGCAGGCATGACCAGAAACCGCATCGCGTGTTGCATCGCCTGGTCGGTGGCCGTTGCGGTCTCCGCGGCGGCGCCGGTCTTGGCCGCGGACGCAAAGGGCACGGTGAAGCTCTTGTCCGCCCGGTCGGGGGTGGTGCCGGGCCAGACGTTGGATCTGGCCCTGGCCTTCGAGTTGGCCGAGGGCTGGCACATTTACTGGAAGAACCCCGGCGACAGCGGCGGGCCGCCGACGGTGACCTGGAAGCTGCCGGACGGATTCTCCGTCGGGCCACTGGGTTTCCCGGGACCGAAGCGGCAGGTGGATGACGTGGGCGGCATTCGCCTGTCCACGAACATCCTCGAAGGCTCTCCGATCCTCACGACACAACTCACCACTCCGTCGCCGCTTGATGCGAGCGAGGTCACGCTGGAGGCCGACGTGGTGTGGTTGATCTGCCGGGAACTGTGCGTCCGCGAGAAGGCCACGGTGAGCCTGACGCTGCCGGTGGTCCAGGAAGCGCAGCCGGCCAACGAAGCGGTGTTCGCGCGGGCCGCCCGGTCGCATCCAAAGCCCGACGGGAAGGGGACATACGTGACGGTATCGGCGGAGGTTCGACCCCCCGTCGTGCGCGTGGGCGAGCCGGCCGACCTTCTGGTCCGGCTGCGGATGGATGACGCCATTCATATTCAGTCCGATCGGCCGAAGGTGCCCGGGTTGATCGCGACGGACGTTTTCGTGGACGCCCCGGACCGGGTGAAGGTGGGGGATACGGCGTACCCCGATCCGCTCGAGCGGCAGGACAGGATACTGGGCACGCTGAGCGAGTTTGCCGGCGGCGTGACGGTGCAAATACCGATTACGGTCCAGAGCGACTTCACCGGTGATGAGGTGAAACTGGCCGGCGTGGTTCTCTCTCAGGCGTGCAACAGCAGAACCAACCAGTGCTTCCCGCCGGAGTACGTAGCATGGGAGGCCCGGGCCCGCGTGGAAGGCGCAGGCGCCGCGCCGGCGGAGGCGGATGCCGCCGGGGCAGATTCCGCGGCACGGGATGAGCTAGCGGTGGGGGTGGGGCTGCCGGCGTCCACGGAGGACGCGGCGCCGGAGCCGGCCGCGTATGAAGGCGGGGGGTCGGTGGAGCAGTTGCTGGGGCGATTCGGTGTTGTCGGGCTGCTGATTGGATGTTTCCTGTACGGGCTTGGCCTGAACGCGACGCCGTGCGTGTTTCCGCTGCTGTCCATCAAGGTCATCGGCTTCGTGCAGCAGGCGCAAGAGTCGCGGGGGCGAGCGCTGCTGCTGGCGACGGCGTTTGCGGCGGGAGTGCTGCTGTTCTTCGTGATCCTGGGCTTCCTGGCGGCGCAGGGGGTGAACATTCTTCAGAACCCCGTCGCGGTGATCGCATTGGGCGCGGCAGTAGTGGTGCTGGCGCTGAGCCTGTTCAGCGTGTACACGCTGCAGGCGCCGTCGGCTGCGGCAAAGCTTGAGGGATCCATCCGGCAGGAGGGCATGGCGGCGTCGTTCGGCAAGGGCGCCCTGGCGCCGGTGCTGGGCTTTGCCTGCACCGGGCCGTTCATGGCGGGGATGTTCGGCTGGGCGGCCCGGCAGGAAGCGTGGCTGGCGTTCCTGGCGTTTCTGTTTGCCGGCGTGGGCATGGCCAGTCCCTACGTGCTGCTAGGGGCGAATCCGAAGTGGATGCGGTTCCTTCCCAAGCCGGGCAACTGGATGATCACGTTCGAGCGGCTCATGGGCTTCCTGCTGCTGGGGATGGTGCTGTGGCTGATCTATCCGCTGGTTCACCAGATCGGGGCGACCGGCCTGCTCTGGACGCTGGCGTTCTATATCGCCCTGGCCCTGGCGTGCTGGGTTCTGGGGCGCGTTGACCTGAGCATGTCGGATGCGCGGCGATGGGGTTACCGGCTGATGGCGGCGAGCATCGCGGCACTGGCCGCGGCGGTCATCTACGGCTGGGCGTATCCCATCGACGACGCGCGGGCGGAGCAGAGGGCGATCCGGGCCGAGATCGACGCATTGCGTTCGGGAATGGGCGGCAGCGCTGCGGTGACGGCCGACCGCATCACGTGGCGGCCGTGGTCGCCGGAGGCGGTGGAGCAGGCCGTGCGGAGCGGCAAGACGGTTTTCGTGGACTTCACCGCGGCGTATTGCACGACGTGCAAGCAGAACAAGGTGCTGGCCATCGACACTCCGAACAGCCGCCGGAAGATGCAGGAGCTGGGCGTGGTGCCGTTCCAGGGCGATTACACCGACGGCGATCCGCGCATTCGGGACATCCTGGCGCGACATAACCGTCTGGGCGTGCCGCTGAACCTGATCTACCCGGCCGGACGGACGGACGCACCGCTCACGCTTCCCGTTACGCTGACGGAGGACCTGGTGCTCACGAAGCTGCAGGAAGCGGGTCCGTCCCGCTCATAGCATCGCCAGGAACGCTCGCCGGTTGAATCGGCGGTCAGGTGGTGTAATGCGTTTGGTAGTGGTCGATGATGGTGGCGTCCGTGTTGAAGATGTACGCGATCATCGCGGCCCGCATCCACATGCCGTTGCGGACCTGGGCCCAGTACTTCGCACGCGGGTCGTCGTCGATCTGCACGTCCAGTTCCGCCCGGCGGGGCAGGGGGTGCATGATGACCAGGTCGGGCTTGGCCCGCTCGACCATCTCCAGCGTCAGGCTGTACTTGTAGTAATCAATGGCCCTGGACTCGCCCGCCTTGTCGTACTCGTCCTGAAGCCGCGTCATGTAGACCGCGTCGCACTCGCGGATAATCGCGTTCAGGTCGTCGCACTCTTCGTGGTGAATGCCGTTGCGGTCGAGGTACTCGACAATGTCGTCGCCCATGCTCAGCTCCGGCGGCGACACGAAGACCAAGCGCATTCCCGAGTACCGGCACAGCAGGTAGCACAATGACCGCACGGTACGGCCTCGCTTCAGATCGCCCACGAACGCAATGGTCCGCCCCTGGAACGGATTGCCGCTGAGCATCGGCCGGACGCGATCGGCCAGGCGCGGCTCGAAGCTGCGGAGCAGCGTGTAGATGTCCAGCATGGCCTGGGTGGGGTGCTGGTCCTTGCCGGACCCGCCGTTGATGATCGGGATGGGCCGGGGCGACGCGTTCAGCTTGTATGCCATCCGCTCCGCGAAGCCCTCCATGGGGTGCCGCATGATGATCAGGTCAAAGTACTGGCTGAGCACGTGAACGGTGTCGTCCTCCGTCTCGCCCTTGATTTCCGACGACGTGGACGGGTTGCGCACCTCGTTGTACGGAATGCCCAGAATCTGGCAGGCGGCCGAAAACGACAGAAACGTGCGGGTGGACGGCTGGATAAAATACAGCATGGCCCGCTTGTGCGCCAGCAGCGAGCGCAGGAACTGGTTCCCACGCTTGGTGTCGGCGATGTTGCGGATCATCTCGGCCAGCCGGCAGAGCGTCTCGATCAGCTCGCTGTCAAACTGCTGGGCGAGGATAATGTGAAACAGGCGGTCATCCCGGCTCAACTGGGCCACCCGGTATGCGGTCGGCTGGACCAGCGGGTCTGTCTGCAGCGTCTCTGTGGTGGACATGGACCGATCACCTCGTAAAACAGAATCTCTGCCGAAACTCGTCTCGGGGTTCGCCCGGCTCGCGTTCGGGCGCGCCGAAATGGGCGGATAGAACAGACAACGACCGATTAGAATCCGGGCCGGGCGAATTGTCAACGGCTTGCGGAGGGGGAATCGCTTAAATCGGTTGCTCGTGGGGACGGCTGCCGTCGTTCGGAGCCACCGGGGCGATTGCCCGCCGCCCCGCACCCGCCTACCATGCTCGGCCATGACCTGGCTGGCCAACCTCGTTTACGCCTTCGCCGCGCTGGTCTATCTACCCGTGCTGGTCTACCAGATGGTCGCGCAGAAGAAGAACCGGCAGGGCTGGAAGCAGCGGTTTGGACACATCCGACCATTCGACCCGAGCCGGCCTCGCGTCTGGATGCACGCGGTGTCCCTCGGCGAAGTCAACGCAACACCGAAACTTGTGGCGGCCCTGCGGGAACGCGTGCCGGAAGTCGACGTTGTGATATCCACGACGACCGACACAGGGTACGCAAGAGCGTGCGCCCTGTACGGCCAGGATCGCGTGTTCCGGTATCCGCTGGACTTCAGTTGGATCATTCGCCGGGTTCTGGACCGCGTGCGCCCCTGCCTCATCGTGCTTGTGGAACTGGAGGTCTGGTACAACCTCGTTGCTTTGGCGAGCCGGCGCGGCGTACCCGTGGCGGTCGTGAACGGCCGGCTGACGGAACGGTCCTGCCGGCGGCTTGCCCGCCTGGGACCGCTGGGGCGGCCGATGTTCCGGCGGCTGGCCTGGGTGGGGGCGCAGGACGAAACGATCGCGAAGCGATTCGAGGCCGTGGGGACAGCGGCCGAACAGCTCGAAATCACCGGCTCGGTGAAATGGGATACGGCCCATGTGTCCGACCGGATCGACGGCGCGGAGGAACTGGCGGAAGCGCTCGGCCTCGATCGGACGCGTCGCTTGTGGGTGTGCGGAAGCACGGGGCCGGGAGAGGAACGCATCATCCTGGAGGCGTACGACGGGCTCCGCCGGCAGCGGCCGGAGGTTGACCTGGTCATCGTTCCTCGCAAGCCGGAACGCTTCGAGGAGGTGGCGGACCTGATCCGCGCCGCCGGCTACGACTGCATTCGCCGCAGCGAGCTTCCGGATGGCAGTCCCGCGCCTGGACGCGGCGATCGGCCCCGCGTCTGGCTCGGGGACACACTGGGGGAGCTGCGAAAGTTCTACACTCTGGCGACGGTCGTCTTCGTGGGCCGGTCGCTCGTGCCGATGGGGGGTTCCGATCCGATGGAGGTAGCCGCCCTGGCCAAGCCGATCGTCGTCGGGCCGCACATGGAGAACTTCTCCCTTCCCGTCGCGTGCCTGGAGCGAGCCGGCGCGATTCGGATTGTGCGGCCGGCCGATGGGAACGCCGCATCGCTGCTCTGCCGGGAGCTGATGGCGCTGGTGAGCGATGCGGTCGTCGCACAGCGCGTGGGCGCCGCTGCCCGCCAGGTTGTTCTGGACAACCAGGGCGCCACCAAGCGAACGGCCACCGCCCTGGTCGGCCTGCTGCGCCGCTAGCCGCTCGCAGATCCATTCACTATCTGTAACTCATTTGCCTAAAAAGGATTATGTTCAATTCCGCGCGTTCGGCGGCCCGGGGGGGCAGACTCGTGCGGGCTGAGTTGGGCGGGGACGGGTGATCCGGTTTTTGAAACTTGTCTGTAACCCGTTTTCTCGCTGTTGGTTACGAAAATTCCGATTCCTTTTCTCACTTTTGATATTTGCCTAGTGTCAAATATGTGGGGTAAGATAGTTTTAGGGAACCCCGGGCATAAGGAGGACGAGCAATGAACCTGCGAAAAGCGCGAAACCTTCTGATGGTGCTGGCTCTGGGCGGTCTGCCGTTGGGGACTGCGTCTACCTGCGATTACTCGGACGGGATCGGGAGTTTCTATTACGACCAAGGCGGCCGTGGCGGCTACCGCGGCGGGTATCCGGGCGGCGTGATCGTGGTGGAAGAGGAGTACTACGAGGAAGAGTACTGGGTGGAGGACTATTACTACAACGACTGCTCGTTCTGGGACGGCTGCTACTGGGACGGCTGGTGGTGGTAGTCGTGATCCGGGCGTGTGGCGTGCGGCCGGCGTGCGTTGGACGCCGGATTCGGTCTGATCGCGGGGAGAATGAGCCATGAAACGGCGACGACTCTTGTCCCTGGTGCTGTTGGTTGTGACGGGCGCGATGCCGCTGGTGACCATGGGCGCGTGCTACAACACCGGCACCTCGTTCGGCTACGACGTGTTTTCGACGAACCCCTACCTGTTGAGGGACGTGCTGCGTCTGTTTGACTGCGATGATTGTGACGACTGACACGGCAGGACGTCCGGGTCGGCGTGCGGCGCGAGTCGCCGGCGGGGCCGGGCACTGAAACTGGAGCGTTGCGGCGAGGGGCGTTCCCTCGTACCGCCGGCGGCCACCTTCCGGATCATGGACCGGTTATCGCGTGCCAGAGCCAAGGCGCGAAATCGGAAGGGGCCGCCGGCTTTTTTGTTGCGCCCGGGTGGTGCTCGGGCGGCGTACGGCCCCCTGGAGTGGCCGCATGGGTGGCAAGTGGGCGGACCCTTGCCTTGCTCCGCAATCGCGGTACGATACCCGTGTGTCTCCCGGCGAGGCCGACCCGGCTCCGGCGTGGGCACGGGCGATTAGCTCAGTTGGCTAGAGCGTACGGATCACACCCGTAAGGTCACAGGTTCGAGTCCTGTATCGCCCAGTTGCACTTGCCGTGGTCGCGCTGGGTCGACCCCGGTGCGCCGAGATTACTGCCGTCCACTCGCGTGAGAAGCTGGCTCCACCCCGCCGACCGTAGCAGACCGCTTGAAATTGCAGATGTGCGACCTTGGTGGATCGGCGAAGCGTGAAGCGGGGCCCGGTCTTCCTGTGGGAACGGATTCCCACTGGAGGTGGACCGAGATTGTCCCGGCGCGCCGGGATCGGTCCAGCAGGCTTCGCCCGCCCGCCCCAGCGGACCCCTCGGTCCCTGGATCCCTCGATCCCTCGATCCCTTGCGCCCGGAGCTCAGGCTTCGCCGGGCGCGTGGGGCAGGGGTTGGGGGAGGGTGAAGCGGAACTCGGCCCAGTGGCCGGGGTCGGACTCGGCGGATACGCGGCCAGCGTGGGCGCGGATGATCCGCCAGACCGTGTAGAGCCCCACGCCGGTGCCGCGGGCCTGCTTGGAGGCGGCGGAGGTCAGGCGAGAGAACTTGCGGAAGAGCCGGTTGCGCTGCTCCGGCGGAAAGCCCGGGCCGCTGTTCCACACGGACACGGCGAACTCGTCCGGCGCCTGGACCGCGCGGACGCGCACCGTGCCGGCCTCGTTCCCGTACTTCACCGCGTTGCTCAGCAGGTTCACCAGGACGATACGGAGCAGGTCCGGGTCGACGCTCAGCCCCGGCGTGGCCGGCGGCACGTCCACCGTCAGCTCCATGCGTTTCTCTTCGAGGGCCGGTCGGACGACCTCGATGGCCGGTGCCAGCACGTCGTCGGCGAACGACACGTCGTCGCGCGGCGCGAAACGCATCTGACCGCCTTCCAGCCGGGCCAGGTCAAGATAGTCGCGGACCAGATCGAGCACGTACCGGCCACGTGCCAGAACGCGCTGCAATGCGTCACGCTGCTCGTCCGAGAGATCGCCCAGGTAGCCGTCGACCAGCGTTTGGGTCGTGGACATCATGGAGGCGACGGGGCTTTTGAGCTCGTGGCTGACGAAGCCGAGCATTTCGGTGTATGCGGCGGTGGCCGCCGCGAGTTGCTCGATCCGCCAGGTCTTTTCGACGGCCTGGCTGAGCCGTTCCGCGACGGCCGCCAGCAGATGGGCCTGGTGCGTGTCGTATGCGCGGGGCCGGCGGCTGCTGCGGAAGAGCACGCCGACGCGGCGGCCCTCGACCGCCAGCGCGCAGGTCAGGCTGGAACGCACGCCCTCTTTCACCAGCGCCCGTGTGCCGCGGCTGCGCGGGTGGTCGGCCAGATACGCCTGAAGGTCGTGGATGATCCGCAGGTCGTTGCGCTGGAAGACTTGTTCGAGCGAGCTGCCCGCAAGGTCTTCGGCGTAGCCGTCGCCGAGGCGAAGCGGCTCGTAGGCGGCCCGGGTGTGCCGCGAGACGAGCCGGCGCCCGTCGTCCTCGAGCAAGGCGATGCTGACCCGGTCGCAGGGCATGACGCCCTGCATCTGTTCGAACAGGAAGTCGACGACGGCCTCGGTGGATTCCTGGGCGGCCACGCGACCGTTGACGGCGTCGAGCAATTGCCGCTCGGCGTCAGTGAAGGCCGCGTCGCCGGGCGGTGTCGCGGGTACGTAGGTCAGGATGGTCGGTTGCTCGCCGCTCATGCCGCGCGGTCCTCCTTCGGGGTATCCGGCGGCATTCTCTCCGGCGGCGGTCGGTGCGTGCCTTGTTGGGCGTTCCCGGCCGACCTCCAGCCCTGCGCCGCCATTCGTGCCGGCCGCGGCGCCGCCGAACGAGCACGCTGTTTGCCGAACGGTATCGGCGGCATCCGGTTCCCTCTTCTCAGGAGAAGACGCGTCAACTGCGTCTCTTCCGATCCCGCATCTGTCCAAGCGTGCTGTCGAGCAATCGGGTCACCTTGTCCGCGGCGCCGTCGACGGCCTGGTCCAGGGTGGCGGCCTGGCTCGTCACGGCGACGGGCCGGCGACCCCGGAGGCGGACTTCCATCAGGCAATGCATGTCGTCGCCGCCGCCCTTCTTGTCGCTGTTTGCATCCCGCAGGTGGACTTCCACTCGCGTGATGGAATCGCTGAATCGGCTCAGGGCGCTCTCGACCACGCCGCTCACCCGAGCGGTCAGCGTTTCGCGACCTTCGATATTGCGGTCGGTATTGATCTGTATCTGCATGGCTTTCTCCTCTGCGGGTGGGGCGAATTCAGTACCGGAGGATCGCGGCGAGTCCCGTCTGCGCCGGCATCCGCTCGGCCGGAATGACCAGGACCCGACCACCCATCTTCTCGACTCGTTCGCCCAGATCGTCCAGAAGGTCATCCACTTGCGGATGGCTCAAATCCGCCGGTTCGACCTGACCCGTTGCGTCATCCAGCCGTCCGGCAATCCGGCGGTCCGCCTCGACCAGCAGGGTAGCCACCCGACCGGCGACGACCGCCCGGGCAATCTCCGCGAGGTCATCGTGGCCAAGCCCCTTGGACTTCGCCACCGCATACTCGTCGATCAAGGTTGCCAGCCGCGACTGATACTGCGGCTCGACCACCTGCCAGGCGCGCTGGCGCAGGTCATCCATCGATAGAGCGTCCGGGTTGATCGCAAGACCCTCCGCGATCAGAAACGGATTGTGGCTGAGCCTGCGGAAGACGCTGTGATGCTCGGCCAGCGCCACCAGAACCAACGGCAGCCCGGACGGCCGGGAGTGGTGCTCCAGCACCGCGCGGTCAACCGCTCGGAAGAAGCGCTCCATGTCAATCTGTCTCTCGTCTTTTCTCCCGCCGTGCCCGTGGTGCATGGGTGCGTTCCCGTGCCCCACGCCCCCATAGGAGGCCACGGTCGCGTGGGGGTCGGTCCGCTCCTCGCCCAAGGCCTCAGTGATGGAACGAGCGACGCCCGGAGCCGGTTCGATCTCGTCCGTCACGTCGCGATTCCCCTCGAAGAGCCGAATCGTCTTGAGGCTCAAGCCCAGAATCTGGTAGCGACCTACGGACTGCAGAAAGCGCCGCAAGGGCTTGGTGTGGAAGCTGTCGGCGACGACGGCCCATTCGGCCACCGGCCGCTGAAGGCGAAACACGCGAAACAGGTCCGGCCCGCCCATCACGGCCAGCCCGTCGAGCGTGTGGGTCCAGAACTCTCGATCCTGGGCGAGGTCTTCGAAGGGTCTCAGAAGGCGCCGGGTTTCGTCGGCCGGATACGCCTGCCGGAGCGACACCTCCAGGTCCTTGACGAGATTTCGGAACCGGATCGGATCCTGCTGATTCCGGGGATGG
>Ga0334889_1004831_pt1 | contig 11689 bp, 7 predicted proteins | sample GraSluR1_MG_2_FD_207222 | JGI IMG/M metagenome (GOLD analysis project Ga0334889, IMG submission 207222) | Sludge microbial communities from methane-producing bioreactor in Wageningen University, Netherlands - Granular Sludge_8_08-R1 | ecosystem: Engineered > Bioreactor > Anaerobic > Unclassified ... | reverse complement strand
CAGTCCTTCACAAAGTCGCCGCAGGGCATGTAGAAGAACATGGAAAGGTCGCTACTGATCATCCTGCGGGCAGCCGAAGCGCTATTCACAAGATCGCCACTCCACACCTGCATGAGGTCGCGGAAGAAAGTATTGCAGTCTCCGGCAGCGCATACGGTGCCAGCAAGCTCAAACTGGTCTGCACTAATACCGCTCAGAGGCTGGTCAGGCCAGAACTCCGACCGGGTAGCGGTCATGGTGCGGTTGAACACCGTACCCTGGGTGAGGCGGAAGCTGAGAAGCTTCGCCCGGTTATCCGTGCTGTCCGCAGAAAAGGTTACGGCGACATCCCGGACGCCTCGTCCCAGGTAAAGGAGAACCGCGTCTGCGGAAATGTCTTTACTGGTAGTAAACGTCCCAGAACCAGCCAGAATCTCATAGGGGGTATTATCCGCCAGAGCAAACCCAAGATAGTCTTCGGAAAGGTTCGTAGGAACATCATGGCTTCTGACCCGAACTACAAGCCCTCTATTGTTATCTTCCACGTCACCGGACCACCACAGGGGCTGAGCCGTATATCTACCGTTCGCCCCCGGAGTAAGCTGGTCAATACTAACACCGACGATGTCAATATTCGTCTGATTCGGCGTTGCGGTCTGGTCTCTCCCGGTATAGCTGGGAATACTCAGCGCCGACGCACTAACTGCCATGGCGACAACAAAGGCCAATGCCACAAAAAGAACAGAGTATTTTCTGCTCACGTATTACCACTCCTTCCACAATTAAAATAATCTACAAAGACACCCTAGCCGCAAAAAGTTGCCCTACGTCACACACCACCCCCTCAAAATGTTTCCGCATCTTCTACATCCAATTTTCCACATTTTCATCATAACACCACTCGGAAAAGATTATACCCCTTTGCAAGAGGTGGATCAACCCCTTTTGATGCCGATTTTCCACGACTTTTCTTTCAAAGCCTCTTTTTCCGCTCTTTCCAAGGGGAAAAGAGGCTTTTCAGAGGTCGGCAATCAGAAAACCATGAAAAACCAGAAAGGGGCCACGGGAAATCAGAGAGAATCACGGAAGGCCATCGAAAGCCCTTCCTCGCCATGGACAAACCGATACCGTGTCGTGCTTCGCCCTCCCGGTTTTGCCATAACGCACCGTGGGCTTGCCATGCGCTCGCCAAGAAACCACGTCACCACCAGGAACAGCCCCGGAGCATCCGCCTCGGCTTAGTTGGCGGCATTCTGCGCCAGGGCACAGATCTCTTCTTCCGTAAGACCGGTGAGATCCGTGATGGCGGCCATGCTGTACCCCTTCCGGAGCATTTTCCCATATTTCGTTGTTGAACTCCGGTGTTCCGGCCCAGTATTCCCTCCCCTTTTGCGTGTACGTTATCGCTATTGTAATGTTTTGCTTTGGGGTGTCAATACGGGGGGGATGCAAAGTGGGAAGTGGGAAATGAGAAGTGAAAAGTGGGGAAGGATATGGTACCCCCTTTCCACCTCTCTTGCCCCCCTTTCCAGTGGGGTGCTATACTTGCTCTAACGAAGGGGGAAGACTTCTTATGAAGAAGAACATCAAGGGCGGAGAGCATACCAGGCGCACGAGGGAAACCGAGAGTACGGAGAACACAGAGAGTAAGGAGAGCGCGAAAAAGACCGGGGAAACGAAGAAGATAAAGGGAACAGGGAAGGCAGACAAGACGGAGAAGAGAGGGATAACGAAGGACATCGGGAAGGCCGCCGGGGAGAACCCCGCAGAGAAGGCAGAAGAGAACGCCGGAGAACCAACGGAAAGACGCTACGATGACTCCCTCTGGAAAGAGACTCTTTCCCGTTTCTTCATCCCCATGCTTGAGGCGGTGCTTCCGGAGATGGCTCAGGAAGTGGATACGAGCAGTTCTGTCACCTTTCTGGATAAGGAGCTGCAGCGTCTTGCCCGGTACAGTAAGAAATATCCCGGAGGCCCCCCGGATTCCGGGCGCTTCGTGGATATGCTGGCGGATGTGCCTCTTCTTTCGGGAGAGCATGCCTGGATCTTGCTTCATGCGGAGGTGCAGGGTTCCGGGGGTTGCGAAGAGTTTCCCCTGCGTATGCACCGGTACCGTTGCCTTCTGGAGAGCCGCTATAATCGCCCTGTGGCAGGGCTGGCTTTTCTTACGGAACCCCTCCCCACGGCCCATACCAGGGGATTCTACCGCTGGGAACGTTTCGGTTCTGAAGTGATCTACAAATACCCTGCCTTCAAGATCTACGAGGGGGATGAAGAGGCCCTGCAGAAGAGCCACAACCCCTTCCATCTCGCCCAATATGCAGCCCTGCAGGCATGGAAACACCGAAGGCAGGATGCCCGGAAGCTCATGTACATGAAAACCATGCTCGATATTCTGGACGAACGTGGATGGAGCCACGAGGAGAAGGCGGGGCTCCTCTGGTTTATCGAAGGCATCATGCATATCAACGACGGCCATCTTTGGGAAGAGTGGGAGCACGAGTTGGATCACCGAAAGGAGGAGACCTCCATGTATATCAGCCTGATGGAACGAAAAGGTGTGGAGAAAGGTGTAAAGAAGGGCGTAGAGAAGGGTATGAAAAAGAAAGAACTCCATATGGCCCGGAGAATGCTCCAGGCAGGTGAGTCCGAAGCAAAGATCCTTTTCTACACCGAGATCACCCCGGAGGAGCTTGAGGAGCTTCGGAGAGAGAACGGTTAGTGCGTCATTGGGTGAAATTGGCCCAGTGAGAGTAGCAGGTGCGGTAAACCCAGCAGGGACAATAGGAGCAGTAGGAGAAGTGGTTAGCATAGTCAGAGAGCACCAGAACTCGGGAACGTCATATTTCCTGGTTCTGGTGCTCTCTGTGCTCTGAAGTTCTGCATGCTTTGGAGTTTCGATTCCGGGATTCCTTCAGCCAGGCACGAGACAAGCCAAACTAAGCCCGAGCCAAGCCCGGGGGCTCTGAAGCAGCCAGGAAATCAGTGGGCGGCCTTTTGCGTGTGCTTTATCGCTATTGTAATGTTTTGGTTTGGGGTGTCAATATGAAACATCCCCCTGCTAGAGCTTCCGCCGCCGCAGGGGGATGTTTATCGTTTACTTTCCGGATTCCCCAGGGACCACCTGACCTGTTACGGTAATAAAGAAGACCCGCTTTTTCTCTTCTCCCCAAAAAAAGATCACCGGGGAGAAGCTGCCGTCGGGATAGGCGTAACAGGCATCTTCCTTCAGCCCCCATGTTCCGGGGGTTTTCCAGGGAAGGGGGCGGGGCTCCCAGAGGGCCCCCGTGGAGATCTCCAGCACCAAGGCTCCCTCCTTCGTTCGAATCCGGTGTGTGGCAAGATTTTTACGGGCCTCCCCCTGGGCATGGAGCAGGGCTTTCTGGAGAACTCCCTCCGGAGGAGGGGTAAAGAACTGAATCCGAGAGATCCCCAGTGTGGCAAGGAGCCCCAGCAGGGCCACCACGAGCACAAGCTCCACGAGCGTAAACCCTCGGCGGGAGGTGAAAATGTGCAGAGTGCTACTCCTGCCAGCTTACGATATCGGCGTTTTTCCCCTCTCCCCCTTCACGGCCATCGGCACCGTAGGAGAAGAGGTCGAAGTCGCCGTTTTCACCGGGGGAGCGGTATCCGTAGGGACGTCCCCAGGGATCTACCGGCATTTTTCGAATGTACCCCCCTGCACGGTAGTTGGTGGGTTCCGGGGTGGAGGCGGGCTTTGTGATAAGGGCTTCCAGCCCCTGCTCGGTGGTGGGATAGAAACCGTTATCCAGGTAGTAGAGATCGAGGGTCTGTTCAAGCTCCCGAATCTGCACGGCTGCGGCGGTACGCCGGGCCTGGTCGCTCTGCCCCATGATGCGGGGCATGACAAGGGCGGCGAGAAGGCCGATGATGACGACCACCACCATGATTTCGACAAGGGTGAAACCTCGGCGTTTCGGGTTGCCGGCATGGCTGCGACAATTCCTTCGGTTGTTCATACAGTACATAGATACTCTTCCTCCTTATGGGCGTTATATACCGTGTACACAGGTGAGCGCACGGCTTTCGTGTCACATTATAGTACAAAATAAAGGAGAGATGGTACGTAAAAGGCGCACATCCGCAGCTACGGCGGGGATTGAGCCCCTTTTACACGCCACCTGCCTCCTTAAATTTCTTAATTTTTAGATTTGTTCGAGCCTCGAAATTACCAGCCGTAAAGGATGAAGGGAGCCCAGAAGGCGGGGTGTTCGTAGCTCGTGCGGAGCCAGATCTTGGCCTTTCGCAGGGCCTCAGCCTTGGGGAACCCCTCTTTCCAGTAGGAGTAAAAAACGAGAAAGAAATCCCGGGTAGATTCATCGTAGACGCTCCAGAGACTTGCTATCAGTGAAGGGGTTCCTGCAGCAAGAAAGGAGCGCACCAGCCCGAGAAGCCCCTCCTGAGAGCTAAGCTGGCCAAGGGCGGTTTCACAGGCGCTCAAAACCACGCACTCCCCCTGAAAGGGGATGGAGAGGATTTCCCATGCCTGAAGGGAGCCGTCGTTCTCTTCGTCCGGGGCAAAGAGGATTTCGCTTTTCAGCGGAGCTGCCGCATCCGCCCGGGCGTGGGTGGCCCAGTGGAGAAGCTCCCAAGAGGGGGCCTCCTGCTTTACGGCGCTCTCTGTGGCTTTCTGGCCGGTAAGTACCAGCGATTTTACAAAGAACTGCCCCATGAGCCGGGCCTCCTCCTCTGCAGCGGGGAGAGGAGGGAGCGAGGGATCCGGATAGAGAGGGTTCCCCACAAGAAAGGCGGATTGGGGAAAGGCTCCCTCTCCCTTCCGCGCCTCAAGAAGCTCCAGGGAGGTGAGCAGGGAGGGGGCATAGGAAAAGAGATACTCCTCCACAAGATAACGCTCTCCCTTGAGAAGGACCTCCAGAGGGAGGTAGCCCAGGGCTCCGTGGGGGATCACCACCATCTGCCCCGAAGAGGATAGAAAGGGTTCCAGTGGCTGCACCAGAAGGGCATACAGATCCCGAAGCTCCTCCTCGGGAAGGGGATTCCCCGCTTCGGAGATCTGGGGGAGAAGGGAGGCTATGCAGCTCCGAAGGCTCTGGGATCTCCCCTCCAGAGGTACCCAGCGAAGAGCCTCGCGGCTCACCAAAAGTGCTCCCCCTCTACTGGGGGAGAAATAGTAATGGAGAAAGGTGCATGCTGGGGGGATTTTCTCCCGAATCTGGAGAAAATCCGGAAAAGAGGGCTCCGCAAGAGCCTGCACCCGGGGAGATGCCTGGTAGAGTTCTTCTTCCAGAAGCATGGCCTTCTGCTGGTTTTTCCTGAAGGCCTCTTCCAGAGATTTTCTCTCGGGGCTTTCCGGGGGGAGCCCCAGCTCTCCGAGATAGCCCTCCCGCTTCTGCAGGAGCCCCCGCTCAATCTGCAAGGACTCCAGAGCCCGGAGCAACTCATCCTCCCGAGGATGAAGTTGAATCTCCCCGGCGGTCATGAGATCCAGAAAGGAGCGGGCTTTGAGACGTTCCAAAACTTCCAGAGCCCCCGGAAGATCTTCCAGATCCAGAAGGGTTTCGAAGAGAAGCTCGTACACCGGGGCAGCATAATCCAGATAGGTTACCCGGCGATCCAGGAAGGCGTACCCACGACGCTCCTCTTCCAGAAGCTCCGCCGCCTCTTCCAAGGCTTGCCGTGCCTGGGGAAACCGGCGTTCCAGAAGATAACAGCGTCCGAGACCTTCCAGAGCCCCGAGCTGAAGCTCCCGGGAGCCGAGAATCCGGGCCTCTTGGAGAAGTTTTTCGAACACCCGGCGCCCTCGGGCGGGGTTCTTTTCGAGAAGCCGCAACCTTCCCTCCTGCAAAAGAACGTGGGGCACCCCTCCCGAGTCTTCCAGAGAGGCGTAGATACGCATGGCTTCCCCCAGAGCTTCCCGGGCCTGCCGGGGCTCCTTAAGAAGTATGAGAAGGCTTGCAAGCTGCAGCACCACCGTTGCAGCATCCCGCTCGTTTCCCCACTCATGAAACCCCGCCAAGGCTTCGGAGAAGAGCCCCGCCGCTTCAGGGTAGCTCCCCTGCTTTTTGGCAAGAATCCCCAGGTTGAGGGCGATCCCCGGTAGCGACTCTTCGTCTCCACCCTCCAGGGCAATCTTCCGGGCCTCCAACCAGGAGGTCCGGGCCTTCTCGAAATCCCCCGCTCCCAGGGCGGCGGAGCCGAGATTGATCCACAATCCCACATCCCGGGGGAATTCCGGCCGCCGCTCAAGCCGCCGGGCCTTTTCGAGAATCTCCTCGGCCCGGGAGAAGCTGCCGATATCCAGGTAGAGAGCCCCCAGGTTGTTGCATATCCAGAGAAGAGGGGCCCCCAGCTCCAGACGTTCCGCCTCTTCCAGAGCCCGGAGAAGCAGCGTCTCCGCCTCCGCATGATCACCCCGGTAACGCACGAGAATCTCCGCATATTCCAGAGATACCACGCACTCCAGCCAGGAGGAGCTGTTCTTTCGCGCAAAGTCCAGAGCGAGGGCATACTCCTCCAGAGCTGACGCCCCAGAGCCCTCCAACCAGGCACAGCGGGCGGCGTGCTTGAGGGCCAAACCGGGAATTTCCGGGTTTTTCAGATGTTGCGATATGTCGAAGCACTCTTTCCATAGCTTTCGGGCCTCGGAGCAGTTTCGGGCTTCAAAGGCCCGGATACCCCGGTGCAGAAGGATCAGGGAGAGAGCATAGGAATCTTGGGAAAGGGTCTGGAAGGCTTCAAGCTCCTCTTCCAGAACAAGGCGCTCCTCTTCCAGCCCCAGAGCGTGAGCACTCCGGAGAAGGATCTCTAAGGAGAGAAGAACCCCCCGGGGAGAGCCTGTATTTTCGAAGATCTCCCGGGCCTGCAACCCCCTTCGAAGGGCCTCCCGGTCGAATCCCCTTCGGGAGGCCACCTGCCCCTGAAGAAGCTCCCGGTACCCTCCGGCGAGAATCATGGCGGCGGGGGATACCGTGGCGGCGAGGGAGAGATCCCTGGCTCTGCTGAGGGTTTTCTCATACTCCCCCCGCAGAAAGAGATCCTCCCCCGCCGTAAAGGCCTCCTCCACCCGCTCCAGGGCGCTTTCGGAAAGCCTTTGAAAGAGGTGCTGCTCCCCCTCTCCCCATGAGGGAGCGGAGAAGGAGGGAGAGAGCAGGGACATCCCCAGAAGAAACCCCAAAAGAAAAGGTCGAAAGAGCATCGGAAGAAATCTCGAAGAGCCCTCGGGGCATCTCGGATTTTTCCGGAAAAGATCCATAAGGCCCTCCTACTGTCCCAGGGGAGACTGCAACGCCTGGGACAGCCCCTGCTCGCCCCCTGCCGCTCCCAGACCGAACCGGGCAATGCCAAGAGATTTTTCGTAGGAGGCTATCATGCGGTTAAAGTACTCCTGTACCACCTGGGAGAACTGTCCTTCCGGAGCAAGGCAGAGCACAGCCGCCCCAGCTCCGAAGAGAGATCCCGGCACGGAAACCGCATAGGTCATGAGCATCCCCCTCACGGGGAGAGATCCCCCGAGATATCCCGAGAGGATAACACGCCCCTTGGTTACCATCATCCCCGACTGGGCCGCCGTGGGATCCTCGTTGAACTCCTGCTGCAGTATCTGGAGATGGGGTATGGATTGTTGGAGCACCGAAAGAAGCTGCCCCGCCAGGTCTGGAGCGACCATGAACTGCCCGATGATGCCGGGAAGCAACGTGCAGGAGATTCCTCCTCCTCGGGGATCGGAAAACTCCACCATCCGGTTGTACACGTCCAGATTCGCCTGCCAGGAGGAGGGATATTCGATGGATCCCGTGACGGTGCGGTCGTATCCGAAAGCCTGCGCAAGGTTGTACTGTTTCCACGAAGTTAGGGGAACCCCCTGAGAACCACCGGGCTGGGCCGCCGGAAGAAGCGGATTTGAAGGCATTCCTCCAGGCTGATGGAGAGGTTGGTTCTGAGGCTGCTGAACTCCCGTATTGCCAAAGCCGGACAGCCCCCCGGAAGTTGCGGAAGGCTCTTCGGAAAACGCGGGAAGCCCCCCCGAAGCGGTTGCGGAGGGCTCCCCGGAGCTTCCTCCAAAGGAGGGAAGCCCGGATCGTCGAGAAAGCCTCTGGAGAGAGCCCTGAGAAGAATCGGCACCCCGGAAGAGAGCCCCCGAGGGATGGAGAGGATTCTCCAAAAGTTCTCCGAGAAAAAGAGTCTCCCCCGTAGCGAGGGATATCTGAAGAGGGGGAACAATCTCCTCCGCTCCCGTCAGAAGGGGGAGAGCGGCCCCTAGAAGAAATCCCAGGGTCACCAGGCGAAAAAGTTCCTTTTTCCACCTCTTCTGCCTCTGCTGCATTGTTTGTAGTTCCATGGCTGTCACCTCCCAAAGAATTTTAAAACCAGAAAAGGGTACGGGAAAATAATACACCAAAAAAGGAGATTTTCCTCGGGGAAAACCTCCTTTTTTGCAACAATCATGTCACCGGGATGCTACGAAATATCCGCCCCCTCTTCCATCTGCTCCCCCCTATCGCCCGAGCGAAACAGATTCGAGGAAGGGGAGCATCCACCCCGCCGCCCTCTGATAGTTGTCCCTGGGGAGCGTGAGGATCATCAGCAGCGATGCCTGAGGGTAGCGGGCCGCCAGAGTGGCGTAGGGCACGGATGTTTGAGGGTGCGACGAGGCGTAGAGCGCCACCTGCCCCGAGGTTCCCCGGGCCTGGATGAGCGATTCTCCCTGAAAAGCCTTCCCCTGCACAAGCTGCGCTACCAGACTCTCCACCTCCTGAGGAGATGCCAGATTGAGAAGCACCAGATCGGCTCCATCCGCAAGGGTATAACGCCTCCCCTGAGGGAAGGTCTCCGTAAGGACGGCCCCCGAGGGGAGCGTTACTCGAAGCCCCTTGGAGAGATCTTCGTAGATCCCCGGATCCGGAGAGCCCCCAAAGGCTGGAAGCCCTCCGGTTCCCGGAAGGGGTTGCGATTGGGGTTGCTGCAGTTGCTGGGGTTGCGGCTGCATTTGCGGATATCCGGGCTGCCCGGGAGAGGATACGGGAATTTCCGGGCGAAGATTCAGGGTCCGCATAACCGCATCAAATTTTGGAGCCATGTAGGGGTAGCTCTGGTCGGCGGTGTCAAAGAGCACCACATACCCTCGCTGGGGACCTCCCATAAAGATGTAGGCCCGGCCGATGAGACGGGTGTAGGTTCCCGGAGCAAGGAAGAAGAACTCATGCACCTTCATAGGGACACCGTTAATGGTGGTCTCCCAGTTCTGCCCCACATTATAGCCCGCGAAGAGCTGGGGGGCCTGGCTCAGGATAATCTGGGCATAGCTCTGCAGTGTCACAGGAGCGTCGAAGTCTTCTTCGAAGACCATCATCTCCGCCATGTTCACCCCCTGCTGGATTAAGAGGTAGTATTGGGAGATGGAGGGGTCCAGAGGAGGGTTCGCGGTCCATTCTGGGCCGGGGAAGATTTCCAGCGTGAAGCGGGAGGGAGGGGCCGGGACAGGCTGGGGGGGAGCCAAAGCTCCAAGCCCCTGGGGCATGCCGGAAGATGCCTGAGGAGCTGCTCCGGGAGAGGAAGGCGCCCCCGGAACGGCGGAAGCAGGGGGTGCGGCCGGAGCGGGAAGAAGCTGAACCGGTGCCTGTACTGGGTGCTGTGCTGGGGTCTGCACTGCACCGTGAACCGGAGGCTGCACCGGAAGAGCGGCAGAGGCCGAAGGAGTCGGAGAGGGGGCGAGAGCTTCCTGCACCGGCACTATAGCCGCAGTCGAAGGGGCGGCCTTTTTGGAGGTAAGTTTATCAACAAAGTCGTCCTCCTCCGAAAGCTTGGGGATTGCCGAAGATGCCTGAGCGGGGGGTTCGGAGGTCGGAGGCTCCTCTTCGAAGGTGATCATCTCCATACATTCCAGAAAGTGCGGACGAAGCTCTGCAAAATGCTCCGGATAGGTAATGAACTGGAAGGAGTAGATCATATCTCCCTCTCGGGTGAGGAATTTCTCGGCCTCAAAGACTTCAGGCGCCTCTCCCTCTTCTCCGGGGGTCTCCCCCCGAAGGTGATGCACCACCCAGGAACGCCCCTGAAAAAGTTTCTCCTCCACCTCAAGGATGCTGACAGCTCCTTTATCAAGGGTGAGCTGTTCTTTGAGCGCTTTCTCAAAGGCTTCCGCTTCCTCTTCACTGGAATAGGAGAGACGAGAGACGAAGAGCATGGCCCGAACATCCCCGTCCTCTCCGGGGAGGGTAAAGCGGGCAAGCTGCCCCCCCTCGGGGATCTCCCAATCCCAACCGGGAAAATCCGGTATCAGGGGAACAGACGCCCCTGCGAGAGAAGCAATTCCGCATAAAATCGCAAAGATTCCCACCAGCAACGCAACACCTTTTCTCATGACACATCCCTCCCTGGGGAAAGAATAGTGGGAGAGCCGCATGGCCCCCCTCACAGAGCCCCACGAAGCAAACCCGATTTTTGAAAGAGCACTCCGTGAAAGATCTGACAGAATAATACGCCAAAAGGGCGGTTTCCCAAAGAGGGAAACCGCCCTTTTTTACACATGTTGCAAACCCTGCTGCTTTTACCGTGCCTTTCAGGATAGGCCCCTAGAGAACCACATTTTGCGGGGCCCTATCTTCCCAGGCGAGGATGTTCTCCACCACCATCTTCCCCCGGCTCGCCAGAGCCTCCTGGGTATAGAAACCCACGTGGGGGGCGAGAAGAACCCGAGGAGCCCGAAGAAGGGGGTGATTCGGGCTAATGGGGGGTTCCGTCTCGAAGACGTCGATCCCCGCAGCGCCGAGATGCCCCTCTTCCAGAGCCTTCGCGAGAGCTGACGAATCCACGACGGGCCCCCGGGCGGCGTTCACCAGCACCGATCCGGGCTGCATAAGGGCAAGTTCCCGCTCCCCGAGAAGCCCCCGGGTCTCTTCCGTGAGGGGGAGATGCACCGACACCACAAGGCTCTCCTGAAGAAGCTCCTTCAGAGGCAGATAGGTAATTCCCAGATCTAAAGCCAGGGGGTTCTCGCTTCGGCTGTATCCCAAAAGCGTGCAGCCAAAGGGGAGGAGCAGCTCCGCCAGCCGGAGGCCGATGGCGCCGGTGCCGAGAATGCCCACGGTCTTTCCTGTAAGTTCTCTTCCCAGAAGGCCCTGACGGGTGCGCCCCCGTTGCACCGCCTCGTGACATGCCGCAGCAAGGCGCAACGATCCCAGCATGAGCATCAGGGCCATCTCGGCGGTGGCTTCCGTGGCATATCCCGCAGCGTTACAGAGCCGAATGCTCTGCTCCTTACAGGCGTCAACCCCCACGTGATCCACCCCGGTGAAGGCCACCGAGAGCATCTTCAGATCCGGGAGCTGGCGTATAACCTCCCCCGGAAAGGGCATATTGGCGATAATCAGGGCCTGGGCTCCCTGAGCCCGCTTCAGAAGTTCTTCGGTATTTTTCGGGGGGGAATCCCAGCTCTGGACAGTATGCCCTCTCTTGCGGAGCGGTTCCAGAAGATTTTCGAGAGTTTCCGGGGCGACCCCCAGCGGTTCCATAAGGGCGATCTTCATGACGCCCTACCCTTCGTAGCTCTGGGGTTGCGTCTCTCCCCGAAGCACCCGCAGGCCCCCCTCGGCGAGGGCGCGCATCTCATCCTCTCCGGGGTAGACGAGCACCTTCCCCATCCAGTCGATGCGGCGACGGATACGCTGCACGAAGCTTTCACTGTAGGCAAGCCCCCCGGTGAGAACAAGAGCATCCATCTTCCCCTCCA
>Ga0334889_1004821_pt1 | contig 11703 bp, 12 predicted proteins | sample GraSluR1_MG_2_FD_207222 | JGI IMG/M metagenome (GOLD analysis project Ga0334889, IMG submission 207222) | Sludge microbial communities from methane-producing bioreactor in Wageningen University, Netherlands - Granular Sludge_8_08-R1 | ecosystem: Engineered > Bioreactor > Anaerobic > Unclassified... | reverse complement strand
GTTATTTTTTGATGACTCAGCCGCGCTGATGGTTAAAATTAAAAACTCAATAGACAACAAAGACCACGAATCTCTAAGAAAGGCTGCCCACACCCTGAAAGGTGCTGTGGCAAATTTCGCAGCTCCCGGCGCTTACGAGGCTGCCTCAGTACTGGAGATGACCGGCAGGAATATGGAGCTCACAGGTGTAGAGGAGCAGTACAATACTCTTAAATCTGAAATCGATTCAGTTGTTGCTGAGATGAAAAAAATGAATGCAAACGGCTCATTTTAATTATACACCTGGAGCCTTCAATGCCTTTTAATGATGAAATCTGCACCTTTGCAATCAAAATCTGCCGTGAAGCAGGCCTCCTCCTCTTAAGCGGATTCAGATCCGGGACAACAGAAATATCCTACAAGAGCCGAACAGACCTTGTTACAAATATGGATTATGAATCTGAAAAATTAATCTGCACCCGCATAAAAGAACAGTATCCTGACCATGACATAATAGCAGAAGAGGGGGGGAGAGCGGATAACAACAGTGACTACCTCTGGTATGTGGACCCCCTGGATGCAACCAACAATTATGCCCACGGCATCCCCTTTTTCTGCATATCAATCGGAATATATTCCAGAAGTTCAAAATCTGTAGTGGCAGGCGCTGTTTACGATCCCTGCCATGATGAGATGTTTTCTGCTGTAAAAAACTGCGGCGCATACCTTAACGGGGGGCTGATTAAAGTATCCCCGGTTCAGGATCTTGGTGTGGCGCTCCTTTCAACAGGCTTCCCCTATGCAAAGGATGACATTGAAAAAAATAATCTCAATGAATTCAACCGGTTCCTTCCCCAGATTCAGTGTATAAGGAGAATGGGCTCTGCTGCACTGGACCTCTGCTATCTCGCTGCAGGGCGCATAGACGGCTACTGGGAGCCCATGCTTAAACCCTGGGACTCAGCTGCAGGGAGCCTTATAGTTTCTGAAGCAGGGGGTAAGGTGACAAAATACAATGGGGAAACCTATGACCCTGAATACCCGGAGGTCCTTGCATCAAACGGATTTCTCCACAGCCGCATGGTTTCAATACTCACAGCAGATTACAATAACCGGAGTTAGCAGGTAATTATGACAGCAGACCTGGTCCCTGAATTTTTCACAGTATCTGAGTTAACAAAAATACTGAAAGATGAAATAGAAAACAGCCCTAATTTCACCAGCATCTGGGTAAAGGGGGAAATATATAATCTCACATACCACTCATCAGGACATATATATTTTACAGTAAAGGATGAGGGAGCGCTCCTCTCTGCAGTGTTTTTCCGCTACGCCAACAAAAACATGAAGTTTAAACTTGAAGAGGGGATGAGCGTACTCCTCTTCGGAGGACTTACTGTTTTTGAAAAAAGGGGGAGCTACCAGATGAATGTTCATCAGGCACGCCCCGATGGAGCAGGTGAACTTCAGAAAAGGATTGAGCAGCTTAAAAAGAGACTTGAAGATGAAGGGATATTTGACCCTTCCAGGAAAAGGCCCCTCCCCCTCCTCCCTAAGCGGATTGGTGTTGTCACATCACCTACAGGCGCGGCCATAAAAGATATAATCAAAGTGGCGCTCAGAAGATACCCCAATATTGAAATCATCCTTGCCCCTGCAATTGTACAGGGTGATGGTGCGGCAAAAACAATCGCTGCAGCCATTGTTGAGCTTAACAAACCCCGCTGGAACATAGATGTAATAATTGCAGGACGGGGGGGCGGCTCCTTTGAAGACCTTATGCCCTTTAATGAAGAGATAGTCGTACGGGCATTTTACAATTCCAGGGTCCCTATAATCTCTGCAGTGGGGCACCAGATCGACCACCCCCTTTCCGATGATGCAGCAGACGCTGCAGCGCCCACACCTTCTGCAGCAGCAGAAATTGCAGTCCCCTTGAAATCGGACCTTATTGATGAAATTAAATACCATTTGAGCAGGATAGAAAACTCTCTCTACCAGAATCTTTCAGATAAGAAAAATATTTATAAAAACCTGGTAAGCAGAAAAATATTCCGCAACCCCATGGAGATTGTAAACCGCAGGGGGATGCTTCTTGATGAGGTGGAAAACCGCCTTACAGCAGTAATGCGCAGCAGCATCTCCCGAAAGAGAGAAAAGCTCCTTCGAATACCTGATATTGAGAGGCTTGAGAAAGGGATTCTTACTTCAAAAAAACACCAGTTTCATATGCGCCTCCAGGCGATAGAAAAGATGTCCCCCCTGAATATAATGAAAAGGGGTTACTCAATTGCTGAAGATTCCAGAGGAGCTGTAATAAAAAGTGTTGAAAATACCGGGGCCGGGGATAAAATTGAAATAAGATTACAGGATGGTCGTATCAGGTCAACTGTTGAATCTGTAATAAAGGGGGATTAATTGGAAAAGAGTAAAAAAGCCGCGCCAAAAACCAGCTTTGAAGATGCCTTAACTGAGCTTGAAGAGATTGCAATGCGCCTGGAAGACGGGGACCTGGGACTTGACGATTCCATAAAGGAATTTGAAAAGGGTATAAAACTTGCCCGCATCTGCCATGACAAGCTTGAAGAAGCGGAAAGGAAAATCGAAATCCTCCAGAAAGGGGATAACTCTTCTAATGAGGTAAAAAACCGGAGAGTAGCAGTAAAAAGCGACACGGGTGAAATCGAGGATGATGAAGAGCTTCAGGGATCTTTAATTTAAAAATCAAGGCTCTTCCCGGATTTTTTGGGAAAGCAATAATACTATTTATTCCCGCATTTACCGGAGTCAGCCCCCTGTCCCCCAAAGGGGGCACGTTAAATGAGCACTGAAGTGATTAGATGAACCAGATTGTTAAAACATCTGTTTATGTTGTTGAGCTTGAAAAAGATTTATGGAACAATATTACAGAATCAGAAAAAAAATATTGGAATTCAAACATTACACATTATAGATAAAGATGTATTAAATAATATTGAAATAGTTAAGGGAATGATAAAAGTTAATATATTATAGTGATAATATATTAACTCGTGCCCCTCCGGGGGACAGGGGCAAAGAATTAAATTTGTTTGAACCAAAAATCACTATTGAACCAACCTTACTAATTCAGGGGAGAGGGAATGAAAACGACAATCACTGCACTGGCTATTCTTATACTTTTAACAGGCTGCTCAAAAAAAGAGGGGATAATCTTCTGTGAAGGGGTGGACAATAATGGGAAAGGTGTAAGCTGCGGTAAAAAATTTACAACCGGTGAAGTCACTGCTCTTATTGATTACAAAAATTCATTTGAAGCAGATAACCTGAGCATAAAAATTGTAAGCACTTCCGGATCATCAGAGACAGTAATTAACACCATAAGAATTGAAGTGGAGAGAGAGAAATCGACTGCTTCTTTCAATCTCCCTCTCTACAATGAAGGGGCCTACAGGATTGAAGCCCTGAAAGATGATGCAAAGATAGCTGAAGGGAACATAGAGGTAGTCGATACCTACTGATCCTCCCCCTTCTCCATCTTCTCCTGTGCAAGTCTTTTCTTCTCCTCCTGGAATACAACTATTACCAGGAGAAAAGCCCCTGTAACAATAACAGCATCAGCCACATTATATGTGGGCCACCTGTAAATTCCGTCAAATCCCATGGAGATAAAATCAACAACACCCGGCCTTGCAGGGATAAGCCTGTCAATTATATTCCCCACAGCCCCCCCTATTATAAGGGCCATGGAAAAGCGGAAAAGAGGGGGCATATTCTTCTCATAAAAATAATACCCTATCATTATAATCAGTACTGCAATTGAAACTATTAAAAAAAAGTTCTGGTACCCCTGCATAATACCGAAAACCCCCCCCCGGTTATATGTGAGCTCCAGCCTCAGGAAACCCCCCAACAGGTCGATCCTCCTGTAATGTCCAAGTGAATCTACCGCAATATTCTTGGTAATTATATCAATAATTAAAACCGTAAGCGCCAGCAGCCCCGGCATTAAATGCTTTTTCATATAAGAAGTCTCCACTATAGATTTTTCACAATATCAGTACATCGCTTACACAATTCAGGATGATCAGAATCACTCCCCAGCTCATCAAAAAAGTTCCAGCACCTTACGCACTTGCTGCCGCTGCTTTTCTGTGAGGAGATAAAAGAGTTATCATATGGGGCAAGCCCCTCTTCACCCGCGCAGAACTCCACTTTCGCAACCTGGAGAAATCGCCTAAGATCCTCCCCCATATCTTTAAGAATCTTCTCCACAGAAGAATCCTTAACATAAATCTTTATGTCAGCCTCAAGTGAAGTTTTAATTATCTTATCCTTTCTTAAATCCTCAAGAGACTTGAGTACATCCTTTTTAATATCAGCAACTATATTGATTCTGCTGAAAACCTCAGGATTTTCATATTCACTGCTCAGTTCATGGTACTTCTCCATATGAACAGAGCCTGGATTATTATTAAATGTCCATATCTCTTCAGTTGTAAAAGCCAGAACCGGGGCTATAAGCCTTACCAGGGTATTGTAAATTTCACTTAAAACAGTAAGATTGGCCCTGCGTATCTGCGACTCCCTTGCCTCAACATAGAGGATATCCTTTGACACATCAAAATAGATTGATGAAAGATCAACAGCACAGAAGTTGAGAATCCTTCTATATACCTGATGAAATTCAAACTTTTCATAATTGGTAATCACCCCTTCCGAAAGATTCTTCAGCTTATGGAGAATCCATTTATCCACATCAGGGAGATCGCTGTAGGGGACCTTTTTGTCAGGTGTAAAATCTGCAATGTTACCTATAATATATTTAAAGGTATTCCTGATCCTTCTGTAGGAATCAGCAACCTGCTGCATCATTGTCATGCCTATGCGCACATCATTTCTGTAATCTTCCGAAGCAACCCAGAGCCGTAGAATATCCGCGCCAAACTGGCTGATAATCTTTTCCGGAGGGATTACATTCCCCGTGGACTTGCTCATGGCCTTGCCGTTTTCATCAAGAACAAAACCGTGAGTTAAAACTGTGTTATATGGAGGACGCCCCCTTAAAGCCATTGCAGGCCAGAAGGATGACTGGAACCACCCCCTGTGCTGATCGCTCCCTTCGAGGTACATGTCAGCAGGCCACCTGTGGTTCTTCCATTTATCAAGAACAGCAAAGCTGGAAACACCTGAATCGAACCATACATCGAGGATATCGTATTCCTTTTCCAGGTTCACCGACCCGCATTCACATTTGCTCCCTGCAGGGATCAGATCCTTAATATCATCGGAATACCAGGAGTCGAGTCCCCTCTCTTTGCAGACCTTTACAAAAAATTTAACCGATTCAGCAGACATGAGGTTTTTCCCGCAATCGGAACATTTGAATGAAGGGATAGGCACACCCCATGATCTCTGCCTGGAGAGACACCAGTCGGGCCTTGTTTCCACCATGCTCCTGAATCTCACCTCACCCCAGGTTGGGACCCATTCGGTTTCATCAACTGCCTTAAGTCCCCTCTTTCTCATATCATCGTGGTCAATGCTGAAAAACCACTGCTCTGTTGCCCTGTAGATAAGGGGCTTTTTACATCTCCAGCAGTGGGGATAGGAGTGTTCTATTTTGCTCGCGCTCACAAGAGCATTCTTTTCTTTTAATAAATCTATTACCATGGGATTGGCGTCAAAGACATGAACCCCCTTCATTAAGGCAAAGTCTTCGGTAAATTTCCCGTTGTCATCAACAGGGCAGAAAACATCAAGACCGTTCTGCATCCCGACAACATAGTCATCGTGACCATGCCCCGGAGCTGTATGAACAACACCTGTCCCCTGCTCAAGTGTTACATGTGTGCCGAAAATCACCTTCGATTTTCTGTCAGCAAATGGATGATTAACATCAAAGCCTTCAAGCTGCTCCTTTGTTAATGGAATCTCCATCTCTGCAGATGCTCCTGCAGCCTTCTCCATCTCCTCAAGAAGCCCCTTTGCAAAAACATAGTATTCACTGCCAAACTTGAATGCTGAATACTGAAATTCCGGATGAAAAGAAACAGCCAGGTTCGCCGGGATTGTCCAGGGGGTAGTTGTCCAGATTACAACATAGAGATTATCACTATCCAGGCCTTCAATCGGCGCGGATGATGGTGTTACCCTGAACTTCACATATATGGATGATGATGTATGATTATCATATTCAACTTCAGCTTCAGCAAGGGCTGTAACACAGGTGGGGCACCAGTAGATCGGCTTTTTGTGTTTATAAATATACCCCTTTTCAAAAATTTCACCAAAAACCTCAACAATGCGGGCCTCAAAATTCGGTGACATTGTAAGGTAGGGGTTTTCATAATCTCCAAAAACACCCAGGCGCTTAAACTCATCCATCTGAATATCCACAAACTTACGGGCATATTCCCTGCACTTTTTTCTCACCTCAATTTTAGGGGTTTCCTCATTCTTTTTCCCCAGCTCCCTTGTAACATTAAGTTCAATAGGGAGGCCGTGACAGTCCCACCCCGGAACATATGGAGCCTGGAAGCCCATCATACTTTTATGTTTTACAATCATATCTTTCAGAATCTTGTTTAAGGCGTGCCCCAGGTGCAGATGCCCGTTGGCATATGGGGGGCCGTCATGAAGAATATAAACCGGAGAACCTTCCCGTGATTCAATAATTCTGCTGTATATATTTTCATCCTGCCATTTTGCCGCTATTGCAGGCTCTTTCTGAGGCAGGTTCCCTCTCATGGGGAAATCGGTTGCCGGAAGATTTACGGTTTTAGAATAGTCCATTTTGTCCTCTTTTTAATGTGGTGCATCATAAATAAAATATTTGAACAATAAACAGCATTGTTCAAAGTCAGCTCTATAAAGTATTAAAAAAGTCTGCGCACACGGTTTTTTGTCAATATTTTTTTAGGAAGAGTGGAATTAAGGGGGGTAAAGGAATGCTGAATAAACTTATTCCGGCTTCCCGGGTTGTTGTTGATTATCATAAATTCGATAATTATTCTCCTTAAGAACCAGATTCAATCTATCATCAAAACAAACGAATAGATCATCTTTTTCGCAATGAAGCTCAAAAAAGCTGACTTGAATAACGTCAAGTGTTCTTAAAAAGTTTTTTCGATTATATTTTTTTATTATGTCTGCCGCTGTTTCAATAACCGCGGTTGAAAAACAAAGCATCGTGTAGCGGTTTTCTATATCAAAATTTATTCTGTTTATAAGAATTTCAAGGGTGCTTTCGCTGATAATTTCCTCTCTATATTTTCTATGAATAGCTGATAAAAATTCAACTTTTGATAACTCAGTAATAAATATGGTTTGATCAGAATTATATATTTTGACTATCTCTTCGGAACCATGCTCATAATGATATATCTTTATTAAAGCTGAAGAATCAAAGAAAAAGTTCAAACTCTGTCCTCACGCTGACTTATTATATCTGATGACCAGTTGCCGGGTGTGGAGGACAAAATTGCATGAATCTCTTCAAGTGATTTAACATTATCCGGCCCCAACCGTGGATGTTCATCGGTTTTTTTCAGATTAATTATATTATCATATACCACAGAAAGCCTGCGCACATCCATTTTATTAATTTCTTCGATTATTTTTTCTTTCAAAATCATAGCAGACCTCCCTGGGAATAATAATTAGAAACAAAAAACCTCATCCGGCAGCTCCTGTGGATATTCGATTGTCAGTGTCTGATTCATGTATTTCTCCATCAGTTTAACGATTTTGTTTATAATATATTGGTATATTAAAATATATCAAGTTTTTTCTGTGAGTGTGTGCCCCGGGTTTATCGGCCGTTGACCGGAAGCAAAAATGCGGGTAGCAGCGAGCTCCAAGAGTGAATTAAAAAATTAAAATTAATCAGGGCTCTTTTTTCTTCTAGCGGCTTCACCTGAAATTGCAGCTACCTCTTCTTTCAATACCGGTAAATACTTTACAACAATTGCCCATATTATATCAGAGGAAACCGTATCATATCCATGTATAATCCGATTTCTGGTATCAACTATTCTTCTCGCATTCTTTATAGGAAAGTCAGAATCAATTTTCAAAATCCGGTTTATAGCTTCCCCGATAATTTCTATATTACGCTCAACAGCCCTTTGTGTTTTAATGTCATTATTAAAATCTTCAAAAATTTTCCCGCCAGGGAAAAACAGTTCTATTTCATCAAGTGCTCTGTGAATATCAGACAACCAGACCAGAATTTCATTTTTCATAGATGAGAACGCCTGTTTTCTCAATCTGCTTTTTCAAATAAGGATTTCTGATACCTTTCTTCTCAAGCAGGTCCACATCTCTATCAAAAATTTTCTCAAGTTCAAATTTAACATTAAAATAATAATCTGAATATTTTAATGGATCATTTTCGTCAATATCAACAAAAAGATCAATATCACTATCCGGCTTTAAATTATCTTTAATCACAGAACCGAAAGCAAAGAGAAACACCACCCTGTTATCATTGCATAGATTTATTATTTTATTGATATTGGCGTTAATTTCTCTCATATCTGTCAATCCTGTATATTATACATCCTTACACATTAAATTAATATAAAAAATATTCTTGTCAAGAAGTATCTCCACCTTTAAAATAATCGCATGAATAAATATTTTTTTCACCGGTAAATACTATATATTTGAAATATACCTGATTTCTAAACATAAGGGGTAAACAGTTATGAGAATCAATTTAAAAAAATTATCAATATTCCTCCCTGCGCTTCTTCTTTTCGCATCTGCATGCGACCTGGATGTACCTGTCCGGGAAATGGTTGAGGCAAAAATCGGCATTGAAGAAGCCTATAAATACAAGGCTGACCGGTACAGCCCTGAGGAACTGAAAAGCGCGGAAATGAAGCTTCTGCAAAGCAACGAATTTATAAAAAATGAAAAAGCTGATGATGCAAAAAAAGCAGCAGAAGAGTCAAAGGCCCTGTCAGATGCAGCCCTGAATAAGGCGCTCCCCCTCTACTCTGCTGATATGATTAAAGCAGCGGAGAACTCCTACAATGAAGCGGAAAAACTTTTTGCCGCAAGGTTTTCCCCTGAAAAGTTTCGAGAGGCTGAGGAGAAACTCTCCCTCTCCAGAGAAGCATTCAATGAACCTGACTACAGGAAATCACTGGACCTTTCATCTGCAGCAATTGCATCTGCAGAACAGGCTAAAGCGGAATCTCTTAGAAACAGCAGTGCACTGCAGAATGAAATAAACTCCCTTAAAACAAGGCTTGATAATATAAAAAAGAGCCCCATAAGCGATGCAGCAGCAGATCAGATCAGAGGTGCAGATGCTGCTGTTGATAGCGCTGAAAAACATCTGGCAGAGAATGACTTCCGCGAAACAGTGGCATCCATCGCTGCAGCGCGTGAAGAGATAGCATCTGCTGAAAGGATAGTTGAGGCTAATACAATCTATGCTCAAATCACAAAGCTGAGAGCTGAAATAAACAGCGCACTTGCAGATGAAAAAAACCCCGCAGTAAGGGCGAACCTTGATAAAGCTGCACTGGCGCTGAACAGGGCTGAAACATTAATTGAACAGCCCGACTTCCCTGCTTCAAGAGCAGCAGTTGCAGAAGCGGAAAAACTCCTGGCAGAATCAAAAATAAAATCAAAAGAAACAATCCTCCTTGCCAGAATTGCAGCAGCACGTGCAGAGATGAAAGAGGCTGAAGCCATGGACAGCGATTCCGCCCATGAAAAAAACCTGGGCATAGCAGCATCTCTCCTTGAAGAGAGTTCAAATGAGCTGAAAAACCGCAGATTCGACAGGAGTGAAGAAACAGTAGATGAAGCTGAAACAATTATTGCTGCAGTAAAAAACTCAATTGAAAGAGCAGCAAAAGAGATCGCTGTTGAAAGCAAAGCAGATGAAGAAACAGCTGTAACTGAAGAGAAGGTTTTTGAAGAAAAGCCGGCTGAAGAGGAAAAAATATATGTAGTACAGTGGCGGAAAAAAGATACCGACTGCCTCTGGCGCATATCACTTGCAGTATATAATGACGCCAGCCTCTGGCCTGCAATTTACATAGCAAATAAGGAGCAGATCAAAGACCCTGACCTTATTTTCCCCGGACAGAAATTTAAAATTCCGCCAAAACCGGATAAGCGCCCTGAATTTAAAAGAACCAGAGACAAAGAGGCAGTAAAAACCGAATAGATGAAAAAAATAATATTACTATTAACAGCTCTTTTAATGATCAATGTCCCTCTTTTTTCGAGGGACATTGACTTAGACCGCATATACATTAATCCATCATCACAGATATATAAGGAAATTACAGAAACAAAGGAGCGCCTCTACAGCAAGATATTCTCCCTCCAGATCGACACAGGGGTAATATTCTCCTCATGGGCTGGTAATGGAAAAGTAATATATATAAAAGAAATAGATACCCTTAATATTGTATATGAATACAGCAGAAGTTCCTCCAGGAGCAGGGAGATCCACCGCTTCAGGGGTAATGTAACTGCAGCAATGCTCAACCCTGCAGGCACCCTCCTTGCAGTAAAAAATCTATTCTACTCATCAGGGAAGCCCCTGTCGCAGAATATCTACATAAATACTGCAGCAGGAACTGTTAAAACTGAAAATTCCAGAGCAATGTTTAAAGACATGACATTCTATCCCGCAGGGGATTCACTCCTTGTACATGAAAGGAGGGGAATAGTAAAATACTCCCCCTTTACCGGCACCAGGGAACTCATACTCGCCGCGTCACAATACAGCGACATAATAGAAGCAGGCTCAACAGTAACAGCCCACCTGTCGCCGGACAGCCGTAAAAAAGCGGTAATAGCCGGAGGCGGAGGACAATACAGAGGTAAGCTTTTTACAGAAAGGGGGGCCGGGAACCTTACAGGAATATCATCCAGCCTTGACCTGCAGTGGCTCGACAATAACAGGTTTGTCTACAGGTCGGGCTATGCGGGAAATTACAGCGTAAAAATCTACGAAACAGCGGAAAAGAGGGATAGAACACTCATCAGCAGCACCCTTAACCCCGATATCCACTATTCCCATGAGGCTGGTATTATCACCTTTCTTAATAACCAGGTAATAAATGTATACAGCACAAAAACAGGGCGCAATATCCACACAGGGCTGGAGGGTGAAGTAGTCTATTTTTCACCCGACAGCAGCAGATTTACTTCCATATACCTGGGGAAACTCTGGCTCACAAACATTAACATGCTCCTCCGCAGAAGCATTGAAATAAGGAGGCATGCCCGGTCCATGGTGAATCTCTACACCGGGGCTTTAGAGAATAAATCTGTCCATGAAAACGATTACACGCAGAACTATATAAAACTGAAAATTAATCTCTATAAAAATATATCAGCCGGCCGGGAATAAAATGTTAAAAAAACTAAAACTCATGTTTCAGCTCTACAAATACAGACTCAATAACGGGGTCCCCTATAATTACGCCCCTGAGCCCCCTCCTGAATATGATCCTTATATATACATTGAAACCTCTGAGGAAAACCAGGCAGAAGAACCGGGAAAAAAGAAATTCCCCTGGATAAACCTGGTGCTTTTTACAGCCACATTTATAACCACCACACTTGCAGGCTCACATGGCGGTGGAACAATAGGGGAAGTAGTAATAAGCGGTCTGCCCTACTCCCTCTCCCTAATGCTTATACTGGGAACACACGAAATGGGCCACTACCTGGCATCAAAAAAATTCGGAGTTGACTGCACACTCC
>Ga0334889_1004810_pt1 | contig 11726 bp, 6 predicted proteins | sample GraSluR1_MG_2_FD_207222 | JGI IMG/M metagenome (GOLD analysis project Ga0334889, IMG submission 207222) | Sludge microbial communities from methane-producing bioreactor in Wageningen University, Netherlands - Granular Sludge_8_08-R1 | ecosystem: Engineered > Bioreactor > Anaerobic > Unclassified ... | reverse complement strand
TGCGCGTGCGCTTGCGGCTGCGTCGCGCCGCCCATCACGCCGAAGCTCAGGAGCCGGCCGTCGGGCGCGATCGCGAACGCGGGGATGATCGTATGGAACGGCCGCTTACCGGGGGCGTAGGTGTTGGCGCGGCCCTCGGCGAGGTCGAAGAGCTCGCCGCGGTTCTGCAGGCCAAACCCCACGCCGGGCGGGCAGACGCCGCTGCCGAAGCCGCGGTAGTTGCTCTGGATCAACGAAACCAGGTTGCGCTCGGCGTCAGCCACGGTCAGGTAGATCGTGTCGCCTTGCCACAGCGCGGGATCGCCCGGCTCGACGACGCGTGCCGCGCGCCGCGGGTCGATCAGCTCCCGCCGCTTGGCCGCATAGTCCTTGCTGATCAGCTCCGCAACCGGAACGGTCACAAACGCGGGGTCGGCGTAAAAACGGGCGCGGTCGGCAAAGGCGAGCTTCTTCGCCTCGACGAACCAGTGCACGTGGTCGGCGCTCGCAAATCCGGCCCCGCGCAAATCGAAGCCCTCCAGAAGGTTCAGAATCTGCAGCGCGGCGATACCCTGGCCCGCCGGCGGCAACTCGAACACTTCCCAGCCGCGGTAGGCCGCCGACACCGGCGCCACCCAGTTGCCGGAATGCGCCGCGAGATCGTCGGTGGTCAGGAATCCGCCGGCATCCTGCACGGCGCGGGCGATCACCGCCGCCAGTTCGCCGCGGTAGAACGCGTCGCGGCCATCGCGGCCAAGGACCGCGAGCGTGCGCGCCAGCGCCTCGTTGCGCCACCGTTCGCCCTTCCGCGGCGCACGGCCATCCTGGGTGAACGTGGCCAAAAAACCCGGCTGGTCGCGCAGGATCGGCACCGAACGCTGCCAGTAATAAGCGATGAGCTCGCTCACGGGGAAGCCCTCGCGGGCGTAGCGGATGGCCGGAGCGAGCACCTTCGCCATGGGCAGCCTGCCGAAGCGGTCGTGCAACATGAACCAGCCGTCCACGCAGCCGGGCACGCTGATCGGCAGGGCGCCGCGCGGCGGGATGCGCTCGCGGCCGAGGCGCGCGACTTCGTCGCGCAGGCGTTCGCGGGTAAGACCCTGCGGCGAGCGGCCGCTGGCGTCCAGGCCCACCAGCTCGCCGGTCGCGCCCACGCGCACGATCGCGAAGAGATCGCCGCCCAGTCCGCAACCGGTGGGCTCCATCAACGCCAGAGCCGCATTGGCCGCGATCGCGGCGTCGATCGCGTTGCCGCCGGCGCGCAGGATCTCCAGGGCGATCTGGGTAGCCAGCGGCTGGCTGGTCGCGGCCATGGCACTCGGAGCGATCACCTCCGAGCGCGTCGCGAATGGCGCGCCGGTGATGCGGTCGGCGGCGGCGGCAGAAACGGCAAGACCTCCCCAGGCAAGAACGAGCGCCAGCGCCGCGCGGCGAACCGTTTGACCGCCAGCCGCCGCGCGGCGAACCGTTTGACCGCCAGCCGCCGCGCGGCGAACCTTTCGACCGCCGGCCGCCGCGCGGCGGCCGCGGCCGCGACTTCCTTGCTCTCGCGGGTACATCGCGGCACCTCCCGGCTGGAGAATCCTAGCGCTGTCCCAGAGGGTTATCGATCAGCCCGCGCCGCAAGAGCAGCGGTTCCAACGACGGCTCACGGCCGGTAAACCGCCGGTACAGTTCCATCGCCTCGGCGCTGTCGCCGCGCGACAGCACGTGCTCGCGCAGGCGGTCGCCGTTTTCGCGCGTCAGGCCGCCGTTCTCCTTGAACCACTCGACGGCGTCGGCGTCCAGCACTTCGGCCCAGATGTATGAGTAGTACCCAGCCGCGTACTTGCCCGCAAAAACGTGCGAGAAGTAGGTGCTGAGGTATCGCGGCGGTACCGGCGCGAACGCCATGCCCGCGTCGGCCAGTACACCATCTTCGAAGGCGGCCACGTTGTCCGGGATCGCCTGCGGCGCCAATTGGTGCCAGGCCTGATCCAGCACGGCGGCGGCTACGTATTCGCTGGTCGCGAAGCCCTGATCGAATTGCTGGGCGGCCAGCACCTTGTCGAGCAGATCCTGGGGCAGCGGCTCGCCGGTGCGGTGATGGCGGGCGTAGTTGGCCAGCACCTCGGGCCAGAACGCCCACATCTCGTTGATCTGCGAGGGGAACTCAACGAAGTCGCGCGGCACGGTGGTGCCCGCGAGGCGCGGGTACCGCACGTTCGAGAGCAGACCGTGCAGCGCATGTCCGAACTCGTGGAACATGGTCTCGACCTCGTCGAGGGTCAGCAGTGTCGGTTCGCCCGGCGGCGGCTTGGGGACATTCAGGTGATTGCCCACGACCGGCAGCGCCCCCAGCAGGTTCGCCTGCATCACGTACTGATTCATCCAGGCGCCCCCGCGCTTCGATTCGCGCGCCCAATCGTCGCCGAGGAACAGCCCCAGCGGCGAACCATCGGCGTCGCGCACTTCCCACACCCGCACGTCGGGGTGGTACACCGGCAGGTCGGCGCGTTCGTGGAAGGTGATGCCGAACAGACGGTTGGCGGCATAGAACACGCCGTTCTGCCGCACATTTTCGAGTTCGAAATACGGCTTGAGCAGCGCGTCGTCGATGTCGTAGCGCGATTTGCGGACCTGTTCGGCGTAGAACGCCCAGTCCCACGGCGCCAGCGTGAAGTCGTCGCCCTGGGCATGGATCAGCGCCTGCAGATCAGCGGCTTCACGGCGGGCGTTGGCCACGGCCGCAGGGCCCAGCCTGGCAAGCATGTCGTTGACCGCGTCCACGGTCCGGGCCGTCTGATCCGCCAGGACGTAGGCGGCGTGGTTGCCGTAACCGAGCAGACGCGCCTGCTCGGCGCGCAGGGCCGCGATGCGGAGAATGAGCGGACGGTTGTCGTGTTCGTTGTCGCGCGCACCGCGCGCGATCGCGGCGCGGTAGATCCGCTCGCGCAGGGCGCGGTTCCGCAGCGACTTCAGCAGGGGCTGGCTGGTCGTGTTCTGCAGGGAGAGCACGTACTGGCCGGCAAGTCCCCGCGCCGCGGCCGCCGCAGCCGCGGCGGTGACCTCGGTTTGGGTCAGACCGTCCAGTTCCGCCGCCGCCGCGACGATCACCGCCAGGGCATTGGTCTCGGCCAGCACGTTCTGGCCGAAGGCCGCGGTCAAGGTCGCCAGCTCGGCGTTGATCTCGCGCAAGCGCGCCTGGCTCGCCGCGTCCAGGCCGGCGCCGGCGCGCACGAAGTCGGCATGATAGCGCTCGAGCAAGCGCAGCGACTCGGCGTCCAACGCCAGCGTGTGCCGCGTCTCGTGCAACGAACGCACGCGCGCGAAGAGAGCGGCATGCTGGAAGATCGCATCGGCGTGGGCCGCCAACTGCGGCGCGACAGTCTTCTGGATCTCCTGCAGCCTCTCATCGGTGTGCGCGGCATTGAGGTTGTTGAACACCCGCGTCACCTGATCCAGGAGCCGGCCGGAGCGCTCCAGCGCGACGAGGGTATTGGCGAATGTGGGCGGTGCATCGTCCGCGGCGATGCGCTCGATCTCGTGGCGCTGTTGCGCGATGCCCGCGGCGAAGGCCGGCAGGAAGTGTTCGTCGCGAATGCGGTCGAAAGGCGGCAGGCCAAACGGCAGCATGATCTCGGCCAGGAACGGATTCTGGTTGTCTGCCATGCTGATTCCCGTCTCGTTGGCGGCGGCGCCGGCAACCGCGGCCCAGGCCGCGGCGGCCAGGCATGCGATCCACAACGGTCGTGCACGAAGGTTCATCGGTGGTTTCCTCGCCGGGTGGTGGGGAGCCGGTGGCATATGGCCGGAAAATAATACGCCGCGGCCAAGTTCGCCCGCTCGATCATCGCCGCGCCGTCACTCGACCGCGCAGGCGGTGATGATCGCCGCGTGCAGATTGTCGACTGCAGCCTGGCTGCCGGCGACGATCAACCGGTCCCTGGTCTCGACCGTGGTGGCGGCGGTCAGCGTGCGGATCTGCTCGCCGCCTCGTTCGATGCCGATCACGGAGATGCCGAAGTCGCGGCGAAAGTTCAACTCGCCCAGCGTCTTGCCGCTCAGGCCGCAGGTCGCCGGGACGTCGACCCGGGTGATGGTGAAGGCCGGTGCTTCGTCCTGGGGACCGAATTCGCGACGCGTGATGAAAACCGCAGCCTGGGCGAGGTTATCTGGCTCCCCCAACAGGACCAGGCGGTCGCCGGGGTACAGAACGAAGTCGGCGGCGGGATCGAAGGTGGTCTTTCCCGCGCGGCTGACGGCGAGGATCGAGACGCCGGTTTGCTGGCGCAGCGGGATCTCGCCGAGCGGCTTGCCGGCCCAGACCGCCCCCGTTTCCAGGCGGACTTCCAGCAGTGAGGTCGGCCAGTCGCTGTCGGCCGGCAAAAGGTGCATGGCGGCGTTCAGAGCGTCCACGGCCTGGTCGGCCGCGTCGGCGTACGGTCGCAGCACGAGATCGGCGCCGAGCGTCTCGTAATGCGCGGCGTCGTCCCGCGTGCGCGCCGTCAAGGCCAGCTTGCCCGGATAGTGCGCGGCGCGCAGCAGGCTGACCAGCGTGGTGGTGGCCTGGCGGCTCGGCGCCGCCACCAGGACCCAGCGCGTGCGCCGGATCGGCAGGTGTTCGAGCAGGTCGGGGTCCTCCATGTCGCCGTACAAGACGGGCACGCGCTGCTCGCGCCAGTAGCGCAGAATCTGCGGGTCGAAATCCACCCCAACGACGCGCTGGCCTCGCTTGATCAAGCCGCGCACGATGCTGCCGCCGTAGTGGCCGAGGCCGAACATCAAGACGTCGACCCGCGGCAGCGACAGCGCATCCTGCTCGTCAGTCGTTTCCTCGCGATAGGGGATCCGGCGTTCGAAGATCTCCAGGGCCGGCCCCAGCCACCGGTAGAGATGGCCCGAGTAGAGGATCATATACGTGGACAGACCGATGGTGATCAGGCCGACCAGAGTGACCAGTCCGACCGTGGCCGCGTCGACATGGCCGAGCGTAGCGCCCAGGCCGATCAGAATCAGCGAGAACTCCGATATCTGCGCCACGGTCAGCCCCGCCAGAAAACCGGTGCGCTTGCGATAGCCCATGCGCCCCATGATCACCATGACGATCAACGGGTTGCCGATCAACACGAACAGCGAGAAGACGACGGCCGGCACGACCTCGCCGCCCAGCAGCGAGAGGTCCAGCGAGGAGCCGAGGTGAATGAAGAAGAACAGCAGCAGGAAATCGCGCAGGCTGATCAGGCGCGCGCCGAGCGCGTCGCGGAACGGCGTCGAGGCGATCGACATGCCGGCGACGAACGCGCCCACTTCCTTGCTGAAGCCCAACCAGTCGCCGAACGCCGCCAGGCCGACGGCCCAGGCGATGGCGAACAAGACCAACAGCTCCGGCACGCGCGCCAGTTGTTCCAGCAGCCACGGCAGCGCGCGGCGCATCAGAAGCAGCACGCCGCCGAGGAACGCGATGCCGTAGAGAATGACGTTGCCGAATTTCCAGAGCAGCGTCTGTTCGCCGGCCGCGCCGGCGCCGTAGGCCGACAACGCGATCATCGCCAGGACGACGGCGAGGTCCTGCACGATCAAGAAGCCGATCGCAATGCGCCCGTGCAAGGCGTCGATCTCGCGTTTGTCCGACAGCAGCTTGACGATGATGATCGTGCTCGAGAAGGTCAGCGCGACGGCTACATAAACGGAGGCGGTCGTCTCCATCCCCAACAGGCGCGCCAGGCCGAAACCGCCGAGGGAGGTGAACAAGACCTGCCCGAGACCGGTCGCGAGCGCGACCCGGCCCATGGTGCGGACCATGACCAGGTCGAGTTTCAAGCCGACGATGAACAACAGGATACAGATACCGATCTCGGCGAGCAGTTCGAGCGAGTGGGGATCGTTGACGAGGTCCAGCCCGAAGGGTCCGACGAGTATACCGACCGCGATGAACGAGACGATCAGCGGCTGTTTCAACCTGCTGCCGACGAAACCGATTGCGGCTGCCAGCGAAAGCATCAGCGTGGTCTGGACGAAGACCACCTGCGTCGCAGCGGGCGCGCCCGCGATGGCTGGCGGCGGCAGCGCGGCGGTGAACCAGGCGAACAGCAACCCAGGCGGATGCAGCATGGTCCAGCAGTATCCTCCGTCGATTCCCGTAACATGGAACACGCGCGATCCATGATAACAGGAGAACGACGCGGGCGAAACCATTCACCTGCGGTTAGATTGTGAGTGACCGCCCCGAAAGGAGCTCGCCGTGAACATTCTGCTCGTCGAGCCCCGTACGCCAGATACGTTCTGGAGTATGCGCCATGCGTTACGCTTCGTAGGCAAGCGCGCAGCGCATCCACCCTTGGGGTTGTTGACCGTCGCCGGTTTCTTGCCGCGCACCTGGCGCTGCCGGCTGGCCGACCTCAATGTGCGCCCACTCGGCGACCGCGACCTGCAGTGGGCCGATTACGTGCTGACGAGCGCGATGCTGGCGCAGACCGCTTCGCTCGCAGACATCGTCGAGCGCAGCCACCAGGCGGGCAAGCCGGTGATCGCCGGCGGTCCCGCTTTCACCGGCGAGGCCGCGAACCGATTCGACGTCGATCACGTTGTCGTGGGCGAGGTCGAGGAACTGGCGCCGCCGCTGATCGGCGACATGACCGCGGGTACGTTGCAGCCGCTCTACCGCTCGCCGCGCTTTCCTGATCTGGCGCTCACGCCGTTGCCGCGCTGGGACCTGGTCAACCTGCGCGACTACGCCAGCATGTCGGTGCAATGGTGCCGCGGCTGCCCCTTCGATTGCGAGTTCTGCGACATCGCCGCGCTCAACGGCCGCGTCCCCCGCCACAAGAGCACCGCCCAGTTCCTCGCCGAGTTGGACGCCTTGCACGCCCGCGGCTGGCGCGGCATGACCTTCGTGGTCGACGACAACTTCGTCGGCAACCGCCCGCGGTGCCGCGACCTGCTGCGAGCGGTGATCCAGTGGCGGCGCCGCAGCGGCAGCCGCATGGTCCTGATGACCGAGGCCTCGGTGGACATAGCCAACGACCCGGAACTGCTGCAACTGATGGCTGAGGCCGGCTTCAAGAAGGTGTTCCTGGGCATCGAAACGCCGAGCCTCGAGAGCTTGCGCGAATGCCGCAAGCACCAGAACCTGCGCTCGGACCTGGCCACGGCGGTGCGCACCATCCAGACGGCCGGCATCGAGGTCATCGGCGGCTTTATCGTCGGCTTCGACAACGACCAGCCGGATATCTTCGAGCGCCAGTTCGAGTTCATCCAGAAGACCGGCGTCGCGACCGCCATGGTGGGTCTGCTGCAAGCCGTTCCGCGCACCCGCCTGTACCAGCGCCTGGCCGGCGAAGGCCGCCTGCGCGGCGACAGCACGGGCGACAACACCAGCGCCGGCCTGAACTTCGAACCGCGGCTGGATACCGATTTTCTGCTGCGCAACTACCGCCAGCTCATGCAGCGCCTCTATGAACCGCGAACCTACTACCGGCGCATCCAGACGTTCCTAGCGGCTCACAGGCCGCGCGGACCCAGAATTCCCTACGCCCGCAGCGACGTGGCGGCGCTGGTGCGCTCGCTCTGGCTGATGGGCGTGGTCCACAGCGGCCGGCGCGCGTATTGGTCGTTCCTGACACGGACGCTGCTGCGGCAACCCAGCCGCTTGGGTGTGGCGGTGACTCTGGCCATCACGGGGTTCCACTTCAGACAGGTGAGCGCGGCGCTCTGAAACGGACCTCGGACGGGCGGCAGACAAGCGGCGATACAACAGCCGCACCGTGCCGGGATTCCATGGATTTGGGTATGACGCCGCCGTCTGATGCCGCGACTCGCCGTCAGCTGCAGCGACTCCTACCGCGTGGAGATGATCTTTTCGCCCTCTCCCGGACGTGGTATGATCGATACCGTTTCTCCGTACGTGGGAATTCTGACAAAGGGGGATGTCATGCGATGGCTCAGCGTGCTCGGCGTGATGCTGGCCTTGAGCGGTTCAGCTGTGTCCTTCGAACTAGGCAATCAGGCGCCTGCCAAACCGGCCGACCACTCTGTCTACACGCCGCCCGAGGTGCCGCGCCAGGGCGGCAACACAATCTTGCAGGCTATCGAGATCGTCCTTGCCGAAGGCCTTGTTGTCAATGGTACCACAGTCGGCTACACCAACGACGACGATGCTGTATGTCCGTTCCCGGGCTCGACGGCCCCGGACGTCGTGTACACGACGACACCGGCGGTGACTGCCGCGTGGAATTTCGACCTGTGCTACTCAAGCTACGACACAAAAATCTACATCCGCGACGTCAACCTGAATCTGATCGCGTGCAACGACGACTTCCACTACACCGTGCCCTGTTACAGGTATTCCTCGAGGTTGGAAAACGTTACGCTGACCGCGGGCATGGAATACTACATCTTCATCGACGGCTACGGTTCTGCAGCCGGCACCTATCGCATGGAAGTCAGCGGCTACGTGCCATGCATCATCACCTGCCAGCCAACCTGGTGGTGGGCCCAGTGGGAGGGTGAGCCTCCTCTAGAGGATGGCTATGTGGACAACTGGAACGGCGGTTGTGGTTCCAACCCGAGTTTTCCGTTCCAGTACATCTACTGTCCGGCCTTCTGCGGCAAGAGCGGCTGGTACGTCAGCTCGACGGGCAGCAACGTCCGTGACACCGACTGGTTCGAAATCCAGATCCCGACTTCCGGCGTGTTGGAAGTGGTTGGCGATGCTGAGCAGGAAACCTACATGTACGAACTCGGCCCCCGAATCTGCGGTTCGGTCGGCGTGATCCAGAGCGCGATGATCGGCTCCTGCGCCGAGAACACAATGACGATCGTCGGCACCCCCGGCGCGATTATCTGGTTCTGGGTCGGCCCGACGACCTTCACTCCCCCGGCCGGTTTCGTGGGCCATGAATACAACTATTTGCTCTTGCTGAACCTTCCGCCCGGCGAAATTGTCGCCACGGAGATTGAGACCTGGTCCGGCGTCAAGTCGCTCTTCCGCTGATCGGCGACGGCAACGTCAATGGCGACTTGGCGCGGCCTTGTCGCGTCATGACGCCGCCGTCTGACGCCGGCTGCCCATACTACTTGACGACCATGACCTTGCAACGCGCGACCTCGCGCCCGGCGACGCTCAAACGGCCGAGGTAAGCCCCTGCGGGCGTGTCCGGTCCCGCCTCCCAGGCCGTCTCGTAGCGGCCGGCCTCGCACTGGCCGTGCAGCAGCCGCGCGACTTCTCGCCCGCGCACATCATGCACCGTCAGCACGACCTCGCCCGTCTGCGGCACGGTGAAACGGAACACCGTCCGCGGATTGAAGGGGTTGGGATAGGCGCCGAGCGATGCCGCCAGTTGCGGCAAGTCTCCCGCCGCCGTCACGCCCTCGGTGACCCGATAACTGTAGATGCCGGTCCCCGCGAGCGAGACGTTCGCGATCGCGATCACGACCTGGGTGTAACCAGCGGCAGCGGCGAAGGTCAACGCTCCGTCCTGGGCTTCGTCCAGGTCCAGCGGCTGGACGATCGTCGGCAACACCGGGTCGCTGGCCAGCAACGTCACGCGGAAATCGCGCGCATTGGCGCCGTCGAAGACGATGTGCGGCGGCCCGCTGAAATTCACCAGACGCACGTAGTCGGTAGCATGGGGCTGCACGCTGGTGCTGAACTCCGCGGGATAGGCGCTGTGCGTGATGAACGTCGAAAACGGCGGCAACGTGTCGCCCTGGTAACCGAACTGGCCGTCCGGAATCGTGGTGTCGTCGAGAAAATTGGCGACCGCCCAGTCGCCGAAGATATCTTCGGTCGGCGTGAGATACCCCTGGTTCGCCAGGGCCGCCTTGTAGCCATACATGCTGGTCGCGGGGTCGTGCACGACGTCCCAGATCGTTTCGCGGCCGCCGTACTGCTCGTAGATGTAGAGCGACCAGAGGTAGGTCTTGATGTAGTCGGCCCAGGCGCCGTTCCAGACGAGCAGGCTGTTGTCGGGCTGGCTGTTGAAACCGGCGATGGTATCGGGCCGGCCGAAGAGCCACATCGCCAGGCCGGCCAATCCCTCGTCCACCCAGGCAACCTCGTTGGGATCCTGGTTGAAGTGGATCAGGTGCTCGAACTCGTGCGCCATGACCGCGAGCATATAGTCGCTAGCGGGCTGACCGCTGTCGGTCGCGAGGTAGACCACGTCGCACTCGTTGCTCGCAAACGACTGCGTGCCGTCGGGAAACTGGTCGAACACCCAGAAATACCCGTCGGCGGCGATGTTGAAGCGATAGTAGAAGAGGAAGACGCGCTCAAGGCCGTCGAAATCCGGCGGCGGGCCGAAGTGGCTCGTGTTGAGGTCCCAGATGCCCTGGCCGGAGAAGCTGCCGATGCTCTCGCGGTCGAAGTGTTGAATGATGCGGTCGACATCGGCCTGGTTCATGGTCACGTTCCACTCGTCATCGTCGACCACGATGTAGCAGTGATCGCCCAGGCCGCGGACCGTGGCCGGCTTGAGCGTCGCCACGGGGAAGCCGCCCAAGTTCCAGACATACCAGAGCCAGGTGTCGCCGACCTGGGGATCGGGCGGCGGCGCAAGCAAAGGATCGAGACCGCGCTGCCAGTGGCCGGCGGTTTCGAGGCGGGCCTTGGCGGTCGCGTAGTCTTCCGCGAGGCCCGGCAAGCGGAGCGTCAGGCATTCGTAAGCCGAGGCAAGTGTCGGCAACAGGACCAGCGCCAGCGCCACGGTCGCCAGGATCAAGCGCGATCCGGTCTGGAGGGAGAAACCACGTCGCATGAGTCAACCATCCCGAGTCAGGGGTCAGCACCGCAAACAAGATCTATAGACTCGGGATAGAATAGGACAAACCGCCTCGATCCGCGATATGGCGCCGCGGCGCTGATCAGAGTCAGGGCCCGCGCCACCGCACGATGATATCGCGGTCCGGCAGGAAATCGGTCGTTTCGTAACACCACGCGGCTTGTTCATCCTCCCCGCATCGCTCGAAGGGGAAGCTGAACTCTTCCGGCACGGCGCCGACGGGCAGGTGGATCTCGAACCGGGCGATCTGCAGGGGCTGTCGCCAGGCCGAGGTGGTCGTGACGATGTAACGGGCGTAGGTGGTCCGCAGAGCCTGGCGGTATGTGGTGCGGACCCTCAGTGTGTCGCCCGCGGCGACGGGGAGCGACCAACGGGCACCGAGGCCGTTTTGCATCTCGCGCCAGGAAAGCTCATGCCAGTCCTCTGCGCCGAGGCGGCACGCGAGTTGGAGCGTGCGCGCGCCGCCGAGCAGCGGGTCCTGCGGGTACGGGTACGCGAGCGTCGTCTGCGTGGCCGCGGTCTCCTGCCGGCAGACGAGCACGTAGACAGCGTCGACTCGGAGGCTATCGGGCTCAACGTGCAGGACGACCTGCTCGGCAACGAAGGCGACCGGCGGCGCCGATCGCTGCGGCGCCGCCGCCGCGGCCACGCCGAACGACAACAGCCAGGCGAGAACGATGGACACCGTCCGTTTCAACGGAACAGGTCCTTGACCCCGCTGAGGGTGGAAGTCGCAACGGGCACAACCGAATAGAAGCACGGGATCGTCAGCGTGTAGGTTCCCGCGCCGGCCGGTATCGCCACCATATCATCCAGCCAGACCGTGTCGCCAGCCTCTCCGGTCATCTCGACTTCGATGATCATGCCGGTGTGGCCGCCGGTGATCGTCCACTGATAAGCGATCCATTGCCAACCCGAGCCTCCAGGATCTTCCGGTCCGCCCGCGTCGATATTGTCCGGCAAGTAGCGACCGCGGAACCGGCA
>Ga0334889_1004798_pt1 | contig 11741 bp, 10 predicted proteins | sample GraSluR1_MG_2_FD_207222 | JGI IMG/M metagenome (GOLD analysis project Ga0334889, IMG submission 207222) | Sludge microbial communities from methane-producing bioreactor in Wageningen University, Netherlands - Granular Sludge_8_08-R1 | ecosystem: Engineered > Bioreactor > Anaerobic > Unclassified... | reverse complement strand
AATTGGCGGATTGGTTTTCGGGTGTACCATGCCGGCGGGAAACGGGGAAGCGGAACCTGCGGCACAAGAAGAGCCTGAGACGGTAGGAGAGCCGGCGATAGAAGCCCTGGCGGAACCCGCGCCGTCAAGGCTTACCCTGACAGCGGTCGGTGATATCATGCTGGCCAGGGTGGTGGGCAGCATGATAAAAAATACTTCGGTGCACGCGCCCTATGATGCCGTAAGGCATATAACCACAGCGGCGGATATAACCTTTGGAAACCTTGAGACCACGCTGGCGGTTGCCGGCGAAAGACTGCCGGGCAAGGTAATATGGTTCAGAGCCGACCCCGAAGCGACAAACGGGCTGAAGGATGCGGGGTTTGACGTATTATCCCTGGCAAACAACCATATTCTCGACTATGATACGCCGGCGCTTTTGGAAACCATTGAAAACCTTGAGCGGGTAGGGATTGGGTATGTTGGCGCCGGTGAAAACCTGGACCAGGCCAGAAGGCCGCTTGTGGTGGTGAAAAATGGTGTCAGAGTCGGGTTTTTGGCATATAATGAATTTTACAATTATTTCTGGAGCTACTCCTACAGGAGGACCTTTGAAGCAACCGAAGACATTGCGGGCACCGCACCGATGAAGGAGGAACTTATCAGGGAGGACATAGAAAAACTTAAAGACCTTTGTGACGTTGTGGTGGTTTCGCTTCACTGGGGAATAGAGGAGAGCAACCGGGTGACGGGCGCCCAGCAGAACCTCGCCCATAAAATAATTGACTGGGGCGGGGATATAATACTCGGGCATCATCCCCACGTGCTGCAGGGAATAGAATTATACAAGGGCGGGCTTATTGCTTACAGCCTGGGGAATTTTGTGTTCGATCAGAACGATGAAAACAATAATCAGAGCATTATACTGGACATCATAATTGAAGACGGCCGGATAACCGGGGCCCGGGCACATCCTATATATATATACGACAAGCATCAGCCACGGATACCCGACGATTCAAAAAAACAATACATTACAGACAAAATTATAAGGCTCAGCGAAGCTTTGGGCACCACTGTACAAAAAGAAGATGAAAGGGCGGTTTTCGGCGGAATATAGGATATATTACCTATGAAGTTTACATAATGTTTTGATATAATCTTTTTGAGGTGGTGCCGGTTATGAGGGGGTATAAAAGGGGTCGCTTGATTGTTTTGTTGGCATTTGCATTAATAATGCTTTTTATAAATTCCGGCAGTATAAAAACTGCTGCCGCCGTTATGGTGGAAAGGGTGGAAACAATAAGGCTCAGGAAACTGACGCAGGGGTATTCGGTGCTGGAAACCGAAAACTTCAATATCCGTTTTGCCGAAGGAGATGCCGCCGTGGTGCAAAGGGTGGCATACCAGGCCGAGAAACAGTTTGACCTGGCAGCCGAATATTTTGGATACAAACCTGAAAAAAAGATGGTATTGACCGTGTATCACGATAAGGAACGACTGCAACAGGGATTAAGGCTGCCTTACCGGGGCACCACACTGGGGGCCTATTATGCCGGAACCATAAGCATACTGTCTCCCAGCATATGGGGAATTGAGGGGGATGCGGCCGAGGAGGGCCTTTATATACACGAATTAACCCATTTGATAATGGCGGATATGGCCGGTGGCAATTATCCTCTGTGGTTTACCGAGGGTATGGCGCTTTACCTGGAATATATAAACACGGGGTTCGAATGGGGAGAGGAATATGTATTCGATAGTCCACCCTATTCATTGGTAGAGCTGACCGGTGAATTTGTGAACCTGGACCAGTTTATTGCATATAAGCAGTCCTTCATGATTGTAAAAGAACTGATGGAACGTGAAGGCAGGGATAAGGTTCTCGAGTTGTTTGAAAGCCTAAGGTCAAATACATCCTTTGATTTGGCTTTTACCAGGGTTTATGGGTACTCCCCCGAAGACTTTGAAAGGTCCTTTGTGGAATACGGGAAAAAATGAGATATGCAAGGGTTGGGGGACCCTTGCATATAAAAAATTGGGGATTGATTGGGGGATCTTACTTAATACACTTACACTTTCTGATACCCATCTACAATTAGGGCTTTATCTATATACTATTTTAGCCAAAATGTGACAAAAGTCCATAGGAATTACTGTTTATTTTTACCAGGACAAATATCCCGGGAATTTACGGGACATACATCCCGGCGTTTCGGCTTATTTGCCGAATAAGCAGGAAAAAGCGTCTGGAAGTATAATATACTAAATTATAAATAATTTGAGGTGATGAGGCTTTGAATAAAAAAATTCTTGTGGTGGACGATGAGAAGCCAATAGCTGATATTTTGAAGTTTAATCTGGAAAAGGAAGGGTATTCGGTTGAACTGGCCTATGACGGCCAGGAGGCAATTGATAAGACGCATAACACTAATCCGGACTTGATACTTCTGGATATTATGCTTCCAAAGATTGACGGCTTTGCGGTATGCAAAAAAATCAGGCAGACAAATCAGCTGCCCATAATAATGCTTACGGCAAAGGAAGAGGAAGTGGATAAGGTCCTGGGACTGGAACTCGGAGCCGACGACTATATAACCAAACCCTTTGGGGTCAGGGAGCTGCTGGCACGGGTGAAGGCGAACCTGAGAAGGGCGGATATACCGGTAGATAGCGATACCGGCTCGGGAAACTGTATAAAATCGGGGGACATTGTTATAGACCTTGGCAAATATGAGGTAAAGAAGGAAGGAAAGACCATAGAGCTTACACTGAGGGAGTTTGAACTTGTTAAATATCTGGCTTCCCAGACAGAGCAGGTGTTTACACGGGAAACCCTTCTAGAGGATGTATGGGGATATGAATATTACGGTGATGTAAGAACGGTGGATGTTACCATACGCCGTCTCAGGGAAAAAATCGAGGACGATTCCAGCAATCCTAAATACATTATTACAAAGCGTGGTGTAGGCTATTATTTCAGGAGGGTTTAGCTGAATGTTCAAAAGCATTCAATGGAAGATTGTCATAATATATTTCCTGCTGGTGTTTTTGGCTATGGTCATAGTCGGAGCCATAATTATAACACAGCTGGAGCAGTACCACAGGGATAACCTGATTGAAACCCTGGACAAGGAAGCCCAGATTCTGTCCTTTCAGATAAGGGACATAAGCAGCGAGGGAGCTTCGGACATTCAGCGGGTTATCGAAAGATGGTACGAAGTAAGCCTGTCGCCGCAGATACGGGAGGTTTACGTACTTAATACCGAAAGACTGGTGATAGGAAGTAACGTGCAGGGAGCGAACGACAGCCATATTTCGGATATACTGGGCGCGGATCCGCCTACGGTTTTGCATTCGTCGCTGACCGGCAGCAATGAAACCGAAGTCATTAGGGACGAAAACGGTGAAATGGATGTTCTGGACTATGCCTTTCCAATTAAGAACGCTGCTAACCAGGTGGAACGAATCATATATATGAGGGCCGGCATGGCAGGAATAAGGGCGACTCTGGACAAGGCAAAAAATATAATTGCCTATGCCACCTTTCTTGCCCTTGTCATTACGGTTATACTTGGTTCTCTGCTGGCAAGAAGTATTACCGGACCTATCAAGGAGGTAACCTCAAAGGCTGAAAAAATGGCGGAGGGAGACTTTGACCACAGGCTGCAGGTTAAGTCCACCGATGAGATAGGACAGCTGACGCAGATGTTCAACTATCTTACCCAGAAACTGAAACATACCCTCGGTGAAATAGCGGGCGAAAAAGGCAAGATGGAGGCCATCCTTTCGTATATGACCGAAGGTGTGATAGCCATAGACAACAAGGGGTATGTAATACACGCGAATCCCTCGGCAGGCAGGCTGTTGGGCATCAATGAAAGCGACATTCAGCAGGCAAGGCTTGAGGACGTATTTTCCAGGGTCAATATAGATATTAATTTAAAACAGATAAAAAAACGCCAGGCAGGCGAAGAAAAGATTTTTCAAATAGGTGATGCGGTAATCAAACTGGAAACCGCCGCCTTTAAAAACGAGCAGAATAAAACCCTGGGATATATTCTGGTGTTTCAGGATATTACCGAACAGCACAAACTGGAGATTGCAAGGAGAGAATACGTGGCAAACGTTTCCCATGAGCTGAGGACACCGCTGACTACCATTCGCAGTTATGTGGAGACGCTTATGGAAGGCGCTGTTGCCGAGCGGGAACTGGCCGGAGATTTCCTTGCGGTAATAAGCAGCGAAGCCCAGCGCATGACACGGCTTGTAAAGGACCTGCTGCTGCTGTCAAAGCTTGATTACCAGCAAACCGAATGGAACAAAACCCAGTTTAACCTGGAAAGGGTAATAGAAGACTCCGTTAAAAAGCTGGAGATACCTATAAAACAAAAAGGGCATACCGTAATTATAAGAAAGACGTCGCCGCTGCCTTTGTTTGACGGGGATAAGGACAGGATAGAGCAGGTTATACTGAATATAATAGGCAATGCCATCAAGTATACATCCGACAAAGGGAAGATTGAGATTATAGCAGGATATTCCGACGGAATGGTAAGCATAGAGGTTAACGACAACGGTATAGGCATACCCGAAAACGAAATACCAAGGATATTTGAAAGGTTTTACAGGGTTGACAAGTCAAGGGCAAGGGAGCTCGGAGGTACCGGTCTGGGACTTTCTATTGCCAAGCAGATTATAGAAGCCCACAACGGAGAAATCAAGATTAACAGCAGGCACGGCGAAGGGACCAAGGTTGTCATTCAACTGCCTGCATAAAGTCCTGTTTTTGTAAGGATATCTTAATTTTTCTGTAACACGGCTGTAATATATTTAGTATATAATTTTCTGTGTGGAACTGTATCTTCAATACGGTTCCAGTTATAATCTGGGGGGAGGGCCCATGTCCAGGAAAGGATGCTTTATACTTATTTTCAGCTTAATACTTGTATTTGGCATGCTTACTCCGGTGTTGGCAGCTCCCGGCATCGTCGACCTGATTAAGCCTATTTCTGATGTAAAAACGGTTAACAAGAATATGATAATATCCGGCTGGGCCGAGATGGATACCGTAATCGAAATAAGGGTTTACAGCAGAGAGAAGAAGGAGGTTGACGGGCAGGAAACATACAGCTGGGAAGAATACCTGCCATCGGGGAAGGAAGTAAGGATTATTGTTGGGCCCACCGGTTTTTTCGCAAGGCAAGTGGAACTGAAGAACGGTGTCAACAAGATTGTTATAAATGCGGTAAACCCCGATGACCAGCAAGAAAACATTGAAGGGATAGTAACCCTGTCCAGCAAGGAAGAGGTCAGGCAGGCGGTTCAGAACCTTATGAATACTAGTTTTCTTGATATGATCAGGAAAATAATCAAATAAAAATGCTGTTCACCTTTTTGGTCGGAGTTGATACAGATGGATAAGGAAAGGATTAAAACCTGGGTACTGGTAGGGCTTGTACTCCTTAGTTTTGCTTTTACCACACAGCTGTGGCTCAGCGTTCCGCTGGAAAGAATAATTTCCACCAGTCAGACCCACTCTGGACAGGATAGTATAAAAGACTATGACCTGTCTAGTTTTGTTTTACCCCAATGGATAGTTGTTAACTTTGGCGGAGGTTCCCACACAAAGCTTATAAACGACTCATCCAACCGCAGGCTCTTTGGTGATATTTACGACGGTGTGTCCCTGATAACGGAGCACATTTTTGCCGGTGAGCAGGAGATTGAATTCGTGCCGGTGGAAATGGAAGAACTGGACGCGGCCAGGGGAAGCAGGTCAATAGAGGTTGAATATAAAGGTTCCTTTGACACCGCCCTTTTTGAGGAAGTGTATGGAGGCGGGAAAAACCGGGACGGTTTTCCCTTTGTCGGCATTAAGGCGGTAATCATATCCCCCGGGTCCGACGGGGAAATATTTATATACGACGGCAAAAGCCAGGGCGTTTTCAAAACTGTACTGTCGACGTCAGGTACCGGCCTTGACCGACTGGTTAAGGAGCTTGAGGAAAACGATCCGGTAAAATACTGGACGCTCCGGGAAATCGGATATAGCGATAACGATAAATTTTATGTTCCCCTGGAGATGGGTTCCTTCAGCCTGCCTGCCGGCACTGCGGTTAAGGAAATTGATGTCAGTGACCAGCAGCTTGTTGACATGTACGCCTCCGATTTTTTCAGCGATATGTCCATGGTAAGAAAGATAACCGAAATGAACGGTTCCATTATTTATACCGACGGACAAAACGCATTACTTAGAATTAATTCCGGCGGTTCCCTGGAATACCTGTCTTATAGCTATGTCGGGGGAGACAGCGGCAGTACCGACATAATCAGTGCCATACATACCGCTATAAGTTTCATAGAGGAACATGGAGGAATCCCGGAACAGCTTTTTCTTGAAGAAATGTTGGAGGTGGCCGAGAACAGCCACCGGGGTTACCGGTTTAAGTTTAATTATGCCTATAACGGCCTTCCCTTTTTCAGAAAAGGCGCTCTGGAGGCCAGTGCCGTGGAGGTTACCGTGGTTGAAGGCAGGGTAGTGAAGTATTACAGAAACATTCATCAAATAACAAGGGCAAGGATTGTACAAATGCCGCTTTTGTATCCGGTGGAGGCGGCTGACGTGGTGGCCGGGATAATAAGAGGACCCGGGGACGCAAAGGTTTCCCCCGATATTCTTGATATGTATCTCGGATACTGCATTGATATAGAAGAAGTAAGAGACTACCAGATATTTCCAGCATGGTATATAAAGACAGAGGAGCGCGAATTTTTGGTGGATGCCTACAGAGGACAACTGGTGGAATAAGTTTCGGGGGGTTACGGCTATGGACTGGGCCAGGGCTAAAACAATACTGATTACAGCCTTTATAATAACAAATATTTTTCTAGCCTATAATGTGTGGCAGACCAAATATTACGGGTATCACAGCGAGCGTATAAGCGACCAGAGTATCAGCCAGGTGGTTGCGATACTTCAGGAAAAGGGTATTCAGCTGAATGCTTCGGTTCCGAAGGATATATATGTGGACGGGATACTCACCGTGGAATATATGGAAATAGATACAGACAAACTGTTCAGTGCGGTTTTTGGTGACAGCTATACATACCCGGCACCACGGGACGATTCGGTTAAATTTGTGGAAGGCGGAAAAATACTGGAAGTAAAAAACAACAAGGAAATATTCTATAACAACCTGGATTTGAGGAACATGCCGATGAACGATCTTGCGGAACAGGAGGCGGTAAAGATTGGCGAGAATTTTCTTAAGGAGTATAATCTATATAAGGATACTATGACAGTGGACAGCATCCAGTCCATAGGGAACGGGTATTACCTGTCCTATGCACAACAGTACAAGAACAAACCGCTGGAGGTCAGCATGGTAGAAATGGAGATTACCTCAGGGGGCGTATATTCAATGCATATGCTGTGGCTTGATCCGGTGAAAATGCATTCTGAAAGGACAAAGATTGTGCATGCCCTGGATGCTCTAATAACAGTTGCCGGCAGAAGGGAAGTTGCAGACAATGCCCCGGTTGTGATTGACAGCATCAGCCTTGTGCATTTTTTCGACTGGGAGACCGCAAAGGAGGGGGAAGCGCTGCCGGCGTGGAAGATATCGGTTGACGGGGAAGCTTATTACGTAAATGCATTAACGGGACAGATAGACAGGTAGGGCCTTTTTAACCGAAGGCTTCTTTTTTTTTGAAGGAATATATTGTTATTTGTTGAAACTTAATTTATATCGGGTGATTGTGATATTTGTGGTATAATGTACTTTAAAGATATATCAGAAGGGAGCTACTACAGGGTGGAGAAGTTTGTAATAAACGGCGGAAAACCGTTAATAGGCGAAGTAACGGTAAGCGGAGCAAAAAACGCAACTGTAGCATTAATACCCGCAGCATTGCTTGCAAATGATATATGTGTTCTGGAAAATCTTCCCCTTATAAGGGATGTATATGTCTTAAAGGAAATCATTGAGCAGATGGGGGCCAGGGTGCGGATGGGCGGAGCCGGTACCATGGAAATCGATTCTTCCGGACTGGACCATCCCCATATTGACAACGGCCAGGTAAAGGAGCTGAGGGCTTCCTACTACCTGCTTGGGGCACTGATTGCCCGGTTCAAAGAGGTGTCGATGGCATATCCCGGCGGCTGTGATATAGGCTTAAGACCCATTGACCAGCATATCAAGGGATTCAGGGCTTTGGGCGCGGAGGTTGAAATAGAGCATGGAAGGATCAGTCTTAAAGCCAAAAAGCTTGTGGGAAGCGATATATTCCTGGACGTGGTGAGCGTAGGCGCCACCATTAACCTGATGATTGCCGCCACCATGGCGGAGGGCACCACTGTGCTTGAGAACGTGGCCAAGGAACCCCATGTGGTGGACGTGGCCAACTTCCTTAACTCCATGGGAGCGGAAGTAAAGGGTGCGGGCACGGATGTCATAAGGATAAAGGGCGTTGACAGGCTTCATGGAAGTTCATACATGGTTATACCAGACCAGATTGAGGCGGGTACGTATATGATTGCTGCGGCGGCCATTCCGGGCGGTAACGTGACAGTTAATAATGTTATACCAAAACACCTGGATTCCATCGCGGCAAAACTGATTGAAATGGGGGTCAGGGTACAGTTTAACGGTGACTTCGTAAGGGTAATAAGCAGCGACAGGCCCAGGAACGTGGATATAAAGACACTTCCGTACCCGGGGTTCCCGACAGACCTGCAGCAGCCCATAACCTCAATGCTTACTGTGGCAAAGGGTACCAGCATGATTACCGAAAGCATCTGGGAAGGCAGGTTCAGGCATGTGGACGAGCTAAAGCGAATGGGAGCCGATATAAAGGTTGAAGGCAGGGTTGCAGTTGTTGAAGGAATAAAGGAATTAAGCGGTGCCAGGATCAGCGCAACCGACCTTCGGGCGGGGGCGGCACTGGTGATTGCGGGACTTATGGCCCAGGGAAAAACCGAGATATATAATTTGTTCCACATAGACCGGGGCTATGAGAACATCCAGGGCAAACTGGCTTCCCTTGGAGTGGATATTAAAAGGGTGAAGTTTTAGACCGATTGTGGTTTTCAGGGGGTATATATGACTATACGGTTTTGTGCACTATCCAGTGGCAGTAGCGGCAACTGCCTGTTTGTGTCAACCGGGAAAACAACCATGCTGGTGGATGCCGGGTTGAGCGGCAGGAGAATCGAAAGGCTGATGAAGGAAATTGGGGCATCTCCCGGTTCGGTGGATGCCATACTTGTTACCCATGAACACATTGACCACATCAGCGGAGTAGGGGTTTTAAGCCGGCGATTTAACATACCCGTATATGCCACCCCCCCTACCTGGCGGGCTATGACCGACAGAATAGGAGACGTATCCCTGAAAAACATCAGGGAGTTTTATTCAAATAAGGAGTTCTGTATAGACGATTTTTGGATTAAACCCTATCCCATCTCCCACGATGCGGCAGACCCTGTGGGGTTTACTTTTTGTACCGAAAGCATAAAAATAGCCATAGCAAACGACCTGGGTTGTGTAACTCCGGAGGTGCAGCAGGAATTAAAGGGCTCCAGCTTTGTAATGCTGGAGTCAAATCATGATACCGAAATGCTGAGGATGGGATCCTATCCCTGGCATTTAAAAAGGAGGATAGCAGGCGAGAAGGGCCATCTTTCAAACGGGGACGCGGGAGATGCTCTCATAAAACTTGCGGGCAGTCCCATAAAGGCGGTGCTGCTGGGACACCTGAGCAGAGAAAACAATTATCCCCTTCTGGCGTTGGAAACGGTGAAGGGTATACTGATGCAGCAGGGAATAGATGTGGGGAGGGAAATGAATATAGACCTGTCCTTCAGGGATAAAATAAGTAGAGTATATAACATAACCGACCGGGAGGTATATTGATGACAAAGCCGTGGATTGACAGGTTGTATCCCTACCTGATGGTTGCAGTAATAGCCGGGGCTGTGGGCGGAGCCGTGGGAGGAACTTTATCCGACAGTGCCCGGGTGCAGCAGAGGCCCATTCAATATCAAAGGCAGGAAGACACGCGGGAACCTACCAGAATTGTATACCCGGAGGGCGAAAGCCCGGGAATTGTACGGGCGGCGGCCGAGAAAAACATCCCTGCGGTGGTGTCCATTGTAACCACCGAAATAAAGAGGGACGAAATATTCAGCCCAGTCGAGGAGCGGGGAGTAGGCTCGGGGGTTATAGTAAAGTCCGACGGGTATATTCTGACCAATGACCATGTGGTCGGTAAAAATCCCAGGGAAATTAACGTACTTTTTGAAAACGGGCAGGAGATGACAGCCGAGGTGCTGTGGCAGGACTTTGCCCTGGATTTGGCATTGATAAAGGTTGATGCCGTCGATCTTCCCTACGCCGAACTGGGCGATTCCGAACAGGTGAAGGTGGGGGACGTGGCGATAGCCATAGGAAGCCCCCTGGGCCTTAGGTTTCAAAGAACGGTAACTTCGGGCGTGATAAGTGCGCTGGACAGGTCTTTGCTGGTAGCTTCGGGCATCCAGGAAGCCATCATGGAGGACCTTATTCAAACCGATGCATCAATAAACCCCGGCAACAGCGGAGGGCCGCTTTTGAATGCCGAGGGACAGGTTATCGGTATCAACTCGGCGAAGGCATCCGACGCCGAGGGGATAGGCTTCGCAATTCCCATCAACATTGCAAAGCCGATAATAAAACAGGTGGTGGAAAAGGGATACTTCAGGCCGATGTATCTTGGAATAGAAGGGTACGACAGGGAAATAGCAGGCTACTACAACACCGATATAGACATACAAAATGGTATTTATGTAATCAGGGTACACCGCAATACGCCGGCCGATGCCGCCGGAATAAGGGAAGGGGATATAATACTGGAACTGGACGGGCAGGCCCTCAATACCATGGTTAAACTGAGAAGCGTATTATTTGCCCTTGACGGGCCGGGTCCCGTAAGGCTTGAGATAAAAAGGGACGGAGAAGTTATCGAAAAAGAAGTGGAACTGGCCCCAAGACCCGAAAACTTTTAGTAATGCTCTGAAAGGGTAATCTCATATCTGCAGTGCACATCCCGAATATTTTATCATTTAATGATATAATTAAATTCAAGTAGGTTTTTGTATAATGCCTGTGCTGTAAACCCGTCAGGCATGTGACCTGTGCGGTTATAAAAACAGGAGAAAGGAAAAAGATGTGAACATTACAATCATAGCGGTGGGAAAGGTTAAGGAGAAGTACATAGCATCAGGCATAAAGGAATACCGGAAAAGGCTGGGCCCTTACTGTCGGCTGAACATAGTTGAGGTTCCCGACCAAAGGGCTCCCGAGAACCTGAGCAGGCGGCGGCTTGAAGAAGTAAAGAACAGGGAAGGGCGGGACATTTTAAAACATGTTAAACCCGGGAACCATATTATTGCGCTGGATATTGGCGGCAGGCAGGCGTCCTCGGAGGATATGGCGGGCTATATAGAAAGGCTGGTTACTGGGGGAAGCAGCAGCATAATTTTTGTTATAGGCGGTTCGAACGGGCTTTCGGAAGGGGTGCTGGAGCGGGTGGACATGAAGCTTTCTTTTTCGGCCATGACCTTCCCGCACCAGCTGATGCGCCTGGTTTTAATAGAACAGATTTACCGCTGGTTCAAAATAAACCGCGGCGAACCCTACCACAAATAACCAAACAAAAGCAAACAATAGGGACGGTTCTTTTTGTTTGAGAAGGGAGCTGTCCCGTCAATCCATCGGGTA
>Ga0334889_1004793_pt1 | contig 11751 bp, 11 predicted proteins | sample GraSluR1_MG_2_FD_207222 | JGI IMG/M metagenome (GOLD analysis project Ga0334889, IMG submission 207222) | Sludge microbial communities from methane-producing bioreactor in Wageningen University, Netherlands - Granular Sludge_8_08-R1 | ecosystem: Engineered > Bioreactor > Anaerobic > Unclassified... | reverse complement strand
CGCCGATGACCAGGATGAAACAGACAAGAAGCCCGATGATAGTAGTAAGATCCACGAATATCCCGCCCCTCACGAGTACGGCGTCGGTCGTCGGAACTCGACGCTTTTTTTATTCCTCCTCTTCTTTCCGGACGAGGGTCTTTCCCGAAAAGAAGGAGAGGAAAACCTGCCGCCTGTACTGTATCACCAAATCCACGATTTCGTCCATAGGTTCGGCGACGACATACCGGTGTCCGTTGACGAGGCGAATCACCGTGTCGGGCGTCGACTCGACCGTCTCGATGAGATCGGCGTTGATGGTGAAACGCTCGCCGTTGATCCGCCTCAGTGTGATCATCGTTCAGCCAGCCCCGCGCTTACCGCTTGAGGTTGATCAGCTCTTCGAGCACCTGGTCGCTCGTGGTGATCATGCGCGCGTTGGCCTGGAAACCTCTCTGGGCGGTGATCAGCTTTGTGAACTCGTCGGTGAGATCAACGTTCGACATCTCGAGCGACGAGCCGGCGATCTCTCCGGCGCCCCCGCTCATGGCCGCGCCTATCTGCGCCATGCCCGAGTTGTTGCTTTCCGCGAAGACGGTACTCCCCATCTTCGTAAGACCTGCGGGGTTCGCGAAGAGCGCGAGCGCGACGCGGTAGAGGGGCACGTTCACTCCGTTGTTGTACACGCCGGTGATGGTTCCGTCCTTGCCCGTGGCGAAATCGGTCATCACGCCCATGGAATAGCCGTCCTGGTAGTAAGCTTTTGTTGTGTAGGCGACACCATACTGAGTCACGCCCTCCATAAGGTCCTTGTCGAACGTCTCTCCGCTGAAGTCGAGGGTGATATTCGCGTCGAGCGCTCCGCGCGCGGAGAAATTGAGGCCGAGCACTGCAGTTCCGGTCCCCTCCAATTTTCCGTCGGCGGTGAACTCCAGAATACCCGTATTGCCCGTCAGCGTAATTCCCGTATCGTTCGGGAGCCATGCCCTCCACCGCCACTGGTTGTTGTCGATCTTTTCCCAGCTCACCTCGAGTGTGTACGGGTTGCCGAGACTGTCGTACACGTCCATTTTCGTTGAGTGCACGGAGGCTATTGTCTGATTGAGCGCAGTAACGGTTGTGGCTCCGTTGGTGACTTTCAAACCCAGCCCGTTCTCGGTAGCCTGAGCAGAGAGGGCAGATCCACCGATAGAGGTGACACTCGAAAGATCAAAGGTACCGTCGATATTCATGGGAACATCCAGTACTTCTGGATCACTTGCCGCGTCTGCCCAGAGCAAAATCTGTCTATCTCCGTTCGGAAGGTCATTGAATTCCACAAGATAGTTCACGGGAGTCGCTCCAGTAGAATCGGTAATCATTTCAAAATACATATATTCCGCAAGATCGATGGTCTTACTATCGCCAGCGGCATTTTCAATGACTAGAAGTCCGGTAGCAGAGTCGTAGGTAGCCGCACTAAAATCTCCAGAAGGCGTTGCAGTAAGTTCCGGCAACCCCGATGTGGTATCGATTCCGGTAAAACTTAATACAACGGTTCCGTTACCGTTCGCGTCCGTCAACGTCATGAAGTCAGCCTCGGTACTGCTGGTCGTCACTTCAAGCATGTATTTAGTTGAGACGGGAGGTGTGGCCAAATCGCTCAAAGAAAAATTGACACTCACATCGTTCTGCAGTATCCCCATCGGCAGGTAGGTATCCACACGGCTGTCCAGGTTGCAACGGAAAGCGGCGATTTCGGTGGCGCGGGCCTCCATCTTGTCGCCCACGGGGATGTTGATGTCCACAAGCTGGGAACCCTGCGTGAACGACGTGGGATCGACCGGGTCGCGCTCCATCGCATACCCCTGAACTTTATAGCCCGTCCCGGCCTGGACGAGGTTGCTCGAGGCATCGAGGATGAAGTTTCCGGCCCTCGTATAGAGCTTGTTGTTGCCGTCCACGACGACGAAATACCCGTCCCCTTGAATTGCCATGTCCGTCCGGCTTCCGGTGTACTGAGTGTTTCCCTGCGTATGCAGCACCTCGATGGCGCCGACCTGCACGCCCAAACCCACCTGCTGCGCGTTGATGCCTCCGCGGTCCTCGGTGGGCTTCGTCGCGCCGGTCGATGTCTGGTACAGCAGATCCTGAAACGTAAGAATGGAGCTTTTATATCCCGCGGTGTTCACATTGGCGATATTGTTGCCGACGACATCCAGGGACACCTGATGGCCTTTCACGCCCGTCACGCCCGACATAAGGGATCGCAGCATAGCGTACTCCTCCTTGCATGGTTAAAAGATGACGCAATCCCTTGCGTGGAAATATATGCCCGTCCGTCCGTGGGGGCGTTGAAACTCTCTTTATGCTTCGGCCGTCGCGCCTCGCTACTGAAGCATTTTCGTCGCGGGCCGAAAAGAGAAGGAACGCCCGCGGAAAAAGAACATGGGCGCTCCGGACAACCTCCGTTATCGCTTGATGTTGATCTGCTCTTCGAGAACTTGATCGCTTGTGGTGATGACGCGAGCGCTCGCCTGGAAGCCCCTTTGAGCGAGGATGAGCTGTGTGAACTCCTCGGTCAGGTCGATGTTCGACAGTTCCAACGCTCCGGCGACGAGAACGCCGTTCCCGTCCGCTCCGGCGACGCCGATCTGTGCAAGACCCGAGTTGGCGCTCTCCGTGAAGTGAGTCTCTCCAACTTTGATCAGCCCTTCCGGATTGGCGAAGTTCGCAAGGGCGATGCGGTACATCGGTACGTCCTGGTCGTTGTCGTACGAACCCATCACGGTGCCGTCGTAGGCGACGGAGAAGCTCTTGAGCGTCCCCATCTTGTATCCGTCCTGATAGTACCCCTTGGTAGTGAAGTCGGAAGCGTATTGCGTAACGCCTTCGATCGTGTCTTTGTCGAAAGAGGAACCGGTAAAGTCGAGAAGAATCGTTGAATCCGCGGCTCCCTCCACTCCGAAATTCACGGTGATCGAGGTATTGGGATCAGGCTCCGTGACCAGCTTCCCGTCCTCGCCGAATGTGAACTGCCCTCTTCCGACAACCTGTCCTCCGTTCAAGTCCGGCATATGCGCGTACCAGGACCACTGATTCGCTCCCTCGTCTCCCGTCCGCACCCAAGTAACCTCAAGGGAGTGCGCCTTCCCCAGAGAATCGTAGATCTCCATGGTCGTACTGTAAGAGCTTTCCTCCGGAGGAACCACCGCAGGATCGGCGTACGGGTCCCAGTCTTCTTCCGCGACGGGATCCGTCCTGCTGTCGAGGTTGCAGCGGAAACCGACCTTTGTGGTTTCCTTCGCCTCCATCTTCGCGCCCAGGGGGATGTCGATGTCCGTCAAGGCGCTGCCCTGGGTGAACTTGGTGGAGTCGGTCGGGTCGGGAATCATCTCGAATCCCTGCACTCTGTACCCGGTACCCGCCTGGACGATCTTATTTTGGGAGTCAAGGGTGAAGTTTCCGGCACGCGTGTAAATCCTGTTCTCGCCGTCGGCAAGCACGTAGTAGCCGCTCCCCTGGATGGCGACGTCAGTGTTCGAGCCGGTATAGTTTATGTTCCCCTGAGTATGGATGGTCTCGATAGCGGCGACCCTTACTCCGAGTCCAACCTGGAGGGAGTTGACGCCGCCTCTTCCTTCCACGGGGGGCATTGCGCCCCGAGAGGTCTGGTAGAGCAAATCCTGGAATCTGACGTTGGATTTTTTGAACCCTACGGTGTTCACGTTGGCGATATTGTTTCCGACGACGTCGAGGAAGGTCTGATGGCCCCGCGCGCCCGATACTCCCGACATAAGTGATCGAAGCATGATGATTCCTCCTTATAAGCATTTCCGAAAACGGGGCAATCCTTTGCTCCGATCGCTTCGCCGCCCTTCCGTGGGCTTTGATGCCCCTCCTTTACGCGACCGAAGTAACGTCCTCCAGGTTCACATCGCCGTCCGTCGTATTCAAGATTATTTTGCCGTCCTCGAAACGGACGTAACCGACCTGGGCGTACGCAGGAAGGCCGTCGTCGCCGACATATTCTATAACGCGTCCGATATAGCTCACTGCGGACGCCTTGTTCATCGCCAGCATCTGCTCCATGGTCTTGTTCATATTGGTCATCTGTTCAAGCGTGCTGAACTGTGCCATCTGGGCGATGAATTCCGTGTCTTTCAAGGGATCCAGAGGATCTTGATGTGTTAGCTGAGCGATGAGAATCTTCAAGAACGCATCTTTTCCCAGATCGCTTCCCGAATTTTGAACCGCAGTTGCCGTCGCGGTTGCATAGCTTGTAGAGGAACTTCCCGCCACATTGTCCACTGCCATTTTTTCCACCTCCTAGGCTACCCAGGCGAGCAGCCCGTATTCAAGATCCATCCTGAAGGATGGGATGACGTTCTCCTCGGTATCCTCCGATTCCGCGGATGACACCTGGCGACGACGGGAGCCCCCCTCTTCTCTGAAAGAGTTGCCCCCGGAATTCCCTTTTGTATTGTCCCTGAGATCCACGACGAACTCTCCGAGATGCACGCCCTGCTGCTCAAGATGATTCCGAAGCACCGCGATATGATCCTGAACAAGCTCTCGGATCTGCTCGGTGGCAACTTTTATGGAAGCTTCGACCCCTTTCGTCGTGGTCACAAGTTCCACATCCACCCTTCCAAGAGCGGGCGGATCAATGATGATGCTTGCCGCATGACGTCCCTCGGCCTTCAGAAAACGGACGACATGTTGCACGCCGTCTTCGAGCGCCGCTCCGTCTTGTCCCTGCAACGGAATCTGTACAAAACGTTCGGAAATCGCCGACTGTCCTCCCTGCTGCTGGAGAGAGCGGATCGCCGAAAAGGAGGCTGCCGTATCGGAATTTTCTTTTCCAGAAGCAGTAACAGCGTTTTCATTTCCATCCTCTTTTTTGAAGGGGGACTCCTTCTCGGACAGTGCACGAGCGGAAGACAAAGGCTGCGCGGATTTTCCATCGGCGCTCTCTCCAAAAAGGGAGCGTGCCGCCGGGAAAAGATTCAGTTCTTCCTCGGGTCCGCCGGGAAGGTCGTTGGTTGAAAGTTCCGACTCGGCGACGGCTTTCAGCGCATGATGGGTCGCGCTTGTGGACACGGCTGCATCCACGGCGACGGCCAAAATGCTCGCGGACTCTGAAAATCCCGGCAACGCAGAGGCGCTTGAAACGCGGGAAGCGACAGTCGACGTTCCTTCCCCGGATTCCGTCGATGCGACGAGCGCCCCCGCGAACGCGAGGTTTCTTCGGGGACGGATATTGTCGGTCATCGAAAGCGAGAATAAATGAGAGGCGGCGGGCGTGCCCGCCTTGTCTTCAGCGACTGGATTCAGATCAGGAGCGGGAGGCGAGGATGCAGCAAAAGTCGCTACATTCCGCCTGGAAACAGCGTTCCGGGCATCCGTCTCTCCGGAGCGAGGAGAAAAAGACGCTCCGGAACAGGCATCGGTAACAGACGAAGGCTTCGCAGCCGATTGTTTTTCGATTTCAGTCGCGGAAATACTTTCATCAGTTTGTAAGGTTGACTCCATCCGACGAAGCAATTCGGAAGGGACATTCCCTTCCCCGGCCGACGCGGACATCTTTCCGGCCTGATGATTTCCGGCGGGGCGCACGGCACCGCTTTCCCCCCCACCGAAAAAAAAGCTTTCTTCTGCCGCATCAGCCAGAGGAACGCCAGAGCATATATCTTCCCCGGAAACCAGATGCGCTTCTTCAAAATCGAACATTTCCGCCGCACCTGCCGGCAATTCAAGCGAAAGAGCGGACGGGGCGGCGAAAAGGGAGGACTGGAGCAAGTCCTCCTCGGAAGACGCCGAAGCTTCTCCTTCTTTCTGGATGTCGTCGGAGATGAAATCCGTGAGCAAAGGAGAAGCGCGCAGCATACGTGGTTCGAAAAGAAGATTCTGTATCTGTTTTTGCTCTTTCGCGGACACATCGCGCATCTGCGAAACAAAGAGCAACCGGGCGAACCGATCGTTCTTTTCGCCCTCGCCTCCGTTCTTTGCGCTTCCCGGCGTCTCGGCGCCGGGAAGGCCGTCGGTCGTTACATCTTTCTGCACTGGAAACAAGGCTGAAAACATGAAGCCGCACCTCCCGAATCGTTATCGCGACCCTCCGGCCGCCAGCCGCTCCGTCAGCCTTGCCGCTCTGGCCGCCTCCATGCGGCCCAAAATGGACGCTCTCGCGTCCTGTGGCATCGCGGCGAGCATCTTTACCGCCAGATCCTCGCGCAACTGCTCGATGATCAGCGCCGCCCGCCTCGGCGATATTTCCTGGTACGTCCGCATCAGCATGTCGACGTACGCTTTTTCCTCCTCGGGGCTCTCCGGCGGTTTTGTCTCCTTCAGCGTAAACTCTGCTTCCTTCTTTTCGACGACGAGACTCCGCGCTTCGAGGTCGGCGGAAAGTGTTTCGAGGGCCGCCTCCCGCTCCCTAAGGGAGCGCTCCTGTTCATCGAGACGGTCGTTCCATCGCTGAAGTTCGAGCCTGCGCCGCTGCTCGACGGTAAGCGTGTACTCCTCCGGAATGCCCGTCAGCCTGGCGATATCATGTCCTATCCACGGGATCCTCGGCACGTTTTCATACAAAAGAGGCCGCGCGTCCCAAGCCCCGGCGATATGCAGTCCGGCGCCGACTCCTGCCGCCATTAAAAGGACCAGGAGAAGAAACGCCAGTTTGCTCCCTTTTTTCTTTTTCTTCTTCTTCGGGGGAGGCACTCCCTCGCCCGGCGCCCTCTCGAGCTCCATTTCTTCTTCAGGCATCAGTTCTCTCCTTCAGAATCGCGGTCGTAGAGGGCGAGAATGCTCCGCACATACTTCTGCGTCTCGGCGAAGGGGGGAATCCCCCCGTAGGCGTCCACCCTTCCAGGTCCCGCATTATAGGCGGCAAGCGTTTTCGTAATATCCCCATTATATTTATCGGACAATTGAGAGAGGTATTTTATACCCCCCTCCAGATTTTGCACCGGATCGAACGGATCGTCCACGCCGAGCATCTTCGCGGTTCCCGGCATAAGCTGCATCAACCCCATGGCGCCTTTGTGCGACACGGCGTCCGTCTTTCCGCCCGATTCCATCCGAATGACGGCCCTGACCAGCGATTCGTCGATACCGTACCGGGCGGCAAGCCGTGAAATATGGGCTTCCCATCCCTCTGCGACTTCGGGGATTCGCACCCCGGCGGACACCGCGCCCGGGAGGGGTTTTTTCGCTTCCTCGCGTTCAAGCACATCCACAAAACGCTCATGTTTCGGAGGTTCCGGAACCTCCTTCTTAGGGCGAATCCGGCGTTCAATCTCCTCGATTCTCCCCTGAATGCGCACGATACCCGAGAGATTCGGTCTCATAGGGCCTTCCTCCCGCGGGCGCCGTGACGAATGCCGGCGATATCGTCCATCTCGTTCTGTTCGTTCTTCTGGAGCGTCGTCCGCCACTCCTCCACCATGGAGGTAATATACTTCTCCATTATTTGCACCTCGCGATGCTTCTCCACGAGACGAATCTCCGTCGCTTCTATTTCCTGCCGTACATCGCAGAGGGAGGAGTCGCCGTCGCAGATATGTTTTTCGATAACGTCGATCGATTTCCGCTGGAACCACATCTCCTGAGGGGAAAGCAGCGTCCCCTGCTGCATACCGAAGGACACGAGAGCCCGTTCTTTTTGCGAACGGAGCGTATCGAGCCGCGATACTATCTGCTCCTCTTCGCTCTTTTGCCCTGCGAGAAGCAGCTGTTCCTCCTCCCGGCCCTTCACCCTGGTCTTCAGTATTCGTTCGAATCTATCCACTTTTTCCTTCATGGCGGCCTCCGGATACGTCCTTCTCTCTTCTTGTTTCGGCAATCGGCGAATTCATCTTGATTTTTCACGGCATCACGGCACGAGATTCTTCAATTCGTCCGCCATGGCGTCGAACGAAACATGCTCGCCAACGGATTGGCGGAGAAAGGCGCGGACCTTCTGCAGGTGCGCTACGGCCCAGTCCACCCTGGGGTTGCTCCCGCTCTTGTAGGCTCCGATGCTTATCAGGTCCTCCGCTTCGGCGTAGACTGCGAGCAGCTCGCGGACCCGTCCGGCGGCCAAGAGGTGTTCTTCGTCGACAATGGAGGGCATGACGCGGCTGACGCTCTCAAGGAGATCCACCGACGGGTAGAAGTTCCTCGCGGCGATTTTCCGCGAGAGCACCACGTGTCCGTCAAGAACGCCGCGGACTGTGTCGGCGACGGGTTCGTTCATGTCGTCTCCTTCGACGAGGACCGTGTAGACTCCGGTGATGCTCCCCTTCTCGCCGGCGCCCGCCCTTTCGAGGAGACGCGGCAGAAGCTCGAAGACGGACGGCGTGTATCCCCGCGTCGTGGGGGGCTCGCCGACGGCCAGGCCAACCTCGCGCTGCGCCCGCGCCACGCGGGTGACCGAGTCCATCATCAGAAGGACGTTCTTGCCGCAATCGCGGAAGTATTCGGCGATCGCCGTGGCGGTGAGAGCGGCTTTCAGGCGGATCAGCGGCGGTTGGTCGGACGTTGCGATGACGAGGACCGATCGCTTTTTTCCTTCTTCTCCCAGATCCCGGTCGAGAAACTCCCGCACCTCTCGCCCTCGTTCGCCGACGAGAGCGATGACGTTGACATCGGCCTCGGTATAGCGAGCCATCATGGCGAGGAGCGTGCTCTTTCCCACTCCGGAGCCGGCGAAGATGCCGATGCGCTGTCCTGTTCCCAGAGTGAGCATGCCGTCGATGACCTTGACGCCTACCGGAAGCGGGGAGGAGATCATCTTGCGGCGCAGCGGGTGGGGCGGTTCGGCGTAGAGAGGGTAGAAGTCGGAGGCGGCGATGGGGCCCTTGTCGTCGAGGGGGTTGCCGAGTCCGTCGAGCACCCGCCCGAGAAGGGCTTGGCCGACACGAACTCCGAGCGGGCGTTCCATCGAGAGGACGTCGCACCCCGGTCCGACGTCCTTGAGGTTGCCCAGAGGCATTAGGAGCACCCTGTCCCCCCTGAAGCCGACGACTTCGGCGGAAAGCGAGGAGTCGCTGTTCCTGTACCGTATGGAACAGAGATCGCCCACGCGAACATCGGGGCCTTGCGATTCGGCGACAAGGCCGACAACCTGGACGATGCGCCCGTTGATGCGGGTGAGTTGGACGCTCTCCAACCGGTGTTCCAGTATTTGAAGCAGTTCGTCGTCAGCCGTTTTCGTCGTCATTTTTCCGTCCCTCGAGGAAGAGGTGCTCTATCTCCCGGTGAATCTGCTCAAGCTGCGTCCGCCATCTGGCGTCGTAGATTCCGAGGTTCGTCTCGACGATGCAGCTCCCCTTTTCCACATTGGCGTCGGGGATGAATTCGAGATGCTTGACTCCTCGGAGCAGGTCGCCGAAGACATCTTTTCGTTCGGCGGTCTGTTCAACGTCCTCCGGGTTCAGGTAGACGAGAATACGGTCGCGGTCGCTCAGGCGCTCGAGGAGGCTGCGCAGAACGGGAAGGACGATTCCTTCGGAGACCTCGGCCTCGCGATGGAGCATTTTGGAGAGCATCAGCTCCCACAGGCGGATAAGTCGGGGCATGCCCAGAGCGGCAAGCTCTTCCGTTCGTTCGGAAAGCGTTGCGTGCACCTTTTCGAGAAGAGCGACGAGCGAGGAAACCTTTTGTTCGTACTCCCGGGCGATCTCTTCCCGCGCCGTCCGAAGTCCTTCGGCGTGCCCGGCCTTTCTGCCTTCCTCCGCGCCCTCCTCCGCAGCCTTGGCGCGTAAAGACTCGTACTCGGACTTTTGCGCCGCCTCCATCTCCCGTCGTTCGGCGGCAAGGCGCTCCTTCTCCTTGACGAGTTCTTTCTCGGAGAGGGTCACGCGGGCGGCAAGATCGCGATTCTCACATTCGGTATCCCGAAGGGCGGACGAAAGACGCTCCACCTTTTGCTGAAGCTCCTTCAGCTCATCCGGTTCCTTCCTTTGGATCGAAGGCGGCGAGGAAACGCGATCCTCCTGCTCTTCCTCGTAAGTTGGAACCGCGGCCCCCACTTTCACCGCTTCGGGAAGGAGACGGACCGCGCGTATGATGTTGGCCCGCGGGAATTTAGACAACCAAATCTTCCTCTCCGCCGCGGGAGATGACGATCTCGCCGACATCCTCCAGGGCACGGATGACGTTGACGACCTTCTGCTGCGACTCTTCGACGTCCTTGACGCGCACCGGCCCCATGTAGTCCATGTCCTCCTTGAGCATTTCGGAGGCGCGCTTGGACATGTTCTTGAAGAACTTGGCGCGCAACTCCTCCGTGGCTCCCTTGAGGGCAAGGGAAAGTTCCTTCATCTCCACTTCGCGGAGCACGCGCTGAAGCGAACGGTCGTCGAGCTTGATGATGTCTTCGAAGACGAAGAGCCTGCGCTTGATCTCCTCGGCGAGTTCCGGATCGTTTTCCTCGAGGTGTTCCATGATGTTGCGTTCCGTTCCGCGGTCGGCGTTGTTGATGATGTTGACGATGGCGTCGATGCCTCCGGCGAGCGTGAAGTCCTGCCCCATAACCGTGCTGAGCTTTCTTTCGAGCACTCTTTCCACCTCCCGAAGCACCTCCGGAGTGATTCTGTCCATCCGGGCGATGCGCTTGGCGACCTCGGCCTGCATCGTGGCGGGGAGTCCGCCGATGATTCCCGCCGCCTGGGCGGGTTCGAGATAGGACATGATGAGCGCGATGGTCTGAGGATGTTCCCCTTGAATGAAGCCGAGCACCTGCTGCGCGTCCGTGTGCCGCATGAAGTCGAACGGACGGACCTGAAGGCTTGCGGTGATCCGCGTGAGCAGGTTGTGCGCACGTTCCGGACCGAGGGCGCGCTCCAGGATGTCTCTGGCGTAGTCCACGCCGCCCCGGGCCATGTATTCCCGGGCGAGGAGGACCTCCTGCGCGTCTTTCAGCACGATAAGGCGCTGTTCCGGAGTTACCTTCCGCAGATTCGCGATCTCCAGCGTAACGATCTCGATCGTGGTGTCGTCCATTCTCTTGTAGACTTCCGCCGCGATCTCGTTTCCCAAGGCGACCATGAGAATGGCTATCTTCTCTTTTCCCGGCATTCCCTTGGTTCCGGACTTTGCCATGGTCTCCCCTCCGTCCTAATCTTCGGAGAGCCAATCCTGAACCAGGTTGGCTATCTCTTCGGGCTTGCTCCTCGCATAGGCGCGAAGCTGTTCCTCCAGAACGGCGAGCTCACCCTGCGCCTCGAGAAGTTCGGGCGAGGAAAGAAGCTCCTGGATGGACGGAATACGCTTCGGCTCTTGAGAGGGCGCCATCGCCTGCCGTATTCTTCTGCGCCGCATCCAGATCAATCCCGCCGCAACGGCGGCGGCAAGGAGAATCGCTCCGACAACGAGCGCGATGACGAGTTGCATCCGCCGCTCCGCCGCGAGCTGATCGGCCAACGTGTCGGCGAATGTTGTAGAGAACCTCATCGAGTTGATCACAAGCTGGTCGCCCCGCGTTTCGTTCAATCCGATCGCCGGAGCGACCAGTGCCCGCAGTTCTCCGAGGCGTTCCGGCGGAAGCTCGTCGTCCACAAGAACCGATGCGGAGAGCCGCAGTATCGCGCCCGGAGTGACCACCTGCTGCGTTTCGCGGGTGGTGATTTCGTAGTTGTTCGTGGTCTCGGTCTTTGCGTATTCGGTCTCGCCCGCCTGCTGCTGCGCAAGCGCATATCCGGGAATATTCGTCGTCGTGCCCGGAGCGCCGCCGATGGGGCCCCCCGTTCCGGTGTATGTTTCTTCCATCTGCTGCTGACTTCGGATGACGCCTCTGCCTGTTTCCCC
>Ga0334889_1004789_pt1 | contig 11761 bp, 12 predicted proteins | sample GraSluR1_MG_2_FD_207222 | JGI IMG/M metagenome (GOLD analysis project Ga0334889, IMG submission 207222) | Sludge microbial communities from methane-producing bioreactor in Wageningen University, Netherlands - Granular Sludge_8_08-R1 | ecosystem: Engineered > Bioreactor > Anaerobic > Unclassified... | reverse complement strand
ATGAAGGTCGAGTTGATCTCGCCCGTGGCCCTCGAGATGGGCAGCCGCTTCGCCATCCGCGAAGGCGGCCGCACCGTCGGCGCCGGCGTGATTACCGATATCTTGAAGTAACGAGACTGTCCAGGGGCGCGGCCAAGCCAGTGCGCGCCCCTGCCATAGAGGCGAGTAGCTCAATCTGGCAGAGCAGCGGTCTCCAAAACCGCAGGTTGCGGGTTCGAATCCTGCCTCGCCTGCCTGGCTTAACCACCGGCTTGCATGAGCCGGTGGTTATTTTCGACAGAGAACGCCGTATTCAGGCGCAACATACGCGCTGGACGGGTAAGCCTGCGGCGGCTGACCCGTGCTGTTCACAGCAGATGGAAACCAGGTGAATGATGAGTCATTCCGCTTCAGCCAAGCCTAAGTCAGAGAACGCCCTGATCCGCTATTTCCGCGATACGCGGGCCGAAGTGGCGAAGGTGACCTGGCCGACCCGCGAGACCGGTTTGCGCCTCACGGGCATCGTCCTAGCCGTCACCGTAGTTTCGGGCATCTTCCTCTGGATCGTGGACTCGCTGTTCAACGTGGTCGTCGCCGCGCTGATCGGAGCGATGTAGCGCCCGGCGATGGGCTGTAGTGAAGAGAGTGTGCGGGAACGCGGGCCGGCGGCTCGCCTCTTACCGCGCAGATGAAGGAGATGGACATGGAGGCAGAGGAAAAAGATCTGGCGCTGCAGTCCGGTGCAGACGCGGATTTGCCGATGCCGGAACTCGACGAATCTGCGGCAATGGACGAGGAGAAGGTCGAAGACTCCGGTCCGAAGCTGGAATGGTTCGTCATTCACAGCTACTCCGGCATGGAAAATAAGGTCAAGAAGAATATCGAGCACCGCGCCGAGTCTATGGGCATGTCGGACAAAATTCTGCAGGTAGTCGTGCCGACGGAAACCGAGATCGAGATTCGCAAGGGCGCGCGCAAGGAAGTCGAGCGCAGAGTCTTTCCGGGCTACATCTTGGTTAACATGATCATGGACGAGGACAGTTGGTATGTCGTGCGCAACACGCCGGGCGTCACCGGCTTTGTGGGCATGGGCAACAAGCCGACGCCGCTGCGCCAAGAGGAAGTCGACAAGATCATGAAGCGCATCGAGTCGGACGAGCCGCGCATCAAAGTCAGCTTCCAGCCCGGCGAACATGTGCGCATCATGAGCGGCCCCTTTGCCGAGTTCAGCGGTACGGTGGACGAGATCTACCCGGACAAGGGCAAAGCCAAAGTTTTGGTCAGCTTCTTCAACCGCGAAACGCCGGTGGAAGTGGATTTTTTGCAGTTGGAGCGCGACGCCTAGCCGCCAGCGGCAACGCAGCGCTTGAACTATTGATCTGTTCGGTGTACCATTGCTGGCCCCTGGGAGCCGAGAGCCGGTCGCCAGCCGGATGAAGGCGCACACCAGAACCAGAAGGAGTTAAGAAATGGCGAAGAAAATCAAAGCAGTCGTCGGCTTGCAGTTGAACGCGGGCAAGGCAACGCCCGCCCCGCCTGTGGGTACGGCCCTCGGTCCGCACGGCGTCAACATCATGGGGTTCTGCAAAGAGTATAACGCTCGCACGCAGGGCCAAATCGGGCAGGTCATCCCGGTCGTCATCACCATCTTTTCGGACAATTCGTTCACATTCATCACGAAGACGCCGCCTGCGCCGGAGTTGATCAAGAAGGCCGCCGGTCTGACCAGCGGCAGCGCCGAGCCGAATAAGGAAAAAGTCGGCAAGCTCACCAAGCAGCAAGTGCGCGAGATCGCCGAGATCAAGCTGAAGGACATGACAGGCGTCAGCGTGGAAAGCGCCATGCGCATGGTAGAAGGTACGGCGCGCAGCATGGGCGTCACCGTCGTCGACTGAGGCCGTGAATCGCAACAAGGTGGAAGGGAGCCTTGCTCCCGCTAAGACCACGGAGAAATAGAGATGCCAAAACACAGCAGACGTTTTAACGAAATCAAAACCCGCGTCGACTCGACCCAGGTGCACGAGCCGGAAGAGGCCATCCGCCTGGTGAAAGAACTGGCCACGGCCAAGTTCGACGAAACCGTCGAGGTGCACCTGCGCACCGGCGTCGACCCGCGCTACGCCGAACAGCAGGTGCGCGGCGTCGTCACCCTGCCCGCGGGCACGGGGCGCGAGGTCCGCATCCTCGTCTTTGCCGGGCCCGACGGCCAAGAGCTCGCCCGCGCCGCCGGTGCAGATTATGTCGGCGCCGAAGACCTGGCAGAACGAATCCAGGGCGGTTGGCTGGACTTCGACGTAGTGCTGGCGACGCCCGATATGATGCGCATCGTCGGCCGTCTCGGCCGCGTCTTGGGCCCGCGCGGCATGATGCCCACGCCGAAAACCGGCACGATCCTGCCTGCCGAAGACCTGCCGCGCGTCATCGAAGAGACGCGTCTGGGTCGCGTCGAGTTCCGCGTCGACAAGACCTCGAACATCCATGCGCCGATCGGCAAGGCTTCCTTCGACGAAAACAAGCTGATGAAGAACTTCGCCGCGCTGATGGAGGCGATCGTCGCCGCCAAGCCCGCGGCGCTCAAGGGCAATTACGTGCACCGGGTGACCGTGGCGAGCACGATGGGGCCGGGCATTAAGGTGGACGTGAACGCGGCCAGTTCGCTGCAGACCGACCAGTACTAGAAGAAACCCGGCCGCGCGCACCGGTCCGAATTTGGCTGCCGGCCGCGCACCGCGTATAATCTTTTCTTGCAACTGAATAGGCTTGAAGGGGGAGAGGCTGCATAGCCCATGCCCCCAATGCTGAAGACAGCAGGCGGTTTCCTTAATTGTGTCTGAATGCAGACGCAGCCTGCCGAGGCGCACGATGTGAGCCGGCCGGCGCAAAATGCACTTTGCGCCGGGTCCCGACTTGTGCCTATGAGCGGCGTCTTCTGCATAAACCGGAAGACGCCGCTTTTGATTCTGAAAGAAAGGAGGAATCCGAACTTGGCTATTACCAAACAGAAGAAAGAAGAACTGCTGGAGCGGTACAAGGAACAGATCGAAAACGCCCCGGCTATCGTCTTCACCGATTACCGCGGGACATCCGTCAGCAAGATGCAGGCGCTGCGCGCCAAGCTCAGCGAAACCGGCACGACCTATATGGTTGTGAAGAACTCCTTGCTCGCCTTGGCCCTCGAACAGACGGGCCGGAACTATACGGACGAGTTGTTGGCCGGACCCAAGGCCGTAGCGTTTGTCGGCGAAGACATCGGCAAGGGCGTGACCGCGCTGAAGGACTGGATCAAGACTGAGAGAATCATCGAGATCACCGGCGCGCTGCTCGAATCTACTGTGCTAGACGCCGCCGGAGCCGATTCGCTGTCGGATCTGCCGACCAAGGAACAGACGCTGGCCGAGATCCTCGGCGTGCTGAACGCGCCGGCAGGCAACATTGCCCGCATCCTGAACGCCCCGAGCAGCAGCCTCGCCCGCGTGATCAACGCCTACGTAGAGAAACAGCAAGCGGAGGAAGCCGCATAAGACGCGTCGCGGCTCGTTGCATGATCAGCCGGGCGACGGACGCCCGCATGAGAGTTCACACTGGAAATGGCCCCTGCGTTGTGCAGGGCTGCGCAACCCAAACTGGGAGGAAAATTTACAATGGCTGATTTGTCAGCAATCAAGGAACAGTTGGACAGCCTGACGCTGCTTGAGGCGGCGGAGTTGGTCAAGATGTTGGAAGAGGCCTGGGGCGTCAGCGCAGCGGCGCCGGTCGCCGTGGCGGCCGCGGGCGCAGCCGGCGGCGCGGCTGTGGCCGCCGAGGCCGAAGAAGAGCAGACCGAGTTTGACGTGGTTCTGGCCGATGTCGGCGCCAAGAAGATCAACGTCATCAAGGCGGTGCGCGCCATCACCAACCTGGGTCTGAAAGAGGCCAAGGAAGTCGTCGAGAGCGCTCCCTCCACGATCTTGCAGGCCGTCAGCAAGGACGCAGCAGCGGACGCCAAGTCCAAGCTCGAAGCCGAAGGCGCGACGGTGCAGTTGAAGTAAGCGCCAACTAGCCGCAGCGGCTAGCGCAGACGCCAACACAAAAAACGGGGAGACGCTCTCACACCAATGCGCCTCCCCGTTTTTGTTATTCAGAGACGGCTGCTGAAACGCTCTACTCCGGCCCGCGCACGATCTGAACGGCCTCTTGCGGCGAAATCTCGCCGAGCACGACGCCGCGCTGGGCGCTCTGCATACGGTGGGCGAAGTCGGCAAAGGCGCGGCCATTGGGCGGCGCCACTGCGACATCCAACTGGCGGTTGAGAAATTCGTAATAGGGGGTCGGATTCGCCCAGGCTTGCATGGCGCTGCGGCGCGTGGGCAGGCGATGGCTGTATTGGCTCCACGCCCCCTGGACTTCTGGCGCCAGCAGTGCGTCGACTAACTCGAACGCCAGGCTGCGTTGTTCCTCGCCCGGCGTGAGCACGACAAAAGCCCACGTAGAGGCCAGGGTGATGGGCAGCCCGTTGCGCGTCGGCGTCTGCGCGAAATGAAGTTGGGGCATCGTGTCCCGGTTGAGCAGGTAGGCGCTGACGGCAACATTGCCCAGGTCAGGCTCCGGTCCGACCAGCCGGCTCCAGACCGCATCAAGGGTCGCCAGGTCCGCCACCTCGGTGGGGATCACGTTACGAATGCGGCCCTCAACCAAGAAATCGAAATACGCTCTGAGCGCCTCGTCGCTGCTTGTGGACCCATCTTCGAGCAACTGCCCGCCGGCAGCCGCGTACTGCAACAGGGCCGCGCCGTTCTGAAATAGATCGTCTCCGGCGGCGGTGAACCAATAGGGCTGCCCGTTTGTGAATAACTGGCCCCAGGTCGCGGGCGGCTGTTGCGTCTGGTCGCCTTGGTAGGCAAGATGGATCGCATCCGCCGCATAGGGGATGCCGTAGATCTCTCCGCCATAGCGAACCGCGTCGACGGCGAACGGATAGAAGTCGTCGGCGCGATTGGCTTGGTCCGCCGGAATGGGCGTCGCCAGGCCCAAATCGACGATCTGCCATAGGGCTTGCGTGTTGATCAGCACAACATCCGGCAGGATGGAGGGGGCGACGCGCTGGGCGCTGCGCAGATATGCGAAAAGGTCGGATGGCCCGGACTCCGCCCTGATCTGAACGTCAACGCGTACGCCCGGGTGAGTTTGCTCGAACTGGCGAAACGCACCCGCGAGGACGTCGCCTGCGCTGTCCTCCCCGGCGATGCCGGAGAAGGCAGGCAGCCAGATGACAAGCTGGCGGCTGTCCGACCGCGGCGCGTCGGGCGCGCCGCCCGGTGCGGGCGCGGTCGACTCCGGCGCAGGCGTGCTCTGCTCCGGTTCCGCGGGGAGCGGCGTGGCGAAGGCCAGACCTCCGGTGCAGCCGGCAAGCGCGGCCACAAGCAACGCCCAAGCCGCGCCGCATACCACGGCGCGAGCCGCCTGCGCCCGCATGGACCGCATACGCCGACCGGAAAAGCTATAGACGGCTACATGACGGCGAAACCATCGGCGCGACATGATTCTCCCTGCGGTAGGCGATTCAACCCCCCACTATCGTGCGACAAGGGCCGCACAGCACGTCATTATATCACAACCGCGTTTCGCCGCTCCTCCGCAGTTTGCATAAGTTCATTTGTGGGCGGATTGGGCTGTATGCTACAATCAACCGCACCATGTCCGGTATACAACTCCCCGCAGAACGCAACCCAACGCACGCCTCGTGGCCCGTATACGGCCATGAGTGGGCCATAGAATATCTGCAACGCGTGCTCGAAGCGGGGCCGGACGGCGCCGGACGCGGGCCGCGCCACGCCTATCTGTTCGTCGGACCGCCGCAGGTGGGCAAAAGCACGCTCGTGCGCGCCTTCGCCCAGGCGCTGTTGTGCACCGGCGCACGCGCGCGACCGTGCGGACAGTGTCGCTCTTGCCGGTTGATGAGCAACGGCAACCACCCGGATTTTCGGTTGGTCCAGCCGACCGCTACGAATGGAGAAATCGACCGGGCAGGCGGAATGCTGCGGGTCGAGCAAGCCGGCGAGGTGATCCACGATGCGGCCCTGAGCCCGGTCGAGGGCCGCTACCGGGTGTTTGCCATCCAGGACGCACATCGCGCCAATGACAGCTTCTCCAACAAACTGCTCAAAACGCTGGAGGAGCCGCCGGATAGCGTGATGATCTGCTTGACCGCGGTCGATCGGGCGAGCTTGCTGCCGACGATTATCAGCCGGTGTGAGGTCATCGAACTGCGCCCTCTCCCCGTTGCGAAAGCGAAGGCCGCATTGCAGGCGGGATGGGGCCTCGCGGCCGAACGCGCCGAGCTGTTGGCGCGGCTGTGCAATGGACGACTAGGCTGGGCGGTGCGCCAGTTGGAAGACGACGCGGCCGAGACACAGCGACTGGAAATGTTGCAGGAGTTGTGGCGGCTCGCCGCCGCCAACCGCATCGAACGGCTGGATTTCGCCGGCGCGGCCGCAGCGCAGCGCGAAAACCAACAACTGTTCGCCATGCTGGAAGCCTGGGCGACGTGGTGGCGCGACGTCTTCCTGGCGCAAAACGGCTGCCTAGACGCGATCAGCAACGTCGACCAGCGCGCCGAGATCGACCGGCAGGCCGGCGTGCTGCCGGAGGCGTCTGTTCGTCGCTTTCTAGACACGTTGCAACTCGTCGAGCGCTACCTGCACCACACGGTGAACACGCGGCTAGCGCTGGACGTGCTGGCATTGGAACTGCCGCGGTTGCCCGTCTAGCGAGCGGCCAGATACGCCGTCCCATTGTTTGCAGACGCGCCACACTGACTCATTTCTCGGCGGCGAACTGCGTCGCCGGTCTCGATAGGAGCGTACACGCTATGCCTACCGTCATAGGCGTTCAATTCCGCCCGGTAACCAAACTCTACCACTTCAGCCCCGGCCCCCTCCTCGACCTTGCCATGAACGATTTCGTGATCGTCGAAACGTCGCGCGGGCAGGAGGTGGCGCAGGTGATCGCTCCGCCCCATATGATCGACGAAAGCGAAGTCGTCGGCGAGATCAAATCGGTGTCGCGCCGCGCAACAGCCTGGGACCTGGTGCAGAAAGACCGCTGGGAGCGCAAAGAGCAGGAAGCGTTGGCGGTCTGCCGCGAAAAGGCGCGCGCCAGCAGCCTGGACATTAAGATCGTGCGCTGCGAATATAGCTTCGACGGCGGTCGCCTGCTGGTCTATTTCTCGTCCGAGCAGCGCGTGGACTTTCGCGATCTGGTGCGAGACCTGGCGCGCATCTTTCACACGCGCATCGAGATGCGCCAGATTGGCGTGCGCGACGAAGCCAAGTTGCTCGACGGCGTGGGCAAATGCGGGCGGCAACTTTGCTGCACAAGCTGGCTGCGCGAATTTACGCCGGTCAGCATTCGTATGGCCAAAAACCAGCAACTGCCGCTCAACCCGGACGAGATCAGCGGGGTGTGCGGGCGGCTTCTCTGCTGCCTCTCCTATGAAAACGCGCATTACCGCGATCAGACCAAGAAGATGCCCAAGCTGGGCGCAGAGGTCATCACCCCGCAGGGCGTGGGGCGCGTCCGCCACATTCACCCGCTCAAAGAAACCGTCACCGTTCTCTTACAGAGTTCGGTACTGAGCGAATTCGCCGTGACGGACCTGATTACGAGCAAGAGCGCGAGCGGAGCCGGCTGCAGCACATGCGGCGGGTGTACGGTGAAACGGCGCGCCGGCGCAGAGGAAGACAACGCGCGGGCGCGCCGTGCTGCCGCGACGCATGACGACAACGACGCTGCGTCAAGCGATCCGGCCGATTCCGAAAACGCTGCGACCTCTAAAAGACGGCGCAGCCGTCGCCGGCGCAGACCGCGCCGTACCGACGAGGAGTAGGCGCGGGCGCATATGCGGCCCGCTCATCACGCTAAAACAGCCAAAAGAGAGGGGAAGGCCATCGGCCTTCCCCTCTCTTTTGGCGTGAATTTCCCTTATGCCGGCATCGTTTTAGAGAGGCCGGCCGAGCGTTCCATCCGCTAGGGGGTCACCGTGGTTGTCAGGGTGGAAGGTCGTTTGAAGACTGCCAAACGCACAGCCGTTCGCTCGTTGCCGTCGATGTCCACCTCCGTAAAGCTGGGCACGATAGCCAAGTCGATCTGATCCTGTTCCAAATACCCTCTAGCGATGGCAATTGCTTTGATTGCCTGGTTCACCGCACTTGCGCCGATAGCCTGTACCTCTGCATATCCGTGTTCGCGCATCACGCCTGCAATTGCGCCGGCTACAGCGGTCGAGCGAGACTGGGCAGACACTTTGATGAGTTCAGCCATGACAGTTCGGTTCCTCCTCCTAATACGCCTGTCTGCGTCTGACAGTCCAGTTGTCTGCATCGTGGCATGCAATGACGTTGTCCGGCATGCCGGGAATCCTTGTTTGTGATGTCTGCGGGCAAATCCTCCGTCTAGGCGGCAACGGTACAAAGAGCGACAGCCCGGCGCTGCACGCCCAAAGCGCGCCTATCACGCCGACGGGCGTTTGTTCCGCTCATCACGCAGCCAACCTCACGAAATTCTATCACATACTTTGTCTAGGCGACACAAACCAAAAATCGCCTTGACGGCATAACGCGCTGCCCGGCCAACCGCCGGCTATTTGGCATATTCAACCGAACGCGTCTCGCGCACGACCGTGACGCGAATCTGCCCCGGGTATTGCAGGTTGTCCTCGATCTTTTTGGCAATGGACTTGCTCAACTCGATGGCGGCCAGATCGTCGACAACCTCGGGACGGACAATCACGCGAATCTCGCGGCCGGCCTGGATGGCGAAGGTCTGGCTGACGCCCTCGAAGCTGTTGCCGATTTCCTCCAGCTCGGTGACGCGTTTGATGTAGGTTTCCAGGCTTTCGCGGCGTGCGCCGGGACGCGCGCCGCTGATGGCGTCCGCCGCGGCGATGATGACGGCCTCCACCGACTGCGGCTCCACCTCGCCGTGGTGGCTGGCGATACAGTTGACGACCACATCGTTGACGCCATAACGTTTGGCGATCTCTGCGCCGACAATGGCGTGAGGGCCGTCGATCTCGTGGCTGACGGCCTTGCCGATGTCGTGCAAGAGGCCGCCCAACCGCGCCACGCGCACGTTGGCGTGCAGTTCCGCCGCAATCAGCGCGGCGATATGGGCCGTTTCGATGGCGTGGTTGAGCTGGTTCTGGCCGTAGCTGGTGCGGAACTTGAGCCGCCCCAGCAGCTTTTGCAGCTCGCGGTGCAGCCCCTGCGAGTTGGTTTCGATGATCGCCTGTTCGCCTGCTTCGACGATCACCCGCTCGATCTCGGCCTTGGCCTGTTCGACTTCCTTTTCGATGCGGGTCGGGTGGATGCGCCCGTCCGCCACGAGCTTGCTCAACGCCATGCGAGCGATCTCGCGGCGCACAGGGTCGAAGCTGCTGATGATAATCGCCTCAGGCGTATCGTCCACCACCAGGTCGACGCCGATAGCCTGCTCGATGGCGCGAATGTTACGGCCCTGCCGCCCAATGATGCGACCTTTCATCTCATCCGAAGGCAGGTCTACGCTGCTCACTGCATATTCGGAGACGTGCTCGCTGGCGGTGCGTTCAATCGCCATGGTGATGATCTCGCGGGCGCGGCGGTCGGCCTGGTCCATCACTTCGGCCTCGACGGAGCGAATCGTCTGAGCCATTTCTTTGCGGGCGTTGGCTTCCACGCGCTCGAGGAGCAGCTGTTGGGCCTCCGCCTCGGTCATCTGCGCCACGCGCTGCAACTCGGTGGACCATTCCTGTTCCGCTGCGGCGAGTTGCGCCTCCTTTTGGTCGAGCCGCGACTCGCGTTGGTTGAGCTTGCGCTCGCGGTTTTCCAACTGCTCCATGCGCCGCTCGGCGCTGTCCAACCGGTTCTGCAAGCGCTCCTCGATGCGCTCCAGTTCTTGGCGGCGCCGGGCCAGTTCGGCCTCCATGTCGTTGCGCAACTGAACTTGCTCTTCCTTGATCGCCAGCTCGCGCTGCTTGATCTTGGTTTCTGCTTCAGCCAGAATGCGCTCCGCCTGGTCTTCGGCGCTCATAAACAGTTGACGTTGCCGCTCCTGTTCCGCTCGCAGCCCGGCCGCGCGCCCCGCCCGATGGGCGAAGTATGCCGCGGCCACAGCGCTGGCGATTGAAAACAGGAGGATCAACAGGATCCAGATTAGAACGTCCATACGTTAGCCCTCAAATGGTACGGCCCTGACGGGGCAGGGGCGTACAGATATGATCGAAACCCGGCGGCGTCTGGTAGCGACGCCGCTCTGCGACGACCCTTCAACAAAAAAGCGCTGCAGCACACGCTACAGCGCAAGATGAAGCCCCCGCCGCCGCAGGCAGAGAAACCAAGCAAGGCCCCACAGCCCCAGACCATCGCCCAAGAAGCGCCGCAGCGCCCGAGCGTTGCCGTTCTGACCGCGTGTGGTTATCCGCCGGTTTGCTTCAAATACTTGCCATTCGCTTGGAACTAACCGCCGGGGACCGCGCCCGCCTTGCCGAGCAAGGCCGTCACGGTCTAGGAGACGGCCGCCGCTTCCTCTGAAGCGGATGACGCCGACTCACTGACCGGGTATCGTTGGGGAAGCCCAGCTTTGGCTCGGATGAGATTATCGATCTCGCGCGCCAACTCCTCATGCTGGCGCAGATACTCTTTGCTGGATTCTCTTCCCTGTCCAATCAACTCATCTTTGTAACGGTAATAAGCGCCGCGTTTGGATAGAATGTCGTACTCGATGCCCAGGTCGACGAGGTCGCCGGAGGTGCTGATGCCCTCGTTGTACATGATGTCGAACTCGGCGACCTTGAAGGGCGGGGCGACCTTGTTCTTGCGCACGGTGACGCGTGTGCGGTTGCCGATGGTGTCGCTGCCCTGCTTGATGGCCTGGATGCGCCGGATGTCGAGCCGCACGCTGGCGTAGAACTTGAGCGCCATGCCCCCAGTCGTCGTCTCCGGGTTGCCAAACATCACCCCGATCTTCTGACGCAACTGGTTGGTGAAGATCAGACAGGTGTTGGAGGCCTTCACCGCCCCGGTCAGCTTGCGCAGCGCCTGGCTCATCAGCCGCGCCTGCAAGCCCACATGGCTGTCGCCCATCTCCCCTTCGATCTCCGCCCGCGGCACCAACGCCGCCACGCTGTCCACCACCACCGTGTCCATCGCCCCCGAACGCACCAGCGCCTCGGCGATCTCCAACGCCTGCTCGCCCGTGTCCGGCTGGCTGATGTACAGGTTGTCCACGTCCACCCCGATGCGCGCCGCATACGCCGGGTCCAGCGCATGCTCCACGTCGATGAAGCCGCAGATGCCGCCTGCCTTCTGCGCCTCGGCGATGGCGTGCAGGCACAGCGTCGTCTTGCCCGAACTCTCCGGCCCGTACACCTCCACGATGCGCCCGCGCGGCAACCCGCCTACGCCCAGCGCAATATCCAAACTCAGACTCCCCGTCGGTATCGCCTCTACTTGAAGCTGGCTCGCTTCCCCCAACTTCATGACGACGCCATCGCCGTACTTCTTGTTCAGATTCGCCAGAGTTGTTTCTAGCGCCTTAACCTTACCGTCTGACATGGTGGACGCTCCGTCTCCCTGCGCCAAGTGGTCGCCTGCCTGCCGGCGCATCCTGGCGCCGGCCCACGATTGAACATCTGTTCTATTTGCGAAGTATACCGATTCCGGGCGCGCCTGTCAAACGGCGTTTCGCTTCTGGATGCGTTCATAGCGGACTCGCCGCCAAGAGCGCAGCACTGCGCCACGAATGTCACGAATTGCTCGAATACGCT
>Ga0334889_1004788_pt1 | contig 11762 bp, 4 predicted proteins | sample GraSluR1_MG_2_FD_207222 | JGI IMG/M metagenome (GOLD analysis project Ga0334889, IMG submission 207222) | Sludge microbial communities from methane-producing bioreactor in Wageningen University, Netherlands - Granular Sludge_8_08-R1 | ecosystem: Engineered > Bioreactor > Anaerobic > Unclassified ... | reverse complement strand
CCCATCAGGCCCAATGCGGAACCCATCGGCATCTAGCTGATCCAACCCCATGTCATCCAAAAGCTGATTTGCTTTGTCGAGATCATACTCGCTGGGAATCAGCTCGGGGAACTGACCAAGACCGTAGTAGAGGCTATCCAGGATTTCCTTACGGTTCAGGCCATGCGTAAGGGCTTGGCGGAAGCGCACATCACGTACGACTTGACGCCATACTGGGTCATCAAAGGCATAGTTGATGAACAGCGCGGTTGGGTCGACATGGTTGTCCATGAGGTTAAAGCTAATGCCTGCTGACTCTTCGTTCTGCTTGTAGAGAGGCAACTTGTTCAGGCCGGTGCTTTCGCGAATGTAGTCGACCTCGCCAGCCAGCACCTTGAGCATCAACGCTTCCATATCCATGACCTGCTGCGAGACCATCGTGTCTACGTACGGCAACTGACGCCCCTCGGTGTCCACTTTCCAGTAGTAAGGGTTGCGCTCCATTCTCAACACCTGGTCCCCGCCCTCGACGGCCCTCCAGGCATAGAGCACTGGGTAGTTGACACTTCTGGGGTTGACCAGGTCCCAGTTGTTGCAGTTTCGGTTGGCAAAGACCTGCCACCACTCGTCTGTCAGGTTGAGGCGCTTGAGCTGGGCCTGCATTTCGGGATCATCCAGCGACGTGTACTTGATGTGGTATTTCTTCAAAAAGTGCGACGGCCGGAGCGAATCGGTGTACCCTTGCCACCCCTTGACGGACACCTCACGCAATAGCCCGCCGTATGGCTCATTGAACTTGAGCCTCCAAGTAAAGTCGTCAACGATGGTTAGCGTGACTGGCTCGCCATCCAGTCGACCTCCATCGCGGAACTTTTGCGGGAAGGTGGGCGTGATGTCCTCGTTGCCATAGACGTCCTCGAACGTAAAGCGCACATCCTCGGTCGTGACCGGGACGCCATCGGACCACTTGAGACCCTTGCGAAGGGTGAACGTGAACTCGGTGTTGTCTTCAGAGACCTGATAGCTCTGAACGAGGTTGGGATAGAGACCATCGAGACCGATGCCAGGAGCCGCCAGCAGGTTTTCGTTGTCCATGATAAAGATATCAGGGTTCCAGTCCACGCCAGCGTGCACAAAGCGCAGGGTGCCACCGAAGGTTCCCGGCTCCCAGTCGAGGTCTTCTTCGGCGATGAGGAGGCCTGGTCCAACTACTAGCGGCTCGACGGGCAGCCGTTCATCGACGGACGGCAGCTCGCCAGCCTCCACCTTGGCCGCGAGCATGGGCGCTTCTTGATACTTGCTGGCGGGAGCCGTGGTGGGGGCAGCCTCCGCTGCCGTGGGGGCAGCCTCCGCTGCCGTGGGGGCAGCCTCCGCTGCTGTGGGCTCGGCGACCGTTTCCGGCGCGAGGGTGGCCTCCGCAGGCGCACAAGCCGCAGCCAGCGCGCTCGCTCCAAGCACACCGCACACCCGCAGGAACGCTCGTCGACCTATTACTGGGGACCGCATGTCTCACTCCTCCTCTCGCAAAGCTCACCCTGCCCAACGCAGGCTGATCACAAGATGGGAAAGGACACCGGAGTTAGGTTGGAGGCTGCGATGGACCAGCGCCCCTGGCGGAATCAGGATTACCGGCACATATCGGATACATTAATATCATACCGATTGAGGCGCGTCAAGGGATTCTGCGTCAAGAAAATGGGGATATTGTGAAGATTGTGGATAAGGCCATCTCAGGCGGCGATCCCTTCGCGTAACACTTCCAGTTGTCGCTCACGCTCTTCTGTTCTGCTTCAGACGGATTAAGAATTATAGTGACCCCCAGAAACTGGACACCTTTTCAGCCTCCGAGAGCAGGAGCCAACCGCTCATAGGCAGGTTGCTAGCACCACCGCGCTCAGCACCACCACCCAAACGCAACCTACCAGAGCCCATGCCAAGCGCAGCGAGAGAGCTATCCATCGCAATCGACTCGCCGTTCCCTGTTTCGTTAGCCTCGATAGGCTTCTCCGTGGGTTCCTGGGTTGGCACCTCCGTGGGTTCCTCGGTCGGTTCCTCGGTCGGCTCCTCGGTCGGCTCAGGCGGCATAGGCGTGTCGCTGGGCTCTGGTGTCTTGGTGGGCGGCTTGGGCGTATTCGCCGGCTTGGGCGTATTCGCCGGCTTGGGCGTATTCGCCGGCTTGGGCGTCGGCTCCTCGCCTGAGCCGCCCGGATCGGGAGCCGCGGGCACATCGAGTCGCACCTCGCCCTCCGCCACCTGGTTCGTGTCGCCCCACGCCCCATCCACCAGCGCTCGACGCACCACCCGCCAGGTATACGTGCCGGCTTCGCCCACCTCCACCTCGTACGGCGAGCGCTCCCGCTCCCGACTGTGCACGGGCGTCGCCTGGCCTTGTCGATACAGCTCCACACGCACCCGATCGGCGCCCGTCCAGACCACCCGCAGCTCCCAAACTCCCCTGCCGGCATCATAGGCTGGCTCACCCTCCAGGTGCGCCGCCAACCTGCCCGCCAGGGTCGGCCGTGGCGTGACGGTGGGCGGCGTCGTGCTGGTGGGCGCGGGCGTGTGGGTCGGAACTGGCGTCGCCGTCGCCCCGTCGGAGCTGTCGCCACCTCCGTGCTCCGAGGGACCATTGCCGGCCTGTATAGTATCTACAACGACGCCACCCCCACTGGTCTCTGCTGCAGCAGGGTGAGCGTCCGTAGCCTCAGCTCCCACCCCGGCTTCCAACGATCCCGTTGGAGCTACCGCGGCGACCTCCGCAGCGGTGGGTGTACCCATCCGTAAAAGGTTCAGGCGAGCGCCCAGAGCTTGCCGCCGCTCCGCCCCCACTCCAAACCACGTTAGGGCCAACACCACCGCCATACCCAGTGCCCCCACGCCCGCTCGCATGAGGATGCTCCGGACAGGCACCACCTTCCTGACGGCGGGCAGATCGACGACCAGCGCGGTCACATTGTCTTGGCCATGCTCTGACTGATCGAGCAACGCTCGGACGGCAGCCTCGGGCGGATGCCGCTGGATGATCTGCGCGATCTGGGCCCCAGAGAGCACGTCGGTCACCCCGTCGGTACAGAGGAACAGCGAGTCGGTATCCTCCAACTGCAGCGGGGTCTGGATCGAGTCCGTAAACTCGCCCGTCGTCCCGGGCACACGGTAGCGCGTATCGATCTCCATATCCTCATAGATGCCCAGAAAGCGCTTGATGACATGACGGTTGGGATGGGCGGCGATCTCATCGGGGCTGCGCCCCGCATCCACCGCCTCTTGCGCCCAGGTATGGTCAATGCTTAGCTGGTATAGCTTGCCATCGCGCAAGAGGTAGAGACGGCTATCGCCCACATGCGCCACATACAGACGCTTACCAACGACCACCGCCGCGGTGCAGGTGGTAGACATCCCGCTCTTGGCCGGGTCGTGCTCCGCCTCCTTGATGATGGCAAGGTTCGCGCCCTCCAGGGCGTGGCGTAGAGCTGCCCCAGTCTCGCTAGAGGCAGGCTTCCACTCGTGCATGGCCGAACGTACCATCTCGACGGCCTTGTTGCTCGCCACATGGCCCTGTCGGCTTCCCCCTACTCCGTCCGCGACAATAGCCAGCAAGGCTTCCGCACCATCCTCAGTGCGATACTCGCTGATGTCACAGTTATCCTCGATATTCTGTCGCCCGCCCCTACGCTTATCATCGTCGTAGCGGCTTCCGGTCGAGCTGACTCTTTCCATTGGTCTCCATCCTTCCGTCTTGCCACGCTTCCGCTGCCGTGGTGATGCGCGTCAGGGCTGTGGCTCCTCAGCGGTAGGCCCCGCAGTGGGTTGCGGCCGCGTTGGCACTGGCGTACGCGTCGGCAGAGGGGTCGACGTTGCTCGCATCGCCGTCGGCGTGTTGCTCGGTATAGCGGGAGCGGCCGTGGTAGGCGTAGACGTCGCAACCTCGTCCACAGCGACTCCGGGCGTGGGAGTCGCCTGGCGAGTGGGTGTGCGCGTCGCCGAGTGCACCGAGGGCTGGCTGGGCACCAAGGTGGGCGGCGCCACCGTGGCCGGCAGGCAAGACTCGCGTATCTCCAGATGGAGCTGCGCGCCCTGCATCCGCAGGTCTATGCAGGGGCGAATGGCGTTGACGCCGGCGGCGATCACGGCCACCTGGGCCGAAGCCACCAGGGCGACTGCGGTAAACGCGACTTTCCAACGCCGCAGCGACCGGTCAGGCGCCAGGTCAGAGAGTTCGGCGATGCCCATCCTCGGCAGAGGAAAGAGGCGGTCGATCTCAGCCGCCACCTCACGGATCCCTGGCCGGTCGTTGGGATTCTTGGCCAGCATGGACAGCAAGAGGTCGTCCACTCCGGGAAGCTGTTTCAGCTCCGTGGCATAGTTGGATGCAAGCGTCGGAGCGTCGTTGATGATAGCCGTCGTGACGCTGCGCTGTGAGCCAGCAAAGGGTAGACGCCCCGTAAGCATCTGGTAGAACGTAATGCCCAGCGAGTACACGTCCACCGCTGGTAGGTTAGTCAGAGTCTCGGGAGCAACCCCACGCTTCACAATATGGATCCGCTCAGGCGGCAGGAAATGCAGACTGGCGCCGGATACATCGGGCGATAGCCCCTCCTTCTGCGCTGTCCCCAAGTCGATCAGAACGGCCTCTGGCGGGGTGTCCGCTTTCATCGGCTCCCGCAGCAGGATATTCCTGGGCTTGACGTCCAGATGGGCATAGTTGCGGACGTGCATATAGTCCAGCGCCATGCAGGCCTGATGAGTCAGCTCGGCCGCTAGCACGGGGGGCAACCCGTGACGCGGGTCTATGAGATCGGCGATAGGCCCCCCGGCTAGGTACTCCATGGCAAAGTACCAGGGCTGGCCCTTGAGCTCGCGGGCGCGCTCGCGGTAGACCAAACGGCTGGGTCGCGAGGACGCCAGGGGCAGGATCGTGACGATGCCGGGGTGTCGCAGCTCATGCAGGCGCTGCACTTCGTTGATCAACGCAAGCTCGTAAGCGTCGCCATGGGCGGTCTTGGGTCCATCGGTCCGGGCGATCTTTAAAGCCACGCGACCGCCCTCAGTACCCTGATCCACGCGTCGAGCCACCACCACCTGGCCAAAACCCCCGCCCGGCAGAACCGCCTCGACGAGATAATGGTGGATGCGGACGCCTGGCGCTAGGCTGACCATATGGAATGCTCCTTCACACTTCCCGCTCCTCTCGGGCCCGTCCCGAACAGATCGCTGTGGTCGTACACCATATCGCCTCGCTCCCAGCCACGCTGTCAAGTGCCGCTCGCTCCGGCACAGCAGCGGTCCACTCTCCGCACAACTCGTACCACACAGACGCGAACTCCTTCACAAGGGCGATCGCGGACCTCGGTCATGTCCCATGCTGCACGCACCGTCCGATCGGCTGCTTCTCAGCTACTTCCAATAGTAGAAAAGCCCCTCGGGAGTCCTGGCTAGATCCAACAGCGATAGGGAAACGCTCCGCTCATCGTCTGCCGACCGCGCCTCAATCCCCACTTGGAAGCGCCGAGCCAATGAAGAGGGCACAGGCCGCTTTGATCTGCTCTGCGCGAATCTGACACCATACTGGGTATCGATGCAGTGGGTGCTGGCAACGTAAAAGACCGTGCCTTGGGGTACCGAGAAACCTGGCCGAAGGTAGTCATCTGGGTGCATCATGGAAAAGAACACCCCTAGCGACTCATAGTCAGGCGTGATCATGGCGCCGCGATACACCCCATCAACGAACGTTATCCCATAGTTGTGCATCTGCGCGTCAAAAGGAACCTTGAGCTCTATCCCAGGAGACAGATCATAGACAAAGAGGGCCTCTGGATATTCGCCCCAGCCCATATAGTGCGCCTGCTTGATTCGACCTGTCCCCTTCACGATGTCAAAGTTGACCAGCCAACTGGGCTGGCCTCGGACGAGATCCTCGGCGACGCGATCCGCCACCGAGGCATCAGCCTCCACCCACAAGCCAACCCATTCGCCTCGTAGCTCATCTGCCAACAGCTCAAAGCGTTGACCCTCGATATCCCAGTAGCCCGCCACCAAGTCGTCGTTCGGGTCCAGGTACTCCCACTGGTCCGTTTCGCCATTCCATTCGAGATCCAGCCCAGCAATCGCCATCACCTCGTGCTCGGGAATCACTGGAACACTCATCCTCCGCCACGCCCACTCATCCTTGTTGGGTTGGTAGATCGCTTGGGCCACATCCACGAGCGCTCCCCGGTCGTCCCAGGTCTTCAGGATGAGACAGACTTGGTCGTCTTGGTCTCTGGTCTGCTCGATCCGCCACACCGCTGGAGTATCGCGATAGTAGGGCACCACAGGGTCAATGCCTGCGTCCCGCTCCGCGACATCGGCAAACCAGATGCCCGCCTCGTGTTGAATCTCAGCCACTAGCTCCTCGCCGGCAACCACGTTGAGCTTGATTAGCGTAGAGCTGCCGGTAGCAGCGTCAGAGCCGGCTATGGTAGCCTCCTCCGGGTCGTAGGCATACCCGTTGGCCTCTAGCAGATTCGCCAGAGTCAGTGACGCCCCGCAAACCTCGTCGGCGGGCAGCCAGGCCGGCAAGATCGCCCAGTAGTGCCTGGGAACGTCCCGCGTCGATCGCCGATCATTGTCGGCGAGAGCGACCAACGCATACTCGATGGCCTCATCAGCCACCTGGTCAGCCACAAGGATATCCTCAGGCAGCGAATCCTCGTCCAGAAGCCCGATCACCGTCATCCCAAACCCGGGCTGGACTACTAGGTTTCGGGGCCACACGCATAGAGGCGCGGCGCTGCCGTGCTCGGCGTTGCGTGGCACCTCGCTGATCGGCACGTGCAGGAGACCCAAGGGGCTCTTGTGACCATGCGCGTCCTCCGCCACCAGACCATCGAAGAGAAGGCTCGCCTCAGCGTACGCAGGTTGGGATACCTCCTCACCACCCCGGTAACTCACCAGCGAAACTGCAAACTTGAGCGCGTGCAGTGGCTCCTCCGTCAGCCCCGTAAAGCCAATCGTCTCGCGCCAAGCTGGCGAGACAACATCGGCAGCGAATGCGTACAAGAACATCCTCTGCTCATCGTCCACACTAGCAAAAACGTCACGTAGCAGCGCCTCGTCAATCCGGCGGCCAGGAACGAGCTCGCGGACGTTCGCGCGAGCCAGCGCCGTCGGCTGGTCATCCGTCTTCTCTGGAGAGGGGGGCATGGGTTCGGGAGATAGCGGGCCGGTCGCCATCGCTTCAGCCAGCACGCCCTGCTCCATCGTCTGGCGCCGCTCGACCCAGCTCCCTCCCTCTAGCCGTTCCTCTGCCAGCACGACGGTATAGACACCCGGCCCCGGCACCAGCATCACCGCCTCGCAGCATTGGAACCAGTCGGTCACATAGCCATCCACAGTACAGCGGTACCGCGTGTTGCCGGCAGTATCGGGCGGACCCCAAGTGGCCCCAATGTAACACGGCCCCGATTCGCCATCGCAGCGCCCCTCGATGCTGGCCAACTCCAGCCCTTGCTTGCCTCGCGGATATAGCTCCACCACAAGATTGTCCCCATCGCGCCACACGTCCACGTAGGTGTCGGCTGCACGCGCTGCCCGCGCTATCCCCAGCCCCAAGGCCAAAACCACGGCTGTCGCGGCGATGGTCGCGCGCCGCCATAGGCCGACACGGGGCTCCTCTGCCGCCATACTGCGCCGATGAGAGCGCCGCGGCGGAGGCACGATTCGGCGCGGAGGCGGCGCGATACGGTCCAGCGCACTAGCCACCTGGTGCATGTCGGGCCGATCTTCTGGATCCTTGGCCAGCATCGAGAGAACTAGCGTATCCACAGCCGCAAGCACCGGGTCTGTCCGTCGTTCTCCCATGGGCTCGGCTGGCACGTCGGCCGTGCGATCGCTCGCGGCCCTTGGCATCCCCCTGCGCCTGGACGCAATTTCAACCATCTGCAAGGCGGGGGCGAACCATCCTGGCCCACGGGCTTCCGTTCGGCGCGCGCTTTGGCCCGGACCATCTTGCACTTGCACCCCTCTGAGGGCCCGCCGATGCAAAGATCGCTCGTCCCGCAGATACCGCGATGGCGGCACCGGCTCCTCATCGCGGATCCTCTTGGCCATCCCACGCGGTGACCCTCCGAACGGCATCCGCCCTGTCAACATCTGATAGTAGGTGACGCCCAGGGCCCAGACGTCGGCCGCGCCGAGATGCTCCTCCTCTTCTTCCCGAACGCCAATCCCATCCAGATGCTCTGGTGGGCAGTATGGCAGGCTGGTGCCCGTCCAGTCAGGGGTCAAACCTCGCTTGCGAGCCGTGCCAAGATCGATGAGCACGACCTCGGGCCGCGCCCCAGCCTCCAGCGGACGGCGGAGCAGGAGATTGCTGGGCTTGACGTCCAAGTGGGCGTATCCTCGAGCGTGCACGTACACGAGCGTTAGGGCCACCTGGTATACGATCTCGGTTGCCAGCTCCAAAGGCAGCCCCTTGTTACGCTCGATCAACCCGTCTACCTGGCCGCCTGCCAGGTATTCCATGCCAAAGAACCAGGGAGCCCCTGGCAAATCAGTTGCACGCTGGCGGTAGATCAGCCCGCCCCGGCCCGATGAGGCCAGAGGCAACACCCGCACAATGCCCGGGTGGTACAACTCTTGGAGGCGGAGCACCTCGCTGGCCAGAGCCAGCGCATAGGCGTCGCCCGCTTCGTCGGCATCGGCGCCGGCATGGGCTATCTTGAGAGCGATTCGTCGACCCAAGTGTCCATTCTGCCTCTCACGCGCCGCCGCCACCGACGCGAAACCACCTCCCGGCAGCACCCGCTCAATCTCATAGTCTTCGATCCGGGTGCCCCTCGCGAGCCTCATGCTACCTCTCGCTGCCATGCAGTGATCATGCTTCCCGAGTCATGAGCCCACGTTCTGCGCCGTCGACCTATCGTCCATCGTCGCCAGGGCTCCGGGGCCGGACTGCATCGATCAGCGTCTTGTCCTTCCCATCCTCCGCAGCAGTAGCATCCCCCACGTCCGGTACGGTCTGAGCTCCCTGCCGCTCGAAACGTAGCGTCACGTCAGGCCCCAGGTGAATCAAGTCGCCGTCCTCTAGCCTCACGCCTGCAGCCGAGATGGGCTCCAAGTTCACATAGGTGCCGTTGGTGCTACCCTCATCGCGCAGCGAAAAGACCCCGTCGGTTTCCTCATGGAGCTGAGCGTGCAATCCTGACACCGTGGGCTCGTCTATCACCAGATCGGATCGAGACCCACTCCTGCCGATATTGAGCGCCTGACGAACCACTGGATGCCTTGTCAGTTCAGCGCCAGCCCCATCGAGGCGAACCAGGTACGCCCGAGCGCGCTGGGCCTTGGGTCCGCCGCTGAAGATCCGCGGCACGGTCTCGTGAATGCTCTGCGCGATCTTCTGGACGACGGGTGGCCGCTTGATCCATAGGTAGAGGACTAGGCCTGACATGAGAGCCAGCAGCGCCAGCAACACCCAGTTGATCGGCGGCGCTGGTGGAATGTCCACACTGACTCGCACTGTGACCGGAGCGCTCTCGCCCACCATCCCCCATGGATCCTCGACCCTGGCCTGCAAGGTATAGGTGCCCGATGGAAGACCCCTCAAGTCCCAAACAAACGCTTCCTGCGCAGAAAGCGTTGCCGCGATAGCACCGTTCACGAGATAGCTAATCGAGTCCAGCGAGCGACTACGTCCGTCGGCCGATGTCACCTCTACCGAGATGGGCAAGGTCTGTGGCTCGATGCTGGCCGGATCGTCATTCCATGACTTGGCTTCACGCTCGATCACCAATCCCTGACTGGGATGCACGATCTCCACCGACAAAGGCGTAATCCCCAGCCGCATCTGAACGCCTACGAGAGCGCTCTCGCCTACCTGCCCCCACTCATCAGTAACCCGGGCCTGAAGGGAATAGCTGCCCGGATCTAGATCCCGCAAGTCCCACACAAAGGTCTCGTCTGCCGTCAGATCGGCCATGACAGCGCCATTCACCAGATAGATGATCCGGGTTACGTCGCGGGCCCGCCCGTCCGGAAAGCTTACCCGGAGTGATACCGGGATGCCCTCTGGCGAGATGACCGCGCGGTCGCCATCCCATGCGGCAACACGATCGATGATCCCGTCCGTGGGGTCGGTGATAGTCACCGCCGGCGGCTGTAGATCCAGATTGACCTCGATGGGATCGCTCTGCAGGATGCCACCCTCGCTGGTAACGGCGGCACGCAAGCTGTGAACGCCGCCCTGAGAGAGCGCCGAGCGATAGCCAACTTGATAGTAGAGCCGGCGATTGCCCAGCGCCTGCCAGACGGCCTCGACTGACTCGGGGCCGGTATATGCCCGCATCACGCCATTCGTCATGCTGGCCATCCGGCGCAGGTTCTCGGCATCTCCCAGATTGGACGGCCCCACCTTGATACTCACAATCTGCACATCCAGCGCATTCGCCCGGTTGATGACGTCGGTAACATGCTCCACGCTGGTGCGGTCCACGCCATCGGATACCACAACGACACACTTCGGGGTGCTCTCGTATCCAGGCACCTCCTTCATCCTGGTCATGGCAGAAACCAGCATAGAGTAGAGAGGCGTGTAGGCTGGCGGGGTACTACCGAGGTGCGCATAGGCAGCGTTGTACAGACGCCCATAGTCGCTGCCCCAGTCCTCGCGAACTTCAAAGCTCTCCTGTCCGGTGGGCACGATCAGCATCACCTGATCGCTTCTCCCCTCAAAGTCAAGCGGAGAGGGATCCTGAAGCAGTTGCTGGATCACCTCAACCGCCTCATCCCGCACCGGCCGGCCGCTAGCGCCAGGCTTGTCGATGCTGCCGGCCAGATCGAGGATCACAGCCACCTGGATCCCACTCGACTGCTCGATAGCCTCGTCCGCATCCCTCTCTTGACCATTCTCGTAGACACGGAAATCGGCGGCCGCTAGGCCAGCCACCGAGGAGCCGTCCAGCCCCAGAGCTCGAACATCCAACCTGATCTGTGGAAACTGGCCGTGGTCCTCGCGCAGCACGCGCAACTCGGTGATCCGCCCTTGCGCCTGGCTCACCGACTCCACAGCAATGCTTAATAGCATACCGAACACCATGAGCCAGGACATCGCCGCCAGGAACCCTCGTCTCGTCATCGTTCCCTCTCCTAGCATGTTGCCGTGCTTTTACCTATACCAGCGATCAGCTTGCATCCGTGAAGCGATCGTTCTGCCACTCTAGAGTCTCTCTCAAACGCCCATGCAGGGTAACCGACATGCGTTCCAAGAGATCCCAACTGGCCTCGAACTGCTCCCAGGAGTAGAAACGTTCCTTCGCATCCCAAGGATCATGAACCCAGACACCGTCGGGATCGTAGCCGACCACCAAAAAGGTGTGCTCCAGACGCACCGCACGTACCACGGTGCCATCAGCGGCTGTCCACTCCTCGATCGGTGCTACACGCATTCCCCCCACGGCCCAGATCATCACGGGATGCCCCGCAGCGATACGCTCCTGTAGCCAGCCGCGCGACTGGTTATAGTGGACTCGCGCATCCAGCCCTAGCTCGCGCAGCGCAGCAGCGATCGGCTCGGCATAGACCCCATACCCATAGGGATAAAGCTGGCCAGGGCTATCATTGAGGCTGCGGCCCACAAACCCGACATGAGGGTTCCCGCCCGGATCATGGCCCACATGCGTAAAAAGCTCTTCCCAGGAATAGGGCAGACCATAGAACCAAGCCAAGTCAGAGGCTGTCTGGAGCTCGCAGCTCAGCTTTCTGGCCTGTTTCCCGATCGGAACACCTTCCAGCCGCACCAGAGACGG
>Ga0334889_1004785_pt1 | contig 11766 bp, 10 predicted proteins | sample GraSluR1_MG_2_FD_207222 | JGI IMG/M metagenome (GOLD analysis project Ga0334889, IMG submission 207222) | Sludge microbial communities from methane-producing bioreactor in Wageningen University, Netherlands - Granular Sludge_8_08-R1 | ecosystem: Engineered > Bioreactor > Anaerobic > Unclassified... | reverse complement strand
AAGCGCAAGTTCGACGAGATTGTCAATTTCTCAGGAATAGAGAAATTTCTAGACACGCCTGTGAAGCGCTATTCCAGTGGGATGTATGTCCGGCTGGCCTTCGCCGTCGCTGCCCACCTGGAGCCGGAGATCCTGATGGTTGATGAGGTTTTGGCAGTAGGTGATACAGAGTTCCAGAAGAAGTGCCTTGGCAAAATGGGAAGTGTGGCCAAGGAGGGGCGCACGGTCCTCTTCGTGAGCCACCAGATGGCAGCGATAGAGAGCTTCTGTGATCGCACAATACTGCTGGAGTCGGGTTCTATACTTAAAGATGGACCACCACCTGCGGTCATCGCCGAATATTTGGAACTGGTATATAGTATAGAACCGAAGAGAACGGAATTGAGGACGCTTTTGAATCGATCTGGTAACGGATATGTTCGTATAGTAAGTTTTCACGTTGAAAACGCTCAGGGTAAGCCTGTTTCAGCGGTCAAATGCGGATCTGATGTTACACTGGTATTAGCATGTGAAGCCGGGGAGATATCCGCACAGCCAACTGACCTAGACGTTGGGTTCTATATATTCGACTATCAAACTCAGCGCCCTGTGTCCGTAGTATACAATTCATATCAGAATATAACTTTCTCACTATCCGAAACGTACGCGGAAGTAAGATGCACTCTGGTGGAACTGCCAATCCCCCCGGGGCGTTATAACGTGGGTGCAAGGGTTACAGCTAACGGTATTGAGGCCGACAGGCCGAGACAGAGCGTTGGGAGCTTCGATGTAGTTGTGGGGGATTTCTACGGTACCGGCAAGACCGGGCCAACGGAGAACGTGGCGGTGATGTTGAAGGGTACCTGGACCTTTCAGGAACAAAGGCTAGCCAGATCAATGGTACTGGACAGGTAGTTAGGTACCTGGTCGTCTAGTGATCAAGGTGCAGGAGGACAATAGTGACAAAGTTCGCCCGACGTCAAATGAATCGTGTTGTGTCGCTTGTGAAGGCTCTACGAAGACAACGCGAGTCAATACGCAGTAGGATTCTGAGACGAGGGGTGGCAAAAAGGAAAGCTCTCTATGAAGCCCTGGCCCTATCGGAGCGGTATCACGCTTATCCGGAGATGACGTTTATTGTCCAGTCTTTCAACAAAGCCCCTGTTGTTGCTCAAATACTGGACCGACTTCTTAGTTATGATGTTCAGAATATCATTCTAATCGATGATGGATCAATTGACAACACCTATAGGATTGCCAAGCAAAGGCTTCTAGGCAGGGATCACTTGATCATCCGAGCTAATGATCTACATGAAGTCAGTACGTATAGGCTTGCACTACGGCTAGTCACCACCAAGTACGCTTGTCTAATGCAAGATGATGACCTCCCCCCAAAAACTTCTCAGTGGGTATCAACGTGTATACGGCTATTCGAATTCGATGAAAAACTTCTCGTATTAGGGCTCCGAGATGGCATCAACTATCGCTACTTTGGCGATGGCCCGATGCAAAGAGACTCGATATACCAAACCGATGGGCAAAGGTTCTGGATTGATGAAGTCTTTGCAGGTGAGGTGGTAGTACCCAGTATACGTCTAGACGAAGAACTTTATGTGGAGTACTGCCAGATTGTTAATCGCGCCCCAGTCGTTCTCAGAGTTGACGATTTCCTCGCAGCAGGAGGTATCGACCCTGCTTTTGCGCCCTTCCAGAATGATGACGAGGACTACTGCTTACGCACTTGGCAACACGGTAACCGTGTAATGATTATCAGCGGACTAACCTTTCACCGCGATGTGGGTATAGGTGGGATGCGTGCTTTCAATGATATCGCCAGGAACAGACGTACTCAGCATATGTGCGATAATTGGGCCAGAGTATCGCAACGGTATCGGTCGTTTGTGAATTCAGGTGAGGTGATGCGGCTGGTCAATTCTGCGAACAGAGAATTCATTGCCAACAATCGGCTCTAGCCCCCGCTCCAGGTAAAGCTGCACGAGTTCTGCTGGGAGGAGAGTAGGCGGCATAGTCTGATGAAGAGTGTCCTGAAGTTATGTGCGTAGGAATGGGAGTGCTAGTCGCCTCGGGTATCAGGCCTTGGGGGCGGTATATGCTGTAGTTAGCTGTTGCGCAAGCAGGTTGTTGCACCACAACAGGTACGGATTCACTGCAGCAAGAAGGAGAATCATAGATGATGAATTGGCACAGTGGAAGTGAGTGTCCCGCGGTCCTGTTTCTTGTCTTTAACCGCCCCGATCTGACGGTTAGGGTGTTTCAGGAGATCAGAGCGGCTCGCCCAGACCGGTTGTTCATCGCTGCAGACGGTCCGCGAGCCGATCGATCTGATGATGAAGGCTTATGCATTGAGACTCGGTCCATAGTAACTCAGATAGATTGGCCTTGCGAAGTCCACACTCTCTTTCGGGATAAAAATCTTGGATGCAAGAGGGCTGTCAGTAGCGCTATTACTTGGTTCTTTCAACATGTAGAGGAAGGGATAATCCTAGAGGATGATTGTCTTCCAGTCAACAGCTTCTTTGGCTTCTGCGCTGAGCTCTTGAAGCGTTATCGTATGGAAGAGCGGATCATGATGATAAGCGGTGACAATTTCGTGCCTAGGTCCAGGCTTCCAGACTATAGCTACCGCTTCTCGATCCACGCCCACATATGGGGCTGGGCCACTTGGCGACGCGCCTGGGAGCATTATGACGACAATCTTCAGGATTGGCCTCGCCTGCGCAGCACCTCCTGGCTTATCGAATGGCTGGGGGATAAAGCTGCCGCAGCCTACTGGCGGGCTATCTTCGATCAAGTGTATGCCAAGCAGATCGACACTTGGGATTATCCATGGACATACTCTTGCTGGGTTCAAAGAGGATTCACGGTGCTGCCAACAGTAAATTTGGTGTCTAATATCGGTTTTGATGAGCGTGCAACTCACACAGTGGACAGCAAGTCTGACAGTGCAAACCTTCGGCGTGATTCTATAACATTCCCACTGAGGCACCCGACAGTGTTGGCTCCTAATATAAATGCTGATCAGTACACCACTAGGCATCACTTTGGTGTTAGCTTTACCGTGCCAGCTTGGGGGAGATTGACACGACGAATCTCAAGGTTACTACATCATGTCAAGTAGATCGGTGTTCCCAAAATTGTTACGTTCTGGGGCGAGGTTTTTACTTCACCCCGACTATCGAAGAACACTTGTGGAGAAACGAAGACTGGCACAGCTTCCTCGTTATGTCGCAGGTGAAACGATGCTGCTCGGTCAGCCACTCCGGTTCTGTGATGCAGCCTCCGTGCTTTCCGCTTATAGGAGCATTTATGAGAACGGCATTTATGCTTTTGACACAGCGAAGATTGATCCAGTGATACTGGATTGCGGGGCAAATGTGGGCTTAGCCGTTCTATACTGGAAGCAACGCTACCCCCACGCTCACATCACTGCATTTGAGGCTGATCCTAATGCGTTCGCCTTACTGAAGCTCAATGCAGCGCATTTGCCCCGACGGATGTTGCCCTCGTGAACAAAGCAGTATGGGTCACCAATGAGGTCTTACCATTTGTCGGGGACGGGGCAGATGGTGGTCATATCGATGACACTAAACATGAAGCAATTGGTGGGAACCAGACAGTGTTTGTGGAGTCAATGAGGCTACGCGATTATCTGTGTGAGCGTTCCGTTGATCTCCTCAAACTCGATATCGAAGGTGCGGAAGTGGATGTCCTAATAGATTGTAGAGAATGTCTCGAGGGCGTGCAGCGAGTCTTTGTTGAGTATCACTCCTTCGTTAACCGATCTCAACGGCTTGACGAGGTCATCTCAGTTCTGCGTGGCGCTGGGTTCCGATACCATGTGCAGCCGGAATGGGTTGCTGCAAGACCTTTCCAGGAACGCGTGATCAACGGCGGCATGGATAACAGGCTCAATATCTTTGGATACCGACTGTGAGGTTGTATCTCCATATGCAATATGAAGCCTGTTTTGGCAGGTTCCATCCTGCCTGCATTGGGGCCAGGCGTCCACGAGACTCAAAGTCCATTGCATGGGAAAGCAAAACAACTTTCTATCTGAGCACAGGGCGTCCACTAGACGGGCACCGCACGTGCAACGTATCGGCTGAATAGGGGCTCGCGTGGGCACACAATGTATACAGCATTCACGAGAAGCAAAGCTATGAATATCTCCCTTACTGTTATCACTCAAGACAGTACAAGGGTGCTCACTGAATTCCGTCTAGAATCACTTTTGGTCCACTACGCACGAAGGCAGAGGAGTTACTTAAATTGTGAGGAGACTTCCCTTTGAAAGTCTTGCTACTTAATTCTAACGACAGCACAGGTGGTGCTGCACGCGCTGTTTACCGCTTGCACGCAGGACTGCATCGCCTGGACCAGGATTCAACTCTATTCGTTGCCCGGCGTAACAGCAGTGACGTGACGGTAAAAGCCTTCTCACCTGCTATAGATTTGTTTAGCCGATTACGTCGCCGCCTGTATCTGGAATGGATCAATCGCGATTATGCTAAATATCGGTCACGGCCTGAGGGATATGAATTATTCAGTGATGCTCGAACGCAATACGGCGCTGCTCCGTTAGGTCAATTACCTTCTTGTGATGTGATCAACTTGCATTGGGTCGCCAGTTTTATTGACTATGAAAGGTTTCTCACTCAGGTTCCCCAACGCAAGCCGATCATCTGGACTTTGCACGATATGAACCCCTTCACCGGTGGCTGTCATTGTGATCAGAACTGCGGCCGGTATCGAAATCGCTGTGGCAACTGTCCACAGTTAGCCTCCGATGATGAAAAAGATCTCTCTCGGCGCATTTGGGAACGCAAGCAAAGAACCTTCACCAAGATTGCGCCAGATCAACTCCACATCGTCACGCCGAGTCACTGGTTGGCTCGGGAAGCCGAACACAGCACTTTGTTGGGAAGATTTCCGATCTCGGTAATTCCCAACAGTCTGGATACCGAGGTCTTTTCACCTCGAGAACGCGACGTAGCTCGCGCGGCGTTGGAAATACCCCAGGAAGCCATCGTGCTATTGTTCGTCTCCGATTGGACAGGTGATAGGCGCAAGGGATTTATGCAACTCGTGCAAGCGCTGTCTGGCTTAAGTAACTTACCTGATATTTTTCTCCTCTCCTTGGGTAAGGGAAAACCAGACCTTGAAATCACCATACCATACCGACATCTGGGACACTTAGAAGATGACCGACTGATGGCCCTCGTCTACAGTGCCGCCGATCTCTTTGTCATCCCGTCTTTACAAGACAATCTGCCTAACACGGTCCTAGAATCGCTCGCATGCGGCACACCAGTGGTTGGCTTCGATGTCGGTGGCATTCCCGATATGGTGCGTCCGGGTATCACAGGTCTGCTGGCTCCGGTTGGGAATGTGGATGGGCTGCGCGAAGCTATCGTTGAACTACTACAGAACCCTGCAATGCGAGCGGAAATGGCAGAGAATTGCCGCCACATCGCGGTAGAGGAATACGCGCTTGAAGTTCAGGCTCGTCACTACATACAGCTCTATCAATCTATGCTGGACAATTATGATTGAATTATTTGGTGCGACTATCGCAATACTTCTGACATGGGTCGTTTTGTTTCTCATCTTTGCCGGCCTTGGTCTACTCGTCCGGCGCGCTTTTGGACTGAGTATACACTGCGCCGAGAATTATCTATTGTGCTTCTGGACAGGATGGGCTATCGTCATCGCCATACTGCAAGTATGGCATCTGTTCCTGCCCATAGGATGGCCTGCCTTTGCGGTGATTTCACTGGTCGGCATAGCCGGTTTGCTCTGGAATGCGCATGATATTTGGCGCTGGATAAGAACGAAGTCCACTCGCAAACTGATTCTTGGCAGTTTCCTTTTCATCGTCGCTGTCTGGTTGGCCCAACGCGCTATGATGCCGCCTTTGGCCTATGACAGCGGCCTGTATCACCTGAATGCCGTGCGTTGGGCGGCATCTTACCCTATCGTTCCTGGTCTGGGCAACCTGCACGGGCGGCTGGCCTTCAATAGTGCCTACTTCCTCTACGTTGCCATGTTGGAAATCGGTCCATGGATTGGAAGATCTCATCATCTGGCCAACGGCCTCCTCTTTTGGGTCCTCTTTGCCCAAATCTTGCTCAGTGGTCTCAATCTACTCGACGTCCGTGACGGTTGGCAAACAAAGGACATCTTCCACGTCCTATTGCTACCTCCAATAATTTTCCAATCCCTAGACATAAATGTTTCCAGTCCCACACCGGACACGGCCATTTTTATTCTAGGAATCGTTCTAACTTCTCAACTACTTAACCTGTTTTCGCAAAAAGACTCCTCTAGCAAAAAGATTAAATATGATCTCTTGGTGATTATCCTTATTGTCTGCATCGGCATCACCGTTAAACTCAATTTTGCCGTATTGGGAGGAGTATCCGCACTTTTGGCGTTCCTTTTTTGGTTTGCTCGATACAGAGACGACCAAATTCAAGCCAGAAAAACACTGGCATGGACCGCCCTATGTATGGTAGCGATCATTCTTCCCTGGATGATACGCGGCGTTATTCTCAGCGGATATATTGCTTATCCCAGCACAATTGGGGCATTCCCCGTAGCATGGCGCATACCGCGGGAGGCAGCCATCGATGAGGCAAATTGGATTCGTAGCTGGGCCCGTGCTCCTGGCATCCATTGGAATCAAGTCCTGGGAAATTGGAACTGGTTCAAACCCTGGGCCTACAACATACTGAAAAACTACTTCAATGTGACAATTCCGCTCCTGCTAACCATTGGCAGTAGCTTGCTCATCTTTCCTTTGCGACTTGTCAAAATTCGAAAGTCCCAAACCATACAATGGGCCATTTTAACACCCTCACTCGCCAATCTCGCATTCTGGTTTATGACTGCCCCAGACCCCAGGTTCGCCGGCGCTTCCTTCTGGATCCTTGGAGCAGGAGCCGTCGCGCTCGCCATCGACCGGATAAAACAGCTAAAAAGAACCACCTTGTCTAGCGCTACCCTTTGCCTGTCTCTCATCCTGTGCATGATCCCCTTCCGTCACATGACCCTTTACTATGGGCCAGGAGAAGATCATGGATTCCACGCTACCCCACGCAGCGAATTGACAACTTTCGTAACGAGGAGTGAAGTGCTTCTCTATACGCCCCAAGAGGGTGATCAATGCTGGGACGCACCACTGCCGTGTACCCCATACCCCAATGCTGACCTGCGCCTTCGTCGGCAGGGAAATCTCGGTAGCGGTTTTCTATTGGAGACCAACGAGTGATCAATATGCATTGTCCAACCTTACATGAATTGCCCCCTGCCTCACCGTCCCGCAGGACCGGATGGCCCTGGACGGAGGAGAGCGAACAACTACCGGCGACGATGCCCAACGGCAAATCCTGGCCCCGGATCAGCATCGTCACGCCATCGTACAACCAGGGACAGTTTATCGAGGAAACGATCCGTTCGGTGCTGCTGCAGGGGTATCCAAATCTGGAATACATCATGATGGACGGTGGTAGTACAGATCGCAGCGTGGAGATCATCCGTAAATACGAACCGTGGCTGGCCTATTGGGTAAGCAAACCTGATGACGGGCAATCGGCGGCGATTGGGGAGGGATTCAACCGGTCTACTGGGAACATACTCGCGTGGATTAACTCGGATGACCGGTATCTTACGGGGACGTTTGCGCGCGTTGCGCGTTTCTTTACAACTCGCCCAAAGGTAGCCTTCGGTTGTGGCGATATCAATAGCATTGATGTCGAAGGAGCGTTCATCAAGCGGGCCTATGTAGTGCGCCCATGGCCCTTTATCACAGCCAACACCGGCTGGCATCGCTGGTTCCAGCAGGGAAGCTTTTGGCGGCGAGATATCTACGAAAAGGTGGGAGGCGTTGACGTGTCACTGCAATTCTGCATGGATACGGAACTATTCATTCGTTTAACCAGGGCCGGGATCGGTCGGAGAATCCCCGGCCCACCTTTAGCAGAATTTCGGAGTCATGAGGCGGCCAAAACCTCTATCTTGTTGGATGTATATGCTCAAGAAACCGCACTCCTGATCAAAAGATACGGTAATCCAAAATGGATCAGTCACCCACGTCTGCTTATGCTTCTATGGCAGTTATGGAACAAGCCACTAGGCTTGCGTAAACGGGTTATTCGCTGGTTGGGATGGGAGTATTGATGCAACCAAGATATTTTGGCACCATTCTAAGGTAAAATATCCATGATTGATGACAAAAACCTGTGGCCAGATAATAATCGGGAATGGCAGATGAGCGAACAATCTGAACCAGGACTGGTCAGCGTGATTATGCCCGCCTATAACCGCGCTCATTTGATCGTCGAGACCATTGATAGTGTCTTTGCCCAAACCTACCGTCCCATCGAGTTAATCATCGTCGACGATGGCTCAACAGACAACTCAGCCCAAGTCATAGATGGGTGGCGCAAGCGCTGTGTGAACGAAACTGGATTCGAGTTGACATATCTTCATCAGGCGAACCAAGGGCCCTCCGCAGCACGCAACCGGGGCCTAATTGCGTCGCGGGGCGAATATGTCCAGTATCTTGATTCCGACGACAGGCTTTCATCGCACAAAATTACAATTCAGATGACATACGCTAAAGAACACCCGGATTATGTGATTCACGGTCCCTGGCGGCTTTTCAACGTTCAGCACGACAGCCTTCATGTTGGTATTCTTAACTCGCCCGATAGTGGGCGTTATCCCTTCACATCTGGCGACTACTTGAAAACTTGGTGCATGGGGTACCTTGAACCCCCACATTGCTTTCTATGGCCGCGCAAGTGGATACATCGCATTGGGCCCTGGGATGAAATGCTTGTGGGGCCGGATGATGTTGAATACCTGGGGCGTGCTTTTTTGCTGGGAATCCGGCTGGCATATGCCCCTGGCAGCATTGCCTATTACCGACTGCACAGTGATGCGGTACGGGTCAGCGGCTCAACATCCGAACGGACTATAGAGTCTATGTTCAGAATGTGCGAAAGGATGGAACGCGGTTTCCGTCAACTGGGACTGTGGGACACCTACGGTCGCTTTTTGGCCTATAAATACTACGAGATTGCCCGGAAAAGCGCCTTACACTATCCAAGACACTACCGAGCTGCTCTGCACCAGTACAAGCTTCTTCGCGAGACCGGTTCCGGCAGACCGGGCACAATACGTCACCGCCTGCTTGCTAGTACTATGGGAATCCGTGCTGCTGAAATATTGTCCTATATGCTTCGGAAGATAGGCCTCTCCGTGCATAAGATTCCTATGAACAGATGCAGTGACTATCAAGAAATGGAAAGCTTGGATTCTGATCAGGGCGGGCGCTAAGATGAAATATATACACAAAAAACTGATAGATATATGCAGCCGTGCAGTTGGAGCTAAGATTCTCATCTTCTCCGGTAACGGCGCTGGCATTGGTAACCGGCTGAAATGCATGGCCTCTTATCATATCTACCACGGCTTGGAGCACGCGTTAATGTTCTGGAATTCAAGAGGGTGGGTTAGTGCACCATTTGGAGCTTTATTTCAGCTAGATGAAATAAAAGGTTTCAACGCTATTGCAGCAAATCTTCGAATCCTCAACGGCTATACTTATCCATCGATGGGAGAGCATGAATACTGGAGACTCAAAGTTAATCCTGAGGAAGTTGATTCATCCTTTATGGTCGAGCGAGATGGGCACGTATTCCCAAGTATAGATTTCCGTTTTCAGGATATCCCGTACACGGTTCGTAGAAAGTATCTCGATTTCTTTCGGCTGCTGCGACCTTCTCAGCAGGTGCAAAAACGTGTAAACTCCGTGGATATCGATGAGTCTTTTATCTCTGTGCATGTTAGAAATCCTGTTAAGGCATCGGACAAGAAAGCAAACGTCTGCGGCATCGATGTATTCATAGAAAAAATGGAGCAGTACCCAAAAGGAACGAAGTTCTTCATTTCAACTATGGGTAGACAGTATTCTGATGAGCTACGAGACGTTTTCGGCAAAAACATAGTGGAACTGCCTGACAAAGACTACACTTCTATGCGGGATGCAGCTGCTGACATGTATCTCCTTAGCAGTGGAAGAGAACTGGTTGTCTCACAAGGTTCGACTTTCTCGGAATGCTCGTGGTGGATGGGAGGTTGTAGGCAGGATGTTACGACGCTCTGGCCTCGATACTTAGAGACTAAAGATATCAATAGGATTGCCTAAACTTCATGAGATCTTTACGTAACATGTGCAAAATGCCTAAAAATAGCCGTTTAGGGTGCCATTTGCACGCTTTCAGTAGATGAGCCAAAATTTTGAGGTCAATGGTGATATTCGGTGATGGGGCATTCTTAATGTGTTGCTTGATATGAAGACATTTGAGTGGTTGGTGGACAGGGCCAACTTGATTCTGAAGTTCGACCCGGAATACGATATCACCCTGCAAATGCCGTTTAATAGTGGCGTGTTTGCTTCGCATTGCAATGCAATCGACAAAGAACAAATGTTCACTGATTTTGAGCGCGCTTCGGCCTTTCAAGCCCCCCCAATCGACCCTAAACCGCTAATCAGTTCACGTGATACTCTGTTTAAGGTTGATCAAGGATTTTTAAAGTGGTTTGTCACCGGCCGCAGAATGACCGTTACAAGGCTAGATGACCTCTGGGTGAGAGACAAAGCCCGATTCGCCAAAGAGATAGACAATGTCTGACAGCGAAAACTTCGTAGCCTATATCATTCATCAGCATCCCAGCCTGCGCACTACATTCATCCGCAGGGAGATTGATGCACTGCGTGCGAAAGGACTGAGTGTAGAAGTTTTTTCGTTACGTCCTTGCGATACAGCCAGTCTGAAAGGAGACGCCGAAGCATTAGCCCACATGGAAAGCACGCATTACTTGCCGATACATCCTCTCGCCTCCGCTTACGTTTGGGCGACTCTGAGGGAAAGCTTCCGGTCGCCAAGAAAGATTTTACGCAATCTTTTCCTGGCACTTGAGCCGGGAGCAGGTTCGATAAGTCGATGGCAACATAGCTTTCACGTTTGGCGTGCCGCGTGGCTGGCTCAAAAGCTGAGAACGATGGGAAACTGCCGCCATCTCCATGCCCATTTTTCCGGTTCCGCAACGACCACGGCCTTAGCGGCAGCCCGGTTGTTGGGCATCAGCTTCAGCTTTACCAGTCACACATCCATGGATCCTACCCCACTGGTGCAATTGAAGGAAGCGCGGTTTGTGGCCTCTATCAGCGAATATGATCGCCAGTACCTTCTCGAAAATGTTCCGGCAGAGGAACGTGAGGAGATTCGCCAAAAGATTCACATCATTCATTGCGGGATCCCCTTAGCACAATGGCCCTTTACACCTCGTTATTGGGATGGCTCCGACAAGGATGCAATCCCAACAATTCTTTCTGTGGGAGCAGTGGAAGAGAAAAAGGGGCACGATATATTGCTTCAAGCCTGCCATTTGTTGCGGGATCAAGGGATGCGTTTCCGTTGCCGCATCATTGGTGGGTACGCGGGTATGGATTTACACCCTTTGGTAGGGGAACTTGATCTCCAAGACACCGTCACGCTGCTAGGTGCCCTGCCACAAGAAGCAGTAAAAGAGGAATTATTAAACTGCGACATCTTTGCTCTGGCATGCCGGAGAACATCTACTGGAAACTCTGATGGAATTCCTGTGGCGCTGATGGAGCCTATGGCCATTGGCCGGCTTGTGGTTTCCACGCGCGTCGCGGGTGTGCCCGAGCTGGTCATTGACGGTCAAACAGGT
>Ga0334889_1004779_pt1 | contig 11782 bp, 15 predicted proteins | sample GraSluR1_MG_2_FD_207222 | JGI IMG/M metagenome (GOLD analysis project Ga0334889, IMG submission 207222) | Sludge microbial communities from methane-producing bioreactor in Wageningen University, Netherlands - Granular Sludge_8_08-R1 | ecosystem: Engineered > Bioreactor > Anaerobic > Unclassified... | reverse complement strand
TGAAATTATATGCAGTGGCTCGTTTGATGTTTAGAGACTTAATAAGGAATATTCAGGTCTCCTGGGTGAAGCTCGGTTTTAAATTTGCCCAATTATGTTTAACTGCAGGTGCAAACGATCTGGGAGGCACTTTAGGTGAGGAAAACATATCCAGATCAGCAGGGGCAAAACACGGAGTATACACCCCACCCTCTAATTTAGAGAGAATAATTAATGATGCAGGACGCATTCCAGCCCAAAGAGACACATTATACCAAAATATACAACTAATATAAAAGGGATTATCTTATTTTTGAATAAATTGATCTGCAATGGATTAAAGATTCACTTATTTTAACAGACTAGATCTCCACGATAATTTCATTTCTCCGGAAAAATCCAGGTATTAGAGGATGATTATATTGGGCTACAATAAAATTAGATTTAGCTTCTAAATTATTATCTGCAAGCCATTTTTTCAATTCATCAATTTTTTTTTGAGCCAGATTTTTCCTTGCTCTGCCCGAAAATCTTAATACAACATTTTTTTGATCCTTAACTTCTTTAAACTGAATTCTTTTATCGTTAGGTAATGGAAGAGTGTCTAGGGTATACTTAGCTGGCATGGTAAAGGATATGCGATATACATGTTCACCTGTTTTCTCTTCGGTTACAGGTGCAGTCATGGATATTTTTTTTCCTCCATTTAAGAATTCTTCTGTAACCGGAGTGGTCATTTTTATCCTTTCAGATTCAGTTAATTCTTCCTCGGTAACTGGTATGGTCATGGGAATCTTTTCAGATTCCTTCATGTTTTCGCCAGAGACTGGAGCCGTCATGGGAATTTTTGATTTCTTATGATTGTTCCCGAAAATATAACCGGCTAGTATAGAAAAACCATGACCCAGTGCAGTATCATAATCTTCATCCACGTTTACCTGCGCTAATATATAACCCGGATACCTTCTTATCTCTATATTTCCATCCTTACTTTCAACAGTGTATTCTGGACTTTCCGTAATATGAAACCCCCCAGAGTATTTTTTCAAATAAAATTTTTTTAGCAACACTTTTCAAATAACTTATTTTCTTAAGAGTTCTTCAATTATTTGAACTCCTGTAGAGGTTCCTAATTTATCTGCCCCAGTTTTAATCATCTTTTGGGCAGTTTCTAAATTTCTTATACCTCCTGCAGCTTTTATCTTTACGTCTGAGCCTACAGTATTTCTCATTAGTCTCACGTCTTCAACAGTTGCACCACTAAGGCCTCCATAGGCAGTAGATGTTTTAACATAATCAGCACCAGCAGCTTCAGCAATTAAACATGCCCGGATCTTCTCCTGATCTGTTAAAAGGGCGGTTTCCAGTATCACCTTAACAATTTTACCATCTGCAGTATTTACCACACCAGCAATGTCTTTTTCTACTATATCATCCCGGCTGGATTTTAATGCCCCAATATTCATAACCATATCCACTTCATCCACGCCTTTATCAACGGCTTCTTTGGTTTCAAAAGCTTTGGTTGCAGGTGTTTGAACGCCTGTTGGAAATCCTACTACCATACACACTTTTATACTGGTATCTTTTAAGATTTGAACTGCTAATTCTGCATTGGTTGGCGTGACGCAGGCACAGGAAAATCCATATAGTACTGCTTCATCACATAACTTTTTTATATCTTCCTGGGTGGCATCGGGTTTTACATTGGTATGATCAATTCTTTTTGCAAATTCCTGGGGAGATTCGCTTATTTGAGTTATAAAATCACCTCTTAATTGGTTTTAATAATTACGAATTTTCATGGCTATTTTAATGATTTGGACATGTAGGGTCCTTTAAGTTCGTATCCAAATTTGCGATAGTAATTCCTAACCCCTATTCCACTGTTTATTAAAATTTTCTTTTTATCGAATGATTCTAGGGATATGCGTTCTGCTTCTGCTAAAAGTTCTTCTCCAAAACCTTTATGCTGCCACATATCTTCAACCTTTTTACCCAAAGGTATCATAGGGCCATATACATGCAGTTCCCGTACCAGGGCAGTTTTATCATCTATTTCTCGGCGGTGAGCTTTATCTGATGGAATTCTTAACCTTAAAAATCCAATTAGAATATTTGATTTAATATCTTCAAATGATAGGAATATTTCCCGGCCTTCACCTGCTTTATACTCTTCTTTTACAATTTTGACATGTTCTATTTGGGGAATTGTTCCATGAATTGCTTTGTGTCCAACTTCTCGGCAGCGTATGCATTTACAACTTATTCCATGTTCTTGTATTTTATTGTAAACTAACTCACCAAGATTAGATTTTTTTACCCCAGCTTCAATTAATGGTGAAGGAATATCTCGCTGAATGCGCATAGTTCTAACCCATTTGGGAAGGATCTTTTTTATCTCTACTATTAAATCCACGGCTTCTTCTGTAGTGTATGGGCTATATTCCCCTTTTTTCCACATTTCATATAATTTGCTTCCTTTGGTTACCAAGCAGGGATATATTTTGAGCATATCTGGTTTGAATTTAGGATCAGAGAAGATCCGCTTAAATATGCGCATATCCCGGTCAAAGTCAGAGAAAAGTCCGGGCATAAGGTGCATGGCTACTTTAATCCCTGAGTCTCTAAGGATCCGGGATGATTCCACCACATCATTAATGTCATGGCCACGTTTTACCCGTTGATATATGAAGTTGTAAATGGTTTGAACACCTAATTCCACCCTGGTTACTCCCATTTTAAGCATCCGATCCACATCCTGAACTTTACAGAAGTCGGGGCGGGTTTCAAAGGTCATACCCACATTTCTAATTAATGATTTTTCGTTGGCTTTTTGGATGTCAGCAAGATATGTGAATTCAGTATAAAAATCAGATAATGAATTTGGAGATTCCTTCGTGTCGTTGGATACATTGATGGAGGGTTTTTTCACTCCAAAATCCACCATAGCCTGCAGACATTTTGTAACAAACCATTCCTGATAACATAGGAAATGGGCGGGGAATGTACCTCCCATTATTATTAGTTCCACCTTATCCAATGGGTGTCCAATGCTTTCTAACTGTTGAAGTCGGTTGTAAACTTGTTTGTAGGGATGGAAATCGTATATTCTAGCCCTTAAAGCAGCAGGTTCTTCTCCAGTATAACTAGGGGGTGCTTTTTCACTTTCTGGGCAGTAAAGACATCGGCCATGGGGGCATTCTGTAGGCTGGCACATGACTGCCACAATGGCTACTCCAGAGAGTGTTCGGGTTGGTTTTTTTCTTAAAATAGTTGATATATCTTTTTTCTCCTGAGGAGATGCGTATTTTAGTATAAGGGAATTGCTCATAAACTTTTCTAGGTCATAATCTCTACAAATTTGATGTTTAACCTTTTCTAATTCTTTTTTATTCTTTATTTTTCCAGACTTTATCTGTTCTATGATGAGTCTGCAAGCATTTTCCATTCTTAGAAATCTCCTATAAAATTTTTGTCTTTAAACTTATTTAAATTAATATTTTATTAAAATAGATTTAATTTTTAATTTTAATAAATTAAGATAACTTTTTAATTAACAAATAGGGTAAATTCATTTAAACAGATTACATTTTCTGATTTTTCTGGCTTAAAATCTCTAAAACCCTCATGATATCGGTTTTGGATATTATTCCCACCAATTTTTCATCTTCCATTACTGGTAGTCGGCCAATATTGTTTACGGTTATTTTGTTAAGTGCATCTACTACCCCTTCATTAGGAGTAGAGGTTATGACTTTCTCTGTCATTATTTCTTTAATGTTAATGTTTCTTTTGGTATCCGGTATCTGAGATATATCATGAAAAGTAACAATGCCTACCAATTTGCCTTCATCCAGCACAGGGTATCCCATATGTCTTTTCTGATACATGGTTTTTAATGCATCATCTATTGTAGTATATGGATGGAAAATTTTAACCTCTTTGGTCATAATGTCTTTAACAAAAACATCTTCTAAAAGTGATGAGATCACAGTAGATTTATACTCCTGATCCGCCCCAATATAAATAAATAGAGCAACTAAAACTAGGAATGGATTAAAAAGGATTAATAACCCTACAATAGCCATAATAATCGCAAGTTGTTTACCAATACTAGCTGATAGTTTAGTGGCCCTGAGATAGTTCATTCTCTTAGCCAGAATAGACCTTAAAATCCGACCCCCATCCATGGGAAATGCAGGGAGCATGTTAAATCCACCCAGTACCACATTAACCAGGACAAAATCGTAGATAAAAGCTGAATAAACAAGGGGAATAATACCTTGAACTGCTACTAGAATAAGATAAAAAACCGCGGCAATCACAAAATTAGTCACTGGACCGGCAATGGATATCCAAAGTTCCTGAACAGGATTTTTTGGTACTTTTTCCATTTGGGATACTCCACCAATAGGTAGGAGTATTATTCTCTCTATTGCCACACCATACCTCTGAGCCACATAGGAATGACTTAATTCATGGATGACCACAGTGACAAAGAGTAAAGTAATTAATACTGCCAATTGAAGTTGAATAAAATTTAAAAATACCATAGCATATATGAATAAAATCAGGAACAAGAATGAAACGTGTAGTTCTATGGGAATTCCAAAAACAGTTATCAACTTTAAGGATGAGCGCATATTCACACCATTTTTTTTAGAATATTGATAATAACCAATCAAGATTGTTAACTAGACTAATATTTTCTCCTTCATGCATCTTAAAACTATTTTTCTCAAAAATCAATATTATTTAATCATTAATTTTTGCAGATATCATGAATATTAACCATAACAATCCAATTTTAGCCTCTGATAAAAATTATATATTCCAATATATAGAATATTAATAGGTGTTTTAATGGAAGTAAGCGAATTTTTAGGGAAAAAAGTTCTTGATAAAACTGCTAATAATGTTGGCAAAGTAACAGACATGGTTGTAAAACCTGCAGAAGGGTTAATAACTAATATTACAATATCCGAAGGAGAAATACCTCCTTGGGTTAAGAGTTTCGTGGTAACCCCGGAAGAACTGGATAAAATTGGAGATTATGTAGTTCTAACCATTGACCTGAAAGAAATAGAAAATAGAATGGAAGAATCTGAAGAAGAACCAGAAACAACTAAATTAGAAATAGAAGAGGATTGAATTTCAATCATATATAATCAACATAATCAATGGGGGTGTTTTTATGGAAATTACTGATGCACGTGGAAAACCAATTTCAAAAGGTTCACATGTTATATATTCTGGAACCGGAACTATAGGCGAAGTATTCGACGTCAAAATTGAAGAAAAGGGATCATGGGCAAAAATGGAAAATGATCTGTGGTACAACAGTGAATACCTGGAAGTATTGGATAAAATAGAAAAATCAAAAACTAAAAAAGTCAAAGAAGAGGATATCAAGTCCAAAATTGATAAAATGAAGCAGAACTTAGAAGATGTTGATATGAGTTCTGAATTATGCGATGGTGGAGGATAAAAAGCCATCGTATAATTTTTAATTAAATTTGTTTTGGCTATAATTAAATGTCCTACATTTTATAATATTTTTCTTAAAAAATTGATTAGTAAAATGGAATAGGTTTATAAATGGAATATGAATTTTTAGAACGACTGAATCACGGCCCTATTGATTTTATTACCCAAACCAAGTACTGGATCGTATTCCTTGACCGTGACCAGAAAAATCTGGGTACATGTGTGGTGGCCCTGAAAAGGAAAGCAAATTTATTATCATCATTAACCCCAGATGAGTGGAAAGAGTTTAAACAAATTGTCCGGCTTTTAGAATCTGGTTTAAAAAAGGCTTTCAATGTAACCATGTTCAATTGGGGATGTCTTCTAAACACGGCTTATATTAAGCTCCCACCACATCCTCAAGTGCACTGGCACTTGATTCCCCGTTACCGTGACCCGGTAGAATTTCATGGAGTAATATTTAATGATCCCTGCTTTGGTAAGAGTACTTTAACGGCCCAGGACGACAAGTTGGATTTATCTCTAAAATTTAGAGCAAAAATAATTTCAGTTATCCGTGAAAATTTGAATTGGGATAATTTTTAGTGTTTTTCATTAGTTTATAATGGTTTTCTTTGAAATTGAAGTCATTCTTAAAGATTTTTCTTATTGTATTTTTTAAATATTAGTTACTCTTTTTTCTTTCTTAAAAGAGGTAGGGTTAGTATAACCCCTCCCAATGAAAGTATGGTGAATATTAAGAAAATAGTATTCATACATCTTAAAAAACATTCAGCACTGACCCTTGATAGTACAGAAGTTCCCATGGAAATGCTGAATATCATTATGACCACACCCATACTCAGTAATTGACCCGTAAAAACCATGTTGGAGACAGTGGCTGATGCCATTCCATAATATTTTTTGGAAACAGAGCTCATGGTGGCATTGGTAATTGGGGACGAAAAAAGAGCAACTCCTGCACCAACCAAAATTAAACCCAGAACTAAAAATTCTACCGGTGATTTTCCATTTAAATTTGCAAATATTAAGAGTCCTAGAGAAGTTAATATAAGTCCGGCTGTGGGCACAGCGTTAACTTTGATCTTATCTGAGAGAACACCAGTGTAAATGGACAATAAAACCACGGCTAAAGGTTGTATAACCAGAATTAATCCTGTTAAATCTGGTGAAATTAATTTCACTGACTGCAGATAAAAACTAAGAAGAAACCACATGGCCGAGGTAGAAATTTGCATAATTAATATGGTAACGGTGGAAATTGCGAAAATCCTGTTTCTAAACAGGTTTATATTTAAAATAGGAGTTTCAAACTTCAACTCCCACCATGCAAAAAGTATTAAACCCATTAATCCTAAAATAATTGATAAAATGCCTTGATAGCTGTTAATAAATGAGATTCCATACATGATAACCAGTATTGATAGTAAATAAATAAATGCTCCTTTATAATCAAATCTGTCTCCTTCGGCATCTCTCCAATCTTGAGGAAATTTCCAGAGGATCAGGAGTAGTAAAAAGAATCCTAAAGATAGTACAAATAGAAATATGCTTCTCCAACCTAGTGAAGTTGTAAGAAAACCGCCAAGTATGGAACCAGCTAAAATTCCGGCGTATACAGCAGTCACATAGGCCCCCAAAGCCCCTCCTCTTTGTCCAGTTTTGAAAACTGAACTTAAAATGGCCACGGCATTAGCATAGATCATGGAAGATCCCAAGCCTGTGAAAAAAACAGATATTAATAGTACAACACTGGAGTTACTAAATAAAGCTACTATTGATGCCAATGTAAAAATCAAAACGCCATACTGAAATATTCTTTTGCGCCCGTATATATCACCAATTTTTCCAAAAACCAGTAGGAATGCGGCGTTACCCAGTATGAATGAGGTGGGTATCTAAGTTACAAACAGGGCATCCAACATGAATTCCATTCCAATGGAAGGAACGGCTATGTTCAGGGCAGTTCCCATAAATGGGATTAAAAATGCTCCAATAGATACTATTAACAATGGGATTTTTTGATTGTTATTCACTAATCACACCATTTAATACATTTTTGATATCTGTTTTAAACATTTTTCCATTTGTTATAGCCCTAATTCGAATCCTTTCTGGATTATGGATGTTCATTATAATTATGAGGCCTGATTAATTTTAGGGTATGGAACATTTTATATGTAAGTAAAACATAAATACCGACTGTCGGTATGTAAGAGATATTATGACCATAAAAAAATCAAGAGAAAAAAGGATAGAAGAAATAACCCAGGCTGCAGTAGATGAATTTCTGGAAAAAGGCTATGAAAACACTTCTATGGAAGCCATAGCCCAAAGGGCAGGAGTAAGTAAAGGTGGACTTTATTATCACTTTAAAAGCAAAGACTTGATCTTAATGTTTGTCAATGAAAAGATAAGCAAGAATATAGAAAAAATCATGGTCCAGGCCCTTAAATCAGGATCAGTAAAAGAAAGACTCCTTTTTTTCATTGAAAATTATCTCAATTACTGGATAAATCATCCCCAAGAGTTTACTATCATATTTTTGTCTGTAGCCAAAATTTTGGACAAGCCTGAACTTTTAGGATATTATCAAAGATTTACCAGAGATTATTTTAAATATTTTGAAGAAATGTTTTCTTGTGGAGTTCAATCTGGCGAATTTAAATCTCATAATACTCGAACCAGTGCTTTAACCTTAGTTGCAGCCCTGGACGGTATTTTAAGTTACATGATCGTAGATGATAATTTAAAACTGGAGGATGTAATTCCACATTTTGAAGATAAATTTATAAAACCAATAGAAATTGGGATTAAGATAAGTTAATTAGAGTAAAATGGTAGATTAGGTTGATTAGATGAAAAATATTGATTTTTACTACTTTTCAGGCACAGGAAACACTTACCTTGTGATTAAAAAAATGACTGAAATATTTAAAAAAAATAGTGTTGAAACCAGGTTGTTTCGGATTGAAGATTCCAGTCCCAATGATATAAATTTGAATCATACTATTGGCTTGGGATTTCCTGTTGCAGAATTTTCTACCTTTAGTTTTGTATGGAAATTTATCAAGAATCTGCCTAAATCTCAAGGTACTAAAATATTCATGGTAGACACTTTGGCAGGCTTTTCTGGAGGTATGGTAGGCCCCCTCAGAGTGATAGTCAAAAAGAAAGGATACACCCCTATTGGTGCAAAAGAAATAATAATGCCTCCTAATATATTTTATATCCAGGATGAATCAACAAATAAGGAAAAAGTTGAAAAAGGACTGGTTGAAGCTGGAAAATATGCATGGGATATAATTGAAGGAAGGTCCCGGTGGGGAAGAGTACCCGTACTATCAGATGCCATTTATTATGCTTCCATTTTAGGTTTGAAATTAACCCATTCCCATATCAATCAAAAATATTTCCATATAAAAGTAAATGAAGAAAAATGCAGTAAATGCGGTTTGTGTGCAGATTTATGTCCAGTAAATAATATCCAATGGAGTGAAGGCAAATATCCAGTTAGTTTAATAAATTGCGAATACTGTTTAAGATGTACCTCTTTTTGTTCCAATGGTGCAATATCACCTTCATTTAATTATAAAGGCAAAACTTATCGCGCAGTTAAGGCTAAAGATCTTCTTAGAACTAATTCAGATTGATTAATATAATTATTAACTCAATAATGCATTTTTCACGAAAAATCCATTTTTATCTGATTTTTATAAGCTTGAAGTGCTGATGGCGAAGAATCCAACCTCAACTTGAATATGCTACCATCGTCGTTTTCCCAGTTTTCATGCTAGTAACACATGGCTTTAATTTTAGGATGTTCTTCAACTTATCTAGAAAAAACTGCTGTTAAAATTAAACCGCCATCTATTAATTATGTATTACACATAGTTAATTATAATCAAATTATTCAGTCAAGGACTTAAATATAATTATTTAGGGGTGAGATTATGGAGATTCAAAGGGGAAGCATATTCAAACCAGAAATAAATTACTATAAAATAGCTGGTATAATATTGATGGTAACATTTATACAGTTTTTTATGGCAGTGACCATAGCCGAGACCCAGTTTCCAGGTTACAGTACAGCTGACAATACATTAAGTGATCTGGGGGGCACTGTTGTACCGGTGGAACCTTCTGCTACAATATTCAATGTTAGCGTAACTTTAATGGGAATTTTAGCCCTGGCAGCAGTGTATTTAATATTAAAAAGTGGTGGTTGCCGACTGTTTTCAGCGTGTTTGGCCCTGATGGCAGTGGGGACAATAGGAGTTGGACTATTTCCCGGGTACACCGGCGGGCCACATGTATTTTTTGCCATGATGACCTTTATTTTTGGAAGCTTAGCCTCAATTTTTTCCTACAGATTAGGTCTTAACATACCAATGGTCATAATATCCATGATACTGGGATTTACCGCACTTTTAGTTATAATATCCTTGTTCATATTCGGTGATGGAACTGGAAATCCATTGATAGCAACTTTGGGTGATGGCGGAGCTGAAAGATTATTTGCATATCCTGTACTTCTCTACCTGGTGGCACTGGGAGGATATCTTACCAGCCGGGGAGAAGACTGGGTAAGGTTGAGAGTTAAGGGATGAAATTTTCCTAAACATTTTTTTAAAATTGATGATTTATTTTGGTAAAATTCCAGATAATTTTCAACTAGTTTTAGTCTTTTACACTTTTATCCTGCACACTCACACAAAACCGGCAAAGTGCACTGGGTGTTTTTAATTGTTTCTCTTTAACTGGACATAGGAACACTCCATCCTTATAACGTAGTCTAAAACCCCCCGGAAAACTGGTACCTACTGGATGTATTGATTCCTCTTTTATGAATGTGGTGTATACTGGAATAATCTTAGCAATCTTTATAAAAGGTAATTCATTGTTATCATTTCTTTCAAGAGCTTCTTTTTCCTGGAGGTGGAGTATTTCTAACATTTCCTTAAGTTTTTGATTATCCACATAGCTCTCATATTTTATTCTGTCATCTTTAAGTTCCCGCAGTCTCCTGAAGAAGGCATCGGTAAATCTTTTAATATAATCTTCCCGATACTTTTTTTGCATGTACTTGGCATCTTCCCTTAGAAAGGCGCTGGCCCTCATAATATCATTTATATTGATATAGGAGGCTTCCTTCTTTAAGATATTTAGAAGGTCCATTTTAAGGATTTTTTTATCTAAATCAATTTCATCTATTTTATTCATAAATGATCATCCTAAATTATGTCTTCATCTTGAATAGCAATACAGAATCCACACACTGCATTGGGATTATCCTTCTGTTTGTCTTTCACAGGACAGTAATAATCCCCATTTTCATATTTAACCTCAAATCCACCAGGAAATGGTGTTCCCACTATATGGATAGGTTCCTCCAATATATAAGTAGTGTAAAGGGAAATGATTTTATAAATCTTGAAGAAATGAGAATCTACAGAACGAACTTTAATCACCAGTTTTTCCTGATCATCTAAAAGTTGCATGGAATCTTGAAGTTCTCCCATATTGAGGGAACCTTTATATTTATTATTATCATCTTTTAGTTCTTTTACTCTTAAAATAAAACCTTCAACATATGATTTGATAAATTTATCTGCATATTTTGGTTGTACAAATTTTGCTTCTTCTAATAGAAATCCACAGGCCCTCATCACGTCAGAAATATGAATATCCTTCATCTCTAGTTTTAAGAATACTAAAAGATCCTGTTTAGTATCTAAAAAATCAATTTTATCAGTCCAAAGCATTTAAATCTTCCGTAAAAATATTTTCAATTTTGTCATTCGGCATTAAACTTCTTTTTTATTGATTCAGCGATTTTAGGTCCTATACCCTCAACTTTCATGAGTTCCTCTTTAGAAACATAGCTCAAATCACTGCCAAAGGTATTACACAGTGCCCGTGCCCGTTTTCTACCCAGCCTTTTAACACTAACTACTAATGATATTACATCGTCTTTTACACCATAGTACAACCGGGCCGATAGTTTATCCAGTTTGTCTGTATAAGAATAGATACCAAAAACCTGACAGATATCTCTGTAGAACTTTATCATTTGAGATGCTTCATAGGCTGCACGTCTTGTGGCTGCTGCATAAACATTAAATGCATTTTCAATCTGGTACTCAGTTCGCTCGTCAATCCACTCTATTAACGTGGCAGCAGTGGCTTCTGCCAGTCCTGTGTCAACAACGAATATTCCTTTATTATTCAATTTATCCCGGACGGGCTCCTTGCTCTTACGGCCTTTGAATGCGATTTTTGGCATGTCCGGAGTTTTTGAGATTTCGTATAT
>Ga0334889_1004768_pt1 | contig 11801 bp, 11 predicted proteins | sample GraSluR1_MG_2_FD_207222 | JGI IMG/M metagenome (GOLD analysis project Ga0334889, IMG submission 207222) | Sludge microbial communities from methane-producing bioreactor in Wageningen University, Netherlands - Granular Sludge_8_08-R1 | ecosystem: Engineered > Bioreactor > Anaerobic > Unclassified... | reverse complement strand
CAGGCGTGCGCCTCAGGACCCACCTGGCAGCCGGGTCGCGCTCCGGCCGGCTCACATATAGGCTCTGGCAGCCTCCAGTCTGGCCAGCACGCGACTTCGACCCAGACCGGCCACCAAGTAATAGAGCTCCGCACCCTCGTTGCTACCCGTCAGCGCCACCCGCAGGGGAAGGTAGATCGACCGGCCCTTGATCCCCTGCTCCTTGCACGCGCCGGCCACCATGCGCATGACCGCGCGACCCTCCTCCGCCGCAAGGTACTCCTCCTCAAACTGCGCGAGTGCCTCCTCCAGCAGGGCGAAGACCTCGGTGACTCCCGGCTCCTTAAGGGCGGCAACGTGTGGGTTGTCACCGAGGTTCACCTCGGCTGTGAACACCGCCGCGTACGTGGGAGCTTCCTCCAGCGTGACCAGATTGGACTGGATGGCTGCCGCCACCACCTCACGCCGACCCGGCTCCAGATGGATTCCTGCCTCACGGAGGAAGGGCTCCGCCCGAGAGTACAGCTCGGCAGGGCTGAGCCCGCGCATGTAGACCCCGTTGAGCCAGTTGAGCTTGTCGAGATCGAAGATGGCCGGGCTCTTCGACACCCTCTCCATGGTGAACGCCTCTACCAGCTCCGGCAGGCGGAACAACTCCCGCTCGTCACCCGGATGCCAAGCGAGGAGGGCGAGGTAATTGACCATCGCCTCGGGCAGGTAGCCGAGGTCGCGGAACTCACCAATGCTGGTGGCGCCGTGGCGCTTGGACAGCTTGCCGCCGTCGGGCGCATGGATCATGGAGTGATGAGCATACGTAGGCGGCTCCACTCCGAAAGCCTGGAACAGGAGAAGCTGGCGGGCGGTGTTGGTCACGTGGTCCTCGCCGCGAACGACATGAGTGATCTTCATGCCCATGTCGTCAATCACCACGGCGTAGTTGTACGAGAAGCCCCCGTCCGTGCGCTTGACGATGAAGTCACCGATCACGTCAGATGAGAAGGACAGGTGCCCGCGGATCATATCCTGGTAGTCGACCTGGCCCGGCGGGACTCTGAATCGGACGGTGGCCTGCTCACCCGCCGCCAGCCGCGACTCCACCTCGTCCGCCGACAGGCCGGCGCAGCGACGATCGTACTTGGGCATCTCCCCGCGCGCCAACTGCGCTTGCTTCAGCTCGTCCAGTCTCTCCTGGCTGCAGAAGCAGTGGTACGCGTTCCCCTGGGCCAGCAGTCGACGGACGCCTTCTTCGTACAGGTGGGAGCGCTCGCTCTGACGATAGGGTCCGTACGCCCCCCCCGCATCCGGGCCTTCGTCGGCAGAAAGACCCAGCCAATGGAGGTCGCGGGTGATGCTGTGTTCGTGCTCACGCAGAGAGCGCTTCATGTCGGTGTCCTCTATCCGAAGCACGAACACGCCGCCCTGGTGGCGGGCGAACAGGTAGTTGAAGAGCGCAGTGCGGGCGCTGCCGATGTGCAGGCTCCCGGTGGGGCTGGGCGCGAAACGGACGCGAACTGTACTCATGGGAGTCCCATCTGGTCGACGCAAAACCGAGGCGCCGTCTCACGCGCGGCGCGGGTCTCTATCGTACCGCAGGGACGCGAACGCAGCCAGCAGTGGGCGGGGGGGGGGGGGGCCCCCCCGCCCCCCCCCCCCCCCCCGCCGCTCCTCTGCGAGGTGCAGCGCGTTGGCTACAGAGTGCCGTGCAGGTCGTGCAGCACCAGGCCGGTGGGCAACTTGGGGTAGAAGTAGGTGGACTTCTGGGGCATGCGTTCGCCGGTCAGCGCGATCTCCTTGACCTCGCTCAGCTTGGTGGCGTTCATGAAGAAGCCCGCTTGGTACTCGCCGGCGGCCAAGGCACGAAACGCCTCGTCGGTCTCCTTGAAGAACGACACGTGCGTTCCTGCGGTGATGTCTTCGGGAGTGATGGACAGCAGCGGCTCGAGTACACCTTTCTGCAGCACAGTCACGTCGAGCCTACGATAGGCGGGGCTCGAGCCCGCATCGCCTTCCCCGGCCGACAGCGACAGCGGGTCGGCTTTGAGAACGAGACCGTAGCTCGCTCTGGTCTCGGCGATAAACAGGCCGAGAGCGGTCGGACCATCCGCGTGGGTGTCGAGGAAGCTGCTGATGGCCGCGGGAGCGTCACCGGCGTTGTCGCTGAGGTGCTCCACGTGGAAGGCGTGGCCCAGCGATTGGGGAAGAGCCAGGATCTGCTCGAGCGGCACCGACCGCACGAGCCGGTGGGTACCGAAGATGGCGAGGCCTGGATCCTCCATGTTCACGAGGTAGACGAGGGCGTACTCCCATGCTCCGTTCTTGTAGCCGGGGTTCTCGGCCCCTACGGTGTCACGATAGCGAAGAGCGGTCTCGTAGCGGTGATGGCCGTCGGCGATGAGAAGCCGTACATCGGCCAGCGCCCGGTTCATGGCGCCCAGCACTTCAGGCCGGGAAGTGGGCCACACTCGTATGACCACGCCTTTCTCGCTTGCGATAGTGGCGAAGGGAGCCGCGTCGGCGTTGCGTTCCCAGGCCGCCATGACGGCGTCGCCGGGAAGCGAGTAGAGCATGAACACGGGGCTGAGGCTCATCTCGGTCGCACGCATGAGACGGAAGCGATCCTCCTTGGGCCCCGAAAGGGTGGTTTCGTGCGGATAGACGCCGCCCTCGTCGAAACTCTCCAGCTTGAGGCACGCGAGAAAACCACGCCGAGTGCGCGTGCGTCCGTCGGGTCCGGCGAAGGTCTCTTCGATTACGGTGATGCCGGGCTCCGTGTCGCGCACGAGCACGCCGGACCGCCTCCACTCGTCGAGCGAAGCGGCGGCTCTGGTGTAGCGATTGGATGATGCATTGTCATCCGGGTACTCGAGGCCCAGATCGACCCGTACGATGTTCACGGGACTGCGCTCGTAGAGGTCGCGCTGCAGTTCGGGACCGATGACGTCGTACGGTGGAGCAATGAGCCTCTCAAGGGGGCCGCCCTTGTCGAGGTCGTATCTCCAGGCTCGGAACGGAACGATGGTTGGCACGAGTGCCTCACCCCCCTTGTTTGCCGGTACCGCCAGCTTCGCGGATACGCCAGTACGGCAAATGAGCTTTCATCATAGCAGATGCCCAACCACCCACGGTCGGGTAGTACGGCGTAGTTCCCGGGCCGTGGGGGTAGTATCCTTTCGTCTGGTTATTCGTGTGCTGCATAGGGAGACTCGGGAGCCACGACTCACAGGGAGGCTTTCATGGACATCTGGAACAAGATTGAAGCCGGCATCAAAAGAGTCGCCGAGGAAGCCGACAAAGTCGTCGACCAAGGCCGGATGAAGGTGGACGAACTACAGCTCGAGCGGCAGCTGGATTCAGTGGCGAAGAGGCTGGGCTACCTGGAGTACGATGCCTTACGGGGGCGCATCAGCGATGCGTCTGCCCGCCAGGCCGCCCTCGACGAGATGACGGCCTTGGAGGACCAGTTGATTCAGCTGAAGGCGCAGAAGGAGGCCGCCAAAGCCCAGGCCGAGGCCGAAGCCCGCACCGCCGCCGAACCCCAGGATGCCGGAGAGCCCGCGGCGGAGGGGCAGTACGCACCGACCGGTGCTCCTTCGACAGGTGGGGAGGGCCAGGATCAAACGGCCGAGGCACCGCCGGAAGCGCCGCCCGTATCCGAGCCCGGAGCCACGGCGCCTGAGCCCGAGAAGCCTGAGGGCTAGGACCGCATGGTGGGCGAAGACATCGACAGACTGCCGGCGGCTGCGTGTGCGGATATCCTGGCGGGTGGACCGGAGTGGGCCGAGCGGTTGCGCCGCCCGGCGCGTTTCACCTTGGACACCCCTTTCACCTTTCCCGGCAAGGGCGTCATGAGGCTGATGGTCGAATCGGATGGGTGTCGTGTGCGCGTCTCGGAGCAGGGGGATCTCTTGCGCTACCTGGAGTCCCAAGGGCTCGATCCGGCACTCGATCCGGTGGTGAGCAAGACGGTGTTTCACGCCATGAAGGGGGTGGAGGGAGCCGGTCTTGGCGGTGGCGAGGTCTTCATGGTGACTACTCCGGAAGGTTTGTCGTCCGGTCTGGCCGGCTACATTCAGACCATCATCGAGGTGATAGGACTTCGCCACTCCAAGTACAAGGACGCGCTGGTGAAGCTGTCCCTGGAGGCCACCGCGGACCACCGCCCGTCGTGGGAGGGCTGAGGCCGTCGTGGGAGGGCTGAGGCGGCCTCCCCTCGTCTGCGCCCCTGTGATTCCGAGCAGGACTCGTCGCGCGCCCCTCGTCGCGCCCACTTGGTCGCGCACCCCATCCTAGCCGATGGCGCTGAGCTCCCTCGCTGCGAGGGCCACTGGATCCCACGCGGACGAGAAGGGCGGTGAGTAGGCGAGGTCGAGCGCGGTGACCTGATCGACCGTCATCCGCCCGTGGAGCGCGGTGGCCACGATGTCGATCCGCTTGCCGGCTCCCTGCCCGCCCACAATCTGCCCTCCGAGGAGCCGCCCGCTGCCCTTCTCCGCCAAGAGCTTCACCGTCATCGGCTCCGCCCCCGGATAGTAGCGGGAGCGGGTGGGTGAGGTGGCCTTGGCCGTGACGAAGGGTATGCCGAGTTCCTCGATCTCTCGTTCCTGAAGTCCGGTGCGGGCCACCTCTACCGGGCCCACCTTGGTGATGGCGGTGCCCAGTGTGCCGGGGAAGGTTGCCTCACCACCGCCGAGGTTGGTGCCGGCAACGCGGCCCTGTTTGCCCGCTACGGTAGCCAGCGAAACCCAGAACGGCCGTCCCGTCACTAACTGGACGGTCTCGGCGCAGTCACCTGCCGCCCAGATGCCCTCCACCGGCGTACGCATGTGGTCGTCCACCTTGATTGCATCGAACACCCCGAGAGGCAGGCCTGCTTCCCGGGCCAGGTCGGAGTTCGGGCGCACACCGGCTCCCATGACAACGAGGTCGGCGGGGACGTGCCTGTGCTCGGTGACCACCTCTCTCACGTGGCCACCCGTGCTCTCGAATCCGGTGACGGCTTCCCCGAGCAACAGCGTGACCTCCATCTTCTCGAGCGCTCGAGCGACCAGCGCTCCCATATCGGGGTCGAGTGTCCGCATGGGTTCTGACCTCCGTCCGACCAGGGTGACATCGAGATCCAAACGGCGGAGTGCGTCCGCGAACTCCAGACCGATGTGGCCTCCCCCCACTATCACCGCCCGCCGTGGGCGGTGCTCCTCCAACTCCCGGCGCAGGACCTCGGCCGCTTCGAGCGAGTACGGACTGTGAATACCTCCGCTCTCCATGCCGGGAAGGTTGGGGGGCGCCACTCTTGCGCCGGTGGCGACGAGCAGGTGGTCGTACGGTTCTTCCCCCTCCTCGCCCGAGGAGAGGTCTCTCACCACGATGGTCCGCGCATCCGGCCGGATGTGGACGACTTCGTGCTGGACGCGTACCTCGATGTCCTGTTTCTCTCGGAACCGTTCCGGAGAGCGGACGAGTAGTCTGTCCAGAGTGTCGACGACACGGTCGACATAGTAGGGGATTCCTCAAGCGGAGTAGGAGACGTGCCGGCCGCGCTCGAAGACTGTGATGCGGAGGTCCTTCCGTCTACGCCGGGCCTGTGAGGCGGCGGTGAGGGCCGCAGCGTTGCCTCCGATGAGGAGGAGTCGTTGTTCGTTCATGGGCGGCGCGCCTTTCGGTCTTGGTTCTACGATTCGCTCCCGGCTTGGATGGTCGCCTCCAAGAGTATGGCCGGGGGCTCGGCAAGGTGCTTCTTCACCGCACAGAGATCGACCGCCCGGAGCACGGCGGCGCGGTACTTCTCCGGGAACGAAGGAGGGAGAAGCAGCTCCATCTTGATCTCTCGAATCATACGCGTGCCCTCCTCGCGCTCGGCATGGAGCACGACGGCCGCCCCCTCGGTGTTCAGTTCTCTCTCCTGCATGAAGCTCAACATGTATATGCCGGCGCAGGTGGCCAGAGAGGCCAGGAACAGATCGAAGGGTGAAGGTGCGGAGCCATCGCCGCCCTGCCGGGGGCTCTGGTCGGTGTGTACGGTGAAGCCCCCAACTTGAGCATCCACCCGTTTGTTACCGGGGAAGTTGACCTCGATGCGCACCGTCTGCCTCCTCGTCTTTGCCCACACGCTCTTCGCCTCCATTATAGGGGCGATGAAGGATGGTGGGCCGAGACAGGAAACGATGGTGCGTGGGGCGGTACAGAGCGAGGGAATCGCCACACGAAGGTTGTGAAGGCCGGCCGACTTGGAGAAGCGGAAAGCTCAACAGGAGGGGATCGGCGGCAAAGGCTTCGGCTATGAGCGCGGAGAGCAGGATCATGTCGGTCAGTGCATGCTCCCTGGGTGTGACGGTGCGGTTGTCCATGCAATATCTATCGTCAAGTCAACCGGTTTTGTTGAGGGTCCGCGGGGAACTCCACTGGTCGGCCTCGATTTCCAACCAAGGTCCTATTTCCGCGTGTGGCAGCCTCCCCTAAGCTACGGCTCATGCTTCTCTGCGGGCCCGGCGATGCGCACGCGCCGGTACCGGAGCAGGGGGCAGCACCAACCGAGCATGGGGAGGAAGGCATGAACAGTGTGCATATGTTGGGCAGGATCGCGACCGATGTGGAACTAAAGGAGGTGTCGGGCGGGTCGAAGGTGTGCAGCTTCATTCTGGCGGTTGACCGGAATGCTGAGGAGGCGGACTTCTTCAGGATCAAAGCGTGGAACTCCCAAGCCGAGGCGGCTGCAGAGCATCTTGGCAAAGGACGCCGTCTTGCGTTGGAGGGCTCGCTTCGCCAAGATACCTACGAGAAGGATGGGGAGGAACGCCGTAGCGTGTCGATTGTAGCCCGCAGGCTCGAATACCTGTAGGGCGGGATGGCAGACACAGGGAGCATCTGAGGAACACGTGGACTCATCCACTTGGCACGAGCAGGTGATCAGGGGAGGGGATGGCCCTGCCGCCCCTCCCCGCTTCGCCCACCTACTAGAGCGCCCCCATCTGGTGCGGCTGGCTTCGAGTCTTCCTCACGGAGGTATCATCGTGCTTGTGGCGGGTCCCGGCTATGGTAAGACGGCGTTCCTCCGCCTACTGGCCGATTCGTGTACCGGTTTCTCGCTCTACGGGAGTGCGTCTGAGTCTCCCGGGTGGGCCGAATCCGCTCTGGCGTGGGCAATGGCCGGCCTCGACCCCCATGGCGTGAGTAGCGACCAACTCTCGTTTGAGTTGGGGCTCTCACCACGCTCCCCGTTCCCCCCGCTCGGCGGGGGAGCGCTTTCGGGGGGCGAGTTGCTGCCGGGCGGCCGAGTGTCGCGTGAAGTCCCACTTGTGGATGGGCCCTTGCTGATGTTCGACGATCTGCAAGACGTGGGGCGCGGTGAGTCCGGGGTGCTGTCGCGGGCTCGCCTGCAGAAGCTGTGCGACAGGTTGCCGTCGGGTTGGCTCCTGTGCCTGTCATCCAGGGCCGAGCTGCCCGTGTCGTTGGAACGTCAGGCAGCCCAAGGCAGAGTGATCACGATCGCTTCACGGCGGCTCCGTTTCACTCCGAAGGAAGTGGCCGCGTGGGCCCGTCATGCGCTCGGCGTCACGCTGCGCACCGAAGACGCGAGGGTCCTGTGGCGGCACACGCAGGGTTGGCCCATCGCACTTGCGCTTGTCGCATCGGCGTTGAGATGCTTCGGCACTGTTCCTGACGACGCGGGCGTCGGCCGGCTACTCGCTCGGAACCAAGAGCTCCAGGACTATGTGGAAGCCAATGTGCTCTCAGAGCTCTCGAGCCATGCCCGCGCGGTTCTCGGTAAATGCAGCCTTCTTGCACGAGTGTCTTTTCCCGAGGACGCACCGGTATTCGGCTTGGCGAAGGCCGAAGAAGCTCGCAGTGTGCTCAGGAGTCTCTCCTCCAGGGGGCACCTGGTCCACTCGAGTGGAGGACGGGTCTTCCAGGTGCATCCCCTCGTTCGCGAACGCACCCGCTCGTTGCTTGCCCGGGATGATCCAAGGGGTTATGAAGAGGCCGTACGGTGTGCCGCCCGGCACCTTGAGAACTCCGGGGCTCTCGAACAGGCGGTGTCCCTCTACCTCTCCATAGATGCTGAAGAAGATGCTTCCGCGGTCCTCCATCGGTTGGCCGATTCCTTCCTCAATGCTTCGGTGTCCGTCCCGAAGCCGGAATGGCTCCTGCGTCTTCCCGATGATGTGCTCCAGAGAGACCCGAGCCTGCTTCTCGTGAAGGGCAAGATACTTCAAGGGCAGGGCTCGTTCGTCGAGGCGGCGACGGTCTTCCGTGACGCGGCACGGCGGGCGCAGCGGATGTCTCCGCCGGAAGGCCTCGTGCAGGCTCTTCTCGGTGAAGCCTTCTGCCTCTACATGCTGGGTAGGTGGGATGACAGTCTGCATGTTCTCGGGCGGGCGGAGAAGGTGGCTTCAGGCAGCGCGGAAAAGGCGGAGATCATGTGTGTCACCGGTAACGTGCTTCTTGGACAATGCCGGTGGGACGAGGCGGTCGAGAAGTGGGAATCGGCCCTTGCCGTGTTGCCCGCCGCAGAGAGGCCCGCGTTTGAAGCCAGGGTGTTCTGCTACCGCACGCGCCTCTTCTATCTGAGAGGCAACTACGGCGCGTCCGCGGAATGGGCGCGTCGAAGTGTCAATGCGGCGTCGAGCACGTTCGATCCTGCCTATGCCGTGGCTCTCAATGTGTGCGCGACCGCTCTCTACACACTCGGCCTCTATGAGGAGGCGGAGATGCGGGCGCAGTCGGCCGAGGCTCTGGTGAAGGCGAAAGCGTGGGCCTTCCTCGAATGCCCCGTTCTTCTCACCCTGGCGGGTATTGCCCAGGGTCGCGGCACATACGGAGAGGCCCTTAAGCATCTCCATGCCGCACGTGCCGAGACCCGCCGCATGGGCGACAGGGAGGCTCTCGTGTGGGCGGAGCAGATGCTCGGTGACGTCTGTAGGCAGAATCGCAATCCCGTGAGGGCTGAAGCACACCATCGAGCCGCCTTGGCTCTCATTGACGAGCATCAGCTCGCGGTGTTCGAAAGGGCGAGGGCTTCGTGGGGAGTGGGCGCCGATCTGGCCGTGCAGGGAAAGACAGAGGAAGGCTCGGCCGTTCTTGCTCAGACAGTGGCTCTCTGTCGCACCTGGGGTCTGGGCGGGACACTGGCTCAGGCTCTCTTCTACTTGGGCTGGCTGAAGGCCGTCGACAACGAGGAGGCTGCGTCCGACCGGATGCTCGCCGAGGCGGTGAGTCTGATGGAGTCGGGTGGGCATGTCCACTTCCTGTTGCAGGAGTCGGCTGTCGCAGTTCCCATCCTTGCTCTGTGCGAGAGGCTGGGTCACGGGGATTTCCTCTCTTGCCAGATCGTGCCGCGTCTGCCGGATAGGCTACAGCGGTACTTCGCGAGGCTGGCACACGGGGCCACGTACCCCACCGACGTCGGGCTCGGCAGGCCGTCTGGCTCACGTTTTGACGAGGCGCGACCGGCGGTCCCTGTCTCGATTCCTCCCGATCCCGAGCTGGTCGAGCGCTTCGAGGGCCTCACGGCGCGAGAACTCGAGATCCTGCGGCTCATCTCATTGGGCATGCCCAACAAAGTCATTGCGGCCAAGCTGTTCATCACGGAGAAAACGATCAAGACGCACACGAACCGCATGTACAAGAAGCTTGGGGTAATGAACAGGGTGCAGGCAGTCCTTGCGTTTCAGAGCTACATGAGGCACTCCGACATGGGCTGTAGTCGCCCCTGACCTTACGCGGCACCCCCGTTGCCGCCCGCAAAGACCCGCCACCCCGTGGGTGGCGGGGCGGCGGGTCACAGGAGGGATCGGGCGGAGGAAACGATCCTATGTCCAGTCGTGCGTGGTGTTCTGTGTTGCCAGAGAGTTTTATCTAGGGGTATTTTACGCAGCCGCCCCCCATCTGTCAAGGGTTTTGTTGCACCTGTGGCTCATATTGGGCGGGAGCAGCGCGCCTTCGGGAAGCCTGAGGGGAGCTGGTTCCGTCCACGGGGAACCGTGGTAGGAGTCTCCGGTCGTCTGAACGGCATCGGGCTCAAGCCCAACCCGTCCGCTGGGAGCGTCTTTGAGGCCGCAGTTGCTGTACCGCTTCGCACATTGGTCGTTAGGGGACTTGCCGGTTGCCAATCCACATATAGGGTGCTAGTCTTAGACATCCTACTACATGTTGTGGATAAACCTGTGGATTGTTGGGGGAAAACGGGGGGAGAATCCGTCCGCCCCTGGAGGAATGCTATGCGATGTCCTTTCTGCGGGCATATGGAGACTAGGGTGACGGATTCGCGCGACTCGGATGGGCAGGAGGCCATTCGCCGCCGCCGGGTGTGCGTCGACTGCGGCCGCCGTTTCACCACCTACGAGAAGGTGGAGGAGATTCCCATCCTGGTGCTGAAGCGCAACGGGGGTCAAGAGGAGTTCCGTCGCGAGAAGATGCTGAATGGGTTGCTCCGGGCGTGCACCAAACGCAACGTGCCGCTCAACCTGCTCGAAGCTGCCGTGGAGGGCATAGAGGCGGACCTTAGGACCGCCGGGGTGTTCGAGGTCACCTCCGAGCGCCTGGGCGACATGGTGATGGAACGCCTGCGGGATATTGACCTGGTTGCCTATGTGCGCTTTGCGTCCGTGTACAGACAGTTCGAAAGTGTGGCCGAGTTCCAGGCTGAACTCGAGAGATTGGCCAAAGGGGGAGTACGGCAATGATCAAGCATACTCGTTCACATGCGGATGCTCTCGAGAGCAGACTCTCCCCGAGTGCGGTAGCCGTACTCGACAAGCGCTATCTGAAGAGGAATGATCGAGGCGAGCCTGTTGAGGGACCGGCCGACATGCTGGCTCGGGTGGCGCACAACATTGCTCAGGCCGAGCTCAACTATGGTACGGAGGCCGACCGAGAGGCAGCGGAAGAGGACTTCTTCACCATCATGGCGGAGCTCAAGTTTCTGCCCAACTCCCCCACCCTCATGAACGCCGGCCGTGAACTGCAGCAGTTATCGGCCTGCTTCGTGCTACCCGTAGAAGACAGCATGGACTCCATATTCACCGCTATCAAGGATGCGGCGCTCGTGCACCAGTCGGGGGGTGGCACCGGCTTCAGCTTCAGCAGACTGCGCCCCAAGAACGACATCGTGCGTTCCACCAACGGGGTTGCGAGCGGGCCGGTGTCGTTCATGCGCGTCTTTGACACGGCCACCGAGACCATCAAGCAGGGCGGTACGCGCCGGGGTGCCAACATGGGCATCTTACGGATCGACCATCCCGACATCCTCGACTTCATCACCGCCAAGGAAGAGGAGGGCATCCTCAGCAACTTCAACATCTCCGTGGGCCTCACCGAAGAGTTCATGGAGGCGGTTCGAAGTGGAGACGAGTTTGCGGTGCGCAATCCACGGGGCGGCGAGGAGGTCGCCCGTTACGACGCGAGGGAAGTGTTCGACCTCATCGTGAAACTCGCCTGGAAGAACGGCGAGCCCGGTATCGTCTTCATGGACCGGCTCAACCGTGACAACCCCACCCCGGCCCTGGGTGAGATCGAGTCCACTAATCCCTGTGTGCCTCTCGATACCCTTGTGTACACGGGCAAGGGGTTGCGGAGAGTCATCGATTTGTTCGCCGACCCGGAGCCTCCCGAAGTAGTGGTCGATGGCCGCCTCTCCGATGCCCCTACTCGGCCTGCATCACCAGTCTTCTACAGCGGCGAGAAGATGGTGTATCGAGTGGTCACCAGAGAGGGCTTCACTTTGCGGGCGACGGCGGACCACCGCGTCATGACCGACCGTGGTTGGGTGGCGGTGCAGCATCTGGACATCGGCGACCGGGTGCACGTGCTCAATCGCAGAGGGGGTT
>Ga0334889_1004762_pt1 | contig 11809 bp, 9 predicted proteins | sample GraSluR1_MG_2_FD_207222 | JGI IMG/M metagenome (GOLD analysis project Ga0334889, IMG submission 207222) | Sludge microbial communities from methane-producing bioreactor in Wageningen University, Netherlands - Granular Sludge_8_08-R1 | ecosystem: Engineered > Bioreactor > Anaerobic > Unclassified ... | reverse complement strand
TCACGCATTCTGAACCTTCTCAAAAACGGCAACAAGAAAACAAACGACAGCAGCCATTTAAAAAAATAAGGATTGAAGAATAAGGTATAAGTAAGGATGAGGGTGTAGAGTAAAATTGCGCCATAGCCAAAAAACAGTGCCAGCTTAACTCCGGCAGCAAAATCAACTCCATCAGGCGGAAAAATCTGATTACCAAAAAGTAAATACATCACTGGTACCATTAAAATGAAAAACACTTCATCCAAAAAAATGGCCGTTAAAATCACAGCGGTGCTTTTTCCGGAGTTGATCCCCTCTTTATACAACACAAAAATTGCCGGTCCCGTTCCTCCAACAACAGAAGGAGAAATGGCTGAACTAAACTCCCACAACATAATCACCTCAAAGGCTTGTTTCCAACTTAACTCGCCATCAGTCAGCACTTTGATCCGATACATATAGGCCAGGTCGCGCACTCCCATCATCAGTAGTGCAATGGCCATCCAAAAAAAGGAAGCTGATGTCCAGTTAAAAAATGTGAAAGCTTCCGGATCAAAACTCCTGTATAGCATCCACGAAGCAGCACCTAAACCAATGAGTATCGGATAGATAATACGACTTGGACGTAAACTTTTACGGATGTCGGACATGAAAACTGCTTTTTTACAAAATTACGAATTCCTAAATTGCTGGTGGTAGCTTTGAAAAAACTTTGATGGCTATATTACTATGTATTATTTTGACCAGAAATGCGCCAAATTGACATGTTGTTTTATTTTTTATGCCATAATGACTTGTTTACTGATTGGGTTGGGTTGTTTTCGGGTGTGGAATAAGTTTTGACTGGGAAAGTTTTGTAAATAATTTTTGAAAATTAACTTAATTAAAGGAGGATACAACATGAACTTAATCAGATTTAATCAGCATCCGGTGAGCCTGCTCAGCGAATTAATGGAAGATTTTGACCGCAATTTGTTTAGCAGTCAACGTCCACAGCAACCAATGCTTCCGGCAGTTAATATTCTTGAAAGTGACGAAGGTTTCACGCTCGAACTTGCAGCACCAGGGATGCAAAAAAGCGATTTTAAAATTAATTTGGATAACAATGTATTGACCCTATCGTCTGAAAAACAAAAGGATGAGGATGAAAGTAATGCCAAATACAGTCGCAGAGAATTTAGCTACAGCAGTTTCTGCCGCAGTTTCACACTGCCAAAAACAATTGATCTGGACAAAATCAAAGCCGGCTACAAAGACGGTATCCTGTCAGTAAGCCTTCCAAAGCGCGAAGATGCAAAAGTGGCTGTGAACAGACAGATTGAGGTAGCTTAATCGCTGATGTGAAGTTAAAAAGAAAGCGTAGCAGTTTGTTGCGCTTTTTTTTGTACCATGACTTATGAAAAATGACTGTAATAATACGATATCTGACTGAGAATACTGACGATTGAAGTATTTTTTCTTGATTTAGCTCGAGAATTTTATGAAATGAAACGAGTTATAAACAGCCTCTTTTTAGTCTTGTTTTTGTATTATTATCTCCTTGTGGGTCAGAATTCTGAGCAAGGTTATCTGAATGCTGTAAGCGAAACAGAGACGCTTCAGGATACATTGGTGATTTCCTTTGCATGGTACAGGCGTTAAACTGATGTACGCCTTTTAGACAACCAATAATTTTTCTCATAAACAATGCCTTCAGCCCTTTGGGTTGAGGGTTTTTTTTTAAGCCTAGAGTGTAAATTTAGAAATTATTAGTACCTTATCTTTTATTTTGTTGGTTTTTTTGGCATAATATTTTTAACGACTTTATGCATCTCCCTATTGATAAGCATTACGAAAGAAAATAATTTTCACCAACTTTTAAAAACCTGTATGGTTCTGGCTTGTCCAGGTTAGGAATTTACGTAAGATTCTCTACTTTGGCAAAGGTTACGATAAATATTCAATAAAAATCTGTTTTTGTTTTAATAGTGATCCTATTTGAAATAGAACTATGTTATTGATAATTTAGTATTTTCGCACGAAAGTAAAGAGTTAAATATGAAAAGAGTATTCCCAAGATTATTAGTAGGCATACAGCACTACGATCTTTCTAAGCTTAGTATTTTTTTTCTCATAGTTTTTACTGTTTTTTATTCCTTGGAATACAAATACTACAAGCGTGCCAATTGCATCATTGCTTCTGATGTAATACATTATTACGCCTATTTGCCTGCGACATTTATTTATAAAGATCTTTCGCTAGATTTTGTTTATGAAGATCCAGGCCATTTTAGTAGAATATTTTGGCCTGTTAATACGCCAAATGGAAAGCATGCTATTATGGTTACCATGGGAATGTCAATTTTATACGCTCCGGCATTTTTGATTACTCATGCGATTGTAAGTCTTACAGGTGGAGATACCAGTGGATTTAGTGAGCCTTATCGGCTGGGTCTTGTGATTATGGGATGGATTTATCTTTTTCTGGCACTTTTATTTTTACGTAAGTTTTTACTTCGATACTATTCGAAGTACGTAACAGCACTTACTCTCTTGATGACTTTGTTGGGTACAAATTTGTTTCATTATTCTACAGCAGAAACAACAATGAGTCATCAATATAGTTTTTTTCTTTTTACGACATTTTTGTTATTGACGATACAATGGCACGAAAAACCCCGGCTATCAAAAGCAATATTAATAGGAATTGTCAGTGCATTAATCACATTGGTTAGGCCGAGTAATGTAACCCTAGGCTTCATTTTTGTTTTTTGGGGAGTTGAATCTTTTAGAGGAATCTATGAAAAACTTTTGTTTTTTTTCAAGAACTACACTTCTGTATTACTTATATTCGTTTTTGCTTTTTTAGTTTGGTCTCCTCAACTTTTGTATTGGAAGTTTTATACAGGAGACTGGTTTTTCTTAGGTTATGCGGAAAATGGTTCCAATTTCTTTTTTAGTAATCCGCAAATTATTAACAATTTGTTTAGCTATCGAAAAGGTTGGCTGGTTTATACACCATTAATGTTGTTAGCATTTATTGGTTTGGGTATATTATGGAACAAGAAAAGGGGTTTTGCAATACCAATTATCATTTTCAGTATAATAAACATTTATCTTGTTTCCAGCTGGTGGTCATGGTGGTATGGTGGAAGTTTCGGAATGCGTGCCTATGTTGAAACTTATGCTGTTTATGCACTGGGTTTTGCGGCTTTTATTGATTGGACATTTCGAAGAAAACTGTATATCAGAATACCCGTTCTTATAACTGTATTTGCCCTCGTGGGATTTAGTTATTTTCAAACTCGTCAGTATTATTTTGGTTCAATTCATTGGGTCGGAATGACTAAAGAAGCCTATTGGCATCAGTTTTTAAAGCTAAAGCCCTATGGAGATTATTATAAGAAACTGACTATACCAGATATGGAGAAGGCACGGGAGGGTATATATGAGTATAAACCTGCTGAATGATTTGTAATCTTAATTTCTCAACAGTAATCCGGGTTTAATTCACATAATTGTAGAAAGTTTACCTGAAAATATCCTACTTCCATCAGAACCTTCATATAGGTACATTCCTGAAGGAAATTCAGAACTGTTTATTTGAATCGGAAACTCTTCTGGTTGGAATTCATTTTCATAAACCAATTTTCCATTGATCTAAAACAGTCTTAACGTTAATTTTTGAGGTAGAGGAATTGGAACTTTAATAACAATTTTTTTTTAGCGGGATTTGGGTGAACATGTATCTGAAGTTTAGATTGAAACCGCTTTGTTGAAACGGGTGCTGTGATTTTGTATAATTGCCCAAAATCTTACATGATATAGGCAATCATTTCACTGTTTAGGCAGATTTTTTCATTGTTACTACTCAAGTACGACTAATCAATCAAGGGCGAATCAAAAGTTTCCTTTTTAAGAATCAGTCCGGAATTATCAACTTCATAATAACTTCCGTTTTTGGTTATGATGTGATTAATGCTCCTGTAGTCGGCTATTATTGGTGATTTCATGCTGAAAAATCTTTGATTTTATGATTCTGTCAAAACCAAAATTCAATGGATGATTAATCAAGATAAAAAAGTTCTATGTTGAAAGAATCTATCTCAGAAGTTTCTTCCTGCTTTATCAAGTATATTTTCAGGTAGTCGCTACTTGGGTTGTAACCATCCAGTTTTAAATTTATCGTGGCTGTTCCTGAAAAGTTTTCTTTTTGAGTGCCGTAAAACAAATGTCTTGAGAAATAGTATTTGTTTTTTCTATTAGTGTCATCTATAGTAACAAGCACTTTATCAGTACACTCACTACATCTTATCTCGTAAATTAACTTTGCGCCAACTTGTTTGGAAAGTGTTTGATTTGAGTCAATCTTGATACTGTCGATCAGTATTGTTTTTGGATTTTGGTTGAGATATGGTTGATTTGTAATAGAATTTGAGTAAAATAGATCTTCTTTTTTGGGATAATAAGTTGTGTACCAAAACACGCCCTTGTATTTGTCTTCAGTTTTAAGGAATATTCTCCAGTAACGCTCTTTATTCATTGATGTCCAGTGCATGATATAATTATCATACTGATAAGTTTGAATAATTGCCAGATAAGCAAAAATTCCAAATAACAAGATCGCTAATAACTTGAATAATATTTTTCTTTGGACAAAAACAGTACTGCCAAAAAGAGCGATTACACCATAGTAATCAACCATTACCCTGCTTCCAAGACTGGCTCCATAATACCAAACCCACCAACTGGAAAGTACATAAATTGTAATAATAAATGCTAGATAAAAACTTACAAGTTTCCAAGTGTTCTTGAATCGTACATAATTAATTGTGCCCACTATGATTAAGAAAAGGAAAACAGGTGCATATACAAAAAAGCCTTTTTGATAGCTGAATAAGAACTTGAACATTTGAGGTTGACTAAGAATCAATCTTTCATCCTGATATGATTTAATAAAAAGCGAACCAGTTTGTAAATACCAGATAAATGACTGTATGCTTATCAATAGGATAATTATGGAAGCAGATATTATTATTGTCTTTTTTTTATGATTGAAGAGAAGCAAAAATGCAGACCAAAAACTTTTGGCATCGTTGAAAATAAATGGAATAAATAATACGATCAATCCGTTTACAGGTCTGATTAATAGTATGATGCCTAATATCGCAGATGCGAAATACAACTGACTATTTTTATTTGTTATGCTGTATTTGACTATCAGAAAAAGAAAAATATTTATAAAAGCAAAGGAATAAACATGGCTAAAGGACGGTAATCTAACAACATAATACATCAATGAACTGGCAAATAAAATAGCTATTTGAATAGCAAAAATGTATGCAATCGAGACTTTTTGGTATTGAAGCAGTTTTCTTAAAAAGAATAGACCGATAAATAGATAGAAAAGAGCAGCGTAGAAAACAAAATCCTGATAAATAAGTGAATAGCCATCAGCTATAAGGTCGGGGTTGTTGATTGCAATCAGATGAGCTAATAAGAAAAAAGGTGCTTGCGCAACAGCAGTACCAACAAAATATTTGTTCACCTTATTGCCCTCAATTAATGGTAGGTAACCTTTGCTTGTTATTTTGTGATCATAAAATTCGGAGACTAAGGTGTCCGTGTAGTTAAAACTTAAATCATTATAGATAAAAATTGATGGTAAATATTCGTAATATCCTTTTCCATCTGCTAATATGACGGGACGTTTGTTGCCAAAATAATTGTTGATTAGCAAGATGAATAAAAATAAGATAATGAATTCTTGTAAAAAACCAATTTTCTTTAAAGTATCCATATTTATTAGATATTTGGGAAAAATAAAATTATTTGTTCCATAGATTATACTTCAACACACACCAAATCGCCCTGAAACCATCCTGCCAGTTGATTTTTTTGCCTTCGGCATAGGTTCGGCCATAATAGGAAATACCAACTTCGTATATCCGTATGTCTTTGATGCGCGAAATTTTGGCTGTTACCTCAGGTTCGAATCCAAAGCGGTTTTCTTTTAGTGTGATGGATTGCAGAATCTCGCGTTTAAAAAGTTTATAGCCCGATTCCATATCCGTGAGGTTCAGGTTGGTGAATATATTGGAAACTGAAGTCAAAAACTTGTTTCCTATCGAATGCCAGAAAAATAAAATCCGATGTGGATTGCCCCCAATAAACCGTGAACCGTACACCACATCAGCCATGCCATCCAGCACCGGAGCCAGCAGTTTGGGATAATCCCGCGGGTCGTACTCATAATCTGCATCCTGGATTAAAATATAGTCACCTTCGGCTGCTTCAATCCCTTTTCGGATCGCAAATCCTTTTCCACGATTGGGTTGCGAAGCAATGCTAACAAGCTGAACTTCAGGATTACGTTTATGCCAGTCTTCCACCCGAATCAGGGTTTCATCTTTGGAGGCATCATCCACCACAACCAGCTGTGTACTAATGTGGTTGGAAGAAATGCTTTTAAGGATTCTATCCAACACATCTTGAATAGTTCTGGCTTCGTTGTAGGCGGGAATGATTAAAGTGAGCAGTGGTGTATTTTTCATATTGTTTGACTTCAATTATTTTCAAAACCAATAAAGCTTTTAATTTTTAAGAAACTTTATTGGTGCTGATGTATTAGCATTATCTAATTGTATAAAATAAAATCCATTTTTTAAATTACTAATATCTAGTTGCTTAGAGTTATTAAGTAATTTTTCAAAAACAACTTTCCCCTGCAAATCAAGTATTTTGATGGTATTGTTTTCACCTGTCAGTCCCTTAATCTGCAACACATCCTGAACGGGATTGGGATAAATTTGAATAGCTTTCTGATTTATCTCGTTAAGATTCACAAAAATGTCCATCACTACCAATTCTGTAAGGTTTTCGTCAATCAGTTCTACCGATCCGTTCACAGGCTCGTAGGCTTCAACCAATACTTCATACATATAGTTTCCCGGTTCCAGAGATTCAAAAATGGTAAGGCCACTGTCATTTGTGTTCTGTGTACCAACTCCTTCCAGGGTAATTTCAGCTCCGGGAATCGCAACACCATCTTCATCTTCAACCATAAAAGTAAGGTCAAAGGTGGTTGATTGCTGATTTACAATCACTGTCCATTCGACTTCTGTTCCATGCGGGGTGCTTAGCGTATAAACAACATCCTCATCGAAATCCTGTGCTACTTCCGAAGCCGGATCGCCACTGATGCCCAGCTCAACAGTATAGGTTGGGATCAGGTTTGTAAGCGAAATGCCTGCCGGAACATCCAGTGTAACAGTTAAATTGTCATAATCAATCATGCCGGAAATATTGTTTTCAAGTTGCGGATTATTGCTGGCCAGTAGTGCGAATGACAAAAATTCGGGTTCCAGGGTTTTAATGGGTTCATAGGTAACAAGCCCGAGTGTGCCATCATCGGGTTGATGAAAAATATAAGTTTCGGCAACGGCTATATCATTGGTTCCCCAGTAATTACCAATTGCACTCACATCTTCGGCTATATTGTTATAGAAAGCATAGATTTCTCCATTATTTCCATTTTCATAAAAGATATTGCCGCCCGGATCCATGGCTGTGCCAAGATCAAGGTCGAAAACCTGCTGTGTTGTTATTCCCCATAAGTTTCCTGAAATCAGGTTTCTGCGTACAATAGCCTTGTTTGTTGTATTGGCACCATAAAAATTCAATCCGCTGCCACCCAGCATTGGGTCGTTTTGAATGTCGTTGTCTAAAATTATATTGTCTGTAATCCTGCTGCTGATGCTGCTTCCTATTTGAGCATAACCATAGCGGTTATTCACAATGGTATTTCCCGACACAACGGCTTTGGTATTTCCTACGCCAACCAGGCTGTTGATGGAAATCCCACCAACATTATCATGAAATCCTTCCACATAATTGCCAACGATATAAATGCTGTCGGTAGCACCGGGGCCCAAATTGATTTGCGGACGATTGCTGTTGTCGGTGGTATTGTGTATAAATTCATTAAAGTAAATTTGAGGCGATCCTTCCGTATTGGCACCCGAACCAATCGCCGAACGCTCGTTCTCAACAAAACGGCAATAACGAATAATCGGATTACAATTGCTGTAGTTAATTACATTGGAAGTGTTTGAAGAACTATTATGAATAAAAGTACAATATTCAAAAGTAGCTTCACTTTCGATGAGAGAGATGCCTCCGCCATGTGTGATGCGTGTATGAGCAAAATAGTTGGAGGGTGAATCTTCAAATCTTAGTCCGTCAAAACCTTGACCGGCAGTGATGGTATCTACAGCAGTAATGAAAACTTCTCCACTTTCGGGGTTTGAAATAAAACTGCCAAAAATCTCCGGACGCAGGCCTGAAGCAATTTTCAGCACTGTGGCTTCAGTGATCTTTAAAGTATCTGTAGCAGAAATAGTTAAGGCGTTATTGATGATATAACTTCCGTTTTCGAAACTTACCGTTCCGCCACTCAGGTCAACCAGCTCGGCCAAAGTATAAGCCTGATTGTTGCCGGGCGTAATGTATTGCGCCTTTACAGTAAATCCTAACAAAATGATGAACAAGGTGATAAAACTAAATTTTTTCATGATATCAAAGCGTTTAAGTTTATGTGTTTCGTTTATTTAATTTTCTCATTTTTTGTGGTCCATACCAAATCCAAAAACCGCTTAAGCCAAACAATATTAGTGAAAATCCCATGATACTCGTAAAAAACAACTTGAAAAAGCTGAATTTGGAATCAAAAAACTGATCCAGGAAAGAGCCGTCATGCAGTTGTTCCAAAAGGTCAGACCGGCGTTTCCCGATGTGCATCACTTCTGCAGTTACGCCATCGAGTTGAATTCCCCAGTAGTGATTTTCGAAAATGAATTTAACTATCCCCTGGTCCGGCTTGATGTCGATTCGTGAAATGGTTGTTTCCAGTTCTGCCGAAAAATCTGTTAAGCTTTGTTTGGCAATATTTTCAAGGCTGTCGAGCGGTAACCAGTTTTTTAGATCAGTAGAAGTGCCTTGTCTGTTATTGGGTAGAATATAGTCATAACTATTTTTCTTCCAGCCTAATAAGATGCCTGTAATGGCCATATTAAGGATGAAAACCAGTAAAACTAAACCTGTTATCCGGTGAAGTTTTCTTAAAAACCGGATCGTTTTGGCTTGTTTACGTCTGGAAATTTCGGTTTGCGGAAGTATCTTTGAATCGTTCACTATTCCTGAAATCCAACATTAATAGCCATAAGCCCTTCCGTTAATTTGTCGTACAAGTACTTCCATCACACAAACGTTTTTCAGTGCGGGCTCGCTGTATTTGAATGCGTTATCGGTATATTGATGCATGATCACGTCGAGAGCAGCCTGTTTTTCTTCCATATCTTCAATAATAATTACTTCGCCAATAATCTGTACAGAGCGATATTTCATCGAATAGCTGCAGGCCACTTCGCTGTTCTGAAACCGAAGTTCGTGATCGGTGCTAAAAGTGACACAGACTTTAGGATATTTTTTCAAAATTTCAATTTTCCTTCCCTCTGGTGCCGAATGTAAAAATAGCCGGCCATTTTCGTAGCCAAAGTTCATGGGCACGGCGTAGGGTTGGTTAGCATCATCAACCATCGACAGGGTGCAGGCTTCACATTTTTTGATGATCACTTCCAGTTCGGGTTCAAAGGTAAGGTTTCGGCTTTTCATAAAAATACTCCTTATAAGTTGGCAAAGATCGCAAATTTCGTGAGTTTTTTGGTCTTATTCAAATCAGTTGAAAAGCGTATTTTTGCACAAAATTTTCTAACTATGCGTTATTCAATTATTTCCATATTTATCCTTTTTTCTTTTTGGGCTCAGGCTCAGCAACCTCAGCTTGCAATTCAGCAAATGCAGGAGCAAATGCGCTACCTCGCATCTGATGAGCTAAAAGGCCGTTTTCCGGGTACTCCCGAAGATCAGCTGGCTGCTGATTACATCCGTGAAGCATTCCTAAAGGCTGGACTTACACCTTTGGCCGACAATGGGTTTCAGTACTTTTCTGTTGTTACTTCAGTCGAAGCCACCGAGGATAACAAGCTGACTGTGAACGGAACAGTTGGTGTTTTCGAGCAGGATTTCAGTCTGTATGCATTTAGCAGCAATGCCACAGTTGAGGCTGAAGTGGTGTTTGCTGGCTACGGTCTGGTACTGGACCTGGATAGCTTGCAATGGAATGATTTTGAAGGCCTCAACGTGAAAAATAAGTGGGTTTTGGTGCTTGAAGGAGATCCGGAGCCCGATAACAATGACAGCCCGTTTATCCCTTTTGCAACTATCAGAAACAAAGCACTGAATGCTAAAGATCAGGGTGCAGCAGGGCTTTTGGTTGTTGGTGGTAGCCAGAATGACCCTAAAGATGAGATCACACCGCTTCTTTTTGAGCGTTCGGTAATTAGCGCAGGACTTCCTGTGATTGACCTGAAAAGATCGTGGGCAGATAGCATTTTATTGGCTAATATGCTTTCGGTAGATAGCCTGGAAATATTGGCTGGAAACGGAAAGAGCTCTCTGCAAAACATTGATAACACTGTGATTAAAGCCACGACTGTTCTTGAGCGTCAGGAGGTAAAAACTCAAAATATTGTTTTTATGATTGAAGGCACTGATCCGGAATTAAAGGATGAGGTAGTTGTTTTAGGTGCGCATTACGATCATCTGGGAATGGGAGGTCAGGGCTCTGGCTCACGTGTGCCGGATACAATTGCACCGCATTATGGTGCGGATGACAATGCCTCGGGCACTGTGGGCATCATGCAGTTGGCTTCACAATTGGCAGCAATGGACCAAAAGCCCCGGCGAAGTCTTGTTGTTGTTGCTTTTGGTGCTGAAGAGCTAGGGCTTTTAGGGTCGGCTTATTTCGCGAAAAATGTGCCTTTTGAAACCAAGGCGGTTCAGGCAATGGTAAATTTTGACATGATTGGTCGTTTGAATGAAGCCAGAGCCGTAGTTATTGGTGGAACAGGCACTTCTACAGAATCTGAAGGCTTGCTCGATCAACTAAAATCAGTGCACGATTTGCAACTTTCTTATTCCCCCGAAGGATTTGGTGCCTCAGATCATGCTTCCTTTTATGCACAAAACATTCCCGTTTTTTTTATCAGTACTGGAGCACATGGCGATTACCATACGCCGGCTGATACCTGGGATAAGATCAATTATGAAGGGATGGTTGAGGTGCTTAGTTTTAGTGAAGACTTGCTTCTTGAATTACTCAATCGTGATGAGAGACTTAGTTTTCAGGAAGCTGGGCCAAAACAACGCACAACAGGACGTCGCGGTTTCAAAGTTACTTTGGGTATCATGCCCGACTTTACGAGCACAGCAACAGATGGTCTTGGTGTTGGAGGCGTTACCAAAGGCGGGCCAGCAGACAGAGCCGGAATGTTGAAAGGCGATAAAATTGTGGGGATAAACGGGATGCCGGTTGGTACGATTTACGATTATATGAATCGCCTGAAACAGCTGAAAGCCGGCGAACGTGCCAATGTGGATGTAATGCGTGGAAGCGAAAAGGTGATTTTGATCATAGAGTTGTAATTGGTGAATATCCTGCTAGTTAATATTGAATTTGCATCCAGAAGTTTTTATCTGAAATTTCTAAAATTTGGAGTGGTTGGCTTTTCAGGGCTTTTTGTTGATTTTGGTCTGACCTATCTGTTCAAAGAAATTTTCCATGTTCAAAAATATGTAAGTAATGCGATAGGATTTATGATAGCAGCCACCAGCAATTACATTTTCAATCGTATCTGGACATTCGAAAGTACGAACCCAAATATTGCATTGGAATACACCGAATTTATCGTCATTTCGGTGATCGGACTGGTAGTTAATACAGTGATATTGT
>Ga0334889_1004759_pt1 | contig 11816 bp, 12 predicted proteins | sample GraSluR1_MG_2_FD_207222 | JGI IMG/M metagenome (GOLD analysis project Ga0334889, IMG submission 207222) | Sludge microbial communities from methane-producing bioreactor in Wageningen University, Netherlands - Granular Sludge_8_08-R1 | ecosystem: Engineered > Bioreactor > Anaerobic > Unclassified... | reverse complement strand
AGAAGCGTCATGTCTGAAGAACAAAAGAAAAAAGGATTATTGGATAAAGCGATTGATGCGTTAACGAATCGCGATGAAAAAGCTGCGGCTGCTGAAGCTGCTCAAAAAGCTGCCGAGGCCGAAAAGAAAGTGATTGAAGCGGAGAAAAAAGTAGCCGAAGCCAAAGCCAAAATGGAACAGGCTGAGAAAGAACAAAAACGCAAAGAGATGCTGGCTGAAGCTCAAAAAAACTGGGCTGAAGAAAATGAAAGACAAAAAGCAGCCGCTGCGGCAGCAGCCGAAGCCGCCAAACCAAAGATTATTAAAGAACACACCATGACTGCTGATGAAACTCTCAGCCACCTGTCGTTGAAGTATTACGGTTCGGCGGTACGCGACTACTGGATGGTGATCTACGAAGCCAACAAGGATGTGATTGGCGATAATCCTGCCCATGTTCGCCCGGGCCTGGTGGTGAGGATCCCCGAACTGCCTGAATCACTCAAGAAGAAATAACAGAGGTAATTGATGCCCGCATCCTCAACCATCGATCTACTCAAATTATTCCAAACTGCCGGTAAAACCCTGGGGAAAAACCGCGAATCGCTGAACCAGGCGGATGAATATAATCATGACCACGGTGATAACATGGTACAGATATTCAATGTGATCACCGATGCCATGAAAGCCAAGAAAAATGCTGAACCGGCTGATCAACTGGCTTATGCATCCCAGTTACTTCAGCAGCGTTCCAAAAGCGGGTCAGCGCAGTTTTACACGCAAGGCCTGGCAAATGCTGCTCAGAAGTTTCAGGGGAAGCAGGTTACCAAAGATAATGCTGTCCAACTGATTCAAACCCTGTTGGGTGGCGGTCAGCCGGAACAGGCAGCGCAGCAACCATCCGGCAACGCCGGGGCTGACCTGCTGGGCGCATTGCTGGGCGGTGGTCAGTCTGCACAGGGCCAGCAATCATCCGGCAGCGCCGGGGCTGATCTGTTGGGTGCATTGCTGGGTGGTGGTCAATCCACAGCCAGTCAGCAACCGGTTGCCAGCGCAGATAATGATGTGCTTGGCTCTTTGCTAAGCGGGCTGGTGGGCGGCGGCGGTTCGCAGCAGGGATCGGATGGATTGGATGCCGGTGATCTGCTAAGCGCCGGGTTGGCTTACATGCAGGCAAAACAACAGGGTAAAAGCACGCTTGAAGCTCTGGTAAGCGCCGTGTTAAGCGGCAGCCAACTGAATAACTCACCTTACCGTAGCCAGTCGGGGCAAATGGTAGCCAATGCTTTGCTGCAAGCCGTGGCAACCATGGCAAAATAGTAATCTCAATAAAGATAACCATAAAAGGCGGACGTTTCCACGCCCGCCTTTTGGTTTAATTGTGGACTAAATTACGCCTGTCCCCACCGTTGCATGAGCAAGGTGAAAAACTGCACCATGCGCTCCAGATTCTCGAGACTGATGCGCTCATTGATGCCGTGCACGCGTTTCATATCTTCCATTTCATATAACAGCGGGCTGAAGCGATAAACCTGCGGGCAAATACCGCTGTAATAGCGGGCATCAGTGGCGCCCAACATCAGGAAGGGAGCCACAATCACGTCGCCAAAAACCTGCCGGGTGATTTCATCGATGGCTTTGAAAGCCGGGGAATCAGTTGGCGACACAGGAGAGCTTTCCCACCCGCTGCCGTGCACTGGCTGCACTTTGACGCGCGAATCATCCACAACGCGCTGCACGTGGGTTATCACATCTGAAATGCTTTCACCGGGAATCAAACGAAAATTGACCGAGGCGCTGGCACGCGGCGGCAGGATGTTGTCTTTCAGGCCGCCGTTGATGATGGTGACGGCAGTGGTGGTGCGCATGGCGGCGTTGGTGGCGGGTTGGTCTTCCAGGGCGCTGCGGATCACTCCGCCCAACAGCCACTGGTTGGCAAACCCCAGGCGGTAGAGAAACGGCAGTTCTTTCCCGGCGGCTTCAAACATGGGCATGGCATACTGGATATGAGTTGGAAGCGGGTTTGCCTCCAGGCGGGTGAGCGCTGCCGCCAGGATGCCGATGGCAGTTTGCCGGGGGGGAGTGGAGGAATGACCGGGCGCCTGTTCCACCGACAATTCAAGCGTCAGGTAACCTTTTTCGGCGTTGCCCACCAGCGCCACCGGCGAGGACACACCGGGAAGGATGCCTTTCACCACAGCCACGCCCTCATCCACCACGGCTTCCAGTTCAATGCCCTGTTCTTTAAACCAGGCGGCAATTTGGGCTGCCCCCTGGTGGCCGCTGATTTCCTCGTCATGCCCGAAGGCCAGGTAGATGCTGCGCCGGGGTTGAAAACCGCGTTCCAGCAGGGTTTCCACGGCTTCCATCACGGCGATCAACTGGTTTTTAATATCCAGCGCCCCGCGCCCCCACACAAAGCCATCGGCTACCTCACCGCTGAAGGGCGGATGCTGCCATTCGGACAGGGAAGATGGGTCAATCGGAACCACGTCTTGATGCGCCATGAACAGGATGGGTATCAGCGCCGGGTCGCTGCCCTGCCAGTGATACAGCAGGCTAAATTCATTGATTAACTGGCGCTGCAGGGTGGTGTGAATGCGCGGGTACATGCGTTCCAGTTCGTGGTGAAGCTGGCGCAGGGCGTCGGCGGCAGGCAAATGGTTTTCATTGGAAACGGTCTGGCAGCGGATGGCGCTGGACAGGTGTTCAGCAACGGCGTTACCATCCACAGGTTCGGCTTTGAACGGCTCAACCGGCGGATTGGTTTTTCCAAAATTCACAGTTCGCCACAAAACAATGGCTGCCAGCGCCAGCAGCGCCACAAGCAGGTAAACGTAAGCGGGCATAAGGAATCACTTTCTGTGCTTTAATAAAATGAAAATCAACAGACTTATTGTAATCCAGGCAGACCCACCGGTCGTGATTGATTCCTAATCATGCGATAAAGTGAAGTTCGTGAGGTGAAGATGTTGGCTGAATTTAAGAAGTTCATTATGAAAGGCAACGTGGTTGACCTGGCGGTGGGCATCATCATCGGTTCGGCATTTGGCGCGGTGGTCAATTCATTTGTCAATGACATCATCATGCCGCCCATCGGTTTGCTGCTGGGTAAGATCGATTTTGCCAACCTGTATATCCTTTTGCAGGAGGGAACGCCAGCGGGGCCCTATGAAACGCTGGCGGCAGCCCGGGAAGCCGGAGCTGTGACCTTGAACCTGGGGTTGTTCATCAATACCATCATTTCTTTATTGATTGTTGGTTTCGCAGTGTTTTTGCTGGTGCGGGCGGTCAACCGCCTGGAGAAACCGGCTGAAGAGAAAGCGCCTGCCACAAAAGATTGCCCCTTCTGCTGCACAGAGATCCCGGAGGCAGCCAAACGTTGTCCACACTGCACCAGCGACTTGGAAAAATAAAAAATTCAAATTGCCACCTGTGTGTCATTGCAAGCCCCGATGTCTTTTTCGGGGCGTGGCAATCTTAACTTTTAGTATTGAGACTGCCACGTCGGGCAAAAAAACCCTCCTCGCAGTGACGATTACATGAGATTTTTAAAGTGGAAACTTGGAGTATATGGTTAGAGGTAAGGCATTAAAAATGGCATTGGAACAGAATTTAAACCCCGAAATTTTACCGGCTGATTTTTACGCGCGTGATGCATTGCTGGTGGCGCGCGAACTGCTGGGCATGCGCCTGGTACGCCTGCTGGACGGTGTGCGTCTTTCAGGTATCATCACTGAGGTGGAAGCCTACCGCGGCGAAGAAGACCTGGCCTGTCATGCGCGCGTGGGGCGCACAGCGCGTACGGCGGTGATGTACGGACCGCCAGGACGCGCGTATGTGTATTTTACCTACGGCATGCACTGGTGCCTCAACTGTGTGACCGGCGAGGAAGGCTACCCGGCGGCGGTGTTGATTCGTGCCGTGCAGCCGGTGGAAGGACTGGATGTGATCGCAACGCGGCGCAGCGGTGTGGCAGAGGCGCAGTGGTGCAACGGCCCGGCCAAGTTGACCCGCGCCCTGGGCATTGACGGCAGCCTGAACGGCGCCAACCTGACTGACGCCCACAATGGGCTGTGGATTGAGCGCGGCGAGCCGGTGCCGGATGGACAGGTCAAAACCACTCCGCGCATCGGCATCGAGCGCACCCCCGAACCCTGGCGCAGCCTGCCGTGGCGGTTTGTGTGCACAAAAACACCTTGAAAATTCGGGGTCTGACCCCGAATTTTCAAGGTGTTTCTTAAAAAAATTGTATTCCATGCTTGCGATTTCTCTGGTATAACCATTAAAGATAAAAAAACTGGTTAATTTTGGAGTTTAACGCTTATGTTTCGTAGAACCACCACCCAGACTTCTGCGGCTGCGCCGCAGCCCACTGAGCGCGTCACCTCTGTGCTGGGTCCCGGTATCATCTGGCGCGGCAATTTGCGCGGCAGCGGCGGCGTGCGCATTGAAGGCGCCTTTGAAGGCGAGATCAACATTCAGGGAATGGTGGTGGTGGGCGAAACCGGGCGCGTGACCTGTGAAAACTTGCAAGCCAATGTGGTGATTGTGGCGGGTTCAGTGCGCGGTTCCATTACCGCCGAAAAACTGGAAATTCGCGGCACCGGCAGAGTGTGGGGCAATGTGGTGACCGCCGCCTTCAGCACCGAAGAGGGAGCCTTTTTGCGCGGGCAGGTGCGCATGGAAGAGCAAATTCAACTTCAGTTTGAACCGGAACCCGGCGAGACCATCTCTCCGGCTACGGCGCCGCTGCCAGCAGCGCAGCCCGAAAACAGCCCGGAAACCCAAAAAACCAAATCTTCGAAGGACGCCAGTGCGCGTTCGTAAAGTTAAAACACCGGCGTTTCTGACCGGTTTTTCCACGGGGTGAATCCATGCGTATGTCGTCTCTTTTTAGCCAGACCCGCCGCGAAGCCCCTGCCGATGTGGAGCGCGCCGGGATGCAGTTGCTCATCCGCGCCGGTTACGTGCAGGCGGTTGCCCCGGCGGTTTACGCGTCTTTGCCATTGGGTGTGCGCGCCTTACAGCGCCTGGCAGAGCTTATCCAGGACGAACTGATCCATTTTCAACCGCAGGAAATACAGCTCCCGCTGGCGCAGCCGCTGGAGTTGTGGGAAAATAGCGGTTTTTTGTCAACATCCAACGGCGAGGGAGGCGGAAGTTCTCCGCTGCTGGCGCAAAGCTATTTTCCCGCTGTTTTGGAAGTGGCGCGCCGTCAGGTGCGTTCCTACCGCCAGCTTCCGGCAGCTCTGATGCACAGCGCCGACTGTTGGCAAACAGCCGCTTCGGGGCATCCCGCCCCGTGGACAGGACGCCTGTCGCGTATTTTTGAAATCTATTCCCTGCACGCATCAGCCGATGCTGCTGCACAGGCCGCGCAAGATATGGCGGATGCCGCTGGACGTTTTTGTGAGGAGATTGACCTTCCTGTGATACCCGCCAGCGGTTTTTCAGCCCTGGACCCGGCAGGCAGCCTGCAGGATGGGATTTATCTGCATCCGGCGGGCGAGCGAGATTTGCTGACCTGTACCTGCGGCTACGCTGCCGCGGCAGAAATGGCACAGTTTCAACGGGTGCAAACGACAGCCAGCGAGGTCCCGCTGCCGATGGAAAAGGTTGCCACCCCGCACTGTTCCACCATTCAGCAACTGGCTGATTTTCTCAAAACCTCTGCCGACCACACTGCCAAAGCCGTGTTTTTGATGGCTGAATGTGCCAAACGACGGGAAGAACTGGTGTTTGCCGTGGTGCGCGGCGACCGCGATCTGAGCGAAGCCGCCCTGAAACGCCTGTTGAACGCGCGCAGTTTGCGCCCGGCGGCCGATGACGAAATCCGCGCGGTGGGGGCCACGCCGGGTTACGCCTCGCCGGTGGGCATCCAGGACGCGCTGGTGGTGGTGGATGAAGAAGTGACCCGCTCGCCCAACCTGGTTTCGGGCGCCAATGAAGAGGGTTATCACCTGCTGAATGTGAATTACGGGCGCGATTATCAGGCTGCCCTGGTGGCTGAAATTGCCGCCGCCGGCTCCGGCGACCCCTGCCCACGCTGCGGCGCGCCGCTGCAAGCCGTGCGCGGCACACCGCTGGCAGCCTGTCACCGCATCAGCGCTGACTTGATGCAAACCCAGGACTGCACTTTTATAGATGACGGCGGCAAGGCGCAGCCTGTGCACCTGGCTGCCTTGACCATTGACCTGAGCCGCGTGCTGCTGTGCCTGGCGGAGGACAAGCATGATGATTACGGCCTGCGCCTGCCAATCGCTGCGGCGCCCTATGCGCTGGCTTTGGTGCTGGTGAAGGGTAAAGATGACAGTGCCGACCGCGCGGCGGATGACCTGTATGATGCCCTGTGCGATGCGGGCATGGAACCCCTGTTTGACGACCGCAATGAACGCGCCGGGGTCAAGTTCAACGATGCTGACCTGCTGGGCATGCCCGTGCGCCTGACGGTGGGTGAGCGCGCCCTGCAGCAGGGCGGCGTGGAGCTGAAGCTGCGCGGCGGTGCTGAGAATCAGTTTATTCCGCTGGCAGATGTAATTCAACGCGTTCAAATGATTTTGGATGAAAGTTCAGCGGAGTAGTACAATTTTGTCATGAACGATTCTCAACCCCGAAAAATCAATATGTCTTCTCCCGACCTGAGCGCAGAAGACCGCTCGGCAGTGATGGACGTGGTCAACACCAACTGGCTCAGCATGGGACCGAAAATCAGGGCGTTTGAAGAGGCTTTTCGCAGCCTCATCGGGCTGCCCTATGCACTGGGAGTCAATTCCGGCACAGCCGGTTTGCACCTGGCGGCTGTGGCAGCCGGCATTCGCGACGGCGACCTGGTGATCACCACGCCTTTTTCGTTTGTCGCCTCGACCAATGCTTTGCTGTATGAACGCGCCGTGCCGGTGTATGTGGATGTTGACCCGCTGACCGGCAACATCGACCCTGTGGGCGTGCGCCAGGCGGTGGAAGACCTGCTGGCTGGCGGCAGCGAGGCGCAGCGCTGGCTGCCGCGCCGCGGGGCGGAACACCACGGCGCATTAAAGGCGCTGCTGCCGGTGGATGTATTCGGCCAACCGGCTGATATGGATCCCCTTGTGGAAGCCGCACGCCGGCACGATCTGACCGTGATCGAGGACTCGTGCGAGGCGTTGGGCGCCACTTATAAAGATCGGCAGGCGGGTACGCTGGGCGATGTGGGCGTGTTTGCGTTCTATCCCAACAAGCAGATCACCACCGGCGAGGGAGGTTTGATTGTCACCGGAGACGAGCACCTGGGGACGATGATGGACGCCCTGCGCAACCAGGGGCGCGCCCCCGGCGATCAGTGGCTCAATCACACCTATCTGGGTTTCAATTACCGCATGGATGAAATGAGCGCGGCGCTGGGACATTCACAGCTCAAGCGGTTGGATTCTTTTCTGGAAGCCCGCCAGCGCGTGGCCGACTGGTATAACGACCGATTAAAAAATGTGAGCGGCGTGGAGATTCCCAAAATTGTCGAAACCACCACGCGCATGAGCTGGTTTGTGTATGTGATCCGCCTGGCGGCGGGGGTTGATCGTGCCGCTGTGGCAAAACGATTGGGTGAGCAGGGCATTGCCGTGCGCCCTTATTTCCTGCCCATCCACTTGCAGCCCTACATGGTCGAACGTTTCGGCTACTGCGAGGGTGACTTCCCTGTGACGGAGGACCTGGGCAGGCGCGGACTGGCGCTGCCCTTCTCCAGCGTGATGTGTGAAGAGGAAGTGGACATCGTTTGCCGCGTTTTGCGGTCGGTGTTGTAACAAAGACGGGCAGGAACAGCGTTGGAATTCTTACCGGTGCGGCGCAAGGGACTGATTCTGCATGTTACCACGGCTGTTTTGTCGGCTGGCGGCGGTGGCGCCATGTTCTGGCTGGCGCTGCAGCAGGTGAGCGGACCGGCTTTTTCGCTACTGCTGTTCACTGCGCTGGTTTTCCTGGCGCCTCTGCCGTTTGTGCTCTACCGCGGGATTTCCCTGTTTTTGGCGCGTTACATGCTGGACCGCGACGGCCTGCGGCTGCGCTGGGGATGGCGCAGAGAAGATATTCCTTTGCCGGATGTGGAATGGGTGCGCCCGGTGAGCGGTCTGGGTTTCCCTTTACCCCTGCCGCGCCTGCATTGGCCGGGCTCGGTGCTGGGAACGATTCAAACCCCTGATCTGGGCAGCGTGGAATACCTGGCGTCGGATGACAGCGAAAACTCGCTGGTGCTGGTGGCCACCCGCCGGCACATTTTTGTGGTTTCACCACAGGAGACTAACGCGTTTCTGCGGGAATTTCAGCACGCCGTTGAAATGGGCAGCATCAGCCCCATTGCGGCGCGCTCCACGGCGCCGGTGGTGTTCTTCCAAGATGTGTGGACAGATTTCCTGGTGCGCACACTGGCTGTGACCGGGTTGCTGGCCAATGTGCTGCTGTTTTTGGGCGTGAATGTGCTGGCCACCACCCGGCAAAGTGTGTCGCTGGGCTTCGACCGCTTTGGCAGCCCCACGCCGCCTGTGCCGGCGGAACGTCTTTTGCTGCTGCCGGTGTTAAGCATCATTGCCTATGCGGTCGATCTGGCGGTGGGGTTATACCTGTATCGTAAAGGCGGAAACCACCTGGTGACCTACCTGGTGGTGGGCAGCAGCATCCTGACCGCGGTGCTGATGGTTGCGGCTGCGCTGGCGGCGGTTTAAGAATTTAAGACGGAACCACAGATAAACACGAATGAACTTGGAAATACAACGAAAGACACGATGGAAACCACAGATAAACACGGATCAACACAGCTCAAACAACGAAAGTCACGAACTACACGAAAAGGTTTTTGAGTTTAAATCTTTCATGCCATTTCGAGTGAAGCCCTGAACAGGGCTGAACGAGAAATCTTAACTTCACGATAAAGATTTCTCTTCGCTAAACCTTGCAGGTTTTGCTCATCGAAATGACAGTTAATAAAAGAAATATCCGTTTCAATTAGTGTTCATCTGTGGTTTTTTGAGGATTGAAAATTGGACATCAACACAACACAGCTTCTTATTGGTTTTCTCACTGCGGTGCTGATTGCACTGGCAGCCTGGCGCGCGCGCAGTTTGAGCGTCAGCGGGGCGTGGGCGGCGGCCGGCCTGGGTACGGTCATTTTTGGACTGGGCGGCTGGCAGTGGGCGGTGGTGCTGCTGGGATTCTTCATCTCTTCCAGCGGGATGTCGCGCTTGGCGAAGAAACGCAAAGTTGTATTTGCTGAAAAGTTCTCCAAAGGCTCGCAGCGCGACGCCGGGCAGGTGCTGGCCAACGGCGGGGTGGCTGGTTTGTGCGTGCTGCTGCATTTGCTGGCGCCGCAGGGCGGCTGGGCCTGGCTGGCATTTGCCGGTTCGCTGGCTGCCGCCAATGCCGACACCTGGGGCACCGAGCTGGGCGTGTTGGGGCGATCCACCCCGCACCTGATCACCAGCGGCAAACCGGTAGAAAAAGGCGAGTCCGGCGGGGTGACCTGGGAAGGCACCCTGGCGGCGTTCAGCGGTGCGCTGCTGATCGCCTTGCTGGCGGCGGCGGTGGATGGCAGCCTAGGACTGGCGCTGCCGTTCAACGCGCTGGCGCGCATCGGTTTGATTGCTTTGGCAGGGCTGCTGGGCAGCCTGCTTGACTCGCTGCTGGGCGCCACCGTGCAGGCCATTTACACCTGCCCGGTGTGCCAAAAAGAAACCGAGCGCCATCCGCAGCACACCTGCGGGGCGCTCACCACGCTGAAGCGCGGCTTGCCCTGGATGGACAACGACTGGGTGAATATGCTGTGCACGCTGTGCGGGGCGATCGTGATGGGGGTTCTGATTTTCTTTTAAATTACAACAACGAACCACACGAAAGACACGAAAAGGGGATAAAAAATCAGTTCGTGATATTTGTGTATTTCGTTGTTTTTCCTATTCAGAATTCCCGTTTTGATTCAAAGAATCCAACAGCCCGTTGATCTGCTCCAATGCTGCCTGCAAGTCATCGGCAATCTCTTGCGCCAGCACCTGCGGGGCGGGCAGGTTGGCGCTGTCTTCCAGCGATTTATTAAATAGAATATTACTAAAAAGTAAATAGTCGTTTACCACGAGAAATTTCTTAAGAATAATATGTCGTCAATCAATAATACTTACTTGAACAGTATTTTTATAATAACCGGAAGGCAATTTCTTAAGAATATATATAGCATTTTCTACACAATTTCTTGCACTGTAATTTAGATATAACCATACGTCTTTGTCATGATATTTTGACGGCAAAATAGAACCCGGATTATCTATAGGTTTATCGCTGATTAGTTTTATGGATTTTCCGGCTTTATCGTAAATTGGAATTTCGAGGTTGGAATTATGTTTTAACACAAAAAGAATACTTTCTGACAATACCTGACGCCATTTACTAATATTGATAATCTTACCATCTGGAAGAAGCATTTTTTGAGGGACTGAAATTGAAACCAAGTTTTCATTGAGAATTGATTCTAAAGTGTAAAATCCAGGTTTTATAATTATTGTCTGACTACTTGTTATAGAATCGCTATTTGAGGGTGGATTATGAATAGTTGTTTGATTGCTTTCTTGTTTTATCTGAGATGATTCATTGACGATGTTATCTAAAGATATGTGGTTTTCAATATTTTCGGTAGTTGATTCATGCTCCCAGTATTTTATTGCATCCAATTTATTAATTAAATATGTTGCAATATCGGTCAAGGATTCTTTTGCAAGATTCATGGAAATCGGATCAACATTGCCGAGTTCATTCATTTGATAATGTTGCCATACAAGTCCATCGGTGAGGAAAATATCGTGAATTTTATGAATATAAACATACGAAACCAACTTGGTCAAAATTTTTTGGTCGTTTAAATTACCATCCAACGATTTTGCTTCAATAATAGCTTTTACTTCATTGTTTTCATTATATAAAGCATAGTCAATTCGAGTATCACTCAAAGAGTGTTCAAATTCAACCATGTCGGGATTGGACAAATCCCATCCCAAAGCAGTAAGAACAGGATCTATTAATGCAATTCTAGTTGTGGCTTCACTCTTGCTTAACTTGATTCTGTTCTTCTGAGCTTTTTCTTTTACTTGTTCGAGTACTTTAATAAAATTACTTATAGGGCTGTTTATTATCATCATTTCCTCCACTATTTTTCAATTTTAGCATCTAACCAAATAATTTTAAGGAAGGTTAATCTTGTAGTTTAAACTTCACAGAGAATCGTATATTGAAAAACAAATCAACAAAACATATAAATATTTTTATAGAAAAATACTTAATAAATTCAGCTCAAAAAAAAGAAGCTTAAAACAATGCTGTCAATAATTCATCCCGCTCCATCCCCAGATGATCTGCCACATCATTCAAAATGGCGCTAATCGTGCCAAGACGGATTTCTTTATGGTTGGGAATGGTTATATGATGTTCCCCATTGATGGTGGTGGTTAACCTCAGGTGACTGCCGGTTTGTCGGGTGATTGTGTACCCGAACTTTTCAAGACGCTGCGCTAATTTTGCCCCACTGACATCGCGCGGAATTCTCATGCAGCAAAAACCTCCTCCCGCAAATAATGCATGCGCACCACGCGAGGGCGGTCTTTTTCGTCAAAATGACAACTGATGGCATCTTGAATGGCGGTCTTTAATTCCTCCCAGGTGTCGGCTTCGGTGTAGATGGAATGTCCCAGGGCGCGGGCGGTGTAACCGCCTTCGACTGCTTTTTCGACAACAAACACAATTTCGGTCATAGGTGTGGTTCCTTGTCTCATCAAGTATAAAACAAATCTTGTGCGGATTCAATGTTAATGCAGTGCGCCTGCCGC
>Ga0334889_1004751_pt1 | contig 11835 bp, 9 predicted proteins | sample GraSluR1_MG_2_FD_207222 | JGI IMG/M metagenome (GOLD analysis project Ga0334889, IMG submission 207222) | Sludge microbial communities from methane-producing bioreactor in Wageningen University, Netherlands - Granular Sludge_8_08-R1 | ecosystem: Engineered > Bioreactor > Anaerobic > Unclassified ... | reverse complement strand
TCGAGCAGATCCTGATCAACCTGCTGGCCAACGCCGTGAAGTTCACCGACCAGGGCGGCGTGACGCTGCGAGTCCAGGCCGAGCCGGGCCAGCCCCTGCGCCTGTCGGTGCAGGACACCGGCATCGGAATCGCCCCGGCGGACCTGGCCGAGCTCTTCAAGCCCTTCAAGCAGGTGGAGACCAGGAGCCCGCGTCCTCAGGAGGGGACCGGACTGGGGCTGGCCATCTGCGCGCGTCTCTCCAGGCTCTTGGGGGGGCAAATCACCGCCGAGAGCGAACCTGGAGTGGGCAGCACCTTCACCTTGGAGCTGCCACCCGAGAGAGGACCCGCCGTTGCCCCGCAAGACCAAGATCCTGCTGATCGAAGACCATGAGCCGAACCGCTACCTGCTGACCTTCCTTCTGGAGAAGAACGGCTTTGAGGTGGTGGCCGCCCCCGACGGACCAGCCGGAATCGCCCTGGCGGCCCGCGAGAAACCGGCTCTGATCCTGTTGGACATCCAGTTGCCCGGCATGGACGGCCACGCGGTGGCCCGCGCCTTGCGCCGGGATCCGACCCTGGCCCACACGCCATTGGTGGCGGTCACCTCCTACGCCATGGCCGGCGACCAGGCCAGGGCGGTGGAGGCGGGCTTCGACGGATATCTCGAGAAGCCCATCGACCCGGATCTCTTCGTCGAACAGGTCCGCTGCCATCTGCGTCCCCTCGACCCGGAGCCCGGGCGGTGAAGCGGGTCCTGGTCGTCGACGACCACCTCGACAACCTCTACTTCCTGCAGGCCCTGCTGGGAAGCCAGGGTCTGGAAGTGGTCCCGGCCTCGAACGGGGCCCAGGCCCTGGAACTGGCCCGCCAGACTCCCCCCCACCTGGTGGTCTCGGACATCCTGATGCCCGTCATGGACGGCTACACCCTGTGCCGCGAGTGGATGGCCGATCCTGACCTGTGCCACATCCCCTTCATCTTCTATACGGCCACCTACACCGACCCTCGGGACCGCCAGTTGGGCTACGAGTTGGGCGCCGAGGCCTACCTCACCAAGCCCTCCGAGCCCGAGGACTTCCTCGCGGCGGTCCTGCCCATCCTGGCCCGAGACCCCCAGACCGGCCCGAGTTGCCGCCCCTCCACCCCGCCCGAATCGACAATGACGCGCTACAGCGAAGCCCTGGTGCGCCGGCTTGAAGACAAGATGGCCGAGCTGGAAGAGAGCAACCGGAGGCTCAAGGAGGAGATCGCCGAGCGCGAGCGCGTGGAGTCCGCCCTGCTGGCCAGCGCCGAGCAGCTCCGGCAGGCCCAGAAGATGGAGGCCCTGGGGCAACTGGCCGGAGGGATCGCGCATGACTTCAACAACCAGTTGACCACCATCGCAGGGTACAGCGAGTTGCTCTTGAGTCGACCCGAGCTGGCCTCTTCCCCGGCCCTGGACGAGGTGGGCGAGATCATGCGCGCCGCCCAGCGCGCCAGCGCCTTGACGCGCAGGATCCTGGCCTTCTCCAGGCGCCAGACCTGGCAGCCCGTGGTGGTGCGCCTGGACCAGATCGTCGCGGGAATGCGAGACCTGCTGGATCGGACCCTGGGCGCGCACATCGCCATCGAGTGCCACATGGATCCCCAGGTGGAACCGGTGGAGATCGATATCCACCAGTTCGAACAGGTGCTGACCAACCTGGCCCTCAACGCGCGAGATGCGATGCCCGAGGGCGGGACGTTGACCCTGCGCACCCGGGCTGTCGACCTGGACGAGGACTTCTGCCGGCACCACCCGGTCTTGCTTCCCGGCCCCGCGGTCGTGCTGGAGGTCTCGGACACGGGATGCGGCATGGATCCCGGCGTCCTGGAACGATTGGGAGAGCCCTTCTTTACGACCAAGCCTCCGGGAAAGGGCACAGGGCTGGGCCTGACCACCGTTCTGAACACCCTTCGACTGGCTGGCGGCTGCATGCAGGCTCACAGCCAACCCGGCTCGGGCTCGCTCTTCCAGATCTTCCTGCCCCCGGCAGGTCGGCCAGATCCATCCCCCGGCCCCCCGGAGACCGAAACCGAAATCCCCCGGGGCAGCGCGACCATCCTGGTGGTGGAAGACGACCTGATCCTGCGAGACCTGGTGGTGCGGATGCTCCAATCCCTGGGCTATTCCACCCTGACCGCCGGGACGGGCGAGGAGGCCTTGGAGATCCTGGCCGACCCCGACCAGGCCCCGGACTTCATGCTGACCGACCTGGTCATGCCCGGCAGCCTGCAGGGCTGGGACCTGGCCCGGCAGGCCCGAAACCTGCGCCCGGGGTTGCCGGTGCTGTGCACCTCAGGCCACCAGCAGCGGAGCCCAGAAGAGAAGGAAGCCGGATCCAGGGATTTCGAGTTCCTGGAGAAGCCCTTCACCCGCCGGGACCTGGGCGAGAGAGTGCACTGGATGCTGAACCAGAACCTCTGATCCTCTCCCGAAGCTTCAGTCCACCGGTGCCTGGGGCTTGCGGGCCACTGCGAAGAGGACGACCCCCATCAGCAGGAAGAAGGCCAGCCCCAGGAGCTGATAGCCCCCCTCACCCAGCATCCCGACCAGCGCCGGACGGGCACTCCAGGACTCCAGGGTCCGGAACACCGTCTCGTTCACCGACAACAAGGCCACGGCCACTCCGGCCAGGGCGCCCCCGGCCACCAGGCCGGTCGCGAAGAGACTTCCCGAGCCCAGCTCACTTTCGTCCACCTCCCGGCCAGTGCAGCGGGTCCTCCAGTCCACCAGTCCCTTGATGGCCCCTCCCACGAAGATCGGGAGCGTCGTGGACAGGGGCAGGTAGGCCCCCACCGCAAAGGACAGGGCGTTGACGCCACACAACTCGATGGTGACGGCCAGGAAGGCGCCGACCAGGACGAACTGCCAGTCCAGGTTGAAGGACAGAAGCCCCCGGATCAGGGTGGCCATCAGCGTCCCCTGCGGTGCCGGGAACTTGTCCGAACCGATGGCGTGGGCGATTCCCTGGGCTGCCATGTCGGCGGTCGGCTTGTCCAGGATCTGCATGGTCGCGCCGATCACCAGGGCGGAGGCCACCGCCCCCACGAACAATGAGATCTGCTGGGCCCGAGGGGTGGCCCCCACCAGGAAGCCGGTCTTGAGGTCCTGGCTGGTGGCCCCGGCGTTGGCGGCCGCGATGCAGACCATGCTGCCCACCACCAGCGCCAGGGGTTCATAGAAGCTGCCCGTCCAGCCGGCCCCGACGAAGATCAGGCAGGTCCCCATGAGGGTGGCGATGGTCATCCCCGAGATGGGATTGGAGCTGGAGCCGATCAAGCCGACGATCCGGCTGGCCACGGTCACGAAGAAGAAACCGAAGACCACGATCAGGACGCCGACCAGAAGCTTGTGGCCAAAGGACCCCCCGGGCAGGACCGGCAAGACCGCCAGAAGCAGGATCAGGGCCACGCTGCCCACCAGGACGGTAAGGATCGACAGGTCCCGCTCGGTGCGCACCACCTCGGCGGCCCCGGTGCGGTCCTTCAGGGTGGCCAGGCTGGACTTGAAGGAAGACAGGATGGTCGGCATGGTCTTCAGCAGCGTCATGAAGCCTCCGGCCGCCACGGCGCCGGCGCCGATCTGGCGGACGTAGGCGCGATAGATCGCGACCGAGGTGTCCGAGAAGGTCTGGGTCAGGGGATCCCATCCCCCGGGACCCCCAGGGGTCAGGACGCTCTTGAGTTCGCCCAACTTGACCAGTTGCTCGGCGATGGCCGCCATCGGAACCAGGGTGGCCAGAAGCGGAATCAGCCCCAGCCAGGCCAGGACGCCACCAGCGACCAGGACGCCAGCGATGCGGGGTCCGATGATATAGCCGACGCCCAGGTACTCCGGAGTGATCTCTCCGTTGACGGTGGCCGAGGGAAAGTACTTGTTGGTCTGCCGCGTGACGAAGGCCGGGACGTCGGTGATCACGTGGAAGAGCTTCTGGAACGCGGCGTAGACCAGGGCGAAGAAGACCCCCTGGTAGGCGGTTCGGGCGAAGTCCCCGCCCTTGTCGCCGGCGATCAGGACCGAGGCACAGGCGGTTCCCTCCGGATAGGGCAGGGCGCCGTGCTCCTTGACGATCAGGGCCCGGCGCAGGGGCACCATCATCAGGACCCCCAGGATACCGCCGAGCACGGCCAGGGTGAAGATGGTCCAGTAGTTGAAGTAGGAGGCCCCGACGCTCTGACCATCAGGCCCCAGGGTGAGGAACAGGAAGCCCGGCAGGGTGAACACCACGCCCGCCGCGATCGACTCGCCCGCCGAGCCCGTGGTCTGGATGATGTTGTTCTCCAGGATGCTGGTCTTGAGGAACTTCCGCCCCAGCGAGATGGCCAGGACCGCGATCGGGATCGAGGCCGAGATGGTCAGGCCGGCCTTGAGAGCCAGGTAGACCGTCGCCGCGCCGAAGAGGATGCCGAAGAAGGCTCCGACGACGACCGAGCGCACGGTGAACTCCGGCACGTCGCTCTCGGGCGCGATATAGGGCTTGTGGGCGGCGGGTTCCAGATTGGACACGAAGGGACACTCCTGGACAATGGTGGTCGGCGGGGATTCTGCATCTGGGGCGGGGTCCCTCGCGGCCGGCCCGAATCCTTGTCCACTTCCCGAATTCCAGGCGGAGGATCCCGGAGCGCGGGGAAGTCTTGCCAGGACCGGGTTGGACTTCTAGAATAAGGTTCATCCCATCGTTCTGGTCGGGATGAAGGGGAGGGTTGACCAACAACCGGTTTGAACCGGGGCGCCGCGGGGGGGCCGACCATTCGACCTGATGACAACGCTCCGAAGCCGGAGGAGGGCGGCGAGGCCGTCGCCATCCTCCGCATGGGGGCAAAGTCCTCACCAGCGCCGGAGGCCGGGCTCTCCTGGGCGGACCTCCTGAAGAAGGCCCGGGACACAGCGCAGAACACCGCGACTTCGACGTCCTCCCCGGCGCCAGGCCCGACGCCAGGCCCGACCCCGTCGCCGCTGGAAGGCCTCCTGGCTCCCTCTCCCCGCGCGGAGCCGCTTCCCTCCCCCGTGCCGGCTCCCCCGCCCTCCCCCCGGGTCGAGCAACCCGGACTCCACTTCTATCGCTATCGGGGGCGGACCCGCGAAGGCGCCGAAGAGCAGTCCTACGTCTCAGCCCTGACCCAGGAGCGCGCGGTGGAGGCCCTGCACCTGCAAGGCCTGACCATCCTGGAGATGGTCGAGGTCGAGGCCGACGAAGCCTTGGGGCGACGCAAGCTGCATCGAGTCCGGCTGCGCTCGCTGGCCCTGTTCACCCACCAACTGGCCATCCTTCACCGCTCAGGCGTCTCATTGACCCGCGCCCTGGAGAGCCTGACCGAGAAGCCGGAGGACTGGACCATGGGCGCCGTGGCCCGGGACCTGTACGTCGCGGTCTGCCATGGGTACCTGCTCTCGCACGCCATGCGCCGACATCCCCGGTGCTTTCCGCCGCACTACTCGGCCCTGATCGAGGTGGGCGAGCTCTCGGGCAGCCTGGACGACATCCTGCCCCGGCTGGCCGACAGCCTGGAGAGACAGGTGGCCCTGGTGGCCCGGATGCGAGCGGTCATGACCTACCCCCTGGTGGTGGTCCTCTGCGCCATCGTCTTGAACCTGGTCACCTTCCGCTGGGTCCTGCCCCAGTTCCAGCCCATCTTCGAAGGGACCGGGGTCGAGCTGCCCTGGCTCACCTCGATGCTGATGGGCGCTGTGCGCATGGCCACCCACCCCCTGGGCACCCTGGCCCTGGTCCTGGGCCCCCCCGCGCTGTTCCTGGCCATGCGGCAGGTCCTGACCGTGCCGGCCGCCCGCGCGGCCGCCGAGCGCCTGGTCCTGAGGGTCCCCGCCGTGGGGACGGTCCTTCGGGACTTCCTCCTGGTCGAGGTCTTCACCCTGATGTCCAGCCTGACGGCCGCCGGCTTCACCCTGCAGCGCTCGCTGGATCTGGCCGCCCAGGTCACCTCCAGCCGCAACCTGGCAGAGGCCCTGCGAGGAGTCTCCAGCTCCCTCAATGAAGGCCTTCTTCTGAGCGAAGCCTTCGAGCGTCGTCAGGACCTCTTCACCGCCTTGGGAGTGCACATGATCGCAGTCGGCGAGTCCACGGGCCGCCTCCAGGACATGTTCTCGACCCTGGCGGGCTACTATCTGGTCGAGGTCGAGTTCGCGCTGGACTCGCTTCCCGCGATCCTGGAACCGGTCCTGATGGCCATGGTGGGAATCATGACGGGGGTCGTCGTCCTGGCCGTGTTCATGCCCATCTACCAGATCGTCTCCGCCCTGCTGTGAAGCGCCCGGCTCTCCGGTTTCACCCGTCCCACCGCGCGGTGGCTCGAGCCTTCCGCAGGTCGGACTGGATGCTCCTGATTCTGGCCATCTGGCTCTCCGGGCCGGTCTTCGCCCAGACCCCGGAGGAGCTGGCCTCGCGGGTCCTGCAACGGGTCCACTCCCGAGCCTCCCAGGTCGACGGCCTGGAGGCGGAGGTCCATCTGACTCGGACCGACCCCCGCTTCCTTCGCTGCTTCTTCGTGCCCTCGGCGCTGAACCTCAAAGCCGTCATGGGATTCGAGAAACCCGACGACTTCGACCTGCACCTCTGGCAGGGCGGAGCGCGCTGGTTCCGCTTCGACAGCCGGGCCGGCTTCAACCTGCGCTTCTCGGGCCTGGTCCGACTGGGAGGGGGACCCGCCGTGGTGCCTCCTCCCCCCGAGACCTCGGCCGATCCCGACCTGGGATTCGCCGACCTCACCCAGGACAGCGCGGAAACCTTCCCGTTCCACCCTCTGTGCTTCGTGTGGCCCCCCCGATTGTGGCAGGCCCTGCCCGGCCACACGCCCACCCTGGAGGGCACCGAGACCCTCTTCGGCCGAGCCTGTCTGCGGGTGGGCCTCCTGTTGGACAACGGGATGCGCGCCCGGATCTGGGCGGATCGCCTGACCTTTGAGCCATTGCGCGTGGAGATCCAGCCTCCGGGGGGCCTGGGCACCCTGCTGGCGGACTACCGCTGGGAGCCAGGGGCCCCCTGCTGGTCCCAGGTCGAGGTCTACGCCGACCGGCGTCCCCTTTTCCAGGCCGTCGCGGTGGAGCCGCGGGTGGACCCCTCGGGGAGTCGGCTTCCCGACCTTTCGCTGGTGCTGCGCCGACCGGCGGGGATCACGGCCCGGCCAGGTCCCAGCGCCGTCCAACTGCCCGATTGGACCTGGGGAGTCCTGCGGGCCCTGGCCCTGGTCCTGGGAATCCTCGCCGCCCGGTTCCTGTACCACCTCCTGCGCCGGCGCACCCTGGCCCGCGAGCTGATCCTCCTGGACCATCCCCAGGGCCCCTGGGCTCGACGTCTGCAACGCCTGGGCTATCCGGTGGCCCGCTTCAGCCCGGAAATCGTGAGCCAGGAGCTGCAGATCCTGGACCGCGGCCGGGCCATCGCCACCGACGACCCGCCGAGGGCCATCCTGGTCGCCCCCGGGGCCGGCGAGCTGATCCGCACCCAGCGCTATCTGCTGCGGTCCTTCGTGCAGGCGGGAGGGCGGGTCCTGGTGCTGGCGCACGAGAAGGCCCGCGACCTGCCCTTCGAGGCGGAGCTGACCCGGATCACGCGGGCGGAAATCCGGGGGGTCACCTACGACCCGTCTGGTCCCTGGCGTCGACTGGAGTCGCGACGAGTGGCCGAGTTCGTCCTGGAACGAGGGTGCGAAACGTGTCTGGTGAGCATGGAGGGAATGCCCCTGGACCAGGATCTGGTCGGCCTGCGGGGGGCCGACTCCCGCCAGGCAACGGTGATCGGCCTGACCCGCCAGGGCCTGGGCGAGTGGCTGGTCTGCCAGCTCCCATTCCCCGAATCCATCAAGGAATGGCCGAAGGAATTGTCCACTCTGCTGTGCGAGCTGGTGGACCTGCTGGAAGGCTACCCGTCCCCCGAAGCCTGAGCGCCGTTCACCAACTGGACCAGGAGGTCCTGCGCACCCCCTGACCCCCATCGGGGTCGGGCGCCAGGACCACGCTCTGCAGGGCCCTGTCCTTGTGGACCTGGGCAAAGCTGTCCATCTGGACGGTATCCCCGGTCACGTTCCCGAAGACCTGGGTGTTGGACTCCAGGTGGATGGGCCCCAGGGGATTGTAGAGCGCGCCCACCAGGTCGCAGTTGCTGTCGAAGTGGAACCCCGTCTTCTGTCCGGTGGAATAGTCGGCCAGGATCAGCAGGCTGGTGGAGTCCTGATTCTCGGAATCCATGTTGATCCGGGTGTTGGAGCCGAACTCGACGCGTTCGCGGACGAAGATCCGGACCTTGCCTCCCGACAACAGCAGGACGCTGTTCTGCCCCATGTCGATGTTGTCGAAGAGATAGTCCCCCGGCTGCAGGACCACATGCCCCTTGGCCCCGGTCGTCAGGTCGCCGTAACGCCCCGGGGCCAGCTCGACCGGGACCCCGGAATGGACGTCGCCTCGGGAGGAGGAGGCGGCCAGCTCGACCGGCACGGCCACCACCGGCAAGGGCAGAGGCTCTTCGCGACGCTGGGTCTCGAGGTAGTGGGAATTGGGTCGAACGGTGGGCTCGGCGTGTTGAACGACCACCAGGTCCCCTTTCACGTCGGCGTTGGAACGCAGGGTGATGGGCGTCACGTCGGCGTTGCTTCCCACATGACCCGCCGTGCCTGGATTCTTGGGGTCGTATCCCGCAGTCCCCGAATTGTAGGAGTCGGTCCGCGCATTGGACTCCATCACCACCCAGCGGGCCCCGTACAGCGCGGCGTCGGGAAAGGAGAGGCCCCGCCGGCGGAAGGTGGCCTCCAGGTGGCGGGTCACCCCGGGGCGACCTGGAGCTGTCTCGAACCAGGCCACGCTGCGAACCGTCACCTCGCTGGAGCGGGCCGAGACCACCTCCAGGCGATGCCAGGCTCCAGCAGCCTGGTTCAGGCTGACCTGGCCGGAGGGGAGTTCCTCGGCAGCGTCGCTCCAATCGGAGATCCCTGCCAGGAGATGGGCAGCCTCGCTCAGGCCCGCCCGGGCCTCCGCACCGAGGATCGTGCGCTCGGTGTTGAGATGGACCAGGCGGCTGCGCTGCTCGGAGAGCGTCAGCATAGCGAAGAGCAACGTGAACAGACAGGCCAGCAGCATGATCATGCTGACCAGGATGAAGCCCTGGGGGCGCTGCAGACGGCTCATTCGAGGTTCCTCGTCAGCGCGGTCCGCTGGAATCGCGCCGTGTGGGTCAAAGGAGCCAGGGCTCCAACGGGATGACGGGTCTGCTGGCTGAGCACCAGTTCGACCTGACACGTCAGGCCCCCCGAGTCGGCCGGCATGGCCACCACCCGAAACAACGAGAGGTTCCGACAGACCACGCGGTTCTCACTTCCGGGCGGCGTCAGCAGCGCCTGGGGGACCATCCAGGGCGTGGGATCCGGCGGGAAGACGCCGGGGACCTCGCGTCGCAGGAGGACCAGGCCAGAAGCCTCGGCGGACACGTAATAGAGGATCCACTTGCGCCAGGCCGGTTTGCCGTCCTCCGTGCGACGGAAGACATTTTCGGCATCGCGAGCCGAAGGGAGCGCCAGGACGGGGGGGTTGGAGGAGGTGGCCTCCACCACCCAGGGGCCGGCCTCCTCGATCTCGACGGCCAGGCGGTCCAGGGCGACGAGGGCCTGGTTGTACAGGGCGGAAGTCTGGTTGGCCTGCTGGAAGAAGTCATGGGCCGGCCAGAACGAGAAGAAGGCGGCGGCGAGAGCCAGCATGCCCACCCCCGAGGCGATCAGGAGCTCGACCAGGCTCATTCCGGCAGGCCTTCTCACGACGGGTCCACCACCAGGGTCGAGACCTCCAGGTGATGAGCATGGGCCCGGCCCCAGGGGCTGAAGGTCTGCCAGTCGATCCTCACGGTGACCTGGATCAGATCGCTCGACACGGCCCCATTCCGATCACGGCCCCGGTCCAGGGCCACGCTGACCTGGTAGTCCACCACCCGCTCGCGGCTTCCCTCCACGAAGCGCCTCTGGACGAAGGGATAGGGTGCAGGCGGGAACTGGCCTGGCTGACCGGGATTGAGGGCTTCGGTCGGCACCCGGCCGTCAAAGGCCCGACCGACCGGCAAGCTTGCGAACGGAAGAGCCTCGATCCTGGAGAGCACCTCGCCGGCCAGGTCACAGGCCTGCATCTGATGGGCCGAGGCCGCCATCCCACCCAGGGCCCCAGGGAGGACCGACAAGAGCAACAACGCCACCAGCGTCCCCAGCGAGCTCGCCAGGATCGCCTCCAGAAGCGAGTGGCCCAGGATCTCTTGGCGGCGGATCGGAAGTCCCCCCTCCGGGGTCGGAGTGCTTTCGGGTGGTCCGGCAGATTCCGGACCGATCCTCGATTCTACAACACTACACCACGCCAGCCCCGCCCCTCGTCCAGGAGCGGGGTACCCCGGTCCGGGATGGCTGTCCCCGTCCGGCCGAAGCGCCTCGATGGGCTGCGTTGTCAGGACAGATGGGGAGCGGAAGATTGCGACTGGCTCCGGGCGGTGAGGTCAGGAGTCCAGGAAGTTCTTGCGCGTCAGCCCGTCGTCGGTGGCGCTGGAGAGCTCGGCGACGTAGTCCTTGAGCGTCTGGGAGTCCTCCACCTGATCCAGGCGGACCCCCAGCCACCAGGTCCGCCCCTCTTCGAGGGGCCCGGTCCAGATGATCTCGCCCCGGGCCTTGACGTCTGGCAGCCGGTCGTGGTCCAGTTGGACGTCCAGCTCCAAAGCCGTACCCGGAGGCAGTGCCCCCTCGGCGACCAGTCGCACGCCCTCCTCCGAGAGGTCGTGCGTCATCCCCTGGAAGTGCGGAAGATGCCGCGAGCGGACGCGGATCCGATTGCGGAGCCGTGACACCGCGCGCCGCTCCTCCTGCCCGCCTCGCGCCACCACCTCGATGCCGCAGCGGGCGCGAAGCCACTCCAGGGCCTCGTCGGATCCACGGACATCCGCCGTGTATTCCACCGCCAGGGGATCCTCGGTCAGCACTCGCCGGGTCCGCGGATTCAAGACCAGGACATGGTCGGGTCCGGCGGGGGCCTCAAACTCCTCGTGCACCGGAAGAAGGCTGGAGGTCCGGAAGGTCAGGACCTCTTCGAAAGTCCGGAAGTCCAGGATCGGCGGGGCAGGGGTCCCACCGGGATCCGGTCCCGCCGGCGCCTCGGCCTCAGGGCCCTGCAGTCTGGAGAAGACCTTCCGGAATCTTCCCAACATGACGTGTCCTCCCGGAACAAAAGTACTCAGAGAAGCGTCTCCTGGAGGGAGGGGCCCCTCTCCCTGGAACTTGGAGCCCCCTGGACTTCGATCCTGCCCCTGCCGGAATCGACCCGGCCGAGGCGGACTGTTCCCATGAAGCGGAGGTTTGCTTCCTGCCCGAAGGGGAATGATCCCCTTCACAACTTGCCCCTCGAGGAGGTTCTTCGATTCCATGTGTCACGAAAACGCCACTTTGCCCCGCATCGGCGAGCCCGCTCCGGACTTTGACGCCGTCACCACCCACGGCCGGCTCAAGCTGGAAGACTACAAAGGCCGCTGGTTCATCCTGTTCTCGCATCCGGCCGACTTCACTCCGGTCTGCACCACCGAATTCATCGGTTTCTCGGAGATCTATCCCGAGCTGCGCAAGCTGAACTGCGACCTGCTGGGCCTGTCCATCGACAGCGTGTTCTCGCACATCGCCTGGGTCCGCAACATCCAGGAGAAGATGGGCGTGCGCATCGAGTTCCCCATCATCGCCGACCTGGACCGCAAGGTGGCGGAAGCCTACGGGATGATCATGCCGGGCGAGAGCCAGACCGAGACCTCGCGCTGCGTCTTCGTCGTCGATGACAAGAGCATCATCCGGGCGATCATCTACTATCCGCT
>Ga0334889_1004745_pt1 | contig 11850 bp, 8 predicted proteins | sample GraSluR1_MG_2_FD_207222 | JGI IMG/M metagenome (GOLD analysis project Ga0334889, IMG submission 207222) | Sludge microbial communities from methane-producing bioreactor in Wageningen University, Netherlands - Granular Sludge_8_08-R1 | ecosystem: Engineered > Bioreactor > Anaerobic > Unclassified ... | reverse complement strand
GCCGGTTATGATCCGTCTCTCCGGACCAATTTTAGTGATAAGATGGAATATATGGTAAATACACTGTATGAATTATCACAAATGTCAGGAAAACCAAAAACAACCGGAGGAGAACATGTGGCAGACCCGTTAGCTGTTCCACCGGGTCCGGGTAAATCAGACTTTGATTCAGATTTGAGTACAGAAGGTATCCGGACAGATTACTGGAACTGGGGTAAAGGATTTATCAGTGCCTATCCGCCAGACCAGTTTATAATGTTGGAAAAGGGGGCAACCTACGGGCGGAGTGATGCTCAAATATGGGCACCATACTATACCCTGCACAAAATTCTCGCCGGTTTAATGGATGTATATGAAATCAGTGGCAATGAAAAGGCGCTGGAAATTGTAAAAGGGATGGGTGACTGGGTATTTGCCCGTCTGAGTCAGGTGCCAACCGAAATACTTATAAGCATGTGGAACACATACATCGCAGGAGAGTTCGGGGGAATGAACGAAGCCATGGCAAGACTCTATCGGATAACCAACGAACCTGATTATCTTGAAGTTGCACAATTATTTGATAACATAAGAGTGTTTTATGGTGATGCTGAACATTCTCACGGACTGGCCAGGAATGTAGATATGTTCCGCGGGTTACATGCCAACCAGCATATACCTCAGATTATGGGGGCACTTGAAATTTATCGTGATTCACATGATCCGGAATATTATCATATCGCTGATAATTTCTGGAATATTGCCACTGGTGATTATATGTACAGTATCGGAGGAGTTGCAGGAGCACGCAACCCTGATAATGCGGAATGCTTCACTGCACAGCCGGCAACACTTTATGAAAACGGTTTCGCGGCCGGTGGCCAGAATGAAACCTGTGCTACATATAATATGCTCAAATTGACCAGAAACCTTTTTCTCTTTAATCAGAGTGCAGAGTTAATGGATTATTACGAGCGTGGGCTGTACAATCACATTCTTGCTTCTGTTGCAGAGCACACCCCCGGAAATACCTATCACGTGCCCCTGAGACCGGGTTCTGTAAAACAGTTTGGTAATCCCAATATGACAGGTTTTAGCTGTTGTAATGGTACGGCTCTTGAAAGTAACACAAAATTTCAAAACTCAATTTATTTCAAAAGTGCAGACAACCAGGCTTTGTATGTGAACCTCTATGTGCCTTCAACATTAAATTGGACAGACCGGAATGTAACTGTAACACAAACAACAGCTTATCCGAAAGAAGACCAGACACGATTAACCATTACCGGTAAGGGCAGGTTTGACATTAATGTACGTGTGCCACACTGGGCAACCAAGGGCTTTTTTGTAAAGATAAATGGTAAAGAAGCAAAAGTTAATGCTGTACCGGGAAGCTATCTTACCTTAAGCCGTAAATGGAAAAACGGGGATACGGTTGAGTTGCGTATGCCCTTTAAGTTTTATTTAGAGCCGGTTATGGATCAGCAAAATATTGCCAGTCTGTTTTACGGACCGGTTCTGCTGGCAGCTCAGGAATCTGAACCAGGGACAGAATGGCGTAAGGTAACATTAGATGCAGAGGATATAAGCAAATCGATAACAGGTGATCAAGGGCAGCTGCAATTTACTATTGACGGTGTTGTTTTTAAACCATTTTATGAAACGTATGGGCGGTATTCGGTTTATCTGGATGTTATCTTAAAATAGTACTGAGGTTAGCAAAATAAGAAAACCGGTGTGCTTTATTTTTGGGAACCTTACATTCAAAAAGAATACAGATATCATTAATCCATTTATTCTGAAGTATTTAATTAATATAAATTTATGGCTGTGATGAGGTATTTTCAAAAGAGATGTTGTTTTCTTCTTGTGCTTATTTTTTTCTTTAACAACAGTTACAGCCAGAGTACTGAGATAATCCAATCCCATAATAAGGTAACCCTGCCCGAAGCCCATATTGGAAATCTGGAAATTGACACCAGGTTACTGGATAGTTATGAGCTTTTGCAGGATAACGTAAGGCAGTTTTACCTTGATGCCCGAATTGTTTTTGCTGAAAAAAGTGATGTTGATTTTAGTGATCCGGAGATTTTAATTGCAGCACAAAAACATAATATTTCATTAATGGGAGGTCCTATGCTTGGTAACCTGAAAGAAGATGAAATAATCCTGTGGTTGCGTCCATCGGCTGCCGGATCAATTGTTGTCAAAGTATCTGAAATGAACGACAGCGTTGAAAAAACTTATATAAAAGATATAACTGAACCCGGAGTTGAACAAAGGCTAAAACTAGATGGATTATCTTCCAATAGTTATTACATATATTCTATTTACTCAGAAAATCAGGAAATTGCAGAAGGCAGTTTCAGAACAGCCCCGGCTCACGATGAAAAAAGCATATTCAGACTGGTTTTTGGATCATGCTTTCATAAAATAGGATTACATAATCCGAACCTTGCCAGTCAGATTCTTAAAAGGAAACCACATGCAATGATGCTATTGGGGGATATTGCAGTTGATGACAGAGAAAACGATTTCAATATGCACAGGTCTGATTATCTTCTTCGAGATGTTTCAGGACCCTGGCAAAGACTTGCAGCCAATATACCGCTATATACCTCGTGGGATGATCATGATTATTTAAACAACGACCTCAGCGGTATTCCCGATGGGTTTACTGAAGCAGACAGGGAAATGCTCAGGAAATTATGGCGTCAAAACTGGAATAATCCTGAGGATGACCGGGAAGGAATATTTTTTAATACCCGAGCAGGACCGGTGGAATTGATAATGTTAGATACCCGTTCATGCCGCAACCCGGAAGAAAGAGGAAAATATGGTTCATATCTGGGAATGGAGCAGCTTAATTGGTTAAAAGATATCTTAAAAAAATCTGCTGCTCCTTTTAAGATCATCTCCAGCGGAACCATGTGGAGTGATTATATATCCAATGGAAAAGACTCGTGGGGTACCTGGGATACTCTGGCACGGGAAGAGGTTTTCAGCCTGATAGAAACGGAAAATATCCCCGGCGTTTTATTGATTAGCGGAGATCGCCACGGAGCACGGGGGTTTACAATTCCCAGATCTTCAGGATTTAAGATATATGAATTTGAGGCTGCTTCACTTGGAGGAGTCCCCGGACCAGATGCAATGGCAGATGACCCTGCGAATCAGCTTTTTGGCTATCATGGAACAGATCTGAAAGCTTTTGGTGAATTTACTTTTGACACGGAGGGAGATGAGCCTCTTTGTATTTTCAGACTGATTGATGAATCTGGTACTGTTTTAGAGGAATATTCATTGAAATATAGTCAGTTAACTCCAAAATGACAGTAATATAAATTGATTAAAAATGCGTTATCAGATTTCTTAAAAGGTTCCCGGGTAAAAGATATATTGTCTTATTAACAATCGAATCTTTTCAAGAGTTGGATCCATTTAAACCAGACAGATCAGAGTATTGTAACATGGATGACCATACTAATTAGAAATCAACATTAGAGAAGATCCTGAGAGAATTGAATTTTATCACTGCAACGATTAAACTTCTTTAATATGAATAATAAAACTGTGACATTAATTGGAGCAACCGGGTTAATTGGAAGTCATTTACTGGAATTATTGCAAAGTGATTCAGAAATATCCTTAATCAAAGTTCTGGTTAGAAGACCTGTTGCATTTAAAAACCCAAAAATTAAAACTATAGTATTAGATTTTACAGATTATGAGACTTTTAAGTCAGAAATTAGAGATAGTGATATAGTTTTTTGTGCAGTTGGAACAACAACCAAAAAAGTGAAAGGTGATAAAAAAGAATATAAAAAAATTGATTATGACATTCCGGTAAACGCTGCAAAATTCAGTTCAGAAACCGGATCTCCTCAATTCGTGTTTGTTTCATCTATCGGAGCAAACAGTGAAAGTAAAAATTTCTATCTCAATCTTAAAGGAAAGGTTGAGGATGCTATATGCAGCATGAATATTCAAACAGTATTAATCTTTCGTCCGTCTTTACTTCTTGGTAAAAGACAAGAATTCAGATTAGGAGAACTTATTGGAAAAATATTCATTAAGGCAGTTTCATTCCTGTTACCATCACAAATGAAACCAATAAGAGCTCATGATGTAGCAAAATCAATGCTGGATGCCACTAAAAAAGGATTAAAAGGAAATATAATCTTCCACTATAAAGAAATGAAGCAATTAATTTAAAGCGATTATAATAAACCTGTAAAACTATGAATAAACAGATCATTTTATTTTGTCTGATGACACTTACGGGGATATCGGCTTTTGCTCAGAAAAGCCTTTCAATAGCAAATCCCGACACCGGAAAAATAAAATTCCGTACAGTTGCTGAGGTTGGTTTTATATCAGTACTTGCACATCAGATTCAGCTTGGGGAGAATGGAACCTACTTTAATTATGTAAAAGAGGGCGGACAGGATGTTCTTTTCCCGACAACCAGATTCTCAATCGAAGTGGATGTAAATAACAGAAATACTTTCATACTGCTTTATCAGCCGCTAAGAATAGAGACTCAGGCCGTTTTAAGGACTGATGTGGTTTTTAATGATATCTCATTCCCTGCTTCATCAGGTATTAACTGTTTATACAATTTCCCATTCTACAGATTCAGCTACCTGAGGGAATTAACCAAAAATAAAGAGAAATTCAACTTTGCCATTGGCGGAAGTCTTCAAATCCGTAATGCAACTATTTCTTTCGAATCAACTGATGGAGGACTCTATACTGATAATAGAGGGATAGGGCCGGTCCCTGCTCTTAAATTAAGAAGCAAATTGAGACTGAATAAACATTTCTATTCTGAACTTGAGGCAGACGGTATCTATGCACCGGTCAGTTATCTCAATGGAAGTGATAATGAGATTGTAGGTGCAATCCTTGATGCAAGCCTTCGCTTCGGAGCAGATGTTAATGCATTGACAACCATGTTTCTTAATATACGCTACCTGGGTGGAGGAGCCACAGGAACGGATACCGGGGATGTTTGGCCAGGGGATGGTTATGTCAGGAATTGGCTCAATATCCTTAACATATCAGCCGGATTTGTATTAAAGCTTTGAATTTAATCTGTAGTAATATTACATGAAGAATTTATTAATTAAGCAAGTAATTCCTTAAAGGATGAAGACAATTATAAATTCTACAGCCCCGATTTACTTAACAACCTCTTTAAACATCCATACACAAAAATTGAGTTTATACAACGGGACTTAAATGTTTCAAGGATAACTGCAGCAAACTACCTGAACCAACTTGCCAGTGACAAACTCCTGACAAAAAAGATTCTCACACAGATAAGGAAGATTATAACCGATCTGGCTCCGGGAGCCGAAGAAAAACTCGTTTATAATATACCTGCTTACAGAACAAACGGCAGGGCTCTGGTATATTTCGCCGGTTTCAAAAATCATATCGGCTTTTATGCCACCCCGTCAGGACATACAGAGTTTGCAGATGAGCTTGCAAAATACAAACACGGTAAAGGATCGGTACAGTTCCCGATAAGCCAGCCGATACCATTCGATCTGATAGCAAGGATTGTAGAATTCAGAGTATGGGAGAACAACCAGTGTAAACCCCAGTGTATCATTCATTTCAAAGCAAATAGATGCATTTAAAGGAAATCCGGTCATCGGGGCCCAGGGGGCCTATGAAACCGGATGTAGAGTTTGTTCGAAACCACTTTAAGATTGGGGATAATCCTGCGATAGAGAATGTATGCTCACTGGATGGATATTATATACATGGCATAATGCTGAAAGACTTGCTGGCAAAAGAAAAGGTAAATTAATAAGTTTAACCCTGTTCATAAATATTCCCTGAAATCCTTGACTCGTATAGCATTTATCTCGTAATTTTGGTTAAGTCGATGTTTAATCTAATCTTTTTAGCCATGAGAGTAAAAAACATTAATGGTACTTCTCAAAATGTCTGTAGGTGTGGTACGTGGCTACAGCATTGGAGGAACTTTAGCGGTCAGTACACCGTTACATGTCGAGCCTTGTCTTGTCCTCGAAGTGATATTTCGGGAGCTCATGTTCAAAAAGAAAATAGCAATGACGATCGTTGGTACACTGTTCCTTTTTGTGCGCTTCACAATCATTCATCCTATTCAGTTGAGCTGGAAACAGGTACAGCACTTGTTTCCGCAAATAAAAAGGAGACCTGTGAAAAATAACAATTTAAATCACTGGAAATGAATAATTAATAAACGTTAAAAAGTCAAATAGTTATGCATACGGCTATAAAATATTCATTACTTGGAATGTTATTACTTTCTGCTTTAGTTTTTCACGGATGTGAAAAGGAAAGTAAGCTTCCGGTAGATGGTGACGGCAATGTTTATGACACCGTTCGCATTGGCACACAGACCTGGCTTGCAGAAGACCTGAAAACCACTAAATACAACAATGGAGTTTCAATTCCTTTGGTTACCGATAATACTCAATGGGTTTCAATGTCATCAGCTGCGTTTTGCTGGTATGAGAATAATCCTGCTTACAAGGAGGATTATGGTGCGCTTTACAACTGGTATGCTGCCAAAGTCTACCACCTTTGCCCCATAGGCTGCCATGTTCCTACTATAGAAGAATGGTCTACTTTGATTAACTATTTGGGAGGAGAGTACATCGCAGGTGCTAAATTAAAAGACAGAGAAAGAAGGTTTTGGCTAGACTATAATGATTGCGAAGCAAACGAGTATGGCTTTAAAGCTCGTCCCGGAGGTGGTCGAAGCCCTGTTGATGGTCACTTTGGAGGAATCAGGGAAGAAGGTACATGGTTGTCGACAACAAAGTCGGTCTATGAGGATTGGATAAAAGGTATTTCCATTGAAGATGATTTTTGCGAGATAAAACATGAAATATTAATTAAACTTAACGCTGGATCATCAATTCGTTGCATTAAAAATAATTAACAAACTTTCTGTGCCTAAGGACGGTATGTTTAATAGGCTTGTCACACTTTTTGCTTTTGTTCCTGCAATCTCAGAAGCAAACTAATCCTAGCCTATTCACCTCCCGCTAAATTTGCGATTTTCACCCTAAGAAACGCATTATAGAGCGCTTTATGAAGATTATATTCCGGAAGTAATATCTACCCACGACTCGAGTTAATATTTTTTTCAAACGCCCAATTAATGTACTCTTGACGCAAATTTTTAAAGGCAGCTACCAACAACCAAAATATATGAGTCAGTAAATGGGTGCTTTCTATCAGTGCAGATAACCTGACGATAAATTGTCTCTCTTTCCTAAGATCTCTACCATTCGCTCACCCATTATCTTTACCTCATTTATAAGGAACACTTCGGAAAGATCTGAATGCCTGGGATTCCTGACTATTCCATACTGATGATATATTTTCCTCAGAATTTTTCTGATTTCAGACCTGTAGTAACGATTTCCGATTGAAAAACACCTGCGAATTTCCATTTTAATCAACTCATAATTACTCCCATAAAGCTTGATTCTCTCTTTAGAATAAGTGTAGTTCTTATAAACCTTCCCGTAAAGTTTGTATGAGTCTTCAATTACCTTAATCCAGTCTGTCCTGGTGGAATATACTCCCCAGTCAATCACCCCGTTCTTATGGTTCTTTTCAAAATAATCGACAAGATAATTGAAAGAAATATCTTTCGGTAAAACAACCTGTCCGATACTTATGCTTTCTCCCACACGGTCCTTTACATCAAATCCTTTGAGGTACTGATTCCTGGTCTCAAGGATAAAATATTTGTCAGCATTGAAAGCCTGTTCATTTATACTGTAACTTCCATCCTTGTAAATCGTATAATTCTTAAAATCTGCATCATACATGAAGTTTTTTTCTTCACCTATGCTTTTAAGGTAATTGTAGTGTGGTATATTCAATTCTATCTTCCTTCTTACCCCGTCAATAATCAACAAGAGCTCTTCCTCGCTTTTATTGAATAAGGACTGGTTGTAGAGATATATGTAAGTGCCGTAATTGGGATTATTCTTGCTTCTCTGCCTGGAGATAGCCTGTTTGAGGTCTGTAAGCATATCTATCATCTGCCAGTTCCTGTCGGCATTGCTTACTACAATTGTCATTGCAGAGTCATCCACAAGATCAATTCCACTGAAGCCGGATGATGTTATAAACAAGAATTTTGGAAGTACTCCGGTCCGGTACCTTTTTATACCTGATATTTTGACATCATTAATGAGACTATCTCCGCAAATAATGCCGCATTCATCCTTATTCAATCCGCTATCTTTAATCATTTTGCAGATCTGACTCACAGTATTTACAAAGACTATGACCTTGTCAAACGTCTTTTCTGCAACTGTCATGCTTCCGTTCTTATTAAGGAGAATAAGAAATTCATGGCATAATGACTTAAAAGGATATGTCCTTTCACATAGAATAGGAACAGCTTTGATGGTATTCTTCCAGTTGATCTTAACCTGATCAATTGTGCTGATCCACTCTGGCATGTATTCAAGCGGAGTTGGTGTTGCACTGATGAAGCTTACAGTATCCTTATAGGTATAAGTAATGGAGAGTAACTCCTCAATTGCCTCTGGCCTCTGCTTCGTTGCAGGCAGCAACATGTTTGATTCATCCACAATAAGATGACACTCAGGAAGCAAATGCTTGACTTTCGGCAGACTGTCATAAGTACATATTATTTTTCTTACAGGACTCTGGGAAACATAATAATCGATTTCTGTATCCGAAGTTTCGCCCCAGACAGGTAAGACTGAATAACTGCTTCTTTCATTTGGATACTGCTCAGCTTTGTTAATTGTCAAGTAGATGGTGGGCACAGCCAATATTACATTTTTGTCGTTCTCAAGGGCAACAGATGTCATACCACAGGCACAAATGGTTTTATCAATGTTACCTGGTGGTATGTCTGTCATAGATTGAGAGGCATACTCTGTCTCAAAATTTAAAATTACCGATTTCATAGAAATATCATTGTATTATATTCATTATCAATATTATAATAGGGGCAGCACCTTACTTTTATATATACTTTTTTACGAAAACTGCCCCTAAATCACAAAAAAAAGAATTATGAAGCTTCAGACAATATATTTAGCAATCAACTGATTACTAAACCATTAATTGTCTTGAGAAATTATAGTACACTTATGTTATTTCTGTCAGCTTTGGCTGGTTGCTTCGGTCGGCTTTGTTATATTTTGTTCCACTGACAGACAATGCAAAAATAAACATTAATTTTCTAATTTCCAAATCTTTATGGTATCAGGGTTTGATATATAAACTATTAACTTTTGGTGGATTTCCTATGAAAAGTTAGTAGATATAGTGCCCTCCCAAGGCCATACTTCTATTCTAAATATCCAGCCGATTCAAGGCAAGGGAATCCTCTTTTGACATTAATAACTATTAAAATACTATAACCATGAAACAACCAGATATTACCATATCTGAAGTGAGGCTTATTTACCGCACTAATATCAAGGCCTCTAAGCGTCAGCAAGTTAAGTCGTCTAGGGATGCATATGAGATCTTTATGCAGACCTGGGACCTTGATAGCATTGAGCATGTGGAGGAATTTAAGCTTATGCTGCTTACCAGGTCAAACAGAGTTCTGGGAGTCGCATCAATCTCAAAGGGAGGTCTCAGTGGAACCGTTACCGATGTACGGATAATCCTGCAATATGCGATAAAAGCGAATGCTTCCGGGATCATTGTCTGCCATAATCATCCCAGCGGTAATTTACAGCCAAGTGAATCTGACCGGAGGCTGACTACAAAGATCAAGGATTCTGCTGCTGTCATGGATGTACAGTTGTTTGATCATTTGATTATTATACCTGAGGGAGAATATTATAGTTTTGCAGATGAGGGATTCATTTGAAGGTTTTTGGATAAAATTAAGAACAAGAATATAATAATCAGTTCTTGCTTCTATCAAGGCTGATTTTGGTTGAAAAAATATATCAAAAAGTGGTATCCAAATACCCGCAATAGTTGTAACTTGTAAGTCGATTGTCAATTGTTAGTAACTGGCATTATATCAGAATTTTAGATTGTAGAACTAATATATTGCTAATGTGACTGACGGGGCGGAAGTTTGCAAAGAAGGTGGGATATGGGGATTAGGGAACAAGGTAGATGAAAAGTATTTATTCAGAATAAGTGTCTTAATTATATCTGACAGATAAAAGAGGACTTCGTTAGCTTTTATTACTATATAACCGAGTTAGGTTTCATAGCTTTTAAACAGTAACCCTATTAAAGAATTATTTAAGGAATCCTTTGTGCAAATCATTCGAGACCGCACCGTTTGGGAGTTTCGGTAAGACATTACCGGCTTGCCCTCCGCACAACTTGCATATGGCAATTCACGGTTTTGCGTTTATGAAATTTGCAAAACCGGCCCATGAGCACCATCTGCAAGTTTTACCTACGCTTCGCAAGCCTGCTTTTGAGCCCTGTGCCGGGACTTTAAAAGCTACGAAACCTAACGGCATCAATTATATTATGATACAGGGGCCAATTTCCCAGTAGTTTAGAGAGATTAACAAAATCAAGCTACTGGTAACGAATCCAAAAAAAAAGAAAGAAAAAATAAAGGAAACTTTCTGCCATGGCAAGAATAATAATGCTACGAAAACCTAACACGGACGGTATAATTAATAAGCTTGTCATGGTTTTTGCACTTTGCTCCTGCCCCAATGACAGATTTCTGTACCATGACAAAGCCCGGCGCCACCAATCTCTCCGCCGGCTGGCGGATCGACGTAGTGGCGCCACGCGCAGCTGCTTTTTATGAAACCCTGTGTACCATGACTTCTTCTCTGCTCGCCCGAAACTTTGTACCGCGAAACGCGTAAAACTCAGCGGGTTTTGTACCCGGACTGCAAAAACGCATGCCATACTCTCCTCGCACCGGGACAACTTTGTGGCTGAAGAACCAGGACTCTGCCCGGATGCTTCGTCGAGTAACGCTTACTGAATTATACCGCCGGGCCGTTATAAGCCATTCACACCCATCTTAAGAATAGAATATAATGATTGAATCCCCATCTGACATAATAAAGAGAATTAATAGGGAATTTTCAAAGTTGCTTGAATCTAGTATAGGCAACGATGACAGATTCACTTGGAGTTATCACAAAGATGATACCCTTGATAAATTAGTTGTAAAGGATGCAATGATTATAAATCCTACAACTAAATCAAGAATCTCATATTTCGAATCCAAACTTCTTGATCTAGAACGCAAGATAAAGACATTTTGGGCTTCAAATAGGGATGTTTACTCAAAAGCTTTAAGGAACATTGATGGTATATGTTCATATGTGTACAGTTGCCAAAGAGTAAATACTTTAGCTTCAATTTTTGATACTGTTATAGTTCCTGATTCAACTTTGATTCCAGAACATAAAGTTGGAAATCTCGTATCAGCGAAAAACGCCCATCATCAAATAATTGAATATCAAAGTTTGATTCCCCTTTTGAAAGCAGATACATCTTATCCCTTGGTCGCGTTGGGGCTGATGCCAAATAAAGAATTTCAAGAAAATAATATTCATATTGTTTCAAATCAAACAAATTCATTAACAAACATTGTGTTAAAAAAGAGTCTTAAAGACAAATCAAAAATAGATAGTCTGAATAATCTTAATATAATGTACCCCAAATTTAGGACAGTGATTTAAGTTGTAAAATAAAACTTAAATTGTTGTCATTATGGAAAAGAAAAGCAGAAGAAAATTCAGTGCCGAATTCAAGGCAAAAGTGGTATTGGAAGCATTAAAGGAGCATAACACCATTGAAGAACTATCCAAGAAGTATGAGATCCATCCGAACCAGATCCACACCTGGAAGAAAGAGTTT
>Ga0334889_1004744_pt1 | contig 11857 bp, 8 predicted proteins | sample GraSluR1_MG_2_FD_207222 | JGI IMG/M metagenome (GOLD analysis project Ga0334889, IMG submission 207222) | Sludge microbial communities from methane-producing bioreactor in Wageningen University, Netherlands - Granular Sludge_8_08-R1 | ecosystem: Engineered > Bioreactor > Anaerobic > Unclassified ... | reverse complement strand
CGCCCCGAAGGCGACGCGGAAGGAGAGCGCCGGGTTGCCGGTGCTGCCGAAGTGATTCCGGTAGCCGGAGAGGAGTTCGAGTTCCTCCCACGGGACGAGGTCGGCGAGACGGACCCATCGGTTGTCCAGATCCGGTGTGAATTCGAACGGAATATCCTTGAATTTCAGTTTCGGCTGGCCGACCGGAGACTTATACACATCAATCCCACGCTCTCTGCAAGGTTTTAGGGGCTGACATACCCTTTTTCCTGCACCATCTTACCGTAAAAAACCGTTTCTTTTCCAGTTCTGATAGGGCTTTACATGTTGTTCAGGATGCCCTAATTTTCAATTAATCTGATATAAATAAATAGAAAATGGTAATTTGTAACCCATACATCTTGCTCATTTTATGCACATAGGTTATATTCAATAAATTTTTTCTTTACAAAAATATATCGATATGATATTATGCACCGAGTTTCTAGGTCATGAATCTTGGTTTTTCTCTCGGAGTGGAGTTCAGGTTCGATCGGCTGTTTTCCATTGAGGCGTATACATCAGCTAGCGCAGTGATTATCCGCGTTCTCTCGATAGCAAAGATGCAAGCATCGGATTGTCAACAGCCCTGGGAGAGCCATCTTCGAGGGCTGTTGTGTTTTCATGGGTGCTTTGAAAAAGGAGGAAGAGTTGGTGGCGGAGCAGCAACTGGTGGTATTCGCGCTTGGGAAAGAGGAGTTCGGCATCGATATTTCGAAGGTCCGCGAGATCGTCCGGATTCAGAACATCACGACGATTCCGCAGTCGATGGACTTCGTGGAGGGCATCGTGAACCTGCGGGGGCAGATCGTCCCCATCGTGGACCTGTGCAAGCGGTTTCTGGTGGTCGAGCGTGACGCCGGAAAAGACGTCGACCGCCGGATCATCGTGGTGAACATGGCGGAGCAGAACATCGGCATCCTGGTGGACGGAGTTTCGGAGATCCTGCGCGTCCCCGACGAGTCGATAGAGCCTACGCCGCCGATGGTGACGAGCGGCATGAGCTCGGAATTCATCCGGGGCGTGGCGAAGGTGAAAGAACGCCTGATCATAGTGCTGGACCTCGACCGCATCTTCTCGAGCGAAGAGAGGGAAATGCTGAGCCAGCCGGCGGTATAGAGACACGAAACCGACGGCGCCTCCTGAGTCCGACACACTCGCCGAGGCGCCGTTCTGCGTGCTTATTTTTCAATTACAGGAGGAGAAGCGAAACATGTTGAAGAGGATGAAAATAGGCGGGAAGCTCTCGCTCGCGTTCGGCGCGCTGCTGCTCATCTTCGCCGGAGTCGGCGCGATGAGCTGGATGAACATGAGCGGGGTGCAGCGGGAAGCTCGTTCGCTGGCGCGGCAGTACGTACCGGAGATGGTCATCGCGGCGGACGTGCAGAAATCGATACAGGACATGATGCTGGAAATTCGTGGATACGGATATTCGTACCAGAAGAGTTTTCTCGACGCCGGGCTCGAAGCGGCCGGCGCGACGCGGCACGCGCTGAAGCGGGCGTCCGACCTCGCTGCGGTATATCCGGATCTCGCCGTGCTCCGGGATGGAGCCGCGAAGGCGACGGTGGCGCTCGATCAGTATGTCTCCTTGATCGAGCGGACTGAGAAGAACATCGGCTCCATCGGCGCCGCCCGTGCGCGGGCGAACGAGAGCGCGCGCCTGTTTATGGAAAACGCGACCGCCTACCTCGACTCCCAGAACGAGGCGATGAGCAGGGAGATCAAGGAGGGGGCCGAACAGGCGCAGCTCGACGAGCGTCTTCGCAAGATCACCCTCTCCAACCGAATCATCGACGCCGGAAACGCAGTCCGGATAGCCAATTTCGCAGGACAGGCGACCCGCGACCTCGCCCGACTCGAAGAGGGCGTGAAGAGTTTCGATGCCATAACGGCCCTTATAAAGGCGATCCGCGCCGTCACCCATCAGCCGGTCAACCTCGCTCAGCTGGACACCACCCAGAAGGCGGCGGACGACTACAAGACGGCCATGGAGAGCATCGTCGCCGTCTGGAAGGAACTGAACGAGCTCGAACAACAGCGGGTGACGGCGGGAACGACCATCCAGCAGCTCGCCGGCCAGGTCTCGCAGGCGGCGGCGAAGCACTCCCTCGAGATCGCCGACAACGCCGTTTCGAACCTCGCCTCCACCATCCTCGTCATCCTCGTCGCCACGGTCGTCGCCGTCCTTCTCGGCGCGGTCGTCGCCTTCCTCATGACGCGCAGCCTCACCGTCCCGCTGAACCGCGTCGCGGTCCTCGCCGCCAGAGCGCGGGACGGTGACTTCACCATCGAGCGGGAGGAGTTCGGCATCGTGAACCGGGACGAACTGGGGACGATGGCCGACGCGCTCGCCGAGATGGTCGCCTCCCAGCGGGAGATGATCCGCGAGCTGAAGGAGAAGGCACTCCACCTCTCCGCCATCTCCGAGGAGACCGCCGCCTCCACAGAGGAGGTCACCAGCACCACCAACGAAGTCGCCGAGAGCAACGCCAAGCTCGCCGAGCAGACCCGGAACGGGCGGGCCAACGCCGTCGAGTCCTCGAAGGTGATGCTCGAGATGAGCAGCCTCATCCAGATCGCGCAGAGCCTCGCCTCGAGCGCGGACAAGAACTCCGTCGTCATGGCAGAGGCGGCCGTGCAGGGGAGCGAGACCGTGGCCAAGACCATCGGGCACATGGAGAGCATCAAGACGTCGGTTCAGGAGACCGAGGAGCGCCTGACGCAGCTCGACGCCTTCTCGCAGCGGATCGGCGTGGTGGGGGACACCATCACCGGCCTCGCCGACCAGACGAACCTGCTGGCGCTGAACGCGGCCATCGAGGCGGCTCGGGCCGGCGAGGCGGGACGCGGCTTCGCGGTCGTCGCCGAAGAGGTGCGGAAACTCGCGGAACAGTCGCAGCAGGGAGCGCGCGAAGTGGCCGATCTCGTCGGAAAGATCCTGGAGGGCACCCGTTCGGCGGTGACGTCGATGCGGACGAGCCGGGAGGGAGTCGAGGAGGGAGTCTCGATCGCGCACGTGGCAGGAAGCGCACTGGACCGCATCCGGAAGGCCATCGACAGCTCGATCGAGGACGTGCGGAAGATCATCTCGACGACGGACGAGGAGGTCGCGAAGTCGGAGAAGGTGATCGCGATGATCGACACGACGGCGAGCGTCATGGAGAACACGGACGACCACGTGCAGAACCTCGCCGCGTCCATGGAGGAGACCGCGGCGGCGATGGAGAACGTCGCGACCGGCTCGCAGGAGGTCAGCGAGACATCGGAGGAGCTGAAGCGGATGACGGAACGGTTCAGAGTCGAAAAAGAGGAGGACGGCTGGAGCAACAAGCCGGCCGTGATCTGACAGAAGCCCGGCGCTCTCTCTTGTTTCGAAGACGCTTTTTTTAAAAACGTGCTGTACTTGAAGACTTGCATACGGGGAGGTACGAGGATTCATGAAAATCGACATCAACAAAAGCGGTCACGGCGCCCGCGTCGCGATCTCGGGCAGCATGTACGTGGAGGACTCCGCATCGGTGAGGGAGAAGCTCATCGCTCTCCTCGAAGACGATACGAGCAATCTTTCGCTGGACTTTTCGGGGCTTGACTACATCGACAGCTCGGGTCTCGGCGTGCTGATCTCCATCCACAAGAGATGCCTTCAGAAGGGCGGCCGGATGACGATCACGGGACTGAGAGGCATGGTCGAGGAGCTGTTCAAGCTCACGCGCCTCGACCTGGTCTTCAATGTGAACGCGTAAGCGTACCGACGAAGGCGGAGGTGAATACGATGCACGAGAACATTTCCCCCCTGCGCACGTTCCGCTCCGTATGCCGCCGCCTTCTGCTCCCGGCGGTGATGCTGCTCCTCGCGGTTCAGGATCCCGCCGGCGCCTCCCATCCGCATCGGGATTTCGGCTGGGAGACGCTTCCGGTGCATACTCTCTTCGAAAATCACGGCGCGCCTATGCTGCTGATCGATCCGGGAACGGGCGAAATTCTCCACGGCAACCGGGCGGCCCGGGAGTTTTACGGCTATCCTGACCTCTCCGGCAGAAACATCGCTCAGATCAACACCCTTCCGCCGGAGGAGATCCACCGGGAGATGGAGTACGCGCGCAGTCTGAAGAAGAACCATTTCCGCTTCCGCCACCGGCTGGCGGACGGCTCCGTGCGCGATGTGGAGGTCTACTCCTACGCCGCTCCGGTGGAGGGGAGGAACCTGCTCTACTCCGTCGTCGTCGACCGGACGGAGGCCGTCGCTGACCGGCTCGCGCTCGACCATCGCAATTACTGGATCGGCGGCTTGCTGGTCGCCGCGCTGCTGGCGCAGTCCATCGTGCTGCTACTGCTGGCGAGAGCCGTCGGACACCGCAGGAGCGCGGAGGCCGCGCTCGAACGGCAGCTCGCTTTCATCCGTTCGCTGATCGACGTCATCCCCAACCCCGTCTTCTACAAAGACTGGAAAGGGCGCTACCTGGGCTGCAACGAGGCCTACAGAAGGATGAAGGGATGTTCTGAGGAAGAGGTGCTTGGGAAGACAGTCTATGATATGGAGCCGAAAGATCTGGCCGACGGATACCGAAAAACGGACGAAGAAGTTCTGGTCTCGCGCCGGGCGCAGAGCTGCGAATGGCAGGCTACGGACAGAAAAGGGGCGCGCAGGGAGATCATTCTCAACAAGGCTCCCTTCTTTGACGAGAAGGGCGGACTTTCCGGGATCGTCGGCGTTCTCACCGACATCACTGATCGGAAGCTCGCCGAGGAAGAACTCCGTACTACGCGGGACTCTCTGGACAAACTGATCCGGTACGCCAACGCACCGATCGTCGTGTGGGATAAGGACTTTCGGATCATCCGCTTCAATCGGGCCTTCGAGCGCATGACGGAATACTCTTCGGAAGAGGTGATCGGTAACCATCTCGACCTCCTTTTTCCGGAAGAGAGCCGCGAACAGTCGCTCGAACGTATCCGCGGGACGCTTGCGGGCGAGTTCTGGGAGATGGTGGAGATACCGGTGCGCCGAAAGAACGGCGAAATCCGCTTTGCGCTGTGGAACTCGGCGAACGTCTTCGCGGACGATGGAGTTTCGCTCATCGCCACCATCGCGCAGGGTATGGACATCACCGAGCGGAAACTGGCGGAGGAGCGGCTTCGCGAGACACTGGCCAACGCCCGCATCCTCCGGAAGGATGCCGAGGCCGCAAACCGCGCCAAATCGGCCTTCCTGGCGAACATGAGTCACGAGATACGCACGCCGCTCAACGGTGTCATCGGCTTTCTCGCGCTGCTCGCCGGCACGCGGCTCGACGAGGAGCAACAAGAATTCGTCAGGAATATCGACACCTCCGCGCGGTTGCTGCTCGACATAATCAGCGACGTGCTCGATCTTTCGAAGATCGAGGCGGAACAGCTCGACCTGAAGCCCGTTCCGTCGGACCTCCGCGGGGCGGTGGATCGTTCCCTCGCTCCCGTCCGCGCCTCGGCCGCCGGAAAAGGAGTCGCTCTCTTGGCGGTCGTGGAGGAGAACGTTCCGGAGACGGCGGTCTTCGACCCCGTCCGCCTGGAGCAGGTGCTCGTCAACCTCCTGAGCAACGCGGTCAAGTTCACGGAGCGGGGAAGCGTCGAACTCTCGGTGCGCTTCTCGCCTCTCTCGGAAAGCGAGGGGGACTTCACCTTTTCCGTGCAAGACACCGGTATCGGCATTTCGCCGGAGGCGAGATCGCGCATCTTCGAGCCGTTCTACCAGGCCGACGACTCTTCCACGCGCCGATACGGCGGAACCGGGCTCGGCCTTCCCATCTGCGAGCGCCTTCTGCGGAAGATGGGGAGCGCGCTTGAGGTGGAGAGCATGCCCGGGGATGGCAGCAGATTCTATTTCACGCTCCGCCTCGAATGCGTCGATGGAACAGGAGAGGTCGATCCGGGAGACCGTGCTAAGGAGCCTCCGGAGCGCTTGGCGCATATCCCGCCCGGAAAGATGAAGGAACATCCGGTTGTCCTGATCGTCGAGGACGAGAAAATGAGCATGAAGATGCTCGTGCTCCTGGTCTCGAAGCTCGCGCCTTCAGCCTCCGTGCTGCGGGCAGAGAACGGCGGACAGGCCGTCGCGCTCTTCCGGGAACGCAGGCCGGACCTGATCTTCATGGACCTCAGCATGCCGGGAAAGGACGGATTCGAGGCGACCGCCGAGATCCGCGCGCAGGAAATGGAGGAAACACCGGAGTGCGGGCGCTGCTGCATCGTCGCGCTGACGGCCGACGCTCTGTCGGAAACCAGAGGGGAGTGTCTCGCCGCCGGTATGGACGACTACCTGTCGAAGCCGGTGCAGCGGAATGAGATTTGGGCGGTCCTCGAACGATGTCTCGGAGGAGAAGGGTGCGGCGGAAGCGCTCCCGGGCGCTCGCCAGCGTAAACAACAGGTTCGACGCGGGAGCGCTTCCGTTCAACCGGAGGACAGGAAAGCGGATCGCATGACGACCGTTCCCTCATTTCCGCGGAGCCTCCCCGTTCGAGAGCGGGAAGCCCCTGCACGGTCGGCAATGCACGACGATCAATCGGCTGCGCCCGATAAATCGGGCCGCATCTTGTTTCACCAAATGGAACATTCGCTGTATAAAGAGATTTCCACATCACAAAAACAGGAGTGATCTTGCACTATGATGAGATTTTTCAGGAAGATGTCGATTCGTTTCCGCCTTTTCGCGCTGACCGCCGTCCTGTGCTTCTTCACCGCCGCGGCCGCTTTCGTAGGATATACCCGCCTTGTCGCGGTCGAAGCCGACATGGAGGATATGTACCGGAGCGGCGTGCTTCCCGTCCAGTGGATGAACGACTCCAGGTCCAACATGAATTTCATCAGATCGAATCTCTTCGAGATGATGCTCACCGACGACGAGGCGGAGAAGCGCGCACTCGTCGCGGAAATAGGACGAAGAAGAAGACTCAACGACGAGAACTTCGCGAACTACCGAAAGATTGAACTGGAGGACTTCGAGATTAAACGCCTGGCGGAGGCGGACGCGCACCTCGCCGCGTTCCGCAGGGCGACCGACGAGGTCGTGGAACTGGCTCTGAAGAACCTGAACCGGGAGGCGTTCATCGCCTTCCGGGAGAAAGCGAACGAGCCGATGAACAACTTCCGGGATGCGCAAAGGGATCTGGCAAATTACTGCATTCAATGGGCCGAGCGCACAAACAAGCAAAACGCGGTCGAGATCGTCGCCGCACAGCGCATGCTGCTCATGCTGGCGGTCGTCTCGCTCGTCTTGGGCGTCTTGTTCGGAGTTCTCATCTCCTCTTCGGTCGCGAAGTCTCTGGACGGGCTTAGACACGGTGTCGAAAAGTTCTCGGAGGGCGACCTGACGGTGAAGTTCGACCAGAGCGGGAAGGACGAAATCACGCTTGTGGCAGGCGCGCTCGCCGACATGGGGGACAAGCTCAGGAGCGCCATGCGGTCGATCGCCGCTGCTTCCGAAAGACTGGGGAGCAGCGCGGAAGAGTTCTCGGCGCTCGCCGAGGAGTCGAACGCGGGCGTCGAGGAGTCGCGGGCGGGCGTCGACGACGTCTCCTCCCAGATGGAGAACCTCGCGGCGGCGAGCCAGGAGATCAACGCCTCAGTCGAGGAGGTCGCGAGCGGCGCCCAGTCCTCGGCGCAGAAGAGCACCGAGATGGCGACCGAGGTCGAACAGGCCCGCCTCGCCGGAGACGAGGGAAAGAAGGCGGTCGACAAGGTCGTTGTCAGCATCACGAAGGTCGCGGAGGACGCCGGAAGATCGGCGCAGGACGTGAAGAGTCTCGGAGACCGGGCGAGGGAGATCCAGAGCTTCGTCACGCAGATCGGCGGCATCGCCGACCAGACGAACCTGCTGGCGCTGAACGCCGCCATCGAGGCGGCGCGGGCGGGCGAGGCCGGACGCGGTTTCGCCGTGGTCGCCGAAGAGGTCCGGAAGCTGGCCGAGGAGAGCAACGAGGCGGCGAAGGAGATAGCGTCTCTTGCCGCAAGCATCACGAAGGACCTGGACAAGGTCGTGGCCTCGTCGGAGGAAAACGCGAAGGACTCGAAGGTGTCGAGCGGACTTGCGGAGGAGACGCGGAAGACGATCGACCGGATGATGGAGGCGCTGGCGCGCATTTCGTCTGCGACCCAGGACCTTGCGGCGGTCTCGGAGGAACAGGCCGCGTCGAGCGAGGAGATCGCGAGCGCGGTGCAGAACATCGCGTCGCGGGTGAGCGCGGCGGCCACGTCCTCGGACATGGTGCGCGGCCAGATGACCGAAGTCGGAACGTCCGCCGAGCGCGTCGCCCAGGGTTCGGAGGAACTCGCCGGACTGGCGGCGGAACTGAAGAAGCTGGTGAACGCCTTCAGGATCGACGAGGACGGCGGCCGGTCGAAAGGGCTGGTTCCGGTGAAGGAATCGGGTCGACCCGTCGCGAAGAAGCGCTGATTCGCGGAATTCGCTGCCGCGGTCGTTGCGGCGGGACCTGGAAGAACCGATGCGCCGCTTCTTTGTTTCGCCGCGATGCAGGGAGGAAGCGGAGATAAGGAGCAAACCTTCGCTTCCATATAGGGAGTGTTCATACAATACGCTATCTTGGAGGAGTTACGATGAATCTCGAAATACACAAGAAGAGCAGCACCGCCGCAGACGTTTCCCTCGCAGGGAGTTTCTATGCGGCGGATTCCGCTTCGGTACGGGAGCAGCTCGTCGCGCTCGTCGAGGAAGGAGTGTCCGAGCTGACGCTGGAATGCTCCGGACTGGACTATGTCGACAGTGAAGGACTGCGCACGCTCCTCACTATGCACAAACGCTGCCTTCAGCACGGAGGCCGGTTGACCATCACGGGGCTGAGAGGCATGGTCGAGGAGATGTTCAGGATCACGTGCCTCGACCTCATGTTCAATATAGGAGCATGACAGTATCGACGAAGCTTGTCCAATCCTGAAAGAAAGCCGGTGATTCCTATGCAGAACAGAAAATTCCCCCTGCGCGCGTTCCGCTCCGTATGGCGCCGTCTTCTGCTCCTGGCTGCAGCGCTGCTGCTCCTCGCGGCGCCGGAACTCTCCCGCGCATTCGGCGACGCCCATCTGCACGAGGATTTCGCCTGGACGACGCTTCCGGTGCACACCCTCTTCGAAAATCACGGCGCTCCCATGATGCTGATGGATCAGAGGACGGGTGAAATCCTCTATGGCAACCGGGCGGCCAGAGAGTTCTACGGCTATCCTGACCTCTCTGGCAGAAACATCGCTCAGATCAAAACCCTTCCACCGGAGGAGATCCACCGGGAGATGGAGCGCGCGCGCAGCCTGAACGAAAACCGCTTCCGCTTCCGCCACCGGCTGGCGGACGGTTCCGTCCGGGACGTTGACGTCTACTCCTACGCTGTTCCGGTGGAGGGGCGGGACCTGCTCTACTCCGTCGTCGTCGACCGGACGGGCGAGGTCGTCGCGCAATCCGCGGTGGACGCCCGCAACCGGTGGATCGGCGGTCTGCTGCTCGCCGCCGTGCTGGCGCAGTCGGCCGTCCTGCTGCTGCTGGCGAGGGCCGTCGGACAGCGCAGGAGCGCGGAGCGAGCGAACGACCGGCAGCTCGCCTTCATCCGTTCACTGATCGACGTCATCCCCACCCCCGTCTACTTCAAGGACAGCGAGGGGCGGCATCTCGGCTGCAACAAGGCGTACAGGAGGATGAAGGGGAGAACCGAGGAGGAGGTTCTGGGTAAAACATCTCACGAACTGGAGCCGAAGGAACAGGCCGACGAATACAAACGCCTGGACGACGAACTCTTCGCCTCGCGAGAACTGCAGAGCTTCGAATGGCGGATGATGGACAAAGAGAAGGGGGAGCTCAGGGACGTTCTCTTCAACAAGGCCCCCTTCTTCGACGAAAAGGGAGCGCTTGCCGGGCTCGTCGGCGTCATCACCGACATCACCGAGCGCAAGCGGAGCGAGGAGGTGCTGCGCGAGAGCGAGTCACAGCTCCGGACCATCTTCGAGCACTCGCCGCTGGGGATGGTCCGCTACGGCGACGACGGAACGGTGCTCGACTGTAACGATCGAGCCGTGGAGATGATGGGGGCGTCGCGGGAGAAGATGATCGGCTTCAACACGGCGCTTCGAGGCACCCCGGAGATGCGGGAGGTCATCCGGACCGCTCTCGGAGGCGAGCCGTCCGTCTACGAGGGCGAGTACACCTCCCTCACCGGAGGAAGGACGCTCTTTCTCCGCATCTCCTTCAACCCGGTCAACCCCGGTCGAAACCCCACGGCCGTCATCGCCGCCATCGAGGACATCACGCAGCGCAAGCTGGCGGAGGAACAGCTCCGCGCAACGCTCGCCGACGCGCGCTTCCTGCAGCAGGAAGCCGAAGCCGCAAACCGCGTCAAATCCGCTTTCCTTGCGAACATGAGCCACGAGATCCGCACGCCGCTCAACGGCGTCATCGGCTTCCTCGGACTGCTCGCCGACACACCGCTCGACGAGCAGCAGCGGGAGTACGTCGGAAATGTCGACACTTCAGCGCACATGCTGCTGAACATTCTCAGCAACGTGCTCGATCTCTCGAAGATCGAGGCGGAACGGTATAATGGACCCCGAAATTAAGACAAAAAAACGGGGGGAGGTTAAGCTCTAAACCATGGGAGCGCGTCGGAACTTTTCAGCGGAATTCAAGGCAAAAGTTGTGCTTGAGATGCTCAGAGAAGAGGAAACGCTCAGTCAGATCGCGGCCAGGCATAAAATCCACCACACAGTTCTGCAAAATTGGAAAAGGACCGTCACCGAAGGATTGCCGGACCTGTTCGCCGATCCCCGCAAGAAGAGCGCGGAGGATCTTCAAAAGGATTCTACAATGAACGACCTCTATAAACAAGTCGGGCTGCTCTCCATGCAGCTCGAGTGGCTCAAAAAAAAATGCGGTGTCGACTCTTTCTCTTCATGAGCGAAGAGCTCTCGTGGACTGGGAAAACAGGGAATTTCCGCTTTCCATGCAGTCGGAGCTGCTCGGTCTGAACAGAGTCGGGCTCTACTATGTCCCGGCTCCACTCTCGGAGGAGGAGCTCCTGCTCCGGAGAAGAATCGACGAGATCCACACGTCGTATCCTTGCTACGGTTCCCGGAGGATGCAGGCGGTGTTGTCGCGGGGAGGGTTGACCGTATCGCGCAAGCGGGTTCAGCGTCTCATGGGCGACATGGGATTAATGGCGATATATCCCGGTCCGAGACTGAGCGCGGGCGACGAGAGTCCCAAGTTCCCCTATCTTCTGCGGGGCGTGGACATCGATCATCCGAACCACACGTGGGGAACGGATCTCACGTATGTGCGGCTCAAGGGGGGATTCATGTATCTGACGGTCTTCCTGGACTGGTACTCGCGCTACGTGGTCTCGTGGGCCTTTTCGGATTCGCTCGCGGCGGGGTTCGTGGTCGATGCGCTGGAGGACGCCTTCAGAGTCGCCCGTCCGAGGATCATCAACAGCGATCAGGGAAGCCAGTACACGAGCAACCTTTACATCGACCGGATCCGCTTCGAGAGCGGAGACATAGGAATCAGTATGGACGGAAGGGGGCGTTGCATGGACAACATCTTCACGGAAAGATTCTGGAGGAGCTACAAGCAGGAGGAGGTGTATCTGAAGGATTACGAGAGTCCCCGCGAAGCCCGCCGCTCGACGGCGGAGTACATCGAGTATTATAATCATCGACGTCCCCATCAGGCTTTGAACTATCAGACACCTTGGGAGGTGTACTCGGGGGGAACGGCTCAAAAGGTTAACATTAAATAGTCGCAATTATATTTCGCATGAGTTAAAAATCCAATGATTTTTTGTCTTGACAACCGGGTCCACTTTA
>Ga0334889_1004740_pt1 | contig 11889 bp, 6 predicted proteins | sample GraSluR1_MG_2_FD_207222 | JGI IMG/M metagenome (GOLD analysis project Ga0334889, IMG submission 207222) | Sludge microbial communities from methane-producing bioreactor in Wageningen University, Netherlands - Granular Sludge_8_08-R1 | ecosystem: Engineered > Bioreactor > Anaerobic > Unclassified ... | reverse complement strand
TTGTTGACCACCGCAATGGAGACTTCCGCGTTAAAGAGACGTTTCTCCTGTTCCAACAATGTTTCCTGGATCTGTGGGACCTGTTTTGCAAGATCAATGACCGGAAGCATATTCCGGTAATCCCTCTCCAAAGTATTCAACCGCAGTTCATACTGCTCAACCTTATTGATCCGTTGTTCCAATCGGAGCATTTGGTCTCGCAATTCGCCAAGGCGGGAATCATGTCCTGCGAGCTTTGAATCGATCGCAGGCATCCAGGTATCCAAAGTCGAATACTGGCGAAGGTATTCCAACAAGCGGCCAACGTTGGCTTCATTGGCAATGAGCCGTGAATCCTGTTCGCGGACCACAGAATGCAAGTTTCGAAGCTCTTCTTGAACAGCAACCAAAAAATCGGAATACCCGCTGATAAACTGGGTCCGCGACTCCAGGTTCTGCATTTGGGCCAATACTTCGTCTTTCATCCGATTCAATCGAAATTCAAGGGCGTCCAGTTCTTCGCGACTCAAACTGAATTCCAAAGTTTCCAATCTGCGGCGGAGCGTGTCGATCGAAGTTTTCTGTTGCTCAATCGATTGCTCCAAGCGGGTAACGCGCAGGGACAAACCAGATGCGTCTTTGATCGGTCCGCTTCCCATAATGTAATCGATTAAGCGAACGTTGATCGCCGCTTGTTCAAAACGGTTGATGGGATCCAAACCGCGAAAATTTCCTTGATGGTCCACATCCATAATACCCGTTTGCACCATCCGTTGAACTTGTTCGTATACATCCAGGGTAGGTTCGACATCCCGGGGTATTTGAGCGGGGATGATCGATATGAACACGAGAAACAAAGGCACAAATCCCAAGTATCTGCGCATCGAAATCCTCCTAAAAGACAAAATTGACCTTCCGTTGCATTTCACCGGTTAGGTTGACTGTTTGGACCTGCCGTTCCATATCCGGGCCACGCACTTCGATTTCATGGGTTCCCGAACGCACTTCAATCTGCATTGGCGTGATTCCCACTTCCTGACCGTTTAGGTATACCCGTAACCCACTGGGGAATGAGTCTATGATCAGTTTTGTGTGACCCGGTAACTCCCGAGAAAGGGTATAGGTCTGACCGTCCAGAAAGGTTACAGTTTCTTTGAGTTCTCCCCGCTGCCAGACAAATCGGATCTCTCCGCTTCCCGGACGGACACGGACATCACGCAATGGGGTTTGACCGATCAATTCGCCCATCCAATAGACCGACGCTCCTGTCGGGTGCGTCACCACAAACAGGGAGGCTTCCCCTTCTAGGTTGATTATTTCATGATAGATGGTACCCGCGTTCAGTTTATAAACCCTGCGTCGGACCGGATACCCCGCCCGGACAATGTCGAACGTGTGCAAACCCTCTGTTGTGTTGATCAGATGAGGCAAGGGATACTGATTGCCATGGTGCATCACAAAGGCCTCTCCAGCAGGTAAGATCTCAATCTGTATGGTGGTGTCTTTGGTAAGATCGACTCGGACCAGCCGGTTTTCAAATAGGTCAACCCAGGTCATCCATTCCAGAGTTCCGCTTTTCAGGTGGATCAGATGCGCTCCATGCGGCGCTTCAACCTCAATCGGCGTGATCCCAACCTCTCGGTTGCCGATCCAAACAGCAGCTGCTGGAGTGGACTCCATGGTCAACAGATATTGCTTGACGTCCAAACGCAAGTCCACTCGGTTTTCACCCGGACGCAAAAAGATGTCTTGGCTCTTAGGAAGGTATCCGTTCGCTTCGATTCGAATATGATGCCTTCCGGTTTTCAATCCCTTCAAGGTCAAAGGCGCTTTTCCGATCTCCTGATCATTGAAAATCACTGTCGCGCCTTCTGGAACGCTTTGGATCTCAAGGTGGGCATAGGGTTCCAGCTCTTGGAAGATTTTATTCTCCAAAGCGCCGATGATCGAAACCATCTGCGATGCAGGATAATGCCACTCCGTTTCAAAAACCACCAGGTGCAATCCCGGTTCGAGATAAAGCTCTAATGGGGTTAATCCACGAAAGATCCCATCGATGCTTACTCGGGCTCCCGCGGGCTGGGAAACGATTTCGGTTTTCCCTTCTCTCTTCAGATCGATAAGCAACTCGCGGGTAAAGTATTGTTGAACCTCCACATAAAAAGAACGAGTTAAGTATCCGCTCAAACGAGCTTCGACCAGATACTTCCCGATAGGAAGAGTTCGTTCCGCTGCGCCCTGGCCCCATAGCTCGCCTTGCACAAAAATCTCCGCTTCTTGTGGCGTAGCAACAATCCGAAGTACACCGGCCGGTTTCAGGCTTAAGGTAACCGATGTGGCTTCTTGGATATGGTAGACAGCATCCAACCGCTCAAATCCCGGTTTCTCCGCCGTAAGCCGATGATGTCCCGGACTGAGAAAGAGAAGATCAGAAACAACACCCATTCGGTCCGAGATCCCAAACAGAACACCATTGATATAAACACTCACACTTCCCGGAACGGTCCGGAGTTGAATCGGAACGGCAAATCCAACCCCCAAAACCAACAGTGATGCGAAAACCAGCCAACATTTCTGATTTTTCATCCACACAAGGATCTGTACCTTCCTTTAGCTTCTCGTGGGACCAACCTAATCCCTTCGCTCGTAGGTTACAACAGGAAAAGGCAGCGGGCCAGGATCTGACCAAGTTAGAACAACACCTTCAATTTTTGATGGCTCAGGATCTACTTCGATGATTCGGGCGTCATCTGGAAGGATAAAAACCAGTTGGACATTCTCCTGGAGTACCAACTGATTATCCCCAAATCCCGTTTTCCATATTTCACCCCGACTTGTTGTCAATCCCTGTACTTTTCCCGTTTCGACAATCTCCAAGAATCCGCCCTTTCGGTATGCTGTAGCCTCATAGGCGATAACTTCTACCGGATGGGTCATTTTCTCCGATAACTGCTTCATTCCTTCGGCGTAGTCCTTCATCTTGTCTTCCATACTGATTGCGTTAAACTGGGCGCCCGTATTTTCTAGCTCTTGCTGATTTTCGTGCGTAAAGACCGCCAGGTTTTCCATTGTGGTGTACCCTTCCCAATCAAAGATGTACACCGCTCGATAAGACACTTGGTCCAGTTCCGGCCCACGTTGGAAGGTGCTAAAAATGTTGAATAAAGTAAAAGCTACGACAACAGCGAGCATGATCCATAACATTCGTTTGGGATTCATTCTTCGAACCGACTCCTTTTCCGTTTGGATAATTGACTCAAATCTGAAAAAAACAGTTTATGAAACCGCTTTCGTAACACATGGCGCGCGTCCAATCGCAAAGGGCGAAAGACCAAAATCTGGAAAACAATGACCAACCCAAAGGCAAAAACCAGACCACCCAAGAGGATAAATTGGTTTTGGTTCATAGCCTCTGTGTATAATTTCTCCAAATCACCCATGTTTTCCTTTATGGCTGGTCGGGCTCGGGTGTAGATATCCATGAATTCACCTGTATCTGACGCTTCCCAATCACGGATCAATCGATCGATCACGTGATGCAGTTGTTGGTTTTTTGTTTCCCAACGCCGCATCAGATCTCTTCCCCATAAGATGGGCAATGGGGAAGTCGTTTTGTGTACATCCATCAAATCTCTGAATTGGTCCACAAACTCTGTTTCCATTGGGACGCCATAGGTGAAATCAATCACTGCTTGTTGAACCAGTTGAATCAGACGAGTTGCATTTACCGATTGATACACCAATTGCTGTTGGAGAACCAATTGGTTCATGATCAAAAAAAACAGAAATCCAAGGGAAAAAATGGTTAAGCCACTGATCCAGGAAAGGTAGGGAACGATTTTCAATGCAAAACCACCCTAATCCTTTAGTTCTTCCAGCAGAAAGTTTTCGATCCAAGTGTCATCGACTTCAGTTTGAGCGCCAGATTCCATATCTTTTACCGTATACACACCCCTCTGCAGCTCGTTTTCCCCGATGAGTACGGTAAACCGGCTGTTGATTTTTGATGCGTATTTCATCTGATGAGAGATATTTCGATCCATTAGATCAATCACGACACTGATGGACCGTTTGCGGAGAAAATCAGCAACGATCAACCCTTTGCTTCGGGCTTCTTCGCCAAGGGTGAGAATATATACCTGAGGAGAATGATGATCCGGGATTGTGATCTGTTCTTCTTTCATGATCTCAACAATTCGTTCCATCCCGCAAGCAAAGCCAACCGATGGGATCGATCCTCCGCCTAGGCTCTCGATCAACCGATCGTATCGGCCGCCTCCAAGGATATCGAAGGTACGATCCTGAAAGGGATATATGACTTCAAAAACCATTCCCGTATAATAGTCCAATCCCCGCACCAAGCGTTCATTATGAACATAAGGGATTCCCAAATGCTCCAGATAAGTCTTGATCTGATCCTGGTCGTGAGAACACTGCGCACACAGAAACTGGGAAAGAGATGGGGCTTCTTTCTTCCGCTCGACATCTCCGGGAACTTTGCAATCTAAAAGCCGTAATGGGTTGGTCGATAGCCTCCGGTTGCAATCCGCGCATAAATGCTCGGCGTGGGGGGTATAATAGTCGATCAGGGCTTGCCTAAATCGAGCGCGATCCTCTTCGCAGCCCAGATGGTTTATCTGAAGCTCATGTCGTTTCAACCCCAGCATTTCCAAAAGAAAAACGGAAAACCAAATCACTTCCCCATCGGAAATTGGCAACGAAGAGCCCGCCAGCTCGATCCCAAACTGATGAAACTGTCTTTGTCTGCCAGCCTGAGGCCGCTCATACCGGAACATAGGACCAAAGTAAAAGAGCTTATGGGGCAGATGCACGGTGCGAAGGGCGTTTTCGATAAAGGCACGGATTACCGGAGCGGTCCCTTCTGGTCGAAGCGTCATGCTTCGGTTGCCTTTGTCTTGAAAGGTATACATCTCTTTTTGCACGATGTCCGTATCGTCTCCCACACCTCTAACGAACAGATCTGTACGCTCAAAAACAGGGGTCCGAATTTCTTGATACCCGAATGATCGGGCGACCGTGCGAGCAGAGTATTCGAAATAATTCCAGTAGGGAATCTCGGTTCCCAGGATATCAGCTGTACCTTTGGGACGGTTGATCAATGCGATTTCCTCCTCTATTCACCATTCAATAGGGATATGGATTCATTCTGTGTCAAATACCCGCAATCCTTTCCAAAGCGATCCCAAGGGAGAGGGCTCTCTTCATTTCGATGGCCAGTGTACGTTTCGGGATCGAGTCCGAGCGCAACCAAACCCTGAAACCACCGATTGCGGTCGAACAGGTCCTTCCAAGCTTCGAGAAATCCCCCTCGCTCCTGCACCCATTGGATCAGAGGGGCCAATTTCCGGTCCCCGCGGGATATTATGCCTTCGAGAAAAGAGAGGTAGGGATCATGGAATTCCACTTTGGCCCATTTCCTAAGAGGCATCAACCGATTGAATTTCTCATATAGCTCATCTACGGTGGCCTGCTTTTCATATTGAAAGGGGGTATGGGGTTTTGGTACAAACCCAGCGACACTGATTCGGATATCTTTCATCCCCGTGCCCCGGATCTTTCGGATCAGATCAACAATGGCATCGAGGTCCTCCGGTTCTTCCTGGGGCAATCCTACCATAAAATACAGTTTGATTTTCCTCCATCCCTTTTGTCGGGCCAGTGAAACAGTTGACAAAATATCTTCTTCAGTTAAATTTTTGTGGATTAAATCCCTCAATCGTTGAGATCCTGCTTCCGGTGCTATGGTCAGCCCACTTTTTTTTAGAGAGGAAATCTCTTCAGCCAAATCCAATCCGAACCGGTCCGCTCTGGTGGATGGAATCGATAAGGAAATGCCTCGATCTCGGAGATACGGAACCAACTCCGAAAGAATGGTCCGGATCTCGGAATGATCCAAAGTGCTCAAAGAAAGGAGAGAAATCTCATCATACCCGGTATTTTCCAACAATGTCTTGGCGTCTTGAACAATGGTATCGGCCTTACGCTCCCGATAGGGACGGTATACGGCGAAAGCGTGACAAAACTTGCATCCCCGGTAGCATCCCCGCAAGGGTTCCAGCTGCGCTCGATTATGCACAACATCAAAAAAGGGGATCACAGGGGATAAGGGAGGTCTTGTAGCTGAAAAGTTGACCAAGCGTTTGGGAATGGCGGTTTGATTTTGGGTATGTAGGTCTGGAATGTAGATCCCCTGCACGCGAGATAGCCCATCCAACCTAGCACGGCGATCTTTTCCTTTCATTGGTTTGAGAACATGAACGATCTCCTGCATTGCCTCTTCCCCTTCTCCGATCAGAAAGGCATCAAAAAAAGGAGCCAAAGGTTCAGGGTTAAAGGCGCAAGGGCCTCCGCCCAGGATCAAAGGATCATGATGATCCCGGTCTTGGGATCGAAGCGCGATACCGGATAGGCGAAGGATCTCTAAGGCTCCCGGAAAGCTCAATTCATATTGAAGCGTGATCCCGATCACATCAAATTCCTGCGCAGGCCGAAATCCTTCCAATCCGTACAACGGAATCCCTTGTTCGATCATCCACTTATGCATATCGACCCATGGCAAAAAGGCGCGCTGGGCATGGACGCCTTCCATGGAATTGAGTTGCTCATACAGGATCTTTAAGCCCAGATGGCTCATCCCAATATCATAGATATCCGGAAAAGCCAATAAGAAGGATAGATCTTCAGGCGAGCCGGGAGAAGCGGAGTGATATTCTCCTCCCAGGTACCGGATCGGCTTGCGAACCTGATACAATACTCCGGATTTATGGAGAATCGGGCGTATGTTCACGATTCACCTCGATATTCCGGGGCAAGGCAAGGCTGACGCCGATTCCAATCAAAGTACCGATACCGATACTCATCATTTGCCTCAAAAAAACGGTCAAAAGTGGCGTATGAACATGCTGAAAGGAGTTGACTGTTGTGGTGATCCCAATCACGGCTAACACGGGCACCAAAAAAGCGTATCGCCCAAGGGTATGGTGCCGGTTGAACAGATACAACCACAAAGCCGCATATCCAGCAACTTCCTTAAAGCGCGGTCGAATGCCCAAGGTAACCTCCAACCAATCGCGAAACTGACGTTCGATGTTGAGAACCAATGCGCTGTTCCCTGTGCGGGTAATGACGTAGATTCCTGCCGCCAACAGGACAATCAATAGCATTAGGTCCGACCAATTCAATCGCACCTTCATGTTCTTCGCTCCATACAATGCAAACTCCCGCAAAAAGACCAAAAAGGGGAGATAGAACAAGGTCAGCTTCACCCCCTGTGGGAGCAGGATCTGATAGACCGTCTCAAACCGAAAGTTCATGGCATTGACCATAATGCCAATAATCGTGGCTAAGGCAATCAAAGTGAGGTATTTGACAAGGGGGGAACTGCTCATAGCCCGGTATTCTCGAAATACCCCAGCTATGCCCAATGCAGCAACCAGCCCGGCAAAAGCAGATAATGGATCGCCTCGCTGGATAAATACCCACGCTAGATACCCCAATACTCCCAGGAACAGATAGAAATTATAGGAGACCAGGAGCGCGCACCCCCCAATGATCAGAAGGGCTTGAAACCAAACTTGAGCAGGAACAGGAATGGTGGCAATCTCCGGGTTCATGGAAAAGAGCCGGGCCATATCGATCCCGTATTGTAGATAATCAACGCCGATTTCTGGCGCCAAAGGCTGAATCCAGAAAAAATCAATGCTGCGTTCCTGTTTTGCGCGGATCCAACGCCGAAGGATCATAGGGTAACTGAGTCCAAGATTCACAGGCTCTTGCGTTTTGATGGTATGGACGCGAAAGACCTGATCGCGCTGATCTGGCGCACGCAAAGCCAATGAGTGCCGAACCAATTCGCTCACGGGGTTCATTTCCAAAAAACCAACCGTAATCTCATATCGATCCAGCATTTCAGCTAACCGTTGCGGATTCAAAGAATCCGGTGGTTGCTCGAAAAAAATGACTTTATGCCCTTTGCGGCTCTCTAAAGAGGGTTCAAGCTGATCTATCGAATGGACCGAGAAGTCAAACACATAGATAACACGAGAACTCCTAGGTCCCATTTGCGTTGCGTCGTGCATGAGATAAAAACTTGCCATCTCGCCCACATAACGCTCATCAAACCCCAAAGCAACAGGAGAAGCCCCCATATCATATTCATGCCTTGGTACGACATACCAAAAGATGGAGAACAATCCGATGAAAAAAAAGAGATAAAAGGATACCTTACGTACTCGATCCATCCAATCCATTCAGGAACAAACCCCCCGTTCGATGCCCAATTATACCACGAATGGATCAGCCTTTCACAAACCCAACTAGGCGCCACGGTGAGGGAGAAAACAGATCATTATCCTCTTTTTCAAACGCAAACTGTCGCGTTCTCGGATTCTTTTGGTTCGTGCCGAAGATTCAGGAGTCAGAAGCGCTAAGGTTCTTGCGGACGAGGAGTTATGATTGCATCCAGATGACCCGTGATGTCCTCCTGTGTCTCTTGTTCTTCATCTGTGACGTACAATAGATTCACTCGAAACTCAACTTCTTGAGGATCTAGGCTTTTTGGATCGATTTCTACGACAATGTAATAATGCTCATCCCCTACCCCGAACTGCGCCCAAGCCAGTGTTACTGCAGAATCATAAGGATCTTCTGGATCAAAATCATGAAATGTGACATCATAGTCCATGATGAATTCTCCGTTCTCCGGCCCTCGAATGCGGATGATGTTCTCTGAAGGGATCTCCACCCTTTTCTGGGTTTGGGGTGGAGCAAGGGCGGGGAAGGCTTTCACCAGGGTTCTTCGAAGACCAAAGGCAAGGATACCTCGAACAGAGGCTTCAGAAACAGAAGATGGATCAGGCGCAGGAATGGTAGCCGATCCGACCATACGTACTGGATCTTGCGTGATCGTGACCGTTCCGCTTCCGGAAGTGCCCAATACGATCGGAGACGGGTCAAGTTGCAAGGTCAAAGTCGCTTGAAAATCCCATTCTGTCTCTCCATCGATATTCGGATCAAAGAGCGCAATGAGGTCGATATCTCTATCGGGTTGGTAGATCCATGTTTCTTGCAAATCCAGAGGCTGGTTCTCATCTTCCGGATCCACCCCGGCCTCCCACCAGCCCAAGAACACCCACCCTTCAAAGGGTTGGGCTTTCAAGGTCACACTTTGGCCGGCAGGAATATCTTCTTCCAATGTCTCGCTCAGGTCCTGGTCATCCATTCCCACCAGTCCCCCGAAATTGGGAAAGGCTTTGGACCGAATCGTCACCGGTTCTCCAAACTCTTCGAAATTGGCTAGAAGGGTGACATTTTCTGCAGGCATGGTGTAGGTGTGGCTGGTTTGGGTGCTGATCTCTGTATCATCCTTCGTCCAGTTGACAAAGAGATAACCTTCATTGGGTTTCGCGTCTATGGAAACGGGGCTTCCTATTTCAACAAGCAAACTCTGTTGTGAATCCCAATCTCCTTGGTTGATCTGTACTTCTCCTCCCGTAGTCGGGCTTGATGCTGTTGTGATGACGGCTTTGGTTACCCCTTCTGTCCTCGCAATGCGGAAACCCAGATAGGCATTGCGAGTGTTGGGAGTTACGCTGCTGCGGTAGACGACTCGGCTTTGCTGCGCTTCGACATACCAACTGCCGCCCCGTCTGACGCGGTGCGTACCGCTGGATGGGCCTATGGGATTGGTCTTTGCTGAACTTGTGTAAGTACCAGACCAGTCATGACACCATTCCCGGGCATTTCCGCTCATGTCATGCAAGCCCAGTTCGTTCGCGTCTTTTCCGCCTACTGGTTGGGTTTTCCGACCGGTTCCGTCTGCATCCGAATTTCCTGTATACCATGCCACTTCATCAATGGTGTCGCTTCCTGCATAAAGGAATCTCGGCGGTATGGGCAGGGCTTGATGTCCCCCAGAGGCGGCATACTCCCATTCCGCTTCTGTAGGCAGTCGATACCCTTCCACTTGCGTGATGTCTGTTGTGATCTCTCCATTCCGGTTCAGGAGGTTGCCATTGCTGTCATAGGCCCGGGCCAGTCCGTTTCGTTCGCTGAGCCAGTTGCAGTACGCAATCGCATCCCACCAGTTTACTCGGATCACTGGACGGTCCCCTCTTCCCCAGTTCTCGTCGCTGGGTTTGTAGCTTGCCGTATCATCACTGAAGGCGTCGTACTGGTCGAAGGTCACTTCGTACTTGCCAATCCAGTAGTCGTAGGTAAAGGTGACCTGGTGCACGGGTCTGCTACTCGGTATATCTTCTCCCCACTCCCCCATCTGGAAGGTCCCGCGATTGACACGGACCATCTCACCAGGATCCGCGGGTCCTCCTACTTCTTCAAAGTTTGCCACCAAGGTCACATTCTCGGCTGACATGGTGTAGGTGTGGTTGGTATGCGTGCTGATCTCTGTATCATCCTTTGACCAGTTGACAAAGTGATAGCCTTCATTGGGTTTCGCATCTATGGAAACGGTGCTTCCTATTTCAACAAGTAAACTCTGTTGTGAATCCCAATCTCCTTGGTTGATCTGTACTTCTCCTCCCGTAGTCGGGCTTGATTCTGTTGTGATGACGGCTTTGGTTACCCCTTCTGTCCTCGCGAGGCGTAGGCCCAGACCGGAGTCGCGATCGTCGGGAGTACCGCTGCCGCGATCAGCGACCCTACAGCGTGCCGCACTATTGTGCCAACTGCCGCCCCGCGCCGCACGGTCCGAACTGGTGGATGGGCCTATGGGATCGATCTTTGCTGTGGGCGTGTAAACCCCCCACCAGTCATGGCACCATTCCCACACATTTCCGTTCATATCATGCAAGCCCAGTTCGTTCGCATCTTTTCCGCCTACCGGTTGGGTTTTCTGACCGGCTCCGTAGGTATCGGAATTATCACTATACCACGCCACTTCATCAATGGTGTCGCTTCCTGCATAAAGGAATCTCGGATCATTTGCGTTGTGCCCGCCACTTGCTGCGTACTCAAACTCAGCTTCCGTGAGCAGCCGATACCCAACCACCTGTGTGATATCTTCTGTAACGTTTCCAGCAGCATTCAAAAGGCTTCCTTCATCTTCTTCCCCTTGCAAACGGTAGGCAACGGGCAATCCTTCCTGTTCACTACGCCAGTTGCAAAAGGCAATCGCATCCCACCAGTTTACGTTGATCACTGGACGGTTGCCTCTTCCCCAGCCCTCGTCATCGGGTTCGCTTTTGTCTGTATCATCACAGAAGGCGTCATATTCGTCGAAGGTCACTTCGTACTTACCGATCCAGTAGTCGTAAGTCAAGGTAACCTGGTGTACGGGTGTGGCATAAGCCCAATCCGATAGATCCCCCACCTCATCTCCCATCTGGAAGGTCCCGCTATTGACACGGACCATTACTGGAGCGAAGAAGTTCGCGACCAAGGTGGTATTCTGCGCCGGCATCGTGTAGGTGTGTTCGGAATCTGTGCTGACCACTTCACCATTTATTGTCCAGGTTACAAAGAAATACCCTTCATGAGGTGTGGCAGTGATGACAACCATTTCTCCCTCATGATATTCTCCCTCTCCAGAGAGGACTCCACTTTCTGTCGGGTTGGATATTAGTGTCAAGGTCAACTTCTGCGTGACCACAACTGGCTGTTCGTCATTGGCTTTCACGTCCACGAGGTTCGAGTAGTCTTTCAAGCGTTTTTCTCCATCCTCGCTTTGTGTATAGAAAAGTGTTTGGATACCAGATGCTCCTAGAGGAAGTGGGTCGTACTGAAGAATCAATTGCGTGCCTGTAGCGCCTGGATGGATTGTGTTGGGAAAGACCGATTCACCTGCCTGGGTGAGTCGGAACTGGGTTTGATCGAGAAGGGACAAGGAAGGCATCAGGAGATGGGTATAGGTCAGTGTGATTGCGATTCCTT
>Ga0334889_1004726_pt1 | contig 11909 bp, 13 predicted proteins | sample GraSluR1_MG_2_FD_207222 | JGI IMG/M metagenome (GOLD analysis project Ga0334889, IMG submission 207222) | Sludge microbial communities from methane-producing bioreactor in Wageningen University, Netherlands - Granular Sludge_8_08-R1 | ecosystem: Engineered > Bioreactor > Anaerobic > Unclassified... | reverse complement strand
TGCCTGATGAACGCCTCGATGAGACCCCTGTTCGGGAGGGGCGTTCCATGGGGGAGGGATATCCCGACATCTCCCACGATCCTGCCCCTGGAGACGAGGCCCATCAGGTACGAGTCGATCCCCCCGAATGAGGCCTCCTCGATCCTCTGGCAGACATCCTCGGAGAACTGCATGTGGAGAAGCCGGTAGATCGATGGGGCCCTGACGAGGGTCCGGCGCTGGAGAAGTGCCGCCGTCTCTTCGAGTTCGATGGGGAATACCATATCCACGAATCTCTTTCCCAGTATCTCGTCCAGTTGCCTGATGGAGTCGGTGTCCCCGACGACGCTCCTGATCCGGAGGGTGCTTTGTTGCAGGTCAATAAGACCGACCCATGCCAGGAACCCGGGTGCAAGGGAGTAGACGCGGCGGGCTGTGTATTCGAATATATCGCCGGTCTCTTCCATGTCCCGGAAATCCCTGCTGGCCTGGGCGAGAAATTCCAGCTCTTTGATGTACTTGTTGATCTTTGCGGCAGCTTCGTGCTTCTCGGTGTTGTCCCTGCCCACGCACTGGTATTCCGACGGATTCCCGGAATCATCATGGAGTGCGCGTATGGTCCATGCGTTCCACCGAATTTCGCCGGAGGTATGCTCTATCCGGCATTCGAAGAAGGAGGCTGGTTTGTCCGGTTCAAGCGAGTTGAGAGCGCGATTCAGGAACTGGATATCATCTTCGAGCATACACGGTGCGAACGGCTGCCCGACGAGTTCATTGCTCTCTTTCTCCAGGTACCGGGCATATGCATCGTTTACGAACGTGGTGGTCATGTCGGGGCGGAACCGCACGATGAACTCGGTCTGATCCTCCACGATACCCCGGTAACGCGCCTCGCTCATCAGCAGGCGATTCTGGAATGAGACCTGGTCGGTGATATCTTCAAGAATCAGCGTGATGCCCTGGCTTCCGTCCTCGAAACCGGTCAGTACCTGTTTCATGCGGAGATGCACCTCACGGTTCCCGAGCGTGCAGCTGATCTCGCGGTCCTGCTGCGCAACGGGGGGCGATCCTTCGGGTGGGAGGTAGTCCCGGAGAGTCTTGATAAAGGGATTTTGGAGGTCTTTCAGCTGTATTCCGACCAGGCAGTCCCTGTTAATCTTCAGGAGATCGAGGATGGCCTGGTTGACCATCAGGATCCGCCGCTCTTCATCCAGGACGATGACGAGGTCTGAAGAGAACTCGAGCATCGCGGAGATGGGTAGCCTGTGCGAGAGGAAATATACCTTTGCGGCCCCGATCCTCTGCATCTCAACCTCTCCGGCGACGAGAAGCATATCGAGGTAATGTGATACGAGGTTCCGGTTGATCTTCATCTCAGAGGTGATATCTGAGATGCTCATCCCTCTCGGATTCTGTTTGATGACCTGCTTGATTTGGTTCATCCTCTCCCGATCAAGCACGCTCATTGTCATCACCTGACTTTTTTATCATAAAAATATTTGTATAGGTTTTCAGCAAAATTTTCAGGATATATTGATTGTTTTGGCATATCAACTATAATTATTTACACCATCTCACCGATCCCCTTTTCGAAGCCGTGTCACCTTCACGGTATCGATGGATCCGGTCTGCAGGTATCAATTTCAGTTTCCAGGGGACAATCGAATTTATATAAATATATTATAAAAAATATAAAGCCTGCAGCAATCTATATATAAATACGTATGCCAATCACTTCCGAACGTCAGAGTATGATTGCAGACCAATATTGCGTTCATTGCGGGCAAAGGGTTAATATAAAGGGGATTTTACTATCTGTCGGTCACAGTACAAACAGATGGGAGATCCTGTGGCCGGGGGGGGAAAAATGAACATAACAAGCCAGAACGGCTTTTCCAACAGGGCGAATTACCTGGTCAGGCAGGCACAGGAGAGGGCAATGAATGGTGATCACGAGACTGCGGTGAATTACTTAAAAGAGGTAGTGGAAAGGGAACCACAGCACGCCGCGGCATTCACCATGCTCGGAGACTGCCACGACTGCCTTGGCCAGTATGAACAGGCGATTGCATATTACTCCCAGGCACTGGGAATAGACCCTGACCATGCCGATGCATGGTTCAACAAGGGTATGACCCTGAAGGTGCTCGGGCGCACTGAGGAAGCTGTCCAGTGCATAGAGAAGTCAATCGAGCTCTATTGCGGCAGATAGGCATTCGACCAACACCCTGAACAGATCAACTTTCGACAGACAACGTGGGATACATCGCGGTGATGATATGAAAAGAATCCGCCGTTCTCTTCATATCCGGCAATATCACCCGATCTTTTTTCCCGCAGGTGTCCGGACAACCACGTAAAATATCACTCCTGGAATACGATTCCATACAACAAAAGAACCGGGCGGTCTCTGTTACGTTTTTTGGGGTTTTTAAAAAGCGATAATCGGGATCCTGGTTATCTCAAAGGGAATCATCCCGGAAAGATCCGCCCGGATCCCACCGCCGGTATCGGCACCTTGATCCCCGTCTCCTGCCTTTCGAATCACCATCCCTGCCCTCTTCTTTTCGTCAGATTCCATACATTCAAGAAACGTCCCGGACCATAGTATACACAGTAGTGATCTGATGAAAGTCAATTATGGCGGCTTTGTTGACCTGAGCACGATAGACTGGCCGGGAAGGGCCGTGTGCACAGTTTTTTTCCGGGGGTGCCCTCTCCGCTGCTCTTACTGCCATAACGCAACCATCCAGGCAGGGAGCGATCTCCGCGACATCAACGAGATCCTCGACGCCATTCGGGACGCACGAATGCTGGTATCAGGCGTGATCTTCTCGGGAGGAGAGCCCACCATGCAGGCAGAACCCCTCGTCGCCCTTGCCGGGGCGGTAAAAGAGATGGGTCTTGCCGTGGGGGTCCAGACCAACGGATACTTTCCGGACACGCTTGCCCTGCTGATCGACGGGGGACTCGTAGACCGTATCGCCCTCGATTACAAGACACGCTGGGAGGGATTCAGCAAGAGGTGGGAGGGATATGCCGAGAAGTGCGCACACGACTATACCACCCAGGCTGCCCGTTCCTTAAAGATCTGCGACGAGGCCAGCCAGTCGGGAAGGCTCTCCGACTTCGAAGTGGTGCTCACCATATTCGGCGGCAACGAAAAGGAGGTGCTCGAGATCGCTGGCCACCTGCCGCGGGGCACCCTGGTCCTCCAGCAGGGGGTCTTCAAACGGTTCTGGAAGGACTGGGAAGAGACAGGGAACGGAGACCTCTCCGACGAAGAGATCGCCAGCCAGCGCCCGCCGCTCACCGTCGGGGAGCTGGAGCATCTTGCAGGAAAGATCAACAGGCTGGGACGGACGATCAAGATCCGTACCCATGAAGGCGGAGAGCTTGTGTATGAAGGTCATAGGAGTCGTCGGGCTGCCTGCAAGTGGTAAAGGCGAGTTCTCCCGTATCGCCGGGTCGATCGGCATCCCGGTGGTCGTGATGGGCGATGTCATCAGGCAGGCGGTCAGGGAGGCCGGCCTCCCGGTGACTGACGAGAATCTTGGGAACGTCGCCACCGGACTGCGTGAGAAGGACGGCATGGCGGCCATCGCACTCCGGTGCATACCGGTGATCGAGTCCCAGCACTCGCCGGTTGTCCTCGTGGACGGTATCAGGGGGGATGCCGAGGTCGACCTGTTCAGGACGCATTTTGACCATTTCCTGCTGATCGGAGTAGACGCTCCCTTCGAGGTCCGGCTCGCCCGGCTCTCCGTGCGGGGCCGTGGCGACGATATGAGCCGGCCGGAGGAGCTGGCCCTCCGTGACAGGCGGGAGATCGGGTGGGGGCTTTCGCGTGCCCTTGAAGAGGCCGATTATACCATCTGCAACGATGAAACGATCGAGGAGTTTGAAGCACGATCGAGGGAGATCCTGGAAGAGATCCTGGAGGATGCATGAGGCAGAAGATCTATTTCTCCTCGTCTTCCAAGGTCTGGGACTCGATAGAGTGGGTATACGGGATCGGGGAGGCAGGCTTTGACGGCTGGGAGATCGTGGCGGACGGCAACTACCGGCTTGACGACCCTTCCAACGTCCGGCGGATCGACGATGCCATATCCCGGACAGATCTTGGGATCACCGTGCACGCACCCTACGGTGACCTGAACCTTGCAACCCTGAACTACCCTATCTGGAGAGAGTCGATCCGCCAGATCTGCACGTGCATCGAAAAAGCGTCTTCCTGGACAGATATCGTCACTATTCATCCGGGATACCTCTCGCCGGTGGGCAAGATGATGCCAGGGAAGGCGTGGGAACAGCAGAAGATGGCTTTAAAGGAGATCGGTGCCTGTGCGCTGGAACATTCCGTCACTGCCTGCCTCGAGAACATGATATCGATAAAGGAGTTTCTCTGCCGCGTTCCATCAGAACTCCTCGGCATGACCGGGGACATCGAGGGCGTGGGGATCACCATAGACCTCGGGCATGCACACACGATGGGAAAGGTGGCAGAGTTCCTCCCCTACCTCTCCCAGGCCAATCACCTTCACATCCATGACAACCACGGGGAGAGCGACGAGCATCTTGCGCTCGGAGCGGGAACGATCGACTGGGAGGTCGTCGGCAGGCAGATAGCACGGGATTACCGGGGAATCGCAGTCGTTGAAGGGAGATCCCTGGAAGAGGGAAAGGAGAGCCTCCAGCTCGTGAAGGGGTGGTTTTGATAAGCGGCGAGACCCTTCACGTCTATTTTCTCGGAACTGCTGGTGCGCTGCCCACCCCGATGAGGAATCCGCCCTGCTTCATGGTCAAGCGGGGGTCGGACACGCTCCTCTTTGACTGCGGAGAAGGGAGCCAGCAGCAGATGATGCGGGCAAGGACCGGGTTTTTAGTGGACGCGATCTTCATCACGCACTGGCATGCGGACCATTTCCTCGGCATCATCGGGCTCGTCCAGACACTCTCCTTCATGGGCAGGAGGGAGCCCCTTCCCGTATATGGTCCCGAATGGGTCCACGAAGCCGTATCAGGGATCCGTTCCCTCTCGAGGTTCAATATCAAGTTCGACCTGCAGAGTGTCGCGTTGAAGCACGGCTCGTCGGTCAGGTTCGACGGCTACACCGTCAGGGCGTTCGAGACCAGCCACGGCCTCTCGAGCGTGGGCTACGTGCTCGAAGAGGATTCGCGTCCCGGGCGTTTCAACCGGGAGAAGGCGATCGAGCTCGGCGTCAGCCCCGGGCCGTTGTTCGGAAGGCTCCAGCGGGGTGATACCGTCCGCATCACCAGGGACGGGGCGGAGCTGGCGGTACACTCTCACCAGGTGATGGGGCCCCCGCGACCGGGGAGACGGGTGATATACACCGGTGATACGCGACCGGTAACCGGAAACATCCTGGAGATATGCAGGGGTGCGGACCTGATCATCCATGACTCGACCTATGACGACGAGTCGCTTGACAGGGCCAGGGAGGTATTCCATTCGACCGCCGGGGAGGCAGGAATGGTCGCGGAGGCCGTCGGCGCCCGCATGCTCGCACTGGTGCACATGAGTTCCCGCTATACCAGTACAGCAAGCCATATCAGGGATGCAGAGAAACGGTTTGGTGGAAGAGTGATAGCTCCGTCCGATCTGGAAATGATTGAGATTCCCTTCCGCGACAACGGGGATTAGGACTCCTGGCCACGCAGGTGTTGATCTGCGAAGAGATCGGTTGAACATACCGGATACAGTCGACGAATAAAGAAAATTCAAAGAGAAGATGTGGTAAAATATGCAGAACGATGAAGATGTGACCGTCTATCGCATGGGCCCGACCTGCGACCTGGGGGACGTGGAAGAGGGGAAGACATATATCGGGAGAGTACAGGGCTTTGCGAACTTCGGGACGTTCGTCCAGTTGAATGACCGGGTCAAGGGACTCGTGCACAAGAGCAATGTCAGGACCAACCACAAGGAGAAGGATACCATCCTCGTCAAGGTCCTAAACATCAGGCAGAACGGAAATATCGACCTTGAAGAGAGCACCATCCCCGTCTACACGGTCGAGATGGTCGAGAAGAAGTCGACCGCCGTCCGCCTGGGTGAACTGGGAACAAAGGTGGGAAGGACGGTCAGGATCGAGGGGGAGATAGCCCAGATCAAGCAGACCAGCGGCCCCACGATATTCACGATCGTCGACGAGTCCGGCACCGAGAACGCCGCCGCCTTCGTGGAGGCAGGGGTCCGGGCATATCCCGAGGCCGAGCTCGAGGACATCGTCCGGATCGTCGGCGAGGTGATGATGCGGAACAACCAGCTCCAGATAGAGGTGGACTCTCTCGTCATCCTGGCCGGAGAAGAGGCCGAGATCGTGAGGGACCGCATCGAGAACGCCCTTGAAGAGCGGGCGGAGCCCGGGGATATCCCGTTCCTCGTCGAGAGCGACGTCCTGGAAAAATTAAAGCCCGAGATGCGGAAAGTTGCAAGGATCATTCGAAAGGCGGTTTTTTCCGCACAGCCGATCATTCTCCGGCACCATGCCGATGCCGACGGGATATGTTCGGCCGTGGCGATCGAGCAGGCCGTCACCTCGCTTATCCGGGAGTCAGGCGGCGATTACGATGCCGACTATTTCCTCTTCAAGCGTGCACCATCGAAGGCGCCGTTCTACGAGATAGAAGATATCACTCGTGACCTCGATTATGCATTGAAGGACCATGCCCGGTATGGCCAGAAGATGCCCCTGATCGTTCTCACCGACAACGGATCGACGGAAGAAGACCTCCCCTCGCTGAAGATGGCCGAGATCTATGAACTTCCGGTCGTAGTCGTGGATCATCACCACCCTGACGAGATCGTCGACCAGTACCTCAAAGGCCATGTGAATCCCTATCACGTCGGCGGGGATTTCGGAATCACCGCAGGAATGCTCGGCACCGAGGTAGCACGCATGATCAACCCCTCGATCGAAGCAGTGATCCGGCATTTTCCGGCCATTGCGGCTGTAGGGGACAGGAGCGAAGCACCTGAACGCGGCCGTTACCTCCAGATTGCGAGCGACCGCTTCACCGAGGACGACTGCAAGGATATCGCACTGGCCCTCGACTACGAACAGTTCTGGCTCCGCTTCAATGATGGGAGAGAGCTCGTGAAGGATATCCTTGATATCAAGGGCAACAATGACCGCCACAGGAAATTGATCACGCTGCTCGTTGAAGGGGCGAACCTGGCCATCGAAGACCAGATGAGTGCCTCGATGCCCCATGTCCGCCGGCAGACCCTGGAGAATGGTGCAGAACTCTTCCTGCTCGATGTCGAGATCCACGCGCACAAGTTCACCTTCCCGCCGCCGGGCAAGACCTCAGGGGAAGTCCATGACCGCCTCTGCCGCCAGTACCCCGACTCGCCGGTGGTCACCATCGGGTTTGGCCCCGACTTCGCAGTCCTGCGCTCAAGGGGTGTCATGATGAATATCCCCCGGATGGTACGCGAGCTCCGTGAAGAGATCCCGGGAGGCGGGATAAGCGGCGGAGGCCACCTCGTTGTCGGAAGCATCAAGTTCGTTGAGGGTATGCGGGAAGAGGTGCTGAAAGGGTTGATCGAGAAGATCTCTCTCGTAGGGGCGGGTATGTAATCCGGTCCCGGCATTTCCATTTGGTAAGTCTGGAAAATACATTCTTATATCTCGAATTTCGGCAAGATTTCTCATTTAAATCCTTTCTCCCGGGTGGCGTGAATAGATATGTATAAATAGTGCCCATGAAATACCAGATCTCAAACAATGAGGTGACATGTAGTGGCATCTCGAAGAATTCGTGATAGATATAACGATACCCAGGACCGGATAATTCAGTACCTGACCACAGGGCTGAAGAAGGGGAAGCATTATTTCAAATCCAAGTATATTGCAAAGGAACTTGGGCTCTCCCCGAAGGAAGTGGGTACAAATATGGCCATCCTGTCAGAGATCTGCCAGGAACTGGCCATCATCAAGTGGAGCTATTCGAACAGCACGACCTGGATGGTAACATCCCGGTCGGTATAAATTTCCTTTTCAAAGAATCCTGTTTTGTGGTATGACAAAAGTTGCAGAGATAGAATCGGAGATCGAATTCGTGGCCGTCATCAATGAACGGAAAGACTGCCTGATGGCCCAGGACAACACGCAGGACGACCCGGCCTGCATGTGGTTCAATATCGATGTCCCAAAAGGCCACGGCCTGAAAGCGGGCGACCGCGTCCGGATAACCGTTGAAAAACTGTAGGCATTGCATCGACCTCCCGGTCATCGCAGCCAATTATATTATTCTTATCGCTTTTTGGCAAAGATCTCGCGGATCTCTTCCTGCCTGCGCTCCTGGAACCGGATGTTTAAGTCCATGCTCTTTATCGCCATGCCGATCTCGTCACTCACCGTTGCGTTCTCGTCATATATCTTGTAGGTATTCTCGAGAATCTTCAGGAGTCTCCGGTTGATGTCTATGCTCCGTCTCAGGCGCGAGTACTCGTCGATCAGGTGCTGGTCGATACCCTCCTCACTGGCCATCCTGATGTCCATCTCGATCATCCGGCGACGGTTGAGGAGGTTTTCGATGGCATCGTAGAGCTCGCGGTGGGTGATGGGTTTCATGATGTAGTCTTCGATGTATATCCCGTATTCCTGGGCCTCGCTTGGGGTGAGCTGTTTTGCGGTGAGCATCATCACCGGGATATCCCTGAGGTTATGCCGGTTCTTGATATGCATGAGCGTCTCCCAGCCGTCCATGGGCTCCATCATGATATCGAGGAGGATGAGGTCCGGTCTGACGGTATCGAGGATCTCCAGGCATTCTTCACCGCTATACGCGGCGACGGAACGGTACCCCCCACGTTCCAGCATGGTCATGAAGATATCTACAATGAAGGGGCTGTCATCGACCACCATCACCGTATACATCAGATTGACCCTCCGATCTCCCGGGCGATACCCTCCAGGTCGGAGATTGCGCGGGTCTTCTCACGGTTCGTCTCCAGCACGGCCACGATCAGGACTTTCTCCCCTGCCCCGAGAATGACCATTGTCGAGTCCCCTCCCCCGATGGTGACCTCCTCGGGTGACGGCGCCTTTATGATGCCGGTCGCAGATTCGGCAGAAGCAAACAGGGTTGCAATCATGGCGGCAAACCAGGGTTCATTGAATTCACCAGCTATTGCATTTCCAAGCATGATCCCGTCCCGGGACACCAGTGCACAGGAAGCGATGCCTTCCACTGCGCCTATCTTCAGAATAAAATCCTGTATCTTTCCCTTAAGCATGAGCTCACCCGATCCTGCCAGCTGCCTTTGCAGAGCGGCGCCAAACAGTACACATTATTTTTTTCCTATTTCATATCTTTGTGCTTTCGTCACTATCCGAATCCGAGCCATGGGGGTGTGTCACCGGCGGAGCGGTTGCCATGAAAATAGCGAAAAAAAGAGAAGGTACATAAGGGTTCCTGTCTAAGAAAATAAGAGCGGGGCCATAGGGTAGCCTGGCCATCCTAGGAGACTGGGGGTCTTCTGACCTGCGTTCAAATCGCGGTGGCCCCATTTTTGATTTTTCCGATGTGTTGCCATGAAACTGGACGAACGCTGTTTCGACTGTCTCCTCTCGAGGGTCGTCCTGGAATGCGATCTCTGTGGTGCCGATCCACGGTTTGCCCTGGAAGCCCGGAGATCCTGCGAGGAGCTTCTTTGTGTATTGAAGGACAAGCCGCTCTCGCACCCTGAGATCGCCAGCGCAATTCACCGCCGCGCCTATTCCCTTCTCGGGTGCGACGACCCGTTTCGTGACCTCAAGGAGGAGGGAAACCGCCAGGCGATGGAGGTCTGCAGGAGCGTGAAAAGCCGGCTCTCGGGTTTCCGTGACTTCGTCCTGGCCGCGGTTATCGGAAATACGTTTGATTACGGTGTCCGGTCGCACACGGTGACAGACGACTTCCGGCAGTACTTCGATCGTGAATTCAAAAAAGGGCTCGCCGTCGACGACACGGACCGGATCTTCGAACTGACAGAGCGGATCGTCTACTTCACGGACAACTGCGGGGAGATCGTCTTTGACCGCCTTCTCCTGGAGTACCTGCATGCGCACGGTTCCGCCATCACCCTGGCGGTGAGGGACGCCCCAATCCTCAACGACGCGACGATGAAAGAGGTCCGGGAACTGCACCTGGACCGGTTCGTCGACAGTATCACCACCACAGGGTGCGGGGCGGAACTCGGGGTGCGGCTCGACTGCATGCCCCCTGTCCTGGAATCGGCATTCTCGGATTGCACGCTTGTCATCGCCAAGGGGATGGCCAACTACGAATCGCTCTCTCTCCTCTCCGGGCTCCCGCCCGTCGCCTACCTGATGGCCGCGAAATGCGACCCCATCGCTGAGGAGACCGGTGTCCCCCGGGGCTCGAAGATCGCGATGCTTCGGGAATAACGGGAATATTCCTCGCGATTCTCCGGGCCATGCCTCATGGAGGTGGCCCACGGGCGTTGGCAGCAGCCCATATACCAATGCCCGGGAACGGAGCAGCGGGTGGACGCACAGGGGAGAGAATGGGTCGTCTCTGCCATGGAATGAATCGGCAGGTGCCAGGGTTGCATACCCGATGTGAGCACACAAAAAATTCTCCGGCAACCGGGACAAAAAGAGATGGATCCAAAAAATCAGGGTCTCCTCTCAGACCAGCGGCAGCGAGCTGATGATTGCCAGGAGGAATGCAAGGAGGATCAGGGAGAGGATGATGCCGCCGAGGACAACGGCCACGATGACTGCGATGGCCGCCCTGGAACTGGATACTTTTTGCAGCTCGCGTACACCAATCACGCAGAGGACGATTGACCAGACAAATCCGATGATCTCCCCGACAACCGGTATCCAGCCGAGCAGCATCAAGGGGGTGAGCCCGTAGAAGAACGATTTCTCTGTCTGCCAGACGCCCTCTCTTCCACCGAGGATATATACCCAGAGGTGGAGCCAGAACCCGAATATCACCGCTGCAATCAGGGTAAAGACGAGTATGACGAACCCCCAGGCGACAACCAGGAGCGGCTCTACGAGCGGGTCTGACGGGACCTCGAGGATCGGGTGGGAGAAGAATCCTGCGATCATCAGGATCGTGGCCATGATCGCGTAGAATATCACAATACAGAGGAAATACTTGATGGTCTCTCCCGGGTCCTCGGGAGCGACCTTGTGGAATGTCTCCACAGGATTGAGAAGAAAGCCCTTGACCTTTTCAGGGAAGGATAATGACATAACTGTATTGTGGGACGAATTCCGATTAATATTTAACGAATTCTTCTTTTGCACGTCTCTGTGCTTTTCCGCCCTGCCGGCCGATGAACCCGGGATCCACGGCGGAAATCTCTGAATAGCCTAATCCCCCCCGGAGCCCGATTCTATCCGTCTTCGACTCCCAGCTTCTCCCCGCTGTCGGCCACGTCTGCTGTATGAAAGACCCCGGTGATCAGGATGGAGAGCGGCGGTTGATCCCGGTTGCTCCCAGCCCGTCCTTTCTCCTATCCTGCCCGTGAACGGGCGTGCTTTCTGGCCTCGAGGCACCGCGGCCCGATCCTCTCCGGGTCCATGGTGTATACTTCAAGCCCGGGTACGATGACACGCACGACCGGCACACCGATCTCCTCGCGTGTCAGGTTCACGAGAATGACTCTTGACAGGCCTGATTGCCTGAGGGTGTCCATGGTCAGGCGGATGTCTGTCAGGAAATCGTCGGAGTCAAACGAGGGGATATCCGAAAAATCCACTTTCGTCTCGGAGCGGAACCAGTAGCGGTTCATCCTTCTCGTGCGCTCGTATCCCATCCGGTTCTTGATGTCAACCGATGCGGGGTTGTTCGTTACATGGTAGATCTGGGTCAGCCTGCTCTGGGCGACCTCTGTGAGGGCACGGAGAGCCGCGATCCTGGCGCTGGTGTGTGTTCCG
>Ga0334889_1004722_pt1 | contig 11917 bp, 13 predicted proteins | sample GraSluR1_MG_2_FD_207222 | JGI IMG/M metagenome (GOLD analysis project Ga0334889, IMG submission 207222) | Sludge microbial communities from methane-producing bioreactor in Wageningen University, Netherlands - Granular Sludge_8_08-R1 | ecosystem: Engineered > Bioreactor > Anaerobic > Unclassified... | reverse complement strand
CAAAATTCGACGTCGCCAGGCACTTCGTGATCGCCGCCGTCAGCGTCGTCTTCCCGTGGTCGATGTGTCCGATCGTCCCTATGTTCAAATGCGGTTTCGACCTCTCAAATTTCTCCTTCGCCATTGTAGAAAAACCTCCCTGTAAATGAAATCCGCCCCTGGGGGCTTGTTGAAAAAATCCGGCCCTCTTCGCCGAAAAAACAATGGTTTGCCAGTCCGATGAAATATTGTAGCATACGACCGAGAAACACAACGCCATACACACATTACCGGGAGAGACTCCTCCTCCGGTTTCGCAGAACGCCGCAATTCAATAGAACCTTTGTATCATTCTCCGTCGTCAAGGAGCGACAATGGTACTGCTCGCCCGTCCGCTCCGCGGACACACTCTCAGCGTGTGGATTATACCAAAGAAAACGTAAAAAGGAATACAAAAAATCCTTTCACCGCAATGTTGCAACTGTTCCACAAGGCAGCTAAAAAAAGGCGGGCCACGCTCTGAATCAAGAGCTGTTCAGCCGTCAACGGGAAACATGGTATAACCGGCGATGCGCCTCCGTGCCTTTGATCCGTCCGTTGACCGACGCATAGTCAAGAGCTCGCTTTCCCTGCTTATCCCGAAGTTTCGGATTGGCTCCGGCGTTCAGCAGCACATCGATCACCTGCGGGTGCAGGGTGTGTTTCGCCGCATACATCAGCGGGGTCGTCCCTCCTGCATCTTTGACGTCGACTTTGGCTCCCGCATGCAGGACGGCCATGGTCATTTCGGGATTCTCGTTGAACGCGGCGGCGAACATCAGCGCGTCGACACCGTTTTTATCCCGCGCATCGACCGCGGCGCCGAACCGTATCAGCGCGGCGATCATGGCCGGATTCGGATTGTCCCTTGCCGCCCACATAAGCGCGGTTCTTCCGGCGCCGTCCTTCGCGGCAGGATCGACTCCGGCCTGCAGAAGAAGCGTGGCAACTTCGGGGTTTGGATTGCTGCGGGCGGCGTGAAACAACGCATTTCTTCCGTGTTTGTCCCTTAAGTGGACGTTCGTTTTTGCTTTGAGTATCGCCAGGCACACTTCAGGATTCGGATTGTGCGCCGCCGCGTGCATGAGAACGCTCGCATTTTCCTTGTCTCTGGCGAACACGTTCGCTCCGGCGCTTAGAAGCGCGCGCGTCACTTCCGGATTCGGATTCCTTGCGGCCGCCCACATAAGAGGGCTTCTTCCGAGACTGTCGAACCCTCCGGTTCCGGGCACGGCGTCGACAACCGCTCGAACCGCAACCGGATCCGGGTTGACGGCGGCCGCGCGCATGAGCACGCTCACCCCTTCTTCATCCTGAGCGCGTGCATCGGCGCCCGCCTTGTACAAGGCGAGGACGGTTTCTTCGTCCTTGTCGGAGGCGGCGTACATCATAGCGGTCCATCCTTCGCTGTTCTTCACGTTCACCGTTTTCGCCCATACGTCGCCTCCGGCCCGCAGAAGCGCTTTCGTCACGTCGGGATTCGGGTTGTAGCGCAGGGCCAGCATAAGCGCAGTCCAGCCGTTCGCGTCGATCACATGAACATCGGCCCCGGCCTTCACGAGCATCGTCACAACGTCGGGGTACGGGTTGTGGCGCGCAGCGTTCATCAACGCGCTCCATCCATACTCTTTGACGCTTACATCCGCATTCGCGCCCTCTTCGAGCGCCGCCCGGATCTCGGCTGGAGCGCCGCTCCCGCAGAGTTGGAAAAAGTCCCAGTCGCTCATAGCGGCAAAGGCCGCGTTGGCAACCATCAGCAGAAACACCGCGACGAGCGAAAAGCACGCGCTTCTCCGACGCATACAATCACATCCCCTGAATAGAATTTGCGATATCAGACTGAATTGTAACACAAAAGCATCCCGACATAAATTTTTTTCTTCAAACAGGGAGGATTTCTTCGTCGGAGAAGCGCTGTCGGTATCGGCCGACATTCTCTCAATGCGATTCCGCTCTTCATGATCAGAGGTGTCTCCGGGAACAGAACGTCCGGGCGCACTTCCGCACTCATTAAAAACAGGGCTTCAGCGTATAGCCAAAGCCCTGTTTTTCTTTACTGGAGCCGACTTCCGGACTTGAACCGGAGACCCCATCCTTACCATGGATGTGCTCTACCTGCTGAGCTAAGTCGGCTAAAAAAGCCGGTGTTCATCGGCTTCCAGTGTATGGCTTCAACACTATCTCCTCCGCTAGACCCCTTCCCTATCGAAAAAAGCCGAACGTTTGATTTTCACGGTGCTGACCGAAATGTCAACCTTTACTTTGCTGGGCGACGCTCTCCGTTATGTTCGGAGGTCGTCTTTTTTGTGCTCCGCTCTCTCCACTCTAAATCCTCTTTTTTGTGTTGACTCCTCTCCTCTCGCTTCCTCCGACGGCTTCCGCAGGTGAAATGATTCAGCCACTTGTTTCGTGTGTAACCATCTCCCTTCTGTTCCCACACTCCGCAAACGATACAACGTCTCGCCTCGACCTTTCCAGAGAGCAGCCGCTGAAACTGCAACCATATGTAATGGAGCAACGTACAGACGCGGAACTCCTTCAACACTCCATCATGCACAACATACCGCACATCTGGAGGATTCTCCGACAGTTTAGCGGCAACAACCCGCGCTAACTGCTTCCGTAGATCGGCGACTTTATATGTCTCCGTTTCATCATGCAGCGTCAAGACCTCGACAGGGTCAACGTCTCCATAGTCTATGATCGCCTCTCCGGAAAAATCCCCTTCCTGTAGCCGAATCGGGACGATCGGCACGTCGCCGCTCCGCATATCGGCGGGAGCAGATAACCACGCGAAGGCTTCCTCGAACGACTTCATATCGGCGTGCTCTCTTTTCCACAGATCAATGTCTTCGAGCTCGCCTTTCCATTCCATTGTAGGCTCGTTCCATTCCGCTCCGACGTCGTTCCCCGTCAACCCTCCGGGGGAGAGTTGCGCCGATGTAAAACGCCGCTCTCTCCGGGAGACGACGAGACGCCGCAGATATCCAAATGAGAACGCGAATCCTGCAAGCTTCTCCGTTGTGGGGGCTCCGTGCGCGAAGTCCAATATCTGCTTAATCGTTGGTCTTTCGTATCGGCGTGCGGGTATTTCCATTTCCTTCTCCTGTCACACTTAAAGATTTGAAATACGGACTACCAAGAGACATTATGAAGCTATACACTCTATTTGTCAAGCTTAATAAGAAACACCCGCCGCGCCGGACTACACGAACCGGCGAAACTGGCGTAACAGTGCCTGCGGGGAAGAACCTTGAAAACTGCTTACCAACCCCAAGAGATTTTCCTAGAGGGAAGTTTCGAGCCGAACGGGGAGAGTCGGCAAAACACCGGGGAACCAGATCCCGCAAAGATGTGACAACCCGGTACTGAATAGAAGGAGGGTGGGAACCACAATCGAAACACACAAAGAGCAAGGCGCAATTTGGCTAAACTCAGAAAACTGAAATTGAAGGGGGTGAACTCGTGATCGCAACCATCATTAAGCGGCATCGGGAAAGAGCCGGGCTCTCTTTTCGAGCCCTGGAAGAAAAAACGGGAATTGCCGGGAGCCGACTCCACAGGATGGAGAACCGCCGGGAGCGTGTATGGCGGGGGGACGTCGAGCGTCTTCAGTCTGCTATTCCGACACTCGCAAACCAAAAGATCGTTGACGACGAAGGTCTCGCACTTCCGGAGGAATAGAAAAACGCCGCTCCCTGCTCGCAACAGGAAACGGCGCAAAACTTCCCGGTCTGAGCCGGGGGAAAGGAATATCAATCCATGAAAAGTATAACACTGCTGGACGCAGTTCTCAATGTCTGTTGGATTCTGCTTAGTGCGCTCGTGATCGTCCTGGTGCTGAAATGAAGAACCTTCACGCTGCCAACGGTCGAATTTACGCGCAGATCGGCGACGACGGAACGCTCCGGAAGAGTGAAAAGCAGTGCGACCGTCTCCGGATAACCGGCTGCCGGGAGCACGCTATCGACGAGGCTCTTTTACAGGAATGTCTTCGACTGCGGGTCGAAAGACTGGAGATCAAAGAACGCGGCGACGATGGGGTCGTGCGCCTGTGGAAGATCGACATTGCCGACCTTCTTCGATACGGCAAAAAAAGAACGCTCCGGGGCATCGAGCGCCGAACCGTTCCGCTCGTTCGCTGTGATCTCGTCTACGGGGCTCCGGAACCTTGGTACACCGCAGAACGGGCGGCGATGAAGAAAGAGCAGGCGACGCCGAAGCGACCGGAACCCGCACAGCTCGGATTGTTCGGGGCGTCGCCAAATGAAGCGAGGTGGTCGTATGAGACCAATTAAAGACATCGAACCTCGGGAGCTGGTGGAGCGAATCCGCGCCAATGTTCCGGAGGAATTGAGGGAACGACCACAGTGGGTATTGTTCAAGATCGGGCAAGACCGCAAGATTCCGCTCTCTCCTCTCGGTGGGTATGCTTCCTGTAGTGACGCCTCGACATGGAGCACGTTCGACAATGCCGCAGTCGTCTTCCTCCGGAATACGTCGGTCTGCAAAGGATTCAATATGGCGACGGGCGACGGGCTCGGAGGGCTCGACCTCGACGGCGTGGTCAGAGAAGACGGGACGCTTCCTGAGCCGCAGATCGGCAAGCAGATATACAAGACGCTGCTGAATCATCTGGGCTCCTACTGTGAATACTCTCCTTCTGGGAGAGGAATCAGGAGCTTCTTTCTGTATAAGGGGGCTCCGCTGTCGAACAGGAAAAAAGGTGAAATTGAACTCTACTTCGACCGCCATTTTTTGAGCTGTACGGGCGACGTATATGAAGGAAGGCGTCGTCTGCGGGACGGAACAATTGGAGCCGCGAGAATCGAACAATCCTTGCGCCCTCCCATGCCGCTCCTTCCGCAGATGCCGTTGAAGGACGTTCCGGAGGACGATAAAGAGCTCATCGAAAAGATGTTCGCCAGCCGACGCGGTCCGACGATACGCCGACTCTGGGACGGTGATCTTCTCCACAGGTCCGATTCTGAATCCGACTACGCGCTCATGGGTGATCTTGCCTACTGGACCGGGGGCGACGTGGAGAGGATGATCCGTCTTTTCCTGACCTCCGGACGAGCCGAACGAGCCAAAGGACGCCGCGCCGACTATCTCCGGAGGATGGCGAACAAGGTGTCGCTATGAGCGGCGCCGAATGTCTCCTGCTCGAACCAACGGACGCGGAACTCGAAGCATCGGCTCTCGGGGAGATTCACTTTACCGACGCCGGGAACGCGCAACGCCTATGTCATATCCACGGCGATAGAATCCGCTGGTGCTCCGATATTGGATGGTACTCCTTCAACGGAAAGCACTGGGAGCGGGTAGACGACAACGTCGTCGTCGGTCTCGCAAAAGACGTTCCGATATCCATGCTGGAACAAGCCGCAGCTACAGAGAAAGAAGGTCTCCGTCGGAAGCTCGCAGAATGGGCGATTGAATCGGAAGCCGCGTCCGCGCTCCGCGCCATGGCGTCTCTCGTGAAGTCCGAGCCGGGGATTCCGATATTGACCGACGACCTCGACTCCGACAAGTGGCTCCTGAACGTCCGGAACGGGACGCTCGACCTCCGGACGGGTGAACTCCTTCCGCATACGCCGAACGACCTGATAACGATGCTCGCCGGGACCGACTACGAACCGGACGCGACCGCTCCCAACTGGGAGAGATTCATATCCTCCATCATGTGTGAAGACGAGGAGATGATCGCGTTCCTTCAAAGATTCTGCGGGTACATGCTGACGGGGTGCACGCATGAACAATGTTTCGCGTTCCTCTCCGGGGGAGGGGAAAACGGAAAAGGAACCCTGACGGAAACTCTCGCCGCGCTCATGGGCTCATACGCGAGTTCAATATCGCAGTCGGCAATCATGGTGAAAAGCGGCGACTGCATACCTCACGAATGGGCTGGAATGCGGGGAAAGCGCCTCGCGTTCTGCGGGGAGGTGGAGACGAGCAAGACGATAGACTCCGCGCTCGTGAAGACGTTGACCGGCGAGGATACCATGTCGGTCCGCTTCCTCCGCCGGGAGTTCTTTCAGATGAAGCCGGTCTTCAAGCTGCTGTACAGCGCGAACGGGAAGCCGAAGGTGAAAGACAACAGTCATGGCTTCTGGCGTCGTGTCCGACTGATTCCCTTCGACGCGACCTTTCCGAAAGGTGATCCGCGTCGTGATCCTGATCTGAAAGACAAGCTCCGCGCCGAACTGCCGGGCGTCCTCAACTGGTGTCTGACCGGGCTCTCACAGTGGAGAATCAAGGGGCTCGACGAACCGGAGAGGGTGACGGGAGCAACCGCCGAATATCGGGATAGTGAGAACGTGGTCAAACAATTCTGCGACGACCGGACGCGCCGAATACCTGGGCATTGTGTTCCGCTGGCGAAGCTACACGAGGAATATATCGACTGGTCAAAAAAGAACGCTGAAAAGACTCTTTCAAGTAAGGCTCTAGCAAAAGAGCTCGAAGCTCTCGGACACGTGAAATACCACGGTCGGTTGGGTAGGATGATTCAAGACATCGCTCTTGCTGCTACAGAAGAGGAATAGGTCTGTGAAGATGTGAAGGAAATTCTTCAAAATCAGGATAACGCTTTTTCCCGCGTAGTAGATCGTTTATCCCAAAAAAAGGTTTTTTCCTTCACATCTTCACACTTCAATTTTTGAGCAGGGCATTTTTTCCCTGTGGAAGCATAAGCACACTCAATCAAAAAAGGAGACCAAACAATGGAAAGCATGAACTCAACAATAAAGGAACCGGAGATTCTCGACTGCTTGGAGATCGAAGAAGCAGCTGACGTTCTTCAAGACCTCTCCCGCGCCGGGTACGCGCTCCGGGGAAACCGTTTCGAGCACGTATCCGACGGCGTGACTGTTCGCCCTCCGGAGGGCTTCATCGAAGTGATCGAACGCTCGCCGGGGCTGGTCCTGGCTGAGTTCTTCAATCGGGAGTACGACGCCTCGGTCGAATCTCCGGATAATCTGGACCTCGTTCGACAATGGCGGTCGGGGCTGGGAGACATCGCCGCGCTGGAGCATGTGAGCCGCAATCAAGCGCTGATCGGCGACAAGCTCGGGGAAAAGGACTACGACGAGCAAACGGAAATAGCGTCGTTCGCAATCCGCGCAATTCTCCGCATGAGCTATGCGGGATACATTTTCCTCAACCGCTCCATGACCTTCAAGACGCCGGGAGAAATGCCGGTCTTCTCCTTGCCGGACGACCTGAAAGGCGCTCTCGAACTCGTTCCTCATCTGATCTGCGACGGGCTGATTGAAGAACTTCGGGAACGCTCCGGGGGAGACTACGGTCTCGCTGTGGATGTTATCGACCGGATAGACTGTCTCGCCGGTCTTCGCTCCGATGTGACCTTACTCTCGGGGGAGCTGGCGACAATCGCCATGCCTGCATTGAATCGCTGGAACGGATTCTAGATCGACGACCATCATGGGGGGGCGGGGGCTGGTCTCCCGCTCCTTCCACTGTAAAGGGGGTACACGATGAAGGAGCTGCAAACGACCTCGACATTCATGGGTATGGTGCGGGGCTGGTGTCTGTACGAGCGCGACGGGCGTTTTTTTCTTGTTCGCGAGCAGAACGGAAAAACTCGGGTACGACCACTGGGTCGTGCATCGGCAAAAAAGCGAGCGACTGGAAAGGGGGTGCAGCTATGGAACCCACAGCAAAATGGATTCATCGGTGGTGCGATTATGAACTCTTTCGGACAGGAGACAAGATCGTCCTCGTGAATATCCGGACGGGGCAAAGACGGAACCTCAAACAAGACGAAGCTCGGCGCTGGGTACGAGACCACGGATACCAAACGACAACCGGCAAAATCGAAATCATTCAGACAAAATAGAGGAGGACACCAATATGAAAACAACGTATACAGGAGCAGGTATGTACAAGGTGCAGGACAAACTCGGGAACCCGATAGAAATCGAATACCCGAAGATCGAAATGCCGGAACGGACCGCCTTCAATCTCTCCGGTCTGCGACATATGCGAGACCGCTATCAGCTTCTCGAAGACGGAACATCCGTACCTGTCGCATGGTCTATGAAGTTGCAGAGCGAAGTAGGTGGGCGTGCTCTGGAACCTTACGAGCTCTCATCCATGCGCAAAAAGTACGACCGTCTCCCGACGGACCTTGTTCTGCTCCAAGACTGCGACGGGTGCCACGGCGACGGCTTCACCGGCGACTTCTCCGACGGCAGCGCAGAGATATGCCCGGACTGCGGTGGGTACGGCGTGCAGCTGTCGCCATTCCTTGTGGTGCTCATTCGAGCTCTCGACTGGCTGAAGTCTCCCGAGAAGAAGATCGACGAGGCGACTATTGAGAAGAAGAACAAGGCGGCGATTCTCAAGAAGGAAGCAGAGAATAAGAAGCGACTGCTTGCCGAAGAGCACGCCGCTAAGCTCCGGGAAGCTCAGAAGGAAAAGTTCAGACAGATTCAAGCGAAGACTCAAGAGCAGATAGCGAAGGAAAAGGCACAGATTGATCGTGAACTGCAAGAGCAGCTTGCCGCTCTTGAACGGCAGGACTGATCGGCACGCCACAACGGGAGGAGCGGCGACTTCGCCGCTCCCTCTCCCTTAGTGCTGGCTGTCGCTGGCTGACTCCTTCTCGGAGTGCAACGGGTCCTTTCCGGGCGTATTTTGCGGGGGTCGAGCTAACCGCGCCGCAAACCCGCGTAAAACTCGAAAAAATCGGGTATACGTTGTCATATTCCAGAATAGCATGCTCTATGTAAACGCGCATGAATACAGGCATTGCGGGTCGTGAATCAAGGTAAAATCAGGACATTTTTAGTAAACTGGCGTTTCCTATTGCTTACAAGGGGTGACCGAATGAATCTATCTCCACGAAGACGGCGCAAACTCGAAGGCTCCATCAGGAGAATCGCTATCCATGAATGCGGACACGCGATGAGCAATCATCTCCTGTGTTTCGGAAGTGAAGTCGCCGGGCTGGAGCTGACACGCTGGAAGCACGGTGGGCTGCCACAAGGCTGGTGCTATCACTCTTTCAGATGGAATAAGATCGATACGTCCTCTCTGTGGAGACAGCTCGACAGAATGACGTGCATCGTCGCCGGTCTCGCCGCTGAGATCGTGTGTGGGCTCCTCGGGGCGTATGAAGTTGAGGATATGTCGGCTGTGATGGTGATGACCGAAGCCGATGGGGGAGACCTTGAAAAGCATCTCCATCTATCCGCTGCCCTGTGGAGGAAGAGTAAAACGTATCGCGCCATTGTGCAGGACCGGGAGCACGCCGAACACGGCATCACGTGCGCCGTTCGATTCCTTGCTCCTCATAGGGCGACCATCGAAGCGCTGGCGTCGTCGCTGGAAAGAAAGTTCTGGGATTCTCCCGACGGGTACGCCGTCCTTCTCGGGGAAGACATCGAGCGGATTGCAGGCTCGGCTCCTTCCGGGGGAAGCGGCATCGACGCGGCGATATGCAGAAACACTCTTCCGGAGGTGATATGAATAGACATTCTGGGGATTTTCTTCGAGCGCTTTTTTGCAAGAAGCTCCGATGAGTTGTGGGATATAAAGAGGCTCCTCGACCTGCTCCAGTCGTGTGAAGGGGCTTCTTCTCCCTCCTATAGCGAACGTGTTCAAGGCGGCGACAGTACACCGACGGCTCTCCGCAGGCTCGAACTGAAAGACGCGCTTGATCGGCATTCCGTGATACTTGTGGACGTGGTGAAGCTGTTCGTATCTCAGCGGGACAAAAAGCGCGTTGCTTATGTGCACGCCATTATGGACGGTGCTATCACTCCAAAGGACTGGAAGACGCGGAGGATCAAGGATGCTGATCTCGAAACGCTCCGGACGTGGCTCTCTCGGGAGATGGACAAAATACAAGCGCGTCATGGAGTGGTGTAGTCGCCGATAGGGTATGGATAGGGTATGGATAGGCTATGCAATGGGTATCCATAGAGTATTGATAGGGTATGCTTATCAATCCATGCAACCGATTGCACAGAAAAAGGAGCCTTGGAAGATCAAGGCTCCTTCTTTTTTCTCCAAACCTACGCCGTCTTACTCTTCCCGCTCTCCTGTTCAAGCCGGAAGACTTCGTCTCGCACGTTCCCCATCTCCCGCACAATCAGATCGCCTACTCCTATCATCGACTCCGCCTTCGCGAGCATGTTGAACAGGTATGACGTGTCTTTTTTATCCTTCACTTCCGTGAGGTCATAGGCGAAATCGCGAAGCGACTTCGTAGCCAGCTCCAAATAAAGCAACCGCGTATTAAGATCGTACAGCGCATCCTTCAAGCTCTTCATCTGTATCATCCTCCTTGTGGTTTATGCTGCTCCGAATATGTCTCTGTACTCCGCAGGGGTCAACCTGACCTCGCACCAATGACGCGCCTCCTCCCGCGCCAACGTCTCTATCTTCCAGTAACCGGGCTCGTCGACCTCCGTACTCAGGATGAAACCATGTCCTCTCGACCAATAGAGAACCTCCCGACCAACATCTCCGACGACCGACGCGCCCATAAGCTGCTTCATGTTTACGACCTCCTTCTCGTCTCCTGTGACCGCGTAGAACGCCTCAGAACGCGCTCTTTTTTCGCTCACAGGTATAAAGTCCTCTCGACCGAAAACAAGCCGATACAGGGGCTTCTACACGCGTCTTTTTCTTGTCGGCTCCAAAACTCCGGAGACAACCGACGCTTGACCGTGCGCTTCCTGTAGATCGTGCACATCAAGGTGCTCGTAGAATTTCGCTGTCGTGCTTATGCTGGCGTGTCCTAAGAGCGCCGCAGTCAAGGCGATGTTGCCGGTGCTCCGAAGAAACTCCGTTGCGCACAGGTGGCGAAGACCGTGTATCTTCATCCGCTCGCCTATGCGGTCGGAGACTCGGCGTATCTGGTGACCGAACGCGGAAGGCTTCAATGCTCCTCCGGTCTCCGTAGGAAACATCCATGGGGATCTCCATTCCGGGAGCCGAAGACCGACGAAGCGCCGCAGCTCCTTCCCTACCTGTGGGCTGATCGGAACCGTCCTTCCTTTCCTGACCTTGCTCGTCTCCGGGCGAACTCTCAGGAGTAGACCATGGTCGTCGAAGTCCTCCACCTTCAAGCCACACAGCTCGCCGCGCCTTAGTCCTGTATCCAACGCGAGAAGGAGCATGACGCGAAGACGACGCTCGACGTACTTCTTCATATCAAGAGCATCGAGGAACGTCTTCACATCCTCAGTTGTGGGGACATCAACGCGCTTGCCGGGTATGGAGCACTTGATATTCCGCATCGGCGTTTCGTCGAAGACTTCCTCGTCAACGAGGAACTTGCAGAAGACTTTCAGCACCTTTATCCGTGTGAACCGGCTCCATTCTTTTTCGGGCTCCGAGATGAACGGCAAGATCGCCGCTCGGGGATTCTGAAGGAAGCATGGATACTCTCGAAAGAACATTGTGATCGTGTGTCGGTAGTTGTCCAGAGTACACGCCGACAGACCTTCCGCTTTCCTGATTGCGAGGAATGCGTCAAGTGCTGCATGCGCGTCTCTGTACGGGGTGTTCAATGCGGCAACAACGGCGGGTGACATTACGAATCCTCTCCTTTCTTTTCTTTGGGGAGAGGAGGAGAATGTAAGGATTGGAAGGGGCGTTTCTAGACCCCTTCCATACAAGAAAAACAGGGCTTCAGCGTATAGCCAAAGCCCTGTTTTTCTTTACTGGAGCCGACTTCCGGACTTGAACCGGAGACCCCATCCTTACCATGGATGTGCTCTACCTGCTGAGCTAAGTCGGCCTGTCTTTAAAAAAAATGGTGGTGGGAGAAGGATTCGAACCTTCGTAGACGGTGTCGGCAGATTTACAGTCTGCTGCCTTTGACCACTCGGCCATCCCACCACGTGATTGTCAAGCTGGAGCC
>Ga0334889_1004715_pt1 | contig 11934 bp, 9 predicted proteins | sample GraSluR1_MG_2_FD_207222 | JGI IMG/M metagenome (GOLD analysis project Ga0334889, IMG submission 207222) | Sludge microbial communities from methane-producing bioreactor in Wageningen University, Netherlands - Granular Sludge_8_08-R1 | ecosystem: Engineered > Bioreactor > Anaerobic > Unclassified ... | reverse complement strand
CGTTAGCTTCCAGAATTTTTGACACTCGAAGTCAAAAACGGCTCAATTCTTGCCCGTTTACAGCTTGATCAGACGGATGATTTCCTCAAAGGTCTTGCCGCTCTTGTCCATGGCATCGAGGACTTTTGAGATCTGCAACTCCCTTTGCTTTTTCCTCAGCTCACCCAGCTCCCTCAGTGCGTTCTCATAGCCGTTCTTCAATCTTGCCGCCTTGGCCTCGGCCTTTGCGATCTTACTGCCCATGCTCTCATTGCTGCTTACTCTTGGCATAGCCTTTGCTCCTCATCATCTACTGTGGAATCATCCCTCAGTTCCTCATCCTTCGGGCAACTCTTGATGTCGCTAGCATCTATTGTGAGAAGATCCTTGGAGATGCCGTGGCAAGCCGCCCTCATGTCGTCATCGCTCATGCCGAATATGGAAAGGATCTCCTTCTGTCTGGCTGTCATGGCATGATCGAGTCGGTACACACCGTCGCCGATCCTGATGAGCTCGATCTTCTCGAGCTCCTTTATGACCGAGACCACGTTCAGGTAGTTGCGCTTGGTCCTCGTGGCATGGACATGGTCGCTGATGCAGGCGTAGAGCCTGCTTCGGATGATCAGCGCCAGGAACTCTATGAAGAGCTTGGAGCGCAACGAGGCCTCGGTCTGGACCCGCTCGGACCTGCTGCCCAGGAAGGTCTTGTCGGCGGCGAAGAGCTTCTCCGAGCCGTCCCGGCTCTTGTACAACAGCAGCGCATCGCGGGCCGTCATTTTGTCGGATGAGATGATGCAGAAGTATCCGAACAGCTCGATCATCGCCTCGATCTCGTCAGCCTTCTCGCTGTACATGACCAGGATCCTCTTCTTGCCTTCGTTGCTGAACTCAAGGTTGTAGTATTGCTCGAACTTGCCGAGAATGAGGTTGGAGCAGTCCTTGCCGAGCAGGCGGTCAAGCTCGCATGAGAGTTTGCGCAGCTTCAGCTCCAGTTCATGGCGCTCCTTCGCCTTTCTGTATTCCGAGAAGAATACATGGAAGAACCTTGGCCTGCCGTCGCCCTCATACAGCCAGCCCTCGGCGGTGGTGCCGCTTACCGAGTACTCCCAGATGTAATCCGACCGCTTGTTCTCGAACCCGCCCTTGACCGAAAGCACGATCGAGCTTACCAGGCTCTTCTTGCCCTTGGCCATGATGATGAACGAGAAGCGGTTGCCGTCCATGTACTGGATGTTCGATTTGCTGAAATACCCTCGGTCGAGGATGAAGCCGATGTTCCTGTAGCCCAGGCCCCTCGCCTTGTCGACCATGCAGTCCAGCTGGGAGACGTCGACGACCGAGCCCAGGTACTCCTCATAGAATACAGGCCGCCTCTCGCTGACATCGGTAGCTATCGCCACATTGAAGATGGGATCTCCGTCGCGCCCGTCCTTGGCGTGGCCGCCCTCGACCATGTCGATGTCCCCCGCCTGGCAGAGCTTGTTGGTCGAGTCGTAGGACATGTAGATCTTTCTCCTGTGGTCCTTTGCGCTGTTCCACCACTCGGTGAATGCAATGGTGTCGTCCCTGCTGATCGTATCCTTGAGCAGTGAGCCTACCTTGCTGTCGCTGTAGATCCTCATCTCGGGGGTGAACAACGGATGGCGGTATGCGTAGTCGGGGTAGTGCTGGGCCGTATTGCCTTCGGTGACGATGAGGTAGACGGCCAGGTCCATCACCAAAGCCCCGTCCTTTTGGCCGAACCGGCCCTGCAGCCAGTCTAGGATTTTGTATTTCTCCAAGATCCTTCTGACGACCGCATGCGTGCCTGCATGCAGGCAGCTGCTTCTTGATGCCGAGTACTCAGGGGAGTTCTTAGCCGATTCGCAGGGGAAGTATTCATCGTACTTCTCATTGGGGAACATCCTTTGGCCTGCCTTGGGCTCCTGCTTGCCTATGCACACCCTCCTGGGTATGGTGTAACCCTTGTCCTTGTGGTAGGTCCTGTCGATTTCCAGATAGAGGTAGATGCTCCCATCAGCACTTTTCTTCCTGGTGATCTTGCCCGGGACCTCGGGTATCGGCACTGAGAATTTCTGGTACATAGAGCCTCCTTAACGAGTGTTATTATGACACTAAAACTATAGTACAAAAACACCCGCTTGGCAATGGTCCGGCCAGCGGAATCTTGTTGTTTTGTAATAAATTATTTGATTGAGTTCATGCCGTTTCCAAGCCAACTAAGGTTCGAGTGTCAAAACTCACAGAAGTTAAGGAAGATACATTCGTGCCACGAAGATAGCAGATCAGTGATTCTACAGTTGTCTCGGTTGTGGAAATTACTACGTCGATATCAAGATAGCTTGCCATACGGCTGTAGTTGTTGTTCTGCTTGATCAAGGCTATTGACCGTTTCACTCCAATGCGTTTTGCGTAACTGGCAGTGATGATGTTCAACTCATCATTGTCCGTTAAGGATATCAACAGGTCATAGTCTCCAAGTTGCTCTTCTACCATGATCTCTTCATCGGTGATATCGGCTTTTATTACGAGAATCTCTCGAAACCGTTCACTGAACTCTTTACAGACTTCAGTGTCGTGGTCGACTATTGTGACTTTTGATCGCATGGCGGGATTCATACGATTCAGCAGAGCCCTGGTAACTCTGCTCGCTCCAACCAAAACCATATTGTTCGGACGTTTTTGCAGCTTGCCCACAGACTTGAGAATTTCAGTCACTTCTTCAGAGTCAGCAACGATGGAAAGCGTGTCACGACCCTGTATGGTTGTGGTTCCCGAGGGTACGAGGACTTTCCCGTGTCGGTTGATTGATGCTATGACAAAATCAGCATCCAGTTTGTTGCGCATATCTTGCACTGTGGTGCCAATATACGTGCTGAAGGGTTCGACATAAAAGTTATACAGCAAGAAATCAGAATTGGCAAAACCCAAAACATTACCGCTCACTCCTTGCTCTATGATGTTGAACAGTGACTTGGCTGTTTCTGTATTGGGATTGACAATGTAATCGATTCCAAGCAGTCCTTCTTTCAGTCCATCTGTACCCGTATAAATTAAAGAGCGTATGGCGGCAACTGTCTTGGTGTCGGGAAATGAGGCTGAGACGAGGCCGCAGGAGACAAGATTAATCTCGTCACTGTTGGTGACCGCTACAAAAGCCTCTGCTTGTTCTACTCCTGCCTCGGTTAGTTTTGCTATGTCTGTACCGTTTCCGAGTACTCCCAAGCAGTCTAGTTTTGAGACAACCGCATCAATACGCTCTACACAGTTGTCCATGATGACGACATCCTTACCGTCTGAGATAAGTTGCTTTGCCAGCCCAAGTCCACGTCTCCCTGCTCCGAGGATGATAACCTTGTTACTCGTAAGATGCTCCTTCTCCCACAGTTGCAATACTGGGGATTTTGCATTCTTTCTCAGATGATAGCAGATGTAGAAAAAAATCTGAAGGCATAGCTCGAAAGAAAAATTATTGACACAAGTAATTATATTACAATCAATTATTTAATTACTATGATAATTTATAAAAACCTAGTTGACAAGATTTTCTTTTTTCCCTATTCTAAGTAAGAAATTCGACGCAGGGTGGAGCAGTTGGCAGCTCGTCGGGCTCATAACCCGAAGGTCGTAGGTCCGAGTCCTACCCCTGCTAAACAGTTGGTCTGAAGTATGGACTGTCGATTATGCAAAAGCATACGGCAGGACGGTGATTCCTGATTCTACCAAGCTATGAGGCAACTTGTTGAGGCGGCAATGGTCGCACGGCGGGTTGCCCTTCTTTTTGTTCAATCCCAATGCAATATTTTCTAAAAACAAACCTATGAGGCCCATGATGAGGCCCATGATGAGGCTACAGAAACGAATGTTGTAATCTTGTAGAAGCCCATTCTTTCAAAAAAGAATTTGACTAACAAGAGTCAAAAGAAAGGCGAAAACTAACTTGAAAGATACCGGACTATTGCGATGAATTGGTTTCCATCCCTATCATCAATAAACTCAATATGCTCATGAATTTTCAGAGCTCTCCGAATACCATTGCCAAGCCCTCGATAGGGCAATATTTTTGTTCCAAACGAGGCAAGAATTGGATTTCTTATAACCGAGTTCCCTGCCTTGATATTATCAATCGTAAGATTGTTGGGCAAATGACCTGGGCTTATGATTTCTACTCTGTCCTTGAAGAGAAAGATTCGTATTGCAGAAGAAATAAAGTAATCGCGATGTAACAATGCATTGGCTAATAATTCTTCCCAAACGGTCTGAGGAACAATCGGCTCTGCAATGGAATTAATATTCTGATTTCCCTGTGCGTATGGAATGTTGTTCATGATGAAAGATAGAGCACCTGAAAAGACCTCTTCAAGTTTACCGGAAAAATCACGGCTGTCCTTATAATGTTCTTTATCAATATCTGTACCAGGATAGGCCACTGCCTTGACGATAAAACTTGGTAACATATATCTGGAGCGTCTTGAAAAAAGCAAAGCGCCTACAAGATTGAGCATTCCATTTTTTACAAGGTTCATGTTTTCTAAGAGTTTTTCCAAGGAGATGTTTTGGTTTTCAACAGTTTCCCCATAGATATCCTCAAAGAAATTACTGAAGTACAAGACATCTACATCAGAGCAGGTCATACCGGTAACAGGAACTTCATCAGCATGAACCAATCCTGCAGACTGGAACATTCGTTGCATTTCTTTCCTTGCTGTTACCTTTCGTTTGTCGCCGCCACTTTTCACCCAGATAGAACCTTGATTGTCAGTATATGGTTTGCTTGTCCCAGAGGAGACGGTTACTACTATTACAATTCCTGAATCGGTATGAACATTTTCAGAGAGAGGATTAATTGAAGGATGGACATGCTGGGAAGCTACATTGGAAAGCATGTTGTTCAATCGTTGAACATCCTGTAGCGACAGCCCTACGATTGAACCATCATCTTGCACACCTATATACAATTTCCCCCCAGCACAGTTGCTGAAGGCTACCAGTTCAGCTGCAAGCTGTTCTGGATTGTTACTAATACTCTTGAATTGGTTCAGGCTATCTTCTCCCTTGGATAGAAGTAGTTGCAGTTCCTGTTGGTTCATGGTATCCCTCAATCTTCACTAGGAAATATACGTTAAATTCAAGGAAATTCCAAGGTGTCTCTGGTCTGGAGTATGGACTGTCGATTATGCAAAAGCATACGGCAGGACGGTGATTCCGGATTCTCCCAACCTATGAGGCCCATGATGAGGCTACAGAAACGAAAGGTACAATCAGGCAAGCCTGTAAGACTGAACAGTGTTACTGTAATGATTCTCTAGAAAAGAAAGATGGCCAGAAGACTGAGCAGCACTCCGATCGAGTACAGGACTTTGTTGCCTCTCAGCACTCGTGCACCATCCATCCCGTCGAATGGAAAAAACGGAATTATCTGATAGATGATGATCATAGCCAAGATGGTTTGTAGAGCTGTGTTGAACAATTCTGGCTGAAAGAAGCTCAAGGCCACATACACGAGCACCATACTCATCCAAGCTGCAAATGCTTGCGCTGCGTTGTATCGAGCAAACTCCCGGTCTCTGTAGAAATCCTCTCTTGGCACAAAGTACCCAAAGATCGGCCACCAGGACCCAAAGGCCAATGCCAGGATCACACTGAGCGAGGTTCCCCCTTGCGGTGCATCAAATCTGACAGGTCCGGACATCCTGGCTATTGGATAGGAGAGCGCCATCCTCAATGCAGTGATTCCGGTCACCACGGCTGAGCCAACCGTGAAATAGGTAAAGCCCCGTAGGGAAAATAGCGAAAGAGCCATTCCGATGAATAGTGAAAAGAGAAGACTTTTCATAATCGCCCATCGTTTGGGGTGGATACTCTCATTCTGACGAGATTCGTCTTTAACCCAGGTGCTGTATCCCGTTGCGAATGAGTACCCAAGTCTTTTGAAAAAGCTCTTGAAAGAGTACCCAAATAATGCTCTTACTACACTCGGCCGAGTATACCCATGTTTTGCAAACATATTCCAGGAAGCGGTATTATCGGTACGAACCAGACTGAATTGGGTTGTCAGTCCCTTTTCATCCATGGCCTGGATACCCGCCTCGATGAGGCGTGTGCCAAGTTTATGACCCTGTGCTTCAGGATCGACAAAAATCCAGGAAAGCATTCCTTCTTTGGGACCCAACTGATCAAGAAAGACACCGCCGACGACAGTCTCACCCTCATGAGCATAAAACCCCCATGCTGGATTCTTGGGCAACATGAGAAACACGCCACTTCCAAATACACGTGCAGCAACTTTTTTTGCTTTTTGTCCCTCTTGTTGGGTTTGTATCGGTGAAATCGAATATTTGTTCATATCGTCTATCATAGCCATATCTTACAACACAAACAGGGGGTTTTGTGATTATTTTACCCCTTTGTTCAAAAAAACATCATAACCTTGCATTCTGATTCACATACAGTATCATGTTCCATGAACCTGAAGAGAGGAGACGACATGCTAGAGAGGCCTCGATGCATCGGCATCTTTACTGCCACCTTGGACGATGAATATCAATCAAGCTTATGGCACGCTATCGAGCAGGAAGCTAAAAAACGAAATCTAGGGACCATTACCTTCGTTGGATCGGGTATCGGTTCACCCGTTGCAAGTGAAGCCTCCTCAAATCTTGCCTATCAGCTGGCGAGTGAGCAGAATATCGACGGTCTGATCATCATCGCGTCATCGTTGGGGTCGTACTCGACCACCATGGATCTGCGTACGTACTTTGAACCATGGGCGAATCTTTCTCGCGTATCAATAGGTATGCGTTTTAAAGGCATGAGTGACGTCACCGTCGCAGGGGAAGAAGGGATCGCGGCTCTTGTTGAGCATCTGATCACCGTCCATGGCCGAAGACGGTTCGCGATTCTCAAGGGGCCGGAAACGCACGAGGAGTCGATCAGGAGATTGCATGCCTGCAAAGAGGTCTTGGCCAGTCATGATATTGTGCTTGATCAGCGCATGGTAAAAGCAGGAACCTTTGTCGATGAGGCAGGCAAACAGATGGTCAACTATCTGTTGGATGGAGGGTTTTCCTTCGATGCGTTGATCTGTCTCAACGACTGGATGGCCCTAGGTGCGCTTAACCAGTTGTCAAAGCGGGGTGTCAAGGTGCCCGATGATGTTTCAGTCGTTGGGTTTGATGGCATGGAAAGTTCACGATATACCCTTCCTCCCCTTACTACCGTAGTCCAACCGCTGTATGAGATGGGAAAAATCGCCGTCGACATCCTCGATAGAATCATGGCAGGGGGAGATCAAGAGCATATTGTGCTTCCCTCAAGTCCGGTCATCCGTGAGTCCTGCGGTTGCAATCCGCATGTGAACTACACCCCGGGCCTGTATGAGATGCCTCCCTACGCCAGTGTAAGCGAGCGCCTGGCTGTACAGGATTTATTGCAGCTGGTCAGAAATGGTGATTATCATCAGATGATATCCAGACTCAACAGAGCCATCGATACGACAGCAAAAGAGAGCGGGGCTTTGCATCACTGGAACGAGTACCTCTCGGTAGTTGAGTATAAGTCAAGGATGGAGAGCAACCTCAGCAGCAAGACGCTGACGATGCTCTCAGGAGCTGCGCGAACGTTGATAGGGGATAAGATTGGGCGCTATCAGGCAGCAAAAAGATTAGAGGTTGAAAACTCCTTCAATTGCCTGAGGGCTGTGAGCGAAAACCTGAACGGGAGCTTTGAATTGCAGCAATTGATAACCAACCTCAAGGCAAGCCTGAGGTTGTTCGGCCTGCAGCGTGGCTATCTAGTAGGCTTTGAAAATTCGATCACAGAGGCACGTCTTATGATGACTCTTCATGATGAAATACTTCCTCTTGAGGCATATCAAAAGACCTTCCCCACAGAGGACCTGCTTCCTCCCATACTTGCGAAGCAATGGAAGAATGAGCGATGGGTTCTCCTTCCCTTGGTGTACCTTCATGAGAATCTGGGATACCTTCTCGTTCCTTTTGGCATGGTGATGCCGGCTCTTTACAACATCTTGCAGGAGCAGGTATCGAGCAATCTCAAAGGGTCGTTGCTGCTAGACCAGGTACGAAAAAGTGAAAAGATTTTGGAAGAGCAAGTTGCGTTGCGAACGAGAGACCTGCTCAGCGAGATCAAGAGAAGAACAGAGCTCGAACGGGAGGTCATGGAGATATCCACAAAGACGATGGAGCGCATTGGACAAGAGCTTCATGACGATCTCTGTCAATATTTGCTGGGGATCAGCCTGCTTGCTTCATCTGCAGAACAACATGCGTGTACTGCACAAGGAGTGCAGAAACAAGAGCTTGCACAGATACGCGAATACCTGAACAAGGCAATTGTGAAAGTAAAAACTATCAGCAGGGGCTTGATGCCGATCCAATCCGAGACACACTCTTTTTTGCAGCGACTTGAAGCACTGGTGGGGGACACCCTTCGCTTGGTTGACATTGATATCGATGTCAATGTTGATCCTTCTTTCGCAATAGCCGAGCCTATGAGAGAACTCAACCTGTTTCGTATCGTCCAGGAAGCCTTGACCAATGCAATAAAGCACAGTGGAGCGTCTCATATCGAGATTTCTTCACAAACGGAGTATGATGACAGCAACAGGGCGTTGCATGTTCTTCTCGTGCGAGACGATGGCAAAGGAATTGATAAGAGCCTGCACTCCCAAGGGCTTGGGATGCGGATCATGCACAACCGTTCTGTTATGGCAGATGCCGAACTCTCTTTTGAAAGTAGTGCAGAGGGTACTGTGGTACGAATCATGCTCAAGGAGTGATGAATGAACCAAAAAGTCAAGTTTTTACTCGTGGATGACCATCCTTTGTTCAGGCAGGGACTCGCGAGTGTCATTGAGAATGTTCGATCGTATGAGGTGTCTGAGCAGGCAACCGGGATTGCCCAAGCCTTGGAGGCAGTCCAAAAAACCCATATAGATATAGCTTTGGTAGATATATCCTTGCAACAAGAGAACGGCCTTGAACTGGTGAAGACATTAAAGGCGACACATCCTGAAATTCAATGTTTGGTGGTCTCGATGTACGATGAGATCATCTATGCTTTCAGTGCCCTGAAGGCGGGCGCCCGAGGGTATGTGATGAAGCAGGAAGCGGCCTCCTCATTGTTGGATGCCATAGCCTTGGTGTTGAAGGGAAAAGTATACCTGTCGCCTGATATGCGCCAGAGAATGCTCGAGACGATGGTGATGCAGGAGTCAAACCAAGAAGTCGATTCCCTCAAGCTTCTCAGTATTCGGGAAGTGGAGGTCCTTAGATTGATCGGTCAGGGTTTCGGGGTATCGGAGATTGCACAGGCGCTCAACCTTTCAGTTAAGACAATCAATGTATACCGAGACAATATCCGCCATAAGCTGTCGATCAGTGATGCCGCATCACTGAGGAAGTTTGCCATCAAATGGGTGAAAAGCAACGAGCTGTGAAAAAACTTAGGACAAACGTCCTATTATTTTTCTAGGTAAACACCCGGTACAACATACGCAAAACCTCACGTACGATACTAATTGAAGATGAATCGATATGTCGTTGGACATATATATCTCAAGGAGGAATAACTTATGAAACGGAATGTACGTATCATCGTCAGTCTGTTGCTCGTCGCTCTATTGAGCGTCTCATTGTTCGCTGCCGGACAGACCGATGCAGGAACAAGGGCACCTGCTCGAAAGGTCATCAATGTATGGAGCTTTACCGATGAAGTGCCCAAGATGTTGGAAAGGTATAAAGAGTTGAATCCCAGCTTTGATTATGAGATCAACACCACTATCATCGCTACCACCGATGGAGCCTATCAGCCTGCACTTGACCAGGCTTTGGCAGCAGGCGGGTCAAATGCCCCCGACCTATACTGTGCAGAATCAGCATTCGTCTTAAAATATACCCAAGGCGACGCAGCACACTTTGCCGCTCCTTACAAATCCTTGGGCATCAATGTTGATGCCAAGCTCAAGGAAGCCGATATTGCCCAGTACACCGTAGACATCGGCACCAATGCGAAGGGTGAACTGGTAGGTTTGGGATATCAGGCTACCGGTGGAGCTTTCATCTATCGCCGCTCAATTGCTAAAGACGTTTGGGGAACCGACGATCCGGCAGTCATCAAGACAAAAATTGGCCCGGGTTGGGACAAGTTTTTTGAAGCAGCAGAAGCTTTGAGAAGAAAAGGCTACGCGATCATCAGTGGAGATGGAGATATCTGGCATGCAATCGAAGGAAGCTCTGAGAAGGGCTGGATTGTTGACGACAAACTCTATGTAGATCCTGAAAGAGAAGCTTTTCTCGATGTTGCAAAGATGATGGTTGATAGAGGCTATCATAATGATACCCGTGACTGGACCGATGCATGGTTTGCAGACATGAAAGACGCAGGAGCCAAGAAGGTCTTTGGTTTCTTCGGACCCGCATGGCTGATCAACTATGTCATGGCAGGCAACAGTGGCGGCTCAAAGCCCGGTGAAGGCACCTATGGTGACTGGGCTGTTGCAGAACCTCCTGTTGGCTTCTTCTGGGGTGGCACCTGGGTCATCGCCAACAACAACAGTCCTGTTAAACAAGCTCTCGGCGAAGTCATCGAGTGGATTACTCTTGACAGCTCCACAAGCGGGTTGCAGTACTACTGGGCAAACGGTACCCTCTTTGGCCCCGGCGGCACGAAGGATACTGTTGCTTCCGGTACTGTCATGAAGAAGAGCGACGGAACCCTTCCGTTCCTCGGTGGACAGGATATGTTTGATGTATTTGTTCCTGCCGGTCAGTTTGCTTCAGGTAAGAACAAGACTCAGTATGATGAGAGCATCAACATCTACTGGCGTGACCAGGTTCGTTCCTACAGTGCTGGCAACAAGAGCCGCGCTGCTGCCCTTGCTGATTTCAAGCAACAGGTAGCTGACAACCTTGCCATCGCAATCAGGTAAGAACTATCAATCTTTTGGTGCAGGAACCATCTGATTCCTGCACCTGGTTTTTAAGGGAGTTGTTCATGCGCAACAAGACTATCAACTATGCGAAGTACGGATATCTTTTTTCCATTCCTTTCGTGCTTGCGTATCTTATCTTTCATCTCTATCCAACCCTTTATACGGTGGTAATCGGGTTTACCGATCTTAGAGGATTGGGAAAGACCACCTTCTCATTTCTGGAAGAACCGTTTCAGAACTACAAGCTTATCTTGAATAATCCGACCTTTATGCGGTCTTTAGGCAATACATTTTTGATTTGGACGATGAATTTCATACCGCAAATTCTGCTGGCACTGCTCTTGACGGCATGGTTTACCAACAGGCGCTTCAAGGTGCGGGGGCAGGGAGCTTTCAAGGTCATGATCTACATGCCCAACATCATCACAGCAGCTACGATTGCAATTTTGTTCAACTCCCTTTCAGGATACCCCAAAGGACCAATTAATGACTTGTTGATCCGGTTTGGCATCATTGATGTTCCGGCACATTTCCATATGCAGAAATGGACTGCTCGAGGAATTGTTGCGTTCATCCAATTCTGGATGTGGTATGGACACTCCATGATAGTGCTCATCGCAGGAGTACTGGGTATCGATCCCACCTTGTTTGAGGCAGCTGAAATTGATGGAGCAAGCGCCCCTCAAATATTCTTCAGGATAACGCTTCCGCGTTTGAAAACAATCCTGCTCTATGTTCTGGTTACCAGCATGATCGGAGGCTTGCAGATGTTCGATATTCCCAGACTCTTCTTATGGGGAGGCCCGGACAATGCGACGCTTACGGCCAGCGTGTTCATCTATAACCAAGCGTTCAGTGGAAGTTATCTCTATAACAGAGCCTCTGCAGCGAGCATGATCATGTTCATTATCATTCTCATCTTTTCATCTGTGATGTTCTACGCTTTGCGTGACCGGTATGAAGAGAAGATGCGCAAAAATGAACGAGCTCTTCGAAAAGCA
>Ga0334889_1004713_pt1 | contig 11937 bp, 13 predicted proteins | sample GraSluR1_MG_2_FD_207222 | JGI IMG/M metagenome (GOLD analysis project Ga0334889, IMG submission 207222) | Sludge microbial communities from methane-producing bioreactor in Wageningen University, Netherlands - Granular Sludge_8_08-R1 | ecosystem: Engineered > Bioreactor > Anaerobic > Unclassified... | reverse complement strand
CATCGTCGAGGTCCTTGAAGATCAGGTGGTGTGGTAACCCCGATTCTTGAGGGCCTCGACCCCCATCACCCCGCCGACACGCCCACCCGCCGATCCACGCTCACCCCACGCTCAGGTCCGAAGAGCCGCTTTGGGTCGGTCTTGGAGCCACCGATCAGTACCGCGACCCGACCGGATTTCGCATTGGGGTGAGCCACAGCGACCGGTCGCATCTTGCTCACCCTGTGCTGTCCGTTGTCGTGCCCAGGCAACCCCCACGCGTTTCCGTATTGGTCCTCGATGATCACTGGGCACTGGATACGCCGTTGTGACAACATGCCACCCAGTGCAAAGGTGACCGCGAATAGGCCGCCACCGGTGACGATGATGCGTTCGGGGCTCGCTGCGTGCAGCGCGACGCCGATCTCACGCAAGGCGATCTGAGCCCGTCTGAGACTCTGGACGGTTTGGGTGCGACAAGTCGCCTCAGTCCGTGAGTATTCGGTCTTCTGAGCGCCATCGGTATTGCGGTTGAGCGCCATGTGCTGGTGGTCACGTTCGCGTCCGTGGGCGCCACTGGTTATTCGGGGTGAGCGCCACCGTTCCTAGGCTCCTCCTGCCGTGTGGCCAATCACGCGGCAGGAGGAGCGTTTCGGATGGTACGCAAGATCAGGGCGAAGCTGGTGCTGCGGTTGCGGGCGGAGGGGTTCTCGGGTCGGCAGATCGCCGCGCAGGGGATGTCTCGCCATAGCGTGGCGGCGGTGCTGGAGGCCGCTGACCGTGAGGGCGTCGGTTGGGACGACGTCGAGGATCTGGACGAGCGGGCGGTGTACGCGCGGTTGTTCCCCGGTCGGGGCGAGCACGAGAGCGTGTACGCCCAGCCGGACTGGCGGGTGGTGCATCGGGAACTGGCACGCGTGGGGGTGACGCTGAAGCTTTTGCACTGCGAGTACGTCGACCGGTGTCACGCCGAGGGCGTGCCGTCGATGGGCTATGACCGGTTCTGCAAGAACTACTCCCAGCACGTGCTGGTCAGCGGAGCGGCGTCCCGCGTGGGCCACAAGGCGGGCCAGTCGGTGGAGGTCGACTGGTCCGGCCCGACGATGGCGTTGACCGACCCGGTGTCGGGGCAAGTGAGGCGCGTGTTCCTGTTCGTGGGCTGCCTTCCTTTTTCGAGGTTCGCGTTCGTCGAACCGGCGTTGGACATGCGGCAGGACACGTGGCTGCGCGCTCACGTGGCGATGTTCGATCGGTTCGGTGGGAGCGTGCCGCGGATCGTCCCGGACAACCTGAAGACCGGCGTGATCAAGCACCCTGCCGAGGGCGAGGTGGTCCTCAACGACGCCTACCGGGAGTTGGCCGCTCACTATTCGGCGGCAGTGCTGCCCGGCAGGGTGAAGAAGCCTAAGGACAAGGCGAGCGTGGAGAACACGGTGGGGAACGTCGCGACGTGGGTGATCGCCGGCCTACGGGACCGCCGGTTCGCGACGCTGGCCGAGTTGCGGGCGGCCGTCTACGAGCGGGTTGAGGCGTACAACGCCGAACCGTTCCAGAAACGCCCAGGGTCCCGGCAGACGGTGTTCGAGGCGGAGGAGAAGCCGTTGCTGCGGCCGCTGCCGACGGTTCCGTTCGAGATCAGCCGGTGGGTGTACGGGCGGCGGGTGCAGCGCAACGGGCATGTGGTGTGGGAGAAGAACTTCTACTCGGTTCCGTATGCCCACATCGGGCGGAGCGTGGACCTGCGGGTGACCGACACCATGGTGGAGGTGTTCGCCGGCCAGCAACGTTTGACCAGCCATGTGCTGGCCCCGCCCGGGGTGGTGAATGAGTACCGCACCCACGACGCGGACCTGCCCGAGGGGCCCCGCTACCGGCAGTGGGACGCCGCGAGGGTCCGGGAATGGGCGGGTCGGGTCGGGGAGCACACGCTCACGGTGGTGAACCGGATCTTCGAGTCGGTGCCCGTGGACGAGCAGGGACTGGATGCCGCGTTGGCGGTACTGCGCCTGACCCGCCGTTACTCGGCGGCCCGCGTGGATGCCGCCTGCCGGATCGCGTTGGCGCGGGTCCGTTCGCCCCGCTACGCGCACCTGCGACCGATCCTGGAGAGCGGCCAGGACCAGCCCGGCAGGGGCCGACCAGTGCCTGAGACGGCCGGCCCCTTGGCGTCGGCCGGGTACGTGCGTGGCGCCGACTACTACGCGGGAGGCGCACGGTGACCCGGATCGACACCGAGACCAAACGCAAGCTCCGTGAGATGGGCGTGCCCGCCTTGATCGACGCGCTCGAGACCCAGGACGACACCCTGACCTTGGGAATGGTGTTCGAGGAACGGATCAAGCTGGTCGTCGACGACGCCCACGCCACGTTCACCCACGGCAAGGTCGAAGGACTGATCCGACGCGCGGGGCTGCGCTACCCGAATGCGGACCTGAGGCGACTCGATCTGGTCGAGCAACGAGGCCTCGACCGTGGCGTGATCGCCCAACTGGGGACCTGCACGTTCATCGCGCGGCAGCAGAACGTCGTATTCCAGGGCTTCACCGGATCCGGCAAGTCGTACCTCGGTTCGGCGTTGGCCAAGCAGGCCTGCCAGCACCGGTACCGGGCCCACTACATTCGCATGCCCGACCTCGAGGAGGGTTGGGCCGCGGCCCGTGACAAGCCCGGCGGGAAGGAGAAGTGGCTCCGCAAGTACGCCGCGTTCACCCTCCTGGTCATCGACGAATGGCTCCTCGACCCGCCCGGCGACGACATCCGCAGCATGCTGCTCGAACTGCTCGAACGCCGCTACGACACCACCTCGACCGTGCTGTGCACCCAGTACCCGAAGAAGGACTGGCACCAAAGACTCGGCTCGGGTGTCCACGCCGACGCGATCATGGATCGCATCGTGCACAACACCATCTGGATCGAGACCGGCAACACCAACATGCGCGAACACGCCGCCGTCGCACGTTGAACCCTGCCGGTGAGCGTCCCACCCGGCGGCGCTCACCGGCACCACCCCGTGGCGCTGAACCAGACGATCAGCCGGCGCTCAACCCCAATAAGGAACGGCGCCCAAGAGGCCAAATACTCAGTCCGCATATCGAGGGGAATCCGGATTCTTAGATCAGCCGCTTTGTTCTCGGGCACGTCCTTATCAAGATCAGCATAGGTCTGGATATCTATGTAGCCAGGCATGTTCTTCAGCGGCTCCATCCGGCTGGCGAGCATGTTATTGAGATAAGTGTCGATTCCGTAGTTGTGCTTATCGGCGAGGTCGCTCATGTCGTATTGGGTGAAATTGTCGAGGGTGCCGGGTGGGAGACTGAGCAGCGTTTGCGGAGCCTAGGTGTCAATCAGCGCCTGGTTGCTCGCAAGACGTTGCGTGTTGTCGATGGCCAGCTTTAGCTGGTGTCGTTCTGCATGCGCGAGTAGGCGCGGGTGCAGCGCCAAGTCGCGAAGGGGAATCCGTGCCAACCAGTCGAGACTCGCCTGCATGGTGTCAGCAAGGTGCCACCCGGTGCTGATAGTGCGCGTCACATTGTTTCGGGTACTTACCCGCGTCAGTTGATGCCTCAGGTGTGAGTTCGCCAGCCATCTGTGGTCGATGTCATAGTGCCCGTCGATGTCGGCAATCAGTAGAGTCGGGACGGGTAAATCGCGGCTCCGAAGCATTTCGACGGCTGTCCTGAGAGGTTGGATGGAGGCGTAGCTGCCATTCAATGTCGTGTTCCCGATCACGAAATCGTTACGCGTGGGTTGCCACGTGCGGTCGAGGAGTTTCGGAAAGTCGAGATCGGGTTGCCACGCCACTGCGGCTCGTGCCTGTCCATCTAGCGCTAGATCGATTCCGATCAACGCACCAAGCCCGACACCAACGATGAATGCCGCATTGCCGGTCGCAGCCTCCGCTCGATGGACGGCATCAAGCGCCTGCTGTCGAGTATCTGCCCACCACGTTGGAGAGATTGTCGGCTCCGTCGCCTGGCCGGATGGCTGGGCCCATTCGGTCCAGTAGTCATGGGCATCCAACACGGCTGCAAAAAAGCAGCCAAGGCCTGATTCGCTTCCGCAGTAGAAACGGGGAGGTCATTGATAAGCACGGCACACCTGTCACCGCGGGGATATTGCATACTTACTATTCCTCCTGCATTCTGAGGATGCTCACGCTCCATTGCCTACCGCAAGAGAATGTTCTGTTGCATCCGATGCGAGCTCAACCGATTTGCGTACCTGCGCACTCGCTGTTCGCGACAGGTGCTTCTCAACAGGAGAACGGAAGCCAGGCCCAGAAGGAGCTACGTTTCTATTCGCTGTTTCGCGACAGGTGCTTCTCAACTCGCGCAACGCCCATCGTCAGAGCTGGATCACGACTTATAGGTTTCTATTCGCTGTTTCGCGACAGGTGCTTCTCAACTCGCGGACGGGACTGTGATTATAGTACTGAAGCGGTTTCTATTCGCTGTTTCGCGACAGGTGCTTCTCAACGTACACAGTACCGGGCTGCAATCGACGCGTATGCGTTTCTATTCGCTGTTTCGCGACAGGTGCTTCTCAACCGAACCGCCAGTGGCAACGTCGCTGAGTCGCGAATTAGTTTCTATTCGCTGTTTCGCGACAGGTGCTTCTCAACTTCTCAACTATGAGCGGACAGATGTGATCACGTTTCTATTCGCTGTTTCGCGACAGGTGCTTCTCAACAAGTCTGCGTCTCCCCGACGGGATGCGTGATCGCCGGTTTCTATTCGCTGTTTCGCGACAGGTGCTTCTCAACATCCAATATCGGCCCGAACACTCCTTCTTGGCGGGTTTCTATTCGCTGTTTCGCGACAGGTGCTTCTCAACTTCTTCGTATTGAGGCTGCTCAGTGCAGTACTAGTTTCTATTCGCTGTTTCGCGACAGGTGCTTCTCAACTCGTCCAGTCATTCGGTGAGGGGATGGACGAGGCGTTTCTATTCGCTGTTTCGCGACAGGTGCTTCTCAACGGCGCGCTCCTGGTGGCGATTCTCGGCCTAAGGCCGAGACGGTTTCTATTCGCTGTTTCGCGACAGGTGCTTCTCAACACGACGGCCTGACCGATGAGCAGGAGGGCGTCAGTTTCTATTCGCTGTTTCGCGACAGGTGCTTCTCAACCACAGCCTGTTTGCCCTGGTGGTGGCGCTTGAATCGTTTCTATTCGCTGTTTCGCGACAGGTGCTTCTCAACCTGGCCGACGAACAGGCCGACGCCGAAGGTGCCAATGTTTCTATTCGCTGTTTCGCGACAGGTGCTTCTCAACTCGCCGCCGATTGGGTAGGGATTTTGTGCCCCGTCCCGTTTCTATTCGCTGTTTCGCGACAGGTGCTTCTCAACTGCCGTGGTATGGCAGCACCGATTGCCGGTGGGGTTTCTATTCGCTGTTTCGCGACAGGTGCTTCTCAACTATCGTGTCGGCGACCAACAGGTCACCGCAAGAGTTTCTATTCGCTGTTTCGCGACAGGTGCTTCTCAACCGCCGGCGTGACACCAGAGCAGATAGACTCATGTTTCTATTCGCTGTTTCGCGACAGGTGCTTCTCAACATGTCGACCTTGTCAACATCGCGGCGGTCATGTTTCTATTCGCTGTTTCGCGACAGGTGCTTCTCAACTGAGACCGCCAACTCCTCTGACACCGACGCCGAGGCGTTTCTATTCGCTGTTTCGCGACAGGTGCTTCTCAACCGTCCACCGAAATGCCCGCAATAGCGGGCCTGGTTTCTATTCGCTGTTTCGCGACAGGTGCTTCTCAACCCAGGCCACCGGTAACGGAACCAGGGTTATCGAGACGTTTCTATTCGCTGTTTCGCGACAGGTGCTTCTCAACTTGAACGAACGGACTATGACGGTTCGTCCTATGGTTTCTATTCGCTGTTTCGCGACAGGTGCTTCTCAACGAGTTCTCCTTAAAGCTCCCGCCTCCGGCGAAAGTTTCTATTCGCTGTTTCGCGACAGGTGCTTCTCAACCTGAACCCGCCCTCGGCGAAATCGACGTGGGGAGTTTCTATTCGCTGTTTCGCGACAGGTGCTTCTCAACCCCTCCCCTGAAAAGGGGGGTCTGACAAGCACCAACGGCGACAGTTTACACACCCGACTGGCGAAGGGTGCGCGAATCGCATCAACATGGCTGCGCTTGAGGCAAACTCCCTAGTCAAAGGCATTCACACCCGAGGCTAGTTTTCGTGTTCGGCTCGCAGCCCCCTCCAGCGGCATCAGAACACCGCCCAATGCGTGACCGGAGAGGGGATCTTGGCCTGGCCGATGGCGAGCTGCTTCGTCCAGCAAGGTGAGCATTGGCGGAAGATCAGAAACGAGTCGACTCGGGGATCGATGATCTGGAGAGAGCGGTGTCTGAGTTCATCCAACTCCGCGTCGTCGATCATGATGACGAAAACGGACTTCTGTACCCGATCGCCTATCGATTGCAGCACGGCGGCGAGTTTCGCCCGCCGGTCATCCTCGCGGATGTCGTACGCGGCTATCAAGGTCAAGGTCGCCATGACAACCCCGTCCATTCCTGGTTGGGGTCCATGATGGCGGCCCGGAGCCGTTGCGCCTGCCGATAGATGTGGCGTCGTCGGGTGCCGGCGTAATCTGACAACGCGCCGCGAACCGAACCGAGCAGCCGCCGTTCGTACGCGTCCACGATGAGCTTCTTGCCGTCCTTGTCCAGCAGGACACCGCCCTGTTTCTGGCGGACTCCGTGCTCGGGTCGCAGCCGCCGTTGCCTCACCGACTCCAGCACGACCTGGTCAACGAGCCACGGCCTGAACTCCTCCATCAGGTCGAGCGCGAGGCTTGCCCGTTTGTCCTGATCGGCATGCAGGATCCCGATGGCGGGATCAAGCCCGGCAGCGTGCAGCGCGGTGACGCATTCGCCCATGAGAATCGTGTAGAGATAGGACAGAGCCGCGTTGAACAGATCCTGTGGCGGCTGCCTTGAGCGTTCTGCGAAACGCACGCCTTCTGGGGCCAACTGACCGAGCGCTTTGAAATAGAAGCGGGCCGCGGCACCTTCAAGACCCATGACTTCCGCAGTGTTGGATGCGTCCGGCAACATGCGCAACAGCCCCGCCAGATTGTCGCTAGCGAGGGCAACCGCCTCATGAACCGGCCGGCGGTTGCTACGTTCCAGCAGGATTCGCTGTTTGGTGATCTTGGCGTGCACGAACGCTCGAGCGAGGACCACTTCGCGCTCCGTACCCGTCAGGGACAGCTGCGCTCGCAACCGGGCGGGACGATAGCGTTGGCCATGGCTCAACATGGTTCCCACGTAGTTGCCCTTGCGGGAGGCCATGACCACGTCCACTTCATTCCCGAGAGCCCAGTTGCGCACCCCGGCGCTGAGCCCCACCGAGCCGAAGGTCACGATGCGTGACACCTGGGACGATGCGAGGTCGAGCAGCACCACATCGTCCTCGCTCAGAACGCGTATCCGGCCATTGCTGAGCTTCACTCCGGCGCCCTGAAGACCGACATACAGGGCACGCTCGTTCGGCTCCTCATTGCGATCCACGTTCAGCAAGGGCGGGTAGCGCGGGCCGAAGTCCTCGCCCAGAAAAGTGAAGCCCTCCGCGAAGCTGGTGACCACCGTCTTGTCCGTGTTGGTCCTCCATACCGAGCCTCCCTGCCTCCGCGTTGATAATCCGGGACGCCTCATGGGCCTCCTCCTGAGTCTTGGTCGCGACAAGCACGTCGTCCCCGTAGCGAACCACTGGGAACCCCTCTGCTACCAGCACCGCATCAAGGTCACGCAGCACCAGGTTCGCCAGCATGGGCGACAACGGGCAGCCCTGCGGCACGCCTTCAAGCGATTGGATGGCGCCCGAATCCGATCGGTAGCTGCGCTCGATGAACATCGTGACGACGGCATTAACGGCCTCATCCGCGATCAGCGCGGTGAATCGCGTCATCGCGACGTGCTTCGGCAGTGAAGTGAAGCAATCTTTGATGTCGGTGCGCAGCACGGCGGTGAGGCCTTCTTCGCGGAGCAATGCGACGGCCTGGACCGCGTCCGAGACACCGAGGCCGGGACGATATGCGTAGGCGCTGTGTCCGAGTTCGGGATCGATGATCGGGGTAACCACGCCCAAGATCGCCCGGGCGGTGATTCTGTCGCGCACGCAGGGAACGTGCAGTTGCCGGGTCTTCGTGCCGGACTGAATCCTCACCGGCTTCAGGCACCCGGGTGTGAACTCTTGGCGGATCAATGCTTGCGACAGCGATGTGAGTTTGGTTTCGGTGTTTTCGCTGAACTTATGGACGCCGCGAGACTCGACGCCATCGGCCCGATCGTTTTCGAGCACCTCTTCCCAGGCCGCTCGCAGAGCGTCGACAGCGAACGCTCGATCGGCAATGGCCCCCATGTCAAGCCACCTTCTCAGATTGATCTGACGGTGACGATGCCCATCCCCTTACCCCGAAATGAACCGGCGCCTGAGAACTCTGCGAAACGCAGGAGTGTTGATACCGCTGGCGCCACCGCCGGGTCGTCACATCGGTAGACCACCTCGCCCAGTAAGCCGGGGATAGCGCGTCCCTTGAGTGTGTAGATCGTGGTCTCGACATCAATGCTGGACACCCAGATGGACCCTTGGGAGTTTCGCGGAATCTCGACTGGACCCAGGCCGCAATAGGCCCGCCAAACAGTGGAGGGCGCCCGCAGCACCGCTGAAGGAAGCGGAAAGGGGGAGTGGCGGTTTCCGGTGCGCATGGTGAACGGGGTGACCAACTCCACCGCCCATCCGGTGGAGCCATCGTAATCGCGTAGTTGCCGCCAGGTCGCACCGGAGAGTCTGACGGCGGGGGCAGCCGTTACCGACTCCTTGCCCAGCCTGAGCCGCGCCCCCACTGTGGAGTTGGCTAGCAGCTCTTGTTCGGTGCGTCTGCCCATGACCGTCACCTCGATGCCCCAGACCGAGTCTCTGTGCGTGGCGGGGGAGATCGTGTACGGTTTCTCGCCGAAATCGTGTGGGTCGGTCTGCGGGTCGGATGGCTGAACGCGATCTTCGGCAATGACGTGGTCGAACCACCCCGACAATGCGGCGTGCAGGTGCTCTACCGGCACCGGATGCTGAAGCCCCTGTAGCGGGAGCCAATACCTGGCTGGCACAGATCCTCCTTGACTGTTGATCCGTTCAGCGTAGTGGAGCAGGGATTCGGCTGGCGTGGCAGCTCACTATTTCAAACGCATGCGCGAGCCGGGGGTGAGTTGCGCGCCCGATCTTCCTGCGACCGTTGGCGCCGTGGAGCTGAGGAGTTCTTCATTCGCTGTTTCGCGACAGGTACTTCTCAACCGGAAGTGATCAGCGGAGCCGTTGCCGCCGGTCAGTTTCTATTCGCTGTTTCGCGACAGGTACTTCTCGACTGTATGCGATTGCGGCCGTGCTGACTGTCGCTTGGTTTCTATTCGCTGTTTCGCGACAGGTACTTCTCGACCGCAACGATTCGCGCGGCATGACAGTGACCTTAGCAGTTTCTATTCGCTGTTTCGCGACAGGTACTTCTCGACTACATTGTTTTTTCCTCTGCCCGGCAGGCAGCGTTTCTATTCGCTGTTTCGCGACAGGTACTTCTCGACACATCGACGACGCCGCCGCGCAAGCGGCTCCCGTTTCTATTCGCTGTTTCGCGACAGGTACTTCTCGACTTGATGGTTCTCCTCGCCAGGAGCACCACGCGTTTCTATTCGCTGTTTCGCGACAGGTACTTCTCGACCCGCTAAGGCCGAAGCCGAAGCCGCCGCGCAAGCGTTTCTATTCGCTGTTTCGCGACAGGTACTTCTCGACGGTGGTTCGACCGATATCCGTGCCGCAGTTCGGGTTTCTATTCGCTGTTTCGCGACAGGTACTTCTCGACAACCTTATATCTTATAGTGACTCCACTATGGATGAGGTTTCTATTCGCTGTTTCGCGACAGGTACTTCTCGACATTATGGATGTCCACAGACATGGGGTATCATACCGTTTCTATTCGCTGTTTCGCGACAGGTACTTCTCGACCGTAATCAAGTCTGCGTTGCGCGACGCCCTCAAGTTTCTATTCGCTGTTTCGCGACAGGTACTTCTCGACACGGCAACTCCCGGCAACGGCGAGGTTCAGGTCGAGTTTCTATTCGCTGTTTCGCGACAGGTACTTCTCGACCCCAGAAATGTCTATCGGCAAGACTGCCGATGGAGTTTCTATTCGCTGTTTCGCGACAGGTACTTCTCGACTCTATAACAACGTTGTACGCATCGACCCGGATGGGTTTCTATTCGCTGTTTCGCGACAGGTACTTCTCGACAGGGACGAATCATCGGGACGACGGGCTTCGGCGCGTTTCTATTCGCTGTTTCGCGACAGGTACTTCTCGACGGGTTGGCTGAACGAAGCGGCGGAGATACGTAAGTTTCTATTCGCTGTTTCGCGACAGGTACTTCTCGACGAAGGTCTCCGGGATCATCAGCCTCGCTGAAGCGGTTTCTATTCGCTGTTTCGCGACAGGTACTTCTCGACAGGAGACTGGCGAGCGGCTGGAGATTATTTTCCCCGAGGGTTTCTATTCGCTGTTTCGCGACAGGTACTTCTCGACGCCACCGCTGCTATGACCGCACAAGCTATTGTTAGTGTTGTGTTTCTATTCGCTGTTTCGCGACAGGTACTTCTCGACAGAATCCTGTACGGCAAAAAGGTAAGCCGTGAGGCTAGTTTCTATTCGCTGTTTCGCGACAGGTACTTCTCGACCGCACCCCAAAAAACAGGCCTCTGACAAGCACCAACGTGAGCAGTTTACACACCCGACTGCGGACGCGTCCAGAAGACGCGTGTTTGATGCCCTCTGTAGGCCAAATGCCCTAGTCGGAGCCATTCACACCCGACGGCGTTTTCCGTGCTTCGCCCGCAGCCCCCCGTTCGCCGTGCCTGAGGTGGTCGATGGAGCAGAGAGCGGTATTCCAGCTCCCGTCGGTCGTCAGCAAGCCGCCAGGCAGGGCTGTCAACTGGCCCGCAGCTGCGGTCTGTCAGTGCTCGAGGTCCATCGGGCCGTGCCACTGAACTCTTCTTCAGGCAGGCTGCCGAGCCGTTCCCGCTAGACACCACGACCACACCCATGTGCTCGCCTCTCGTATCCGAGATCTCAATACTCGCGTCCACCGTCCGGGCTGTCTGCGACGACTTGTTGGGTGTCCGTCCGCCGACCCTGCCTCCGGTGAAGGGCCAGATGCCTTACGATTCCCATTGTCGGAGTCACCAGGCATGAGATCGGGTACACGACACGGGGGATGGGCCAATGACGGCCCAAGACGGGGGATGAGCTGTGCGATTGAACGCGCCGGGGGGCCGCTGGAGGTCTCGGCATGCCCGCCGAGCCATCAGGCTGCTCGGTGTCCTGTTCTCCTTGACCATGCTGCTGGCCTGCCTCGGCGTGCCGGTTGCGCATGCCGATGAGCAGGGCATTCCCCGGACAGTCGACGAGTTGCTGGATGCCTACGGCATCGCCGATGAACCCGCCGACTTCGTCGTGGTCGTGGACACCTCTGCTTCGATGATGAACGAACCTCCGATCTATCCGGCAGTGCAGGAGGTCTTCCAGGCGTTCGTCCAGGCAATCGGAGACAACGATCACCTCGCCGTGGTCACCTTCGACAGCGACGCCGTGGTGCGTTTCAACGGCACCATGGATCCACCCGGGCGTGCCGCAGCGATGACTGCTTTGCCCGAGGTCGCCGACGGGCAGAGTACCGACATCGGTGCTGCTCTCGGCGCCGCACTGGAACGCCTCTCGCGTCCCGAAGGCGCACAGGTGCAGACCCTGATCTTCCTCACCGATGGCGAGATCTGGGCCCCCGGGTCCCCGTATGAGGCGCGCGGTTCTGCAGCATGGAATGATCTCGCAGCTCAAGCCCAACAACTGTCCACCAGCAGAACTGTTCAGGTCTTCGGGGCGGGGCTCGGCGCTGGCGCGACCGATA
>Ga0334889_1004704_pt1 | contig 11960 bp, 12 predicted proteins | sample GraSluR1_MG_2_FD_207222 | JGI IMG/M metagenome (GOLD analysis project Ga0334889, IMG submission 207222) | Sludge microbial communities from methane-producing bioreactor in Wageningen University, Netherlands - Granular Sludge_8_08-R1 | ecosystem: Engineered > Bioreactor > Anaerobic > Unclassified... | reverse complement strand
CGGCGATGAGGCGGTGGATGAATGAGCGCGTTCGGCTGCCTTCGTCGTTCCAGTCGCGCCGGTTGAGGATCTTCTCTTTGAGAAGGATGGCGTCGTAGAAGCGGGGGTTGTTGTGCAGGGCCATGCGGACGTCCCAGAGGGCGTCCTTGTCTTCTCCGGCCGCGTAGTGTTCCAGGGCCTTGTGGTAGTGGTACTGGGCGATCTTCTCGCGGCCGGTCCACTGGATGCCGCGCCGCGTGCCCACGCGGATGCGTTCGATGGCGTCCAGCTCCTGTTCGCCGGCTTCCGCGTAGGCGTCATCCTGCACGATGTGGACGGTGAGCAGGATGATGACCTCCTCGCGGTCGGTGGTGTCGCGCCGGGACTGGAAGAGCGGGCCGATGATGGGAATGTTGCCGAGCACGGGGACCTGGCCGCGTGCGTTGCGGGTCGATTCGCGGAACAGGCCACCGATGAGGATGGTCTGGCCGTCGCGGATCATCACGTTGGTGGTGACTTCGGTGGTTTCCTTCTGGGGCTGGGTGCCCACGACCTCGCCGCGACTGTCCTCCGGGTGGAGCTCCATGCGGACCCAGCCGTCGTCGCCGACGAAGGGCCGGAAGATCAGCCGGGTGCCGGTCTCCAGCATCTGGGTGGTCTGCTGGGACGTGGTTTCCGTCGTGATGACGATGGGGTAGCCGTCCTGCCGGCCGACGATCACCTCGCCGCGCTGTTTGTTGAGGGCGAGCACCTTCGGGTTGGCGATGACGGTGGTGTCGGCGATGCCCTCGAGCGCCCGGACGAAGATGGCCACGTGGTCCTTGATGATGCCGAGGGTCATACCGCCGGGCGGGACGGCGCCGGTGAAGTCCGTGGTAATGTTGCTGTTGAAACTTCCGAACCGATTCGTGGGCAGGTCGCCAAGCGTCAGGTTCGTCACGCCGGTGGACTGCGCGGTGAGCATCTCGAAATCCACGCCGCCTGTGATGGTGAAGTCGATGCCCAGGGCGTTGTCCTCGCTGAGCTGGGCGCGGAGGATGGTAGCCTCGATGAGCACTTGTCTGGGGCGCACGTCAATCTGGCGGAGGACTTCGGCGATGCGGGCGACGCTGGCCGGCCGGTCGTACACGATGAGCAGGTCGTGCGCGGAATGGGTGTTGCCGCCCGCTTCGTCCGGGGTCGAGGCGATGCCGGTCTCCGCGTCCGGCGAAACGGTGAGGGAACCGTCGGAGCTGAGCAGGGGGGCCAGCAGGGTCTGGGCGTCGGCCGCCCGGATGTGGTTGAGCGTGAACACGCGCGTTTCCAGCGGCGTTTCGGCCGCGCTGAGCTGGGCGAGCTGTTCGTGGGTATACACGTACACGAAGTTGCCGGCCACGCGGTATCCGGCGTTGTTGGACAGGAGGACGGCGTCGAGCGCTTCCTCCAGGGTGACGTTGAAGAGGTTCGCCGTGACAGAGCCCTGCACGGCCGGGGTGGCCACGATGTTGCGTCGGCTCTGCACGGAGAGCATGCGCAGAACGGTGGCCAGCGGCACGTTGTCCACGTGCATCTGGACCCGGCCCTGCTCGGTCACATGCACCACGTTTCCGTTGAGCGGCATTTCGGGGGTCGCGGGCCCCTGCGCGTGGGCCGCGCCCAGAACGATGCCCGGCAGGACCCCAAGCAACATGCAATGCGGCAGGCGTTTCACGGACCCGTTGTCCCTTCGCTTCATGAAGCCTCGCTCGCGGACACAACACGCACGTGCGGCCGTTCCGTGTGATCGCTATCGCCCGGCCTGTGGCGCGGGCTGAGGCGCCGGACCCCGGGGCACGCCCGGTAACGGCGTACCGTTCTTATCGGAACCTTCGAGGGTGACTTTAATTGTCTGCGTCCGCAGAATGCCGATCAACTCGGTCAGCAGTTCGTTGGTACGGCGGGCTTCGGCCAGTTGGTCCAATCGCTGCCTGGCCGTGTCCGGGAGCTGGGCCTGGGCCTCGGGGAGCCAATCCACGGGGCCGAGCCAGACGCGGGCACAGGTGGCCAGCACGAGGGCGAGCAGCAGCGGTCGCAGCAGGCGAGAGGCCGGTCGTTCGAGAGACATCGGAGACCTCCTGGGTAGGCGACAGGTTATCGGTCGTACGGCCGCCCGGTCGGAAGCGGGCGGGTACGTCCTGTAACTCCACGTTGAGGGAGGTATCGGAAGGTTTAAGGGTCGGGTTGATTTGGACGCAGGGACGCAGGGACGGAGGGACGGAGGGACGAAGGGACGAAGGGACGAAGGGACGGAGGGACGGAGGGATGGAGGGACGAAGGGACGCAGGGACGGAGGGACGGAGGGACGAAGGGACGAAGGGACGGAGGGACGGAGGGACGGAGGGACGAAGGAGGTGGGCGGGTCAGTCGTCGACGACGGGGCGCCAGGTGCCGGGCTCGGGTCGCATCGAGGTGGGCGCTGTGAGCGAGCCGAGCGTGTACAAGGCGGCCACGTCATCGGCGGAGAGGACGCGGCTGAAAATGGCCACTTCGTCGATATGGCCGCGGAACGGGTTGGTCCAGCCCTCGATGGAGAACGGCTCGGACGATCCGAGGGTCACACCCAGGGCGATCGGCTCGGAGTTGCCCATTCCTCCGGCACTCGTTCCCAGGCCGCCGGTGTAGGGGTCCGAATCGACTTCCTCGTCGTTTATGTAGAGATGCATTCCGGAGGAGCCAAAGGTGAAGACGACCTGGTACCAGTCGTTTGCAGACAACGCTCCGCCGTTGACGAAGTACGCGGTGGATGTGTCTTCCAGCCCTGCGTAGATCTCGCCGTCCTGAATCCAGATCGAAACATCGCCGCCCTTGGCGTTCCCGAACCATGCCTTGCTGAACAAACCCCGCAGGCCGGACATACTGCCGGTGGGGCTAAACCACAGCAGGATGGAGCCGTTGTTGATCAGGAAGGCGTTGTGGTGGGGGATTTCCACGAGATCATTCGTGCCGTCGAGGCGTACGGCGGTGTCGCATCGAAACGGGACGCGCCGGCCGGTCTGGGGGTCGTTCCGGTACGTGCCGTTTTGAAGGTTCATGGCGTCGGCGGCCGGGCTGCTGTTGGAGTCTTCGCCGAGTCGCCACCAGGCGACGGGTCCAAGGGTGGTGATCGCGTCGGCGAGCGGGTCCACGTTGGCGGCGCCCGGCTGGAGGGTGACCTGGAGGACCTGGCGGGCCCGGCCCTGGTACCCGCAGGCCGTCAACACGACGGAGCGGCAGGGCTGTCCGGAGAAGGCGTCTCCGTTCGTCTGGGGTGCGGCGCATACGTCTGTTTCATTCAGGTCTGCGTCGGATTCGGTGACGATCAGCGTGTATTTTCCGGCGCCGATGGGTGCATTGGTGGCCCAGGCGCCGCAGGTGTAGTCGGTGCGCCAGTCGTCGTTCTGCGTGATGGTGAGCAGGCCGAGCTCGATGGCGGAGCGGGCGTGGAGGCGGGCCTGGGCGGCGGCCAGCGCGCCCTCGGCCCCGCGCCGGGCGATCCGCATGGCATACAGAGCGGACATACCCAGCATGGAGACGATCAGGGCGCCGCCGAGCACCATGACGTACGCACTGCCTCTTCGCCGGGTTTGCGCGTGACGCTGCATTCCATCACTCTCCGACCACAATCTGGCGGAGGTCGTACCCGACGCCGCCCCGGCCGTCGTAGGCCGTAAGCTTGAGGGTATACAGTCCCCGCGCTTGATACTCGTAGTCCAGTGATTCCTCTGTTGCGATGTGACCGTCCCCAAAGTTCCAGAAGTAGGTCAGCGTGTCACCGTCCGGATCGAAGGAATCGGTCGCGTCGCACTCCACCGAATCGCCGAGATAGACAAACACTTTTTCACCGATGGACCAGCCGGACGAGACGTTGGCCGTCGCTTGAGGGGGCGAGTTGCCCCACGACCGGACGGCCGTCAGGGAGGCCGCCTCTCGGGCGCCGACCGAGGTGGTCACAGTGATCCGTTTGACGCCGGATTCCGTCCCGGACGTCTGGGCGACGTTGTCCGGTTGGACCCAGACGACGTTCACGGTCCGCCGCCAGTCGGCAAAACCGGTGAGGGCGGTGCCGTCAGCCTGGGTCGGTGGACCGGCGTTCCAGCCGTGGTAGTCGTCTACGTCGTCGAACGCGTTGCGGGCGCCTCCGGCGGTCTCACCTGTTTCCGGGCCGAACGCGATGGATACGTTTTGCGGCTCGCGGTAAGCCTGGTTGAGGCTTTCCGTCATCAGGGCTTCGGCCAGGAGCAGGCCGCGAGCCCGGTCGGCGTTGAGGCGGCGTGCGGTGGCGGAGGCGCCCAGGGTGTTCAATGCGGCACAGAGCATGGTGGCGACTACGACGGACGAGATCGCGACCTCGGCCAGCGTCAGGGCACGGCGGGGCCGGCGGAAATCCCAGAGGGTCAAGCGCGGGCGGGACCTGGTCAATTCGGTATCTCCGGCTGATTCAGTATTGCGGCGGCGGTTTCGATGCGCGAGGATGCATCTCCCGTCAGTTGCAGCGCGATGCCGATTTCGCAAAGGTAACGGATCTGTGTTTCGGTGGGCGGCGACTCCGTAATGTAACGCCCTTTGACGGCATAGACGAGGTCCTGATCCGGGTCGGCGGTCCAGGCGCTTCCGGCATTGGCGGTTGTGAGGAAGTGGCCCGGGAGGGTTCGGTCGCCGTGGTTCTCGTGCTGCACCTTGCCGGCTTTGGGTCCGGACTGGAACCTCAGCACAATGCAGTACCTGTTGGTCGGACTGAGCCCGGCGGCATTGGCGAAGCTCAAGTGACGCCACAGCATGCTGTAGGAGAGGGTGGACTCGAGCAGGAGCACCTCGTCGATGACGGTCGCGGTGGGTCTGCCCGAGTCGTCTGCCGTTCGGATCTGCACCCACATGGAACCGTTATTCAGCATTCCGTCCGCCATGGCGACGATGGAGACCTGCGTGACCGACCAGGAGAGGGCGTCGGCGGGCAGCGAAGGCACGAAGTACTGGGCTGCCCATTTGGCGCCCTCGATCGGGTAATCGTTGAGGCTGCCGCCGACCGGGTAGTGGTAGGCCAGGATCAACTCTTCGCTTTCCACATGCGTCGGTTGCCCGAGCTCGATCCGGATTTGCGTTCGATAGTCGAGATCGAAAGCCTGGACGGAGCCCAGGACGGTGACGGGGGCGCCTCCGTTGTATGCGCGGGTCAGGGGCTGGCCGGTGCCGGTCCAGGCGTAGCGGATGGTGTCCGGCGTGCCGTCTCCATCTCGGTCGGGCACGGCGAACGTGACGGCCGTGGCGGTGCGCTCGGTGAACCACAGGGCGCAAGCAAGTTCGGCGGCCAGATCGGCGGCGACGGTTGCGGCGTTGCCGGTCTGCGACGCGGCCCCGCCGGGCGGCATGGCGCGGGAGGCGAGGACGACGGCGGAGACGATGCCGGCGGTCAGGAGCGTCATGAGCGTCATGCTGATGACCAGCTCGACGAGGGTCAGGCCTCGGGCCGGCGGGTTGTGTCTCCGCGTGGTCATTGGATCGTCACTTCTCCCGTTGCCGAGACAAGCACGGCTCGGGTTTCCACGCCGATGGTCAGGTTGACCTGTCCCGACGCCTTGGGGATTCCGTATCCGTCGAACGTGACAAACGTCTTGCCGCCGAAGTTCACGCTGGTCAGGGTGGCGTGGTAGGGCGAGGCCGCCAGCCGCACCTGGTGGTCGCGCTGGGAATGGTCGAGGTCCGGGACGTTCGGCAACGTGTATTCATGCACGGCGAGGTTGAACATGACGCTCTGGCTTCGGCTGTAGGTCCGGGCGTGCTGGCGGGCCATGCGAAGGTCCAGCGCCAGGCGGGTGGCCGCGGCGTCGGCCCGCTGCCGGGCCACAATGCGTCCATACCGGGGCACGGCCAGGGTCGCGAAGAGGCCCAGGATGACGGTCACGGCCAGAAGCTCGACCAGGGTGAAGCCCGGCGTTGGCCGTGAAGCGAAGCGTGGCTGTCGAAAGGCCGTGAGCATGTGTACTCCACCCGCGAATGGGGTCTCGGATCGCCGCTTGGCTACGGCAGCGCCTGGATTCCGAAGGCCTCCAACTCCCCGGCGGACACGTTCGGTTCGAAGTCTCCCGTTGAAAGGGCGGCAAGCCACCCGGTGCCTCCTATGAGGGAAGGGGACGCGGGTGTGGCTTTGACGTACACGGTTCTCAAGCCGTTGATGGGGTTGGCCGGAAACGGTTCCCGCAGGTAAGGGCCGTAGATGAAAGGCGCCCCGAACGTCGTGCTGGTGTTGCCGGCTTCATCGGTGTAACGCGTCAATTGCAGAGGGAAGTTGGCGTTGACCGGCGCTCCCGTGCTGGGGTTGTAGCCCGGGTACTTGCGGTGATCGGCGTAGTACAATTCCATCGCCTCGCGGATCGAGGCCATCGTGGCCTCCAGCGCGTTGGCCTTCGCCTGGCGTGAGGCCGTGGTGACCCGCGGCACGGCGATCGCCGCGACCACCCCAATGATCACGACGACGATCACCAGTTCCACCAGGCTGAAGGCGCGTGCTCGCATGTGCGTGTCCCGCAAGCGTTGCCCCGTCGCTGCCGATGCCTTCGTCCCCCTCCACCGAAAAAACGAATCGGGCCGCCCGGGAGTTCTTGTCACTCGACCGAGCGGCCCGGTGGTGTTCATAGCGTGTCGGGAAGGGATCAGTACGTGTTGTATTTGATGTTGGAGTCGTCCACTTCCGCATCCGTCGTGTTGGCCTTGATGTCCCCGGTCGTGTTGTTGTAGACCCAGCCGAAATCCCCCGCTGCCGACGCCGGGCCTGTGGCCTGAACGTCCACGGCGGTCTGACCCTTCTTCGCTCCCACGGGGAGCGGAGGCAGTTGCCGCAGATACGGGCCGTAGATGTGCACGTTTGCCGTAGTACCCACGTTCCCGCTGACATCGGTCTTCTGGGTCAGCTCGTTTTCGAAGGCCGCTGACGTGGCGGTGGTGGAGGCGGGGTATTTCCCGCCGTGTTCCACGGCGTACAGGTCGATGGCGTTGCGCAGGGTGGCCAGGTTGGCTCGCAGGGCCGAGTCGGCGGCGCCCTTGGCGCCCCGGCCGATCCGCGGCACGGCAATGGCCGCAATGACGCCGATGATCACGATGACGATCACCAGTTCGACCAGACTGAACGCTGCTGTCCTCTTCTTCATCAAACGCATCGGACCAACTCCCTGGCTGCATGCAACCATTACGAATTCAGGGCAGGCGCATCCCGGTGTCCACAGGACCGCTGCTGGTTGTACTATCGACCCGCATATGCGGAGTCTTGAGTTACGGCATGGTCCCCCTGTGGGCCTCCACGTGCAGTATTACCGGTCCGTCGGAGCACAGGAACGTGGCCTCGGCGTTCTCGACGGCGGTCAGCGTGCATTCATCGATGGTCTGGCCGATGCGCAGCAACTGGTCGTCCAGGATGACGATTCCCCGGTCTCCGTCGGCCAGAACGGCCGCCAGCCGGTGTGACTGGCCGAAGGTGACCGATGTCGCGGGCGGGGGTCCGAGTGGGCTCCCCGGCTGCGCGCCGGGCCCGGCGGCGCCGGATTCGTCGGGATCCCGCAGCCGCTGCCACGGCGGAGCGAACGGATCGCGGGCCGGTTCGGCGTTGGGGAGGGGCGGCACGTCACGTGGGAACGGCGCTGCCTCCACTTGCGCGGACTCGGGCAGCGCGGGGCCGGTCGCTCCGGGGGCCTTGGGTGCGGCGTCGGCGGCCTGGGCGGCGCCGGGTGCGTGGGAGGCGCCGGGCCCGATGATGCGGTCCAGGACGACGGCAGCCAGGCCGAGAGAGATCAGGGCGGCGTAGATTTTTTTCCGCCGGGGTTTCATGGGTTGGTCGCTTCCTCCTCCGCGGGCCCGCCGGGGTCTGTTGCGGCGTAGAAGCTGACCGTCAGCGTGGTTTCCGGGTCGGCGTCCGGCGCGGTTCGCGTCCCGCGCGGGGGGCCGATGTCCAGGTTCGTGATGTCGGCCCAGAACCGGCCGGCTTCAAACGCGTGCAAAAATGCCATCCAGTCGGGGAACCGGCCCGTTCCGCGGATCGTGTAGCGGGCCTCTCGGACTCCCGGATAGTCCGTGGTGGCGACAGGTTCGACGTGGCTGAGGCTCAGATTGTGGTCGCGGGCCAATTCCGCGATGGTGTTGAGGTCGTGTTCCACCTTCATCCGGCGTGGAAGGGCGCCGAGCGACTCCACCCGTTGGCGGGCGGCCTGCCGTCGCTCCTGAGCGGCCAGCAGCGTCGCTCGCATCTGAGACACCTCGTCATCGAGCCGGATCGCCTCGTCGCGATGGGCGCGCAGCTCGGCCGCCGCCTGGCGCGGGGGTCCGAACGCGAACCACGCGCCGACGGCCAGGCAGGCGCAGACCAGGGCGCCGCCGACCGCGTCAATGGCCATTCGTGGTGTGGGTGAGTGTCGCGTCATAATCACCAACCGCATTGCAGTTCGAACCGAACCGCCCGTCCCGCCGCCGCGGGTTCCACGCCCGCTCCAAGCAGCTCCACTTCGGCGAACACGTCGTGTTGCTTAAGCTGCGCCATGAACGTGTACAGGTGTGCGTGGTCCACGGCGTAGCCCGAGAGTTTCAGACTCGTCGGCGCCTCGAGCACGATCGGTCCATTCCCGGTCTCGCCCGCCTGTCCGGCAAAGGCGGACCTGCGGGGGCCGGGGCTTCGTGACGCCGCGGAGGTCGACAGCGACGTGAGCCAAACCTCATCGGGCAGGCACGCGGTGATGAACCCGATCAAAGCCGCCCAGGGTCGTTTGGCTCGCAGCGTCTCCGATCGTGCCAGCCGCCGATCAAGCACGTCGCACTCCCGGACCGTCCCAATGAGCTCCTTCTGAAGCGCGGTGCGACTGTCCTGGACGGTCTGGCAATGCCTGGCCAGTCCGGAGGCCTGGGCCTGCTGGGTGAGGTTCAGGGCGACGGGCACGGAGGCCGCGCCGACCGCCCCGAGCACCAGCAGGGTCCAGCCACGGGCCCGGCGGGTTGTCGCCTGCTTCTGCGCGATCTCGGCCGGCAACAGGTTTACGCTAACCATGCGTCGCCTCCGTTGGGATGGCCAGACCGACGGCCACCGCGAGTTCGGACAAAGGGATTTTCTGCAGGTCTGCCGGTCGGGCGTCTTTCAGGCGAGTGGGTCCGGGATCCGGCTCGAACGCCGCCGCCCGGACGTCGATGCCGAGCTTGCGGGCGAGGTATCGATCCAGGTTTGGCAGCGCGGCGCCGCCGCCGGTGAGGAGGAGTCCGCCCGCTGCACTCCTGGGGTAGTACTGGAGAACGTACGCGTAGGAGCGTTCGATTTGTGAGGCGAGCGTTTCGAGCTCCGCTCGGAGGACCGTGTGCAGCAGCCCGTTGAGGGTTGCCGGCGCCGCCCCGGCGGCGGCGGGGTCGGGGAGAACGCCCTGGTCGCACTTGTGGACCTCGGCGCTCTGCGAGCTGATGCCGAACCACTCCGCGATCAGGCCGGTCCAGCGGCTTCCGCCGGCGTCGAGCACGCGTGTCAGCACGGGCACCTCGCCGAGGCACAGGATGAGCCGCGCGTTGCAGTGGCCGAGGTCGAGGATGCCCCGCACTTCGTGGGCCGTGTCCGGCGGCGAACCGCGGAGCAGGGTTGCGAATCGGGCCAGCGCACAGGCACTGGCGTCGATGCGACGGCAATCCAGCCCCGCCCGGTGGCAGAGGTCCCACGTCCGGACCGCATGGTCGCGTCGGACGGCCACACCCACGGCGCCCAGCAGGTCGGCGCGTTTTTTCGGCAGCGTCCAGTAGCCCGTTTCGTAGTCGCCCGCCCCGGCGTGCAGCAGTCGCTGTAGTTCCGCGTGTATGGCCTGGTCCGGCCCGTCGCTCGCGGCGGTTTCGGCCGGGAGCTCCAGCACGTGCAACTCGGCCTGCGGGGGTCCGATGCCGGCGCAGGCGTCTCGGCCCGCGAATCCATGTCGTTGCAGGAGGCTGCGCATGCAGTCGGCGCTGGCCTGGGGGTCCGGGTCGCCCGCCTCGTCGCGCCGGGCCGGCGTCTGCACGGCCCGGATGAGTTCCCAGGCCGCGTCGGCCCGGCGGAGCTGCACGGCGCGGATGGAGGCCGCTCCCACGTCCACGCCGATGGGCGAGACGCGGGAACGCACGGATGTCAGGAGGGCCCTCACGTGTTGCACCTGCCTCTCATTGGACCGCCGTGGCGATGTCGAACAGCGGCATGAACAGCGACACCGCCACTGCGCCGACGACCGTTCCCATCACGATGATGATCACCGGCTCCATCAGGCGAGTTGCCGTTCCCAACAATTCCTCGTTTTCCTCGTCCAGCACGTCCGCCGCGAAGGTGACGGCACTGCCCAGGGCCCCGCTCTGCTCGCCGGTGTGGATGGCCTGGCAGATGGTGGGCGAGACGAGTCCGGAATCCAGCAGGGTGACGCTCATGGAACCGCCGGAGGTGACCGCCTCGATGATCGAGTCGAAGAGGGACTGGAACCGCCGGTTTCGCGTGACCTGTCGGGCCAGCGCGAATGACTCCAGCACGCTCACGTGCGACTGGATGAGCAGCCCCAGAATGCGGAACGCGCGGGCCTGGATGAGCCTTGACGCCAGGTGTCCCAGCAGCGGCGGAACCAACTGGACGTCCGCGAGCCACTGGCGTCCGGCGTCGGTTCGAACCGCGGTCACCGCACCGGAGACGAGCAGGACCAGCCCGGCGACCGGCAGGTACCAATGGGTCTGGAGGGCGTCGGCGATCGTCAGCAGGGCGGCGGTGGTGGCCGGCACCGGCACCTGCAGCGAGGTGAACAGGCTGCCGAAACGCGGAATGACGAAGAACAGGAGCACGCAGACAATGCCGGAGCACAGCAGCGTAAGCAGCGCCGGATAGGCCGTGGCGGCGGCAATACGGTTCACGAGGGTCCGGCGCCTGGCAATGATCTCGGACAACCGCACGAAGGTGTCTGGGAGGGTGGCGCTGGCCTCTCCCGCGGCGACGACGGCGCAGTACACCGGGTCAAACACGCCGGGGTGCCGGACGATGGCCTCGGCGAGCGGCACGCCGCCTTCGATGTCCGCCCGGATCTGCCCGATCAGGGCGCGATGCGCGGGCCGCTGCATCTGGCGGCCGATGGCGGCGAGAGCGGGGACGACGCCGCTGCCGGAGGTCAGCAGCATGGCCATTTCGCGCGTGAACAGCAGCAGGGTGCGCAGGGAGAGACGGATGGCGGGTGTTGCGTCCGCGGCGCCGGCTGCGTCGGGGATGTCGGCGGCGCGAGGGGCGACGCCGTCTTGTGCGGGTTCGGTCGTCCGAGCCGCCGTACGATCTGCGGCGCCCGGCCTGGTGGGCCGGTCGTGCAGAGTGCGGGGATGCAACGTTTTCTGAGCAAGGGTCATCCGATTCACACCTCAACGGCGTCCCGGTTCAGTCGGCGGCCAGGACGCCGGCGGTTGACGGTTTTGCTGCCTTTCGCGGCTTCGAGCCGGCGTCGTCGTCCACGGCGTTCGGGGGTGCGTCGGGCATCTCTCCGCCTTCCGAGCGGGTGACGCGGAGCACCTCTTCCAGCATGGAGTCTCCTCGTTCGACCACGTCGAGTGCCTTGTCGCGCAGGGATCGCCAGCCCTTGCGGCGCAGGTACTCACGAAGATCGCCCTCCTTGGCGCCGTGGTTGATGAGTTTGCGAATTCCCGAGTCGAGGGGCATCACCTCGTAGATGCCCACGCGGCCGCGGAACCCGGTGTTGTGGCACTGGCGGCACCCTTCGCCCTTGGAAAACAGCTCGTTGGTGCGGTGTCCCCAGCCGACGGATTCCAGCAGGGTGGCGGCGGGATAGTACGACGTCTTGCAGGCCTGACAGATCGTGCGGGCGAGGCGCTGGGCGATGAAGCCCAGAACGGCCGACGTGATGAGATACGGCTCGATGCACATGTCGAGCAGTCGGGCCACGCCGCCCGGGCAGTCGTTGGTGTGCAGGGTGGAGAGCACCAGGTGGCCGGTCAGGGCGGCCTGCACGGCCACGCGGGCCGTT